>ERZ650306.556-NODE-556-length-22582-cov-11.750522_pt1 | contig 22582 bp, 21 predicted proteins | sample MGYA00376242_ERZ650306 | MGnify/ENA primary metagenome ERZ650306 (study PRJEB26733, sample SAMN07839244) | wastewater metagenome | biome: urban; feature: wastewater treatment plant; material: waste water | place: USA: North Carolina | collected 2016-03-31 ... | reverse complement strand
CGCGCCCGCGACGCCATCAGCAGCCTGATGGCGGTGACGCCAGACACGGCCTGGGTGCAAACCGCCGACGGCCAATGGCGGCAATGCCCGGCCAGCGAGCTGAGCGCCGGCAGCGTGCTGCGCGTGCTGCCCGGCGAACGGGTGGCGCTGGATGCCGTCATCACCGCCGGCGCGTCGGCGCTGGACCAATCGCCAATCACCGGCGAAAGCGTGCCGGTGGATAAAACCATCGGCGACACGGTGTTTGCCGGCAGCCTGAACACCTATGGCGAACTCACCCTGCGCGCCAGCGCGCCGGCCAGCGAATCCACCCTGGCGCGCATTCTGCACGCCATCGAACAAGCCGAATCGCGCCGCGCGCCCACGCAACGCTTTGTCGATCAATTTGCCCGACACTACACCCCGGCGGTGTTCGCCCTGGCCTTGCTGGCCGCCGTGGCCCCGCCACTGCTGGGCTGGGCCGGCTGGCTGGACAGCGTATATCAGGCGCTGGTGATGCTGGTGATTGCCTGCCCGTGCGCGCTGGTGATTTCCACCCCGGTCACCCTGGTCAGCGGCCTGGCCGCCGCCGCGCGGCATGGCGTGCTGGTGAAGGGCGGCGCGGTGCTGGAGCAAGGCGCGCGGCTGCGCGCGCTGGCGCTGGACAAAACCGGCACGCTGACGCTGGGCCAGCCGCGCCTGCAACAGGCGCGCGCGCTGCGCGGCGAACTGGCCGACTGGCGTCAGGCTGCTGGCGCGCTGGCGGCGCGCTCGGACCACCCGGTGTCGCGCGCCCTGGCGCTGAGCGAGGCTGCCGCCTGGGCGTTTGCCGGCGTGCGCGCCTGGCCGGGCGAGGGCATCAGCGGTGAACAGCATGGCGAAACCTACTGGCTGGGTAATCGTCGCCTGGCGGCGCGCTTTGCTGCGGAATCCAGCGAGCTGGACGCCGCGCTGGCCGACTGGGACGCACAAGGCTACACCCCGGTGCTGTTTGGCTGCGGGGCGCACACGCTGGCGCTGTTTGCCGTGGCCGACCAGCTGCGCCCCGCCGCGCCCGAGGCGGTGGCCGCGCTGGCGGCGCTGGGCGTGCACAGCGCCATGCTGACCGGCGACGGCGCCGCGCCCGCGCAAGCGGTGGCGGCGCAGCTGTCGCTGAATGAAGTGCGCGCCGGGCTGTTGCCGCAAGACAAGCTCAGTGAAATCGAAGCCCTGCAAACGCGCCACGGCGTGGTGGGCATGGTGGGCGACGGCATCAACGACGGCCCGGCGCTGGCGCGCGCCGACGTCGGCTTTGCCATGGGCGCCGCCGGCTCGGCCACCGCGCTGGAAGTGGCCGACGTGGCGCTGATGGACGACGACCCGCGCAAGCTGGCCTGGTTTATCCGCCTGGCGCGGCACACCCGCGCCGTGCTGTGGCAGAACATCGGCCTGGCGCTGGGGCTGAAAGTGGTGTTTTTAGGTTTGACGCTCAGCGGCCATGGCAGCCTGTGGCTGGCGGTGTTCGCCGATGTCGGCGCCAGTTTGCTGGTGGTGGGCAATGGCTTGCGGGTGCTGCGCTTTGCCCGCTAAGCGCGCCCAAACCCGCAGGCCGCGCAGCGAGGCCAGGCGGGTTTTGTGAGCGGCGCTTAATTGCGTGGGGCGGGCTGGCCGTCCTCTCGCGGACGCACCCGCACAATCACTTCGATTTGCTCCAGCTCCAAGCCGTCGGGCAGCACCGGCGCACCAGACAGGCGCAGGGTGTCGGCCGGGATGTCGGTCAGCTCGCCGGTGGCGCTGTTATACAAATGGTGATGTGGCAGGGGATTGGAATCAAACATGGTTTTTCCCGGCTCCACCGCCAGTTCGCGCAGCAGGCCGCGGGCGGTGAACAGCTTGAGGGTGTTGTACACCGTGGCGCGCGACAAGCCGCTGGTATAGTGGCTGGCGCACTGCTGCACCTGCTCGGCGCTCAGGTGCACCGGCAGCGGCAACAGCACACGGGCAATGGCCAGCCGTTGCGCGGTCACCGGGATACCGGCGCGCAACAAATGACCGGACACATCCGGCAGGGAAGGCAGCAAAGTGGGCATGGCAACGCCTCTTGCACAACAGAACCATGAAACGGCGCACGATGGCGCGCCAGCCGGGTGCTGTCAAGCCCATGCCCACACGCCATCCGGATGGCATCCGACCCACGGCGTCCAGAACGTATCACGCTCGGGCACTGCGGGTCGCTCAGGCGCTGTCGATTTGCAGCACACAGCGCACGGCCATCCTGCCCCGCTGCCCAGCCGCCACCCAGGCAAAATGACGCAGCAGCGGCAGGCAGGGTGCGCGCGGCGTTTCAGTCAAACGGACGCGGGCGCGGGGTGCTGTCGGTGGACGGCGGCAGAATCGGCAGTTTGAAATCCGGTTGCTTGCCGGTCAGCGTTTTCAAGAAGCTCACCACATCGCTGATTTCCTGCTCGGTAAACTTCTTGCCCAGTTGCAGACGGCCCATCACGTCCACCGCCTGCGCCAGGGTGGCGGCTTCGCCATCGTGGAAGTACGGGTAGGTCAGTTCGACATTGCGCAGCGTCGGCACCTTGAAGGCAAAGCGGTCGGCGTCCTTGCCGGTGACTGCTACGCGACCCTCGGCCGGGTTGCTGGTTTTGTACGGCTCGACCTGGCCCATTTTCTGGAAAGAATTGCCGCCGACGTTCGGGCCATTGTGACAGGCCACGCAGCCGCTGTTCTTGAAGGTTTGGTAGCCGCGCAGCTCTTGGGCGCTCAGCGCCTTTTTATTGCCCTTCAGCCATTGGTCAAAGCGGCTGTCCGGGGTGACCAGGGTGTCTTCAAAGGCGGCAATTGCCGTGGTGACCTTGCCGATGTCGATGGCGGGTTCGCCGTAGACCTTTTTGAATTCGTTGACATACTGCGGAATCGAGCGCAGCACATCCACCGCCAGCGCGTGGCTGAAGGCCATTTCTTTGGGGTTGGCGATTGGGCCGCCGGCTTGTTCTTTCAGGTCTTTGGCGCGGCCATCCCAGAACTGGGCCAGGTTCAGCCGCGAATTGAGCACGGTGGGCGAGTTGATCGGGCCTTGTTGCCAGTGGTCGCCGATGGAGGTTTTCAGGTTGTCGCTGCCGCCCATGCTCAGGTTGTGGCAGGAGTTACAGGAAATAAAGCCGGATTTGGACAAACGCGGGTCAAAAAACAGCTTTTTGCCCAGCTCCACCATGGCCGGGTTGCCCGGTTTGGCGGCGGCAATCGGCTGAATCGGCTCGGCGGCCGAGGCCATGCCGGCCACTGAAGCCAGCAGGGCGCCTGACAGCGCCCAGTGCAGTGTTTTTTTCATGGTATTCCCCTTCTCGACAATGTGTGCCGGTCATTGCTTTGCAGAACAAAGCATGGAACCGGCTTTTTAGACACGTTCTAAAACACACTGTAAGCCGTGGAAACATTGCGACCTTGACCAATATCAAGCCCGTGCCGGGTTAGCACCCGGACGACATAAAATCTTGGCTACAGGCGAAAATGCGCCATGTTTTCCCGCAGGGTTTGCGCCTGGGCCCCCATCTGCTCGGCGGTGGCAGCCAGTTGCTCGGAGGCAGAGGCAGTATGCTGGGTGGATTGATTGAGCAAACCCATGGCGCGGTTGATTTGCTCCACCCCCGTGGCCTGCTCGACACTGGCGCGGGCGATTTCCTGCACTTGCGTGGCAGTACGCAGGATGGCGGGCGTCATTTTGGTCAGCAGTTGCCCGGCCCGCTCGGCCTGGCGCACGCTGCCTTCGGCCAGGTGGCCGATTTCCTGCGCAGCCACCTGGCTGCGCTCGGCCAGCTTGCGCACCTCGCTGGCCACCACGGCAAAGCCCTTGCCGTGCGCGCCCGCGCGGGCGGCTTCAATCGCGGCATTCAGCGCCAGCAGATTGGTCTGGTAGGTGATGTCGTCAATGATGCGGATTTTTTCGGCAATCTGGCGCATGGCGTCTACTGTTTCGCTGACCGCCTGCTCCCCCACATGCGCCTGCCCGGCAGCCTCGGCGGCCTGGCTATCGGCGTGACGGGCGTTGTCGGCATTGTGCTCGATGCCGGCGCTCATTTCTTCCATGGCCGAGCTGGTTTCTTCCACCGACGCGGCCTGGGTAGAGGCCGATTGCGCCAACGATTGCGAGGTCACCGACACCTGCTCGGCAGCATTGCTCAGTTGCTCCGAGGCACTGCGCACTTCGCCAATCATATGGGCCAGATGCTGGATGGTGTATTGCAGCGAGGATTGCAGCTCGCCCAATTCGTCCTGCGCGTCCACCTCCACCCGGGCGGTCAAATCCCCGCTGGCCAGTTGGCGGGCGGTCACCGCCGTGCGATGAATGCCGGCCAGCACCCGGTTAACCAACAGGCCAAACGCCACGGCCAGCGCCAGCATCAACACATTGGCAGCCATCGACACGCCGACATTCCAGCGCGCCGCCTGGCGCAGGCTCAGCACCTGCTGGTGAATGCCATCGGCCAGTTGGTCTTCCAGCCCTTTCATGGCGTCGATCTTGCGGGTGATGGTGGCAAACCACACATCTGCCGCCACGCCAAAGCCACCCAGTCGGGCGCGCTCCAGCACACGCTTGCGCATGGCCTCGGTATCCTGCGCCGCCGGCGTGGCCAATAGCGCATCCAGCGCCGCGCGCTGCGTGGCGCCAGCCTGCTCGCGAAACTGCGCCAGATAAACCGACTGCGTCGTCAGCACGCCCAACAAGCGGGCATACAGCGCATCGTCCAGCGCGGTGTCTGCCGTCACGGCGGCATTCAGGGTGGCGCGCTCGCGGCCGGCTTGTTCCTTGGCGCCGATAAAGCGGATATACGCCGACAGCTCACGCGCCAGATCCACATCGCTGGCCTGCGCCGGCAGGTGGGCCAGCACCGCCAGATAGGCATCAATGGTGGCGGTGTACTGGGCAAATGAAGCGGGGCCGGCCACGCTCAGCCCGCTGATGCCGGCGCGCAGCGCGCGCACGGCGGCAAACTGGCGGTCGGCCGCCGACAGCGCCGCGCTGGCCGACTCACCCAGGACGGCAGCCGGGTTCTGCCCGTTCAGTCGCGCGCTCAGGGCCTGGTGTGCCCGATCACCCAGTTCGCGCTGGCTGCCCAGTTCCGGGCCAAAGCGCTTGCCCTGCGTGCCAATCCAGCCGGCCGACAGACCGCGCTCTTTTTGCAGCTCATGCACCACCGCACTGACCGAACGGGCGGTTTGCTCCAGGGCCTCCATGCGTTGCAGGCGCTGCAAGGTCTGCCAACTGCTCCAGGCATCAGTCAGCGCATAGGCCATCACACCCAGCAAAGTCAGGCTGAACAACAGATACAGACGGACGCGGATCGAGCGCCAGCCAAACGAGGGTGCGTGCATGATGAGGTCTCCTCCGTGGAGCGCTGCCCTGGCTGGGGGAGAGCGACAGGCAAACGCAACCGAGATCCGGCCTGAGGCCAGTTGTTATGAATATTTGCTTACAGCCACTCACAAAACTCAGCGAAGCGGTCCTGGCTAGGCGCGCGGCCGCAGACAGTACAAGGAGTGCGGCAAGGCCGTGCAACGACGCCAGGAGAGTTATGTTAGCGACTCTTAGTGTCGCCATAAGGCACAGGAGGGGTCAATCTTTGTGCAGCATTCCATTGCGCTGACGCAAGAATAATCGGCAAAGCGCGGCAAGATTGCCACGGTACAGACCGATTACGCCAATTTGCCGGCAAAAAAATGGCCGAAGCAAGATGCTTCGGCCAGATTGGCGCTAGCGTGGCGACGACTTATTCGCCGTCGTAGGCCACGTCGGCACGGCGGTTTTCGGCGTTATCCGCGTCGCTGCTGCCGGTGGCGCGCAGTTTTTCCTTGCCGTAGCTGACGGCTTCCAGCTGATTTTCCGGCACGCCCAGCACGCGCATCATGCTCTTGACGCTTTCGGCGCGACGCTGGCCCAGCGCCAGATTGTATTCACGGCTGCCCTGGGCATCGGTATTGCCCTGGATTTGCGCCTTGCGTTGCGGGTTTTTCTTCAGGTAGCCGGCATGCGCCTCCACCACCGGCTTGTATTCGCCCTTGACCGCCGAGCTGTCAAAGTCAAAGTACACGCTGCGCTTGGACAGGATGCTCTTCGGGTCACGCAGCGGGTCACCGCTGCCGCTGCCATCGCCGCCCACGCCCACGCCATTGCGGCCGTAGCCGGATGCGCTCGGGTCAAGCTGGCCGTTGGCGCCATTCGCGCCATTGGCCCCGTTTGCGCCATTGGCGCCGCCGGTGCTGGAGCACGCCGCCAGCGTGGCGGCCAGCGTCAGGCCCAGAACAAGCTGGATCGCTTTCATTGTTTCATTCTCCTGTCGTGAGGGATGGTTCAGCGCGGGAAGGGGCCCCAGGCCGGTTCCTGCACATCGCCGCCCGTGGTGGCCAACCGGGTCTTGGTCAGGCCGTCGCGGGTGACGGTATAGAGTACGCCACGCCCGCCTTGCTCGGTGGCGAACAAGATCATCTTGCCATTGGGGGCAAAGCTGGGCGATTCGTCGCGGGAGGTGTCGGTCAACGCATTGGCCTGGCCGGTGGTGAAATCATGCACCATCACCCGGTAACGGCCGCCTTCCCGGCGGATAAAGGTAAAAGACTTGCCATCCGGGGCAAAGTTCGGCGACACATTGTAATTGCCCTCGAAAGTCACCCGGCTGGCGCCGCCGCCACCGGCCGACATGCTGTAAATCTGCGGGCCACCAGCGCGGTCAGAGGTAAACAGGATGCGCGAGCCATCCGGCGAATAGTCTGGCTCGGTGTCGATGCCCGCGCTCTGGCTCAGGCGGGTGGCTTCACCGCCAGCCACCGGCACCGAATAAATCTGCGAGCCGCCGTCACGGGTCAGCACCACCGCCAGCCGGCTGCCATCGGCGCTCCAGGCCGGGGCTGAATTACTGCCCTTGAACGCCGCCACCGCATAGCGCGCGCCCGTGGCCAACGCGTGTACATACACCACCGGTTTTTTGGTTTCAAACGACACATAAGCCAGCTTGCTGCCATCCGGGCTCCAGGCCGGCGAGATGATCGGTTCGCCCGAGCGCAGCAGGGTTTGTGCGCCAGCGCCGTCAGCATCGGCCACTTGCAGCTGATAGCTGCGGCCGGTGCGCAGCACGTAGGCAATCTGGGTGGAGAACACCCCGCGCTCACCGGTGATGGCCTGATAAATCATGTCGGCAATGCGATGCGCGGCGGCGCGGCTGTCGCTGACCGGCACGGTGACCACGCCGCCGGTCAGGCGTTTTTTCTGCGCGGCGTCCATCAGATTGAACTCCACCGACAATTGCCCACCGCTAACGCTGACCCGCCCCACTGCCACGCTCATGGCGCCCGCGCCGCGCCAGGCCGGGTAGTCGATTTCGCCGGGGCTGCTGGGCGCATTGGCCACCACGCCCGGCGCCAGCACATTAAAAGCGCCCGAGCGCTGCAAGTCGTTGCGCACAATCGGGGTGATGCCGCCATTGACGCCAGCTTCGGCGGCAAAGGCCGGCAGGGCGATCACATGGCGGTTGGCGCCGCCGCCGACGATTTCAATGGTCATGTCGGCGTGGGCGGGCAGGCTGGCCAGCGTCAGCAACAGGCTGGCGGCAAGGGCGTGCAACAGACGACGCAGCATGGGGTTTCCTCGGGTAAGTTCTCGGGACATGAATAATGGGCCTCAGCGTGGGCGGAACTCCAGCTTCAGGCGACGAAAATCGGCAAACTGCGCGCCAGGCGGCAGCGGCGGAAAGGTCTTGGCCGCCCACACTGCCCGCTGCACGGCCTCATCGTAAGCCGGATTGCCAGACGATTGCAGCAGCTTGACGTCACGCACTTCCAGGCTGGGCAGCAGGGTGACTTCGACCACCGCCTTGGGGTTGCCGCTGACATTGTCGGGCACCTGCACATGCGGACGCACCCGCGCCACCACCTGGCTGATGTATTCGCCATTGCTGCTCTTGGCCCCGCTGGCGCCACCGCCTGGCGTGCCGCCGGCCGCGCCGGCCTGGGTGGTTTTGGCGTTGGGCTTGTGCGTGCTGTTGCTGCTGTTCAGGTCGGCCAGCAAGTCATCGGCAAACGGATTATTGGCCTTGGCCGGCGTTTTGCTGGCGCTGGCGCCATCACCCTTTTGCGTGGATTTGGCGTCCGCCTTGCCTTCGCCCTTGGCCTTGGCGTCCTTGCCCTCGGCGGATTTGCCATCCGGCTTGGCCTCAGGTTTTTTCACCTCGGCCTTGCTGTCGGCTTTGCTGTCGGCCTTGGCGTCGGATTTTTTTGGCTCCGGCTTGGCTTCGGGCTTGGACTCGGTTTTTTTCGGCTCAGGCTTGGGCTCAGGTTTCTTGGGTTCCGGTTTTGGCTCGGGCTTGGGCTCAGGCTTTTTCGGTTCTGGCTTGGGCTCGGGTTTCTTCGGCTCCGGTTTCGGCTCGGGCTTGGGTTCCGGCTTTTTCGGCTCCGGTTTTTTTTCTTCCGGCTTGTGCTTGGGTTCGGGTTTGCTTTCTTTGGCCTTGAAAGCGATATCCGGGCGCGCCGACGGCGGCTCGGGCGCTTGCACCGGGGCCGGGCGCGGCGCAGGCGCGGCCTTGACTGGCGGCGCAGGCGGCGGGGCGACAGGTTCTGGTTCCGGCTCGGGTGCTGGCTCGGGGGCCGGTGTTGGCGCCGGTTCGGGTTTGGCGGGCGCTGGCAAGGCGGGCGCACCAGCGCTGCCCGGCATCGGCGGCGGCGCCGACCACAGTTCGACACCCAACGGCGCTTGCACGCGCACCGGCTCGGGCGAAAACGACAGGGTCAGCACCAACGCCAGCAGGATGTGCAGCGCCAGCGAAACGGCAAAACCCAGGCGATGACGGGGCGTGCGCTCACTCACCGCTTACGACTCCGTTTTCACCAGCAGCCCCAAGCGGGCGTAGCCGCGTTGTTGCAGCTCGCGCATTACCGCCATCACCTTGTCGTAGGCCACGGTTTTGTCGCCAGAAATCACCACGGCGCGTTGTTTATCGCCGCCAGTGAGGGTGTCCAGCTGGCTGGTCAGCCCGGCCAGATCGCCCACCGGGTGGGCGCTGCCCTTGTCGCTGACGCTGTAATTGCCTTGTGCGTCGATCAGCACCTGCACCGGCTCGCTTTCCACTTGCGCGGCCTTGCCCACGCTGGGCAGGTTGACCACGCCAGGCGAAAACATCGGCGTGGTGACCATGAAAATCACCAGAAGCACCAGCATCACGTCGATGTAGGGCACGACGTTCATCTGGCTCATCGAGCGGCGGGGGCGGCGGTTCAGCATGGGCGGTCAGCGGCGGGGAGGGCGGAAAGCATGATCATACACGCGGGAGACAGAAGCTTGAGGACTGCGGCCGGGCAAAAAAGTTCGCTCCAAAAGGCAACGCCCGGCCAAGCCGGGCGAACCTACCGCAGCTGGCGCAGCAGCAAAATCAGTCCGGCTGGTAGACGTAGGGCTTTTGCTGCACCTTGGCTTCTTGAAAGCCGCGCTGCTCGTTGACGTCCACTTGCTTGTCCCACCAGGTCAGGCGCAGGCGCTGCTGGTCTTCGGCGACCGACGGGTTCTTTTGCAGAAAGTCGTTCATGAATGTGGTGTAGTCGGATTGGTACATGGACATGGCGGGCGGCTCCCGGTTGGCGAATGGGCGCTATTGTAACGGAGTTGGCCGGCGCTGCCGATATTCGCGCGGGTTTCTGCCGCCCCGCTGACATCGCGCCGGGTGCGCAATTGCGCTGGCTGGCTTACCATTTGCGCCGGCGCGCCCGCGCCTGACTCAACCCCGGAAAGCCTGACGCCATGATCGGACGCCTGAGCGGCCGCCTGCTGGAAAAGCTCCCCCCGCACTTGCTACTGGATGTGCAAGGGGTGGGCTACGAAGTGGACGCGCCGATGACCACCTTTTACCAACTGCCCGCCGTGGGCGAGGCGGTGACGCTGCACATCCACCAAGTGGTGCGCGAAGACGCGCTGCTGCTGTACGGCTTTGCCAGCCGCGCCGAGCGCGAGACGTTTCGCCAGTTGCTCAAGGTCAGCGGCATCGGCGCCAAGATTGCCCTGGCGATTTTGTCCAGTCTGTCGGCCGACGAACTGGCGCTGGCGGTGGCCGGCGAAAACGTTGCCCGCCTGTCCAAGGTGCCGGGCATTGGCAAAAAAACCGCCGAGCGGCTGATTCTGGAGCTGCGCGGCAAGCTGGGCGTGGCGGCCAGCGACAGCCCGGCGGCGCTGCCGATGCAGGCCGGCAACGACGCCAGCGCCGACATCACCCACGCCTTGCTGGCGCTGGGCTACAACGACAAAGAAGCCAGCGCGGCGGTGAAAACCCTGCCGGCCGGCGCCAAGCTGGAAGACGGCATCCGCCTGGCGCTGAAAGCGCTGGTGAAGGCATGAGCCGCGCGCTGTTTCGTCGCCAGCGGCGCACTACGCCCTGGCTGGCGCTGGGTGGGGTGAGCGGCTTTGCCCTGTTGGCGCTGGGGTTTGCCCACCCGCCAGTCAGCACGCTGGACGCCGAACTGGGCCAGGCGCTGTTTGCCTGGCGCGATGGCGCGCTGGCGCAGGCCTGCGTGGCGCTGGCCCGGCTGTTTGACGGGCTGGGCCACGCCCCGGTGCAGGCGGCCTGGGTGGTGTTGATTGCCGTCCTGCTGGCCAGCCTGGGCGGCGACCGCCCGGCGGCCGGCGTGCTGGTGATGGCGATGCTGGGCCAGTGGGGGGTGAACCAGCTGGGCAAAACCCTGATCGACCGCCCGCGCCCGCAGCTCGACCCGCAGCTGTACACCGTTGGCGCGTCGTTTCCCAGCGGCCACGCCATGAGCGCCACCGTGCTGTATGGCTTTTTGCTGCTGTGGCTGTGGCCGCGCTGCCGCCCTGGCCTGCGACCGTGGCTGGCGCTGGCCGCCATCGGCTGGATTGCCGCGCAGGCGCTGGCGCGCCCGCTGTTGGGCGCCCATTATTTAAGCGACGTGCTGGCCGGCGTGGCGCTGGGCCTGGCTTGCCTGGCCCCGGCGCACGCCTGGCTGACGCAGCGCGACTCCCACGCATTTGCATAAAGACCCGACGATGATCGAACCCGACGCCCTTTCCGCTGGCCCCGCCCCCACCCGGCTGGTGGCCGCCCAGACCCAATCCAGCCAGGAAGACGCGCTGGAGCGCGCGCTGCGCCCGCGCCAGCTGGATGAATACGTCGGCCAGCACAAGGCGCGCGGCCAGCTGGAAATCTTTATCGAAGCGGCCAAAAAACGCGGCGAAGCGCTGGACCATGTGCTGCTGTTTGGCCCGCCCGGCCTGGGCAAAACCACGCTGGCGCACATCATCGCCCGCGAACTGGGGGTGAACCTGCGCCAGACGTCTGGCCCGGTGCTGGAGCGCGCGGGCGACCTGGCCGCGCTGCTGACCAGCCTGGAGCCGCACGATGTGCTGTTCATCGACGAAATCCACCGCTTAAGCCCGGTGGTGGAAGAAATCTTGTACCCGGCGCTGGAAGACTATCAGCTGGACATCATGATTGGCGAAGGCCCGGCGGCGCGCTCGGTCAAGCTGGATTTGCCGCCCTTCACCCTGGTGGGCGCCACCACCCGCGCCGGCATGCTGACCAACCCCTTGCGCGACCGCTTTGGCATCACCGCCCGGCTGGAGTTTTACAGCGCCGAAGAGCTGACGCGGATTGTCACCCGCTCGGCCGGGCTGTTGCAGGTGCAGATTGCCGACGACGGCGCCCACGAAATCGCCCGCCGCGCGCGCGGCACCCCGCGCATTGCCAACCGCCTGCTGCGCCGGGTGCGCGACTTTGCCGAAGTGCGCAGCGATGGCCGCGTCAGCCGCGAGATTGCCGACGCCGCGTTGTCGATGCTGGATGTGGATCACGCCGGCCTGGACGTGATGGACCGCAAACTGCTGTCGGCGATTATCGAAAAATTCAGCGGCGGCCCGGTCGGGCTGGACAATGTGGCAGCGGCGATTGGCGAAAGCGCCGACACCATCGAAGACGTGCTGGAGCCGTATTTGATTCAGCAAGGCCTGCTGCAACGCACCCCGCGCGGGCGCATGGCCACCGTGCTGGCCTACCAGCACTTTGGCCTGAGCGCGCCGGAGCGCTTGCCGGGATAATCAGGCGGCTGATTTGGCCTGCGGGGCAAACTTGGCCCAGCGCGGGCGCAGCAGGCGTTTGAGCCGGGTGTAGGCCACCCGGTCCTTGCTGGCCAGTTGGGCGGCCAACGCCAGAGTTTCCGGCAGCAGCGCCTCAGCCGACAGCGCACGATCGACAATTTGCCGCGCGGCGGCTTCTTCGCCGCCCAGCGCACGGCCGGTCATCACCATTTCCCAGCGCGCCTGCTCGTTGGGCAGGGTGTTCACGCACTCGACCATGGCCGGCGACAGGCCGAGCTTGAGGTCGATTTCCGGAAAGCAGATGCGGCCACGGTCGGCGCGCATGGTGCGAAAATCACAGGCGCTGGCAATCAGCGCGCCGCCGCCGTAGGCATTGCCGCTGATGCAGGCCACGGTAGGCAGGTTCAGCCAGGCGATGCGGCCCAGAAACCCATCCAGGCGCGGCACAAAATGGTCGAACAGATAGGCCATGCCCTTGCTGCGGATGTAGTCCAGGTCAATGCCGTTGCTCCAGGCTTTTTCGTGATTGGACGCCAGCACCAGCGCGCGGTTGGCCGCCGGGTCGGCTTCGATGGCGTCCAGGTGGACGGTCAGCTCGTCCAGCCAGGCGTCGTCCATCACATTGCCTTTGTCGCCATTGATCATGGTCAGCACATAGACGCTGTCTTGCAGCTCGAGGGTGAAATACGCCATGAATCTTCTCCATTCTCCAGGGTGGTGCGGGCCATCTTGAGTGGGCTCGCCAGACGGCAGCATATCCAAACGTTTGTTTGAATTCAAGCCAAAACCCGCGTGCTTACCCTACAACATGCCAGAATCTGCCGCCAGCGCCGCATTCGCCATCGGCATCTGGCCAAAACTGGCAGGATTTTCAGCAAAATCAAGCGCTCGCACCACCCGCCGGCCGCCAGAACACTGGCAGCCACACTCGGTCATTGCCGCCAAATTCAGGTAGAATCGCGCGTTTGCCTTGCTTGAGAGCCTCATGTTTTCCGATCATCTGGCCGGCTTGAACCCGGAACAATTGCGCGCAGTGACGCTGGGCGCGGGCTCGGCGCTGGTGCTGGCCGGCGCCGGCAGCGGCAAAACCCGGGTGCTGACCACGCGCATTGCCTGGCTGATTGCCAACCAGCGCGCCATGGCGGCCAATATCATGGCGGTGACCTTCACCAACAAGGCCGCGCGCGAAATGCACACCCGGCTGTCGGCCATGCTGCCGCTGAACCCGCGCGGCATGTGGATTGGCACTTTTCACGGCCTGGCCAACCGCTTTTTGCGCGCGCACTGGCGCGACGCCGGCCTGCCGCAAACCTTCACCATTCTGGACATGCAAGACCAGCTGGCGGCGATCAAGCGGCTGATGAAGGCGCTGCAAGTGTCGGACGAGAAATTTCCGCCGCGCCAGGTGCAGGCGTTTATCAACAACCATAAAGAACAAGGCCTGCGCGCCGAGGCGCTGAAGCCCTACGACGCCTTCAACGCCAAGCTCACCGAGCTGTACGCCGCCTACGACGCGCAATGCCGGCGCGAAGGCGTGGTGGACTTTGCCGAGCTGCTGCTGCGCAGCTATGAAATGCTCAATAGCAACGAGGCGCTGCGCGAGCATTACCGCGCGCGCTTTTCGCATATTCTGGTGGACGAATTTCAGGACACCAACAAGCTGCAATACGCCTGGCTGTGCCTGTTTGCCGGCCCGCACGCCAGCGTGTTCGCCGTCGGCGACGATGATCAGTCGATCTATGCCTTCCGGGGCGCCGAGGTGGGCAATATGCGCCGGCTGATGGCGGATTTTCAGGTGGGCGAGCCGATCAAGCTGGAGCAAAACTACCGCTCCTGCGGCAATATTCTGGATGCCGCCAATGCGCTGATTCAGCACAATGACGGCCGGCTGGGCAAAAACCTGTGGACCGACGCCGGCGCTGGCGAGCCCATTCGCCTGTATCGCGGCTGGAACGACGCCGACGAAGCGCAATTCATCGTTGATGAAGTGCGCGCGCTGCGCCGCGACGGCGGCGCGCTGGCCGAGATGGCGGTACTGTATCGCTCGAACGCCCAGTCGCGGGTGCTGGAGCACGCGCTGTTTCAGGCTGGCCTGCCTTATCGGGTGTATGGCGGCCTGCGCTTTTTCGAGCGCCAGGAAATCAAGCACGCGCTGGCGTATTTGCGCCTGGTGGCCAGCCCGGACGACGACAATGCCTTGCTGCGGGTAATCAATGTGCCGGCGCGCGGCATTGGCGCACGCACGGTGGAAAACCTGCAAACTGCCTCGCGCGAGCGCGGCGTCAGCCTGTGGCAGGCCGCCTGCGGCCAGGGCGGCGGGCGCAGCGCCGCCAGCCTGGGCAAGTTTGTGCTATTGATTGAACAACTGCGCGCCGACGCCGAGCGCTTGTCGTTTGCCCAGCTGGTCAGCCATTTGATCGCCGCCAGCGGCCTGCGCGCCATGTACGAGGCCGATAAAGATGGCGAAGACCGGCTGGAAAACCTGGACGAGCTGATTTCGGCGGCGGTGAGCTTTGCCCCGGAAGACCCGGCGCAGATCATCGCCGAGTTTCTGGCGCATGCCTCGCTGGAAGCCGGTGAGCATCAGGCTGGCGCCGGCGAGGACGCCTTGCAGCTGATGACCGTGCACGCGGCCAAGGGTCTGGAATTTGCTTCGGTGTTTGTCTCCGGCCTGGAAGAAGGGCTGTTTCCGCACGAGAATTCACTGAACGACGCGCACGGCGTCGAAGAAGAGCGGCGCTTGATGTATGTGGCGATCACCCGCGCGCGGCAGCGCTTGTATTTGACGCAAGCGCAACAACGTATGCTGCACGGCCAGACCCGCTACCCGCTGCCGTCGCGTTTCATGGAAGAAATTCCAGCAAGTTTGACAAAAAACCTCTCCGAAACGATGACGGCCGGATTATCATCTCGCGGCAATCACGGCACGCGCCCGGCGCCTGCCGCCCCCCGGCACCAGGCATCGACAAACGCCGTGTTGCCAGGTGGCTGGCGCATTGGCCAATCGGTGACTCACCCGAAATTCGGTAGCGGTGTTATCCTGAACGCCGAAGCATTGGGTGAGGAATTGAGGCTGTATGTCAATTTCGCCGAACACGGCGCGAAATGGCTGGACATGCGGTTTGCCAAGCTGACTCCGGCTTGATTCGCGACCTGATGACGAAATGGACTCTCACGCATTCACGGAACTGAGCCTATGAAAGATCAACAACTGTCGGCTTCTTATCAAACCCTGGTGAACCGCACCAATCCGAAGTTGATGACCCACGACGATCAGAACCCTTATTCGTCCAAACTGATCCTGATCATCGACTCGGTGCCAGAGATGCAGCGGGCGCTGACCATGACCTTGGCCAGCTTTGGCGCCAACAAGGTGGAATTCGCCACCCGACCGGGCGACGCCATGGCCAAGCTGGCCCGCTATTCTTTTGATATCGTGCTGTGCGACTTTGACCTGGGCAATGGCTACGACGGCCTGCACCTGCTGGAAGAAGCCAAAACACGCAATCTGCTCAAGCAATCCTGCGTGTTCATGATCGTCTCGGGCGAACGCCGCTCGCAGCGCGTGCTGGCCGCTGCCGAGCTGGAGCCGGATGGCTATCTGATCAAGCCGTTTACCGGCGAACAGCTGCGCGTGCGCCTGGATCGCGCCATGCGCCGGCGCGAGGCGTTCCGCTGCGTGGACGACGCGCTCAAGCAAAACGACCTCCTGGTGGCGATCAACTCCTGCAATGACAAGATTTCGCAGGGCGATGAATTCGCGCTGGATTTCATGCGCCTGCGCGGCAGCCTGTCGCTGAAGATTGGCGATTATCTGTCGGCCAAATCGCTGTACGAAGAAGTGATGGCGATCAAGGCGCAGCCGTGGGCACAACTGGGCCTGGCCAAATCGCTGACCCAGCTCAAGCAGTACGACGAAGCCAAGGTGATGTTTGACGAGGTGCTGTCGAAAAACGGCCGGGTGATGGAAGCCTACGACTGGCTGGCCAAGCTGTACGAAGCACAAAACGACATGTCCGCCGCCCAGGAAACCCTGGAAAACGCTGTGCAGCTGTCGCCGCTGGCCATTCGCCGGCAAAAAGAGCTGGCAGAAGTCGCCGTGCAAAATCACGACTACGACACCGCCGAGCGCGCACTGAAAAAAACCATCGACGTGGCCAAATATTCGGTTTACCGCGCGGTCGAAGACTACGCCGCGCTGGCGCGGGTGCAAATCGCCAAGGGCGACCTGCAATCGGCCAACCAGACCGCCGGCACCGTGCGCCGTGAATTCCGCCACAATGCCGTGGCCGAGTGGATGGCTACCATCATCGACAGCCAGGTGTTCAAAAAACAAGGCCAGCCGCACCGTGGCCGCGAATTGCTGGACGAAGCCATCAAGCGCATGCCGGAGCTGGAAGAAAAGCTCTCGCAGCAGGCCAAGATGGAGCTGATTCAGGCCTGCTACGCTCAGGGCCGCGAAGATGTCGGCAACAGCATGGTGCAGCAGATCGTGCGCAACAACCACGATAACCAGCATGTGCTGGAGCGCCTGACCCGCATTTACGAACAGGTGGACCGCCTGGAAGTGGGCAAGCAGCTGATTGCCGAAAACGTGCAATCGGTGGTGGACATCAACAACCAGGCCGTGCGTCTGGCGCAATCCGGCCAGTTGGAAGACGCCGTGCAGATGTTCATGCAGGCGGTGGAAGAACTGCCACAGAACCAGCAGATTCTGCTCAACGCCGTCAACGCCATCCTGGCCATGGTGCACCGCAAGGGCTGGCACGAAACCTATATGGCCCATGCGTATCACTTCCTGGAGCGCGTGCGGCAGATGGACGCGCTGAACGGCAAATACCAGAAGCTGCAACACTCCTACCGCCAGGTGATCGAACAGCACGGCAAACAGCAATGGACGCCGGTGCTGCCAAAAACCGAAGAAGAACTGGCCGCCGAAGCGGCTGCGGCAGAAGAAGCCGCCGCCCAGGCTGCTGCGCTCAAGGCCAACAAGGGCAAGCCGGTGCCGGCACCGGGCAAAACGGTCAGTTGATCGTCGCCTACGGCCATAGCGCAAGATGGGGCGCGCCCGCCAGGGCCGCCCCATTTTTCTGCCCCAAACAGGTCATGCCAAGTGGCAGGCAAGCAATTGTTTTGATGACGTTTATGATAGCAAGCAAGTCAGTGTGACAAGATTGCGACATCTGTATGCGCCATGATGGCCAGACACTGGTCAAGAACCGTGCGCGCGCCTATGATTTGTGCAGTGCAACACAATTCTCAGGAGCGCATCATGACCGAGCAAGCCACCCCCATCGCCCACGACAGCCACGACAGCGAACAAGACACGCTGCAATTCCCCTACACCATCACCGAAAAGCTGCAAGACACCCTGCGCCAGGCGCTGGACAGCGCCGAATCGCCGCGCGATCTGGGCGTGGCCTGATGCGTGCCGGCCGGTGTCACCACACCGGCTGTCCACTTTTGTGGACACATGCACCAGCACAGTGCACATAATGTGTGCGCTGGATCAAGACAAGCCAGGGTCATTCTGGGTAACATAAAGCTGTGTCATGGCGGTGATTGTCGCCGTCGTGCAGTTTTCCCCCAAGGAGACCCCAATGTTCCCCGAATACCGTGACCTGATCACCCGCCTGAAAACCGAAGACGCCCACTTCACCCGTCTGTTCGACAAGCACAACGACCTCGACCAGCGCATCAAGAACATGGAAGCCCGCATCGAGCCGGCCAGCCATGAAGAAATCGAAACCCTGAAAAAAGAAAAGCTGCACCTGAAGGATGAGCTGTACACCATCCTGCGCACGGCCGCTGCCTGATTGATCGGCCCTGCCCGATAACACAAGGCCCGCCTGACGGTCACGTCGGCGGGCCTTGTGTTATCTGCTGCGGGATAGCGGGCTCACCGCCATGCGTGCCGTGGCTTGCGCCCGCAGCAGAACAAAGTTACTTCAGCGCGCGCTGAATGGCCGGCAAGGCCGCTTGCGCGGCTTTTTCGCCTTCCAGAATCGCCTGGTTTTTCTGGGCGAAGTCGGTCGAGCCAATGCGGGAGATATCCGGGCGAATCACCACCGTGGCGTGTTGCAGCTCGGCCTGGCCCAGCTTCTGGCCCATGATGTTCAGCGTTTGGTCCAGCGCGCCCAGCACGCTGCCGCCGCCCTTGGCGTTGGGCTTGGTGGAAATATCCACGGCAATCACGATGTCCGCGCCCATTTCGCGCGCGGCGTTCACCGGCACCGGGCTGACCAGGCCGCCATCGACATATTTGCGCCCCTGAATCAACACCGGCTCGAACACCGCCGGCACGGCGGCCGAGGCGCGCACCGCCTGGCCGGTGTTGCCACGGCGGAACACCACGCGGTTGCCGTTGGCCAGATCGGTGGCCACCGCGCCAAACGGCCGCGTCAGTTTTTCAATCGGCAGATTGCGCACCTGCTGATTGATATAGCGCTCCAGCTTTTCGCCTTTCACAAAGCCGCCGTCGCCCAGCACCAAATCGCTGATCGACGCCGGGTCCAGCGCCAGCGCCATGTTTTGCAGCTGGATGCCGCTGTAGCCGGCGGCGTACAGGCTGCCCACCACCGCGCCGGCGCTGGTGCCGGTGATAATGTCCGGGCGGATGCCGTGTGACTCCAGCACCTTGATCACCCCGACATGGGCAAAGCCCTTGGCCGCGCCGCCGCCCAGCGCCAGGGCGACTTTGGGGCGGGCGGGTTGGGCGGGCGGCGGCGTGCTGGCGCAGGCGGCCAGCGCCAAAGTCAGCGCGCCCAGCAGCAGGCGGCGACGGGCAACACAAACAGGCTTCATGATCAGGACAAATTCGGACGGGGTTGAAATTCAATCACCTGGCTGCCGTCGTCCAGCTTGCGGCTGGGGCGTTGCGCCGGCTTCCAGGCGTGGCCGTACACCACTTCGTAGGTGGCCGGCAGTTTGCCGTCGCGGCGCATGGCGTCGTAACGGGCGCTGATGTCGCGCCAGGCGGTTTTGCCCATCAGCCCGGTTTTGCGGCCGTGGGTGACATTGTGCGCGCCGATGGCTTTCAGGTCGTGCATCACCGCTTTGATGTCGTCGTAGGTGAGGACGATTTTTTCCATGTCCATCACCGGGGTGGCAAAGCCGGCGCGCACCAGCGCGTCGCCGATGTCGTGCATGTCGATAAAGCGGTTGACGTGGGTGTGGCGATCCACGCCGGCAAAGGCGCGGTTCAGCTCGTTGAGCGTGTCCGGCCCCAGGGTGGAAAACATCAACAGGCCGTCCACCCGCAGCGCGCGGTGAAACTCGGCAAACACCGCGTCCGGGGTGTTCACCCACTGGATGGCCAGATTGGACCAGATCATGTCCACGCTGCCGGCGGCCAGCGGCAGGCGCTCGATGTCGGCGCACAGCTGCCATGGCTCGGCGCGGCGGAACAAGCGCCCCAGCAGGCCGCCGCGCGGCGCGCTGGCTTGTTTGTCGCGCGACACGCGCAGCATCGACGGCGCCAGATCCAGCTCGATCACCTGGGCGTCCGGGTAACGGCTGCGCAGGCCCACCGCGCCGTAGCCGGTGCCGCTGCCGGCGTCCAGAATGCGCTGCGGGGCGTGGCGGATGTAATCCAGCCGCTCGCCCATGCGGTCGGACACTTCGCGCTGCAACACGGCAGCGCCGTCATAGCTGTGGGCGGCGCGGTCAAAGGCGTCGCGCACACGGGATTTATCAGTGTAAAACGGTTCGGTCATCACGGTTCCAACGCCAGGCTTTACGCATGGCGCTGCAAGAAGGGGATCAAATCAGCCACAAACTCCGCCTCGTGCGACAAGAACGGCGCATGCGAGGCCTGCGGGAATTCGGTCAGCGTGCTGCCGGCAATGGTACTGGCCAGCCAGCGCGCCGCGCCAATCGGCGTCAGCGCGTCGCGCTGGCCGTAGCTGAGGTGGGTGGGCAGATGCAGTTGCGGCAGCTCGTGGCGCACATCGCTGTTTTCCAGCACCGCCAGCGCCGCTTCCAGCGCGCTGGGGCGGCCGTGGGCGAACAGGATGTGCTTCATCTCGGCCAGCACGGCGTGCGCCGACTCGCTGCCCAGCGTTTGCAGGGCCAGAAAACGGCGCAAGGTTTGCTCAAACTGGCCGCCCAGATTGTCGGCAAACTGGCGCATCACCTGCACCGCCTGCGCGTGCGGCCAGTCGGCGCGCTGCACAAAGCACGGGCTGGAGGCCACCAGGGTCAGGCTTTTCAGCGAGGCCGGCGCATCCAGCGCCCAGCGCATGGCGGCCAGGCCGCCCAGCGACCAGCCCACCACCTGCACCGGCAGCGGAAACGTCGCTGCCAGCGCGCGCGCCAGATTGTCCAGCGTGTAGTCTTGCAGGCTGGCGCTGTGGCCGTGGCCGGGCAAGTCCACACAATGCACGGTGAACTCGTCGGCCAGCGCCTGCGCCACCCGCGACCACACCCCGCCGTGCAGGCCCCAGCCGTGCACCAGCACCACATCCGGGCCGCGCCCGACGCTCTCAAAATACAAAGAAGGCAAAGAAGACAGGTTCATGACCGTGCATGATGCGCAGAATCGGACGGTTTGACCAGTTGAATCACCCGAAAGGTTCCGCCCCACAGCGCCGGCTCGTCATGCGCCACGCGCAGCTGGGTGTAGCGCACGATATCGGCAAAGCGGCGATTGATGTCGGTGGCCAGCCAGCGCAAGGGCACGTTCAGCGCCCGCCGCCAGCCGGGCGGGCTGGCGCCGTCGGGCAAGAATTTGTCAAACACCGCCACCCGCCCACCCGGCGCCAGCACCCGCTCCACCTCGCGCAAGGTGCGAATCGGGTCGCCCACCACCGCCAGAATCAAGTGCAGCACCACCAGGGTGTAATGACCGTCCGGCGCATCCAGCGCCTCGGCGTCCATCACCTGCGCCTTGACCGTCATCCCCAACTGCGCCGCCCGCCGCGACAAGCGCGCCAGCATGGCCGGCGAAATATCCGTGGCCAGCACCTCGCCACAGGCGCGCAGCTCGGGCAAATCCAGCCCGGTGCCCGCCCCCACCAGCAACACCCTGTCCTGCGCCCCCGGCCCGGCCAGCCGCAGCGAACGCTGGCGCTGACGGGCAAAACGGCCGGCAAACAGATCGTAAATCGGTGCGTAGAGCGAGTAGCGCAGCTGAGGCCAGGAGGGGGGCATGGTGGGGCTCGGATAAGTGGGTGGGCGCGGCGCGCGGGGGCGGTGAAGCGTTGGACGGCCAAGGTGGGCGGTGGTTTCCGTTGCGTATCGTATCGTGATTGCGCTTCACCACCATGGCGAACATATCAGACCGGCAGCTTGCTGAGCATGCATTTGGTACATTAGGAGAAATTCACACAAGCCTTCTTGGCGTTGTGGTATGACTTTGCCACACAGCTTGTGCGAGTCTGCGTGCGCTCAGCCAGGCGTGCCACGCCGAGTTTTGCTCGCCGCTTTGCCCAGAGAAAAGTCATTGAATCACTGAGAACACATGCCACATGGCCAACCCGACACCCAACACCAGGAACAAACCCCATGACCGACCGCCTTGTGCCCCAACTCACCGCCCGCTTTGACGAACTCAGCCAGCGCTTGCCCGAGGAGAACATTGAATTCTGGTTTGCCCGGGATTTGATGGAGCCCCTGGGCTATGCCCGTTGGGAAAACTTCATCACGGCGATCCATCGCGCCATCGAGTCGTGTCAATCAACCGGATATGATGCGTCTGATCATTTTCGTGGCGTCACGAAAATGATCCAAGTGGGCAAAGGCGGCCAACGCCCTGTGGAAGACTTCATGCTCACCCGTTATGCCTGTTATTTGGTGGCTCAGAACGGTGATCCACGCAAGCAAGCGATTGCCTTTGCGCAGAGTTACTTTGCCGTTCAGACGCGCAAGCAAGAGCTGATCGAAGACCGCATGCGCTTGCAAGCCCGGATAGATGCACGCGACCGTTTGCGCGAATCCGAAAAAACCTTGTCTCAGAACATCTACGAACGTGGCGTGGACGATGCGGGTTTTGGCCGCATCCGCGCCCAAGGTGACGCTGCGCTGTTTGGTGGCCACACCACGCAAATGATGAAAGACAAATACGGCATCGTGCAGACGCGCCCGTTGGCCGACTTTTTGCCCACGCTGACCATTGCGGCCAAGAACTTGGCCACGGAAATGACCAACCACAATGTGCAGCAAGCCAACTTGCTGGGCGAGCAAGCCATCACCCGGGAGCATGTGCAGAACAACCAAAGTGTGCGCACCATGCTCGGTCAGCGCGGCATTGCACCAGAGCAGCTGCCACCCGAAGAAGACATCAAAAAGCTGGAGCGCCGGGTGAAAGCCGAGGACAAGAAAATCGAAAAGCAATCGGGCAAGCTGCCTGGGTCTTAGGTGCAGAAACCGCTGTGGGTACGGGGGGAAACCGTCGGTATGGGGAGGCGCGCGTGAAGCGAACACGGTAGAGCCACACCAGCTGCCCATAATCGCGCCCATGCCCCACGCTCGTAAAGACCACCTTGATACCCTGGCCATGGGCCTGCTGCTGGCCTGTTGCCTGTTTTGGGGCTT
>ERZ650306.544-NODE-544-length-22913-cov-6.956689_pt1 | contig 22913 bp, 16 predicted proteins | sample MGYA00376242_ERZ650306 | MGnify/ENA primary metagenome ERZ650306 (study PRJEB26733, sample SAMN07839244) | wastewater metagenome | biome: urban; feature: wastewater treatment plant; material: waste water | place: USA: North Carolina | collected 2016-03-31 ... | reverse complement strand
GCTTTCTAGCGTCGCCAATACCCGCCGTGCCTGCCGAATCACCGGCTGAGGCACCCCCGCCAACGCCGCCACTTGCAGCCCGTAGCTTTGGCTGGCCGCACCCTCTTCAACGTGGTGCAAAAACACGATGCGGTCTTTGTGCTCCACCGCCGACAGGTGGACGTTTTCCACCATCGGGTAGTCTTGCGCCAAGCGGGTCAGCTCAAAATAATGGGTGGCGAACAGGGTGTAGCAGCGGTTTTTTTCAATCATGGCGCGAGCAATCGCCATCGCCAAGGCCAGGCCGTCAAAGGTCGAAGTCCCCCGCCCCACCTCATCCATCAGCACCAAAGCGTGCTCGCCGGCATTGTTGAGAATATTGGCGGTTTCGGTCATTTCGACCATAAACGTCGAACGCCCGCCAGCCAAATCATCCGAAGCCCCGATGCGGGTAAAGATGCGGTCCACCAGCCCAAAGCTGGCCGACTGGGCAGGGACAAAACTGCCGCAATGCGCCATCAGCGTCAGCAAGGCGGTTTGGCGCATATAGGTCGATTTGCCGCCCATATTCGGCCCCGTAATCAGCAAAAACTGACGGGCAGCGGTGAAGACCGTGTCGTTGGCAATAAAGTGCTCAATTTGGGCTTCGACCACCGGATGCCGCCCCCCGCGAATATCAAGGCCGCTCCGGTCGTGCAGGCTGGGCTTCACATAGCCCTGTGCCTCGGCTTGGTGGGCAAAGGCCGCCAACACATCCAGCCCTGCCACCGCGTGCGCCGCCAGCCGGAGGTCAGGCAGGGCGGGGGCGAGTGCCTCCAGCAAGGTGTCGTAGAGCAGCTTTTCGCGGCTGAGGGCACGGTCTTTGGCAGACAGGGCTTTGTCCTCAAACGCCTTCAGCTCGGGGGTGATATAGCGTTCGGCGTTTTTGAGGGTTTGGCGGCGGCGGTAATCTTCTGGCACGCGTTCGGCTTGGGCTTTGCCCAGCTCAATGTAAAAGCCATGCACGGCGTTAAAGCCGACTTTGAGGGTGGGGATGCCGCTGCGCAGGCGTTCGCGGGTTTCGAAGTCGAGCAAAAACGCGCTGGCATCGGCTTGCAGGGCACGGAGCTCGTCCAGCTCGGCATCAAAGCCATCGGCCATCACCCCGCCATCCCGCACCAAGCTGGCGGGCTCGGGGGCAATGGCGGCGGCCAACTGGGTTGCCACCCGCGCCACCTCGGGGAGCTGCGCCACCAAGGTGTGCAGCAAGGGGCTGCGGGCGTGTGCCAACAGCGGTGGCAGCGCGGGGAGCAGCATCAGGCTGTCACGCAGGGCAGAGAGGTCACGCGGGCGGGCGGTGCGCAGGGCGAGGCGGGCGGCGATGCGTTCAATATCCGCCACGGGGCTGAGGGTGCGGTGCAGGGCGGTATGCAGCGGCAACAGGGCTTCGACGGCTTCGAGTCGGGCGCGGATGGCGGCGGTGTCGCGCAGGGGGTGATGCAGCCAGTGACGCAGCAAACGGCTGCCCATGCTGGTGCGGCACTGGTCTAGGCAAGAAAACAGCGTCGGCGACGTTTCGCCGCGCAGGGTTTCGGTCAGCTCCAGATTGCGGCGGGTGGCGGCATCCATTTGCAGGTATTGGCTGACCCGCTCCACGCGCAAGGTGTCGAGGTGGGCCAGTTGGGTGCCTTGGGTGGTGCGGGCATAGTCCAACAACGCCCCCGCCGCCCCCAAAGCCGGTTTCAGCCCCTCTACGCCAAAGCCCACCAAATCTTGCGTGCCAAAGTGGCGGCACAGGCGGGTCACGGCGCTGGGTACGTCAAACTGCCATGCGGGCAAGACTTTGAGCGGGACGCGCAGCCCCTCCAGTAGCGTGGGTTTGGCGTGGTCGGCAATCAGAATTTCGGCGGGGCGCAGGCGTTCTAGCTCGCTGCCGAGGGCTTCGGCGGGGGCTTCGCTGAGGACGAACTCCCCGCTGGCCAAGGACAGCCACGCCATGCCGAGCGTCCCTTGGGCAAAGGATAAGGCGAGGAGGCGGTTGTCTGTTTTGTCGTCCATCAGGGCGGCATCGGTCAGCGTGCCAGGGGTGACAATGCGCACCACGCGGCGTTCGACAATGCCTTTGCTGGCGGCGGGGTCGCCGACTTGTTCACAGATGGCAACGGATTCGCCCAGCTTAACCAGCCGCGCCAAATACTGTTCGACGGCGTGGTAAGGCACACCAGCCATGCGGATAGGCTGCCCTGCCGATTGCCCCCGTGTGGTCAGGGTGATGTCGAGCAGTCGGGCGGCTTTTTCGGCATCGTCTTGGAACAGCTCGTAAAAATCGCCCATGCGGTAAAACAGCAGGATGTCGGGATGCTCGCTTTTGAGGGCGAGGTATTGTTGCATCATCGGGGTGTGGGGTTTTGTGTCGCTGTCGGAGGGTGCGTTGCTTGGATTATTTGTTTTCATTCAATGACTTATAGTCTGTTAGGTATTTTTGTTTGGCCAAATCGGGGCTGACCAACTGCGCCAGCTGGGGGTCATACACCACACCGGTTAGCGTGCCAGTACGAATCCGTTCAACGGCTTGGTCAATCACATGCAGCGGCACCAAAAACCATTCCCTCGGCTTAACCGGATTGCCGAAGCGGTCTTCGATGGTCAGGTCGAGCTGTGCCGCGCCGAACAGGCGGTGAAACAGGTTTTCCAGCTTGACGCGGTTTAGGTTGTGCAGCGTGTAGGTGGCCACGACTTCGACCTCGGCCAGCAGATAGGTGCTGTCGTTGCGTGCGCCTGCAAGGCGGGTTTCTACCGTGCCGCCGGTTACGCCGATTTTGTGTATCAGCTCGCGGTGTGCCGTCACAAAGGGATGGGTAGACCGGCTACGCAACACATAGAGTGTGCCGGTTTCAATATCGTCTGGCGCTGGCGTATCACCAAACAGCGGCCCCATATCGGTATCCGTCAGGCGGCGACCGGTTTTATCCTTGTAGAGTGCTTTTTGGAGTGAGCGCAGCAGCAAGTTGCTTTCCGTACCGTTGCTGTAAATCACCCGCAAGCGGGCATCATCGTGGCCACTTGATGTTTTAAGGGGGTCACCAACTTCGGCGACATAAGCAAACTGCCCGCCCACAATAAAGTAGTCCCCCAGCGCAATGCTGGCATCGCGCCCAAACCGCAGCGTCGTGCGGATGCCGGCTTTTAGCTCACGCTCGGTCTGCTCAAATAGCGGCTGGAACCGGTCAAAGTCGGCGCACGGCGTACGGTCGGCAATTTCTTCGGCGGCTCGTTTTTCTGCTGTGGCACGCACATGGCGCAGCACGGTGATGTCGCTGGGGTCGGCGGGTGCGTCGGCCATGCCCAGCGCGGCCAACAAGCCCTCTTCGTCCAAGGCATCAATATCCGCCGTGCTGGCCGTTGCTGTCCCCGACAACAAGCCGAGGGTATCGAGCGCGGCCAGCAAGCTGGAGGCTTCTGGCAGGGTGCGCAGCTGGTCGAGGCGCACGGCATACAGCCGCTCAAAAATATCGCGGTGCTCGCCATGCTGCGGGGCGCGGCCATGTGTTTGATGGAAACGCACAATGTCTTCAAAACCCGCGATGATGCGTTCCTCGCGCGGGGTGTAGCGGGTGGCCTTGGGTGGGGCGGTTTCGATACCCAGTGCCGCCAGCAGGTCGTCATCGTCCATTTCAGCCATTGTTTACCCCACGTTGTTTTGTTGCTAACGCCTGCGCTTTATAACGTGCAAAAGCCGCCACCCCTTGCGCCATGTACTGTTCCCACGGGTCAGCGGCATTGAGGTTAGGCAAACGGCCCCGCTCGTTTTTAAACAGCAGGGCACGTTTGGCCAGCTCGCGGGCTTCGTCTTCGGGAATGCTCAGGTTCTTCGCCGCAATGCTGGCTTGCACTTGGTGCAGCAATTTTTCGTCCATCGCCTTGGCCAGCATGGCATAGGCGGCCTCGAACGGATTGATGCGGTCGATCAGGTCAATATCGAGGTCGCGCACATTGATGAATTTGCGCACCCCATCAATCAAGGCCGTGCTGCCTTGCATTGCCCCCTCGTTCCCCATTGCCCCTATCGCCAACTTGGCCTGCTGGGTGATGTTCATGGCGGCGATGGCGTGCTGGCGGACGGCCTCTTGGTCCGTCGCGCTCAAGTCGGGGTAGCGTTCACGGACAATTTTGCCCATACGGAGCTGGGTCAGCTCTTCGGGCAGCGTGTTTTCTTGGTCGAACAAGCCGCGCTCCAGCACGGTTTTGTCTTGCAGAAAGCTGGTCACGACTTCGTTGAGGTCTTCTTTGCAAATGCGGGTGGCCTCTGGGCTTTGCGGCGTGACCAGCCCTTTAATTTCGAGGTGAAGCTGGCCGGTGGCGGGGTTCACCCCGACGTTACGCCCCCCTGCTTTGTAGCCGTCCTCGCCGTAATCAAAGCCGTCTTTCTTTCCCGCATCCTTGGGGGTGAATTCATAACGCGGTGCCAACACCAGCTCCATCAGCAGGCTGGCGGAAATGGCCTTGAGCATGTCGTTGACCGCCTCGGCCACGGCAGATTGTTCGGCGGCGGGCTCGGCAATCAGGTTGGTGAAGCGGGCGCGTTCTTTACCCTCGGCATCGCGGGTGGCGCGGCCTATGATTTGCACGATTTCGGTCAAACTGCTGCGGTAGCCAATGGTCAGCGCGTGTTCGCACCAAATCCAATCGAACCCCTCTTTGGCCATGCCCAGCGCGATGATGATGTCCACGTTGTCGCGGTTGTTTTTTTGCGCGGGGTCTTTGAGTGCGGTCAGCACGCGCGTACGTCGGGCGGCATCGCTGTCATCCACCAAATCGGCCACTTTTAAGGTGCGACCATCACGGGTCAGCACCTGATGAAAGCCGGTGGTGGGGTCAACGCCTTGCCATTCGCCTAGGCCGTGCATGATTTCGTTGACCTCGCGTTCCTTGTCTTTGAGGCTTTCGCGGGCATTGACGTTGGGGATATGGACGATGGTTTTCAGCGCGGGGTTCAGCACCTTGGCAATGGCATCGACGTAAGAGCCGGTATAGAAAAAATAGCCGATGTCCAGCGACTTGAGCCATTGGTAGCCGTTGAGCTGCTCGTAGTAGGTGTAGGTGACGGGTTCGAATCGGGCTTCGTCTGCGGGGGCCAGCACCGCTTCGCTGTCGCCCCGAAAGTAGGAGCCGGTCATGGCGACGATATGTGTCTTGTCGCGGGTAATGAGGTCGCCCAACTGGCTGCCCAGCTTGTTGTTTGGGTTACTGGAAACGTGGTGGAACTCGTCGATGGCAATCAGCCGGTTGTCGAACGCGGCAATGCCCAGTTCGTCCACCGCAAAGCGAAAGGTGGCGTGGGTGCAGACCAGCGTTTTGTCGGGGCTGGCAAGGAACGCGCCCACGGCTTTGACCTTGGACTTGGCTACTTTTACATCGTCTGCGCCTGGCGCATTGCACAGGTTCCACTGCGGGGCCACCTGCCAATCCCAGTCAAAGCCGTGCTGGCTCAGCGGCTCATCGGCAAAACTAGAGCCGATGGAACGCTCCGGCACGACGATAAGGGCTTGGTGTAGGCCTTGGCTGTGCAGCTTATCCAGCGCGACAAACATCAGCGCACGGGATTTGCCCGAAGCGGGGGGCGATTTGATCAGCAGGTATTGCTCGCCGCGCTTGGCATAGACGCGTTCTTGCATCGTCCGCATCCCCAGCTCGTTGGGTTTGGCGGCGGCACCGGTGTGGGCGGTGGCGATGGACACCGAGGGCACGGTGTAGGTGTGGGTCGGGGTGTCGGTGTGGGTCATGGTGGGGGGTTTCTGTGGGGGGTGCGGGGAAAATTGTCCAACAGCTTGTTGGACAATTTTCGCATCTGGCTAGGGGTGGATTAGACGCTCATCCCCCCACCCGACGCACTGGAAATTGCGGCAGTGCCTTGTTCCAAGCGGCCAGATTCATCACGGCGCATTCGGCGACAAAGGCTTGTTTCCACGGTTGGTTGCCAGGCCCCATCACGGGGAGCTGGCGTTTTAGTGCCTCTGTGCGTGCCAGCAAATCAGCGTCGGATAGTGCGCTGGCACCCAGCAAAACCAAATAGGTAATTGGTTTTTTAACACGGCCTTGCGCCCACTCATGCAGCCATGAATCACGGTATTTAGTCTTTAAATCGGTGTCGAGTTGCCCGCTCAGGAATTTTCGGATGAACGCCGCCCTGTCCTTGGCTTGTGCTTTGGGGTTTTCAGGGTCTTTGCATTCCACAAAAAGCACGCGGTCTTCCAGCTCGATAATGAAATCCACCGCCTTCATGCAATGGCTCAGGCCATGCGCGGTTTGATCATCGAACTTGCGTCCCGATACCGTGGCGGGCAGGGTGATGTGCAAGTCCTCTTCAGCCAGTACCCTCATGCCTTGATGCTCCCTAGGCTGCGCTGGAGTTCGCGGTCGTAGAGGTGGCTAAAGGTATTGGCGATAGCATTAGGATGAACGCCGAGGTAGCTGTCGCTGGCATTGCAGACCACCGCGCCGGCATCATCCCGAAACAACGCCAAGTAGCTGATGGCATCGCTCTGTTGCTTGCGCAGGTCGAATTCTTTCAGCAACACGTAGTTGTGGGTGCTCAAAAACACCTGAACGCCCAGCCGTTGCAATTCAAGAATCACCTCGACCACTTCACCCATGAGTGCCGGGTTCAAATTAGCTTCAGGCTCGTCCCAAAAAAGCACCGAGCCCGAAAGCAGGGTGCCGTTCTGAATCAGCAGCCACACCAGTGCCAGCTTGCGCATCCCTTCTGCCAGCAAGGTGAACTCTAGGTCGCCCTGTTTGTTTTTCAGAAAGAAGTGCTCCCCCTTGGCCACCACTTTGCCGTCAATGGCTTTTTGCAGCGCGGTCAGCAGGCGTTGGCGGTTTGTGTCGGTTGACCCCATTAGCTTGGGCAAAAACGCCCGCTTGATGATGTCGATATACACCTCTTCAAATGCAATTTCACGCTTGGCGGCTGTGGCCAGAAAGCCAGGGGCATGCGCCAGCATTTCCTTGACGGGGATGTACGCGCTGGTCAGCTCTTCTTTTTTCCAGCCTGCTTCGCCCGTGACGTTGACCTTTTCGGGCTTGTTGGTGTGGTTGGAAAATTCTGCCGTCAATTTTCCCCCTTCTTGCCGCGTCACGATGACTTTGGTTTTGACGCTACTGGCTTGGCGGCGTGACAACCGCCCCATACGTCCTTCATAAGGGTTGAATACGTTGCGCAGTTTCAGCGCGTAGCTTTTTTCTTTGTCCTCGCCTGCCGTGATGGCGCAAGCGGCATAGAGCATTTTCAGGAGGTGTGTTTTGCCTGTGCCATTTTCGCCAATCAAAATATTGATGCCTGGGGAAAAGTCCTGCGCTAGGCTGGAAAATGCCGTGAAGTTGTTGATCTCGATATGAGAAATTCTGCTCATGCTGGGCTCTGGGTTTCGGTAAAAGCGGGGGCGGATGGCGGGGTCATGCCGACTTGCGCGGGCGGGTTTTTTTGGCGGGGGTGGGCGGTGGCGATGGACACCGAGGGCACGGTGTAGGTGTGGGTCGGGTTGCGGGGCTGGCTCATTGCGGGTCGTCTTCTGTGAATGTGTTGTCGCTGGCCAGTTCGCGCTCGATTTGTTCGATGCTGGGTAGGCTGGTTTGCAGTTCGGCGGGCAAGGATTCGAGCAATTGGTATTCGGCCACACCGAGGGGCTGGGCGTTGTTGCGCAGTGCGTATTCCGCCACCACCTTGTTTTGACTACGGCACAGCAGCAGGCCGATGGTGGGGCCGTCTTGTGGGTGCTTGATCTGGGCATCCACGGCGGTCAGGTAAAAGCCCAACTGGCCCAGATGCTCGGGTTTGAACTTGCCTGCCTTGAGTTCGATCACCACATAGCAGCGCAGCTTGAGGTGATAAAACAGCAGGTCGATGAAAAACTCGTCGCCGCCCACGTCCAGCAGCACCTGCCGCCCAACGAAGGCAAAGCCCGCGCCCAGCTCCAGCAGGAATTCGGTGACATGCTTGACCAAGGCGTTTTCAATCTCGCGCTCCTGCGCTTTATCGGTCAACCCCAGAAAATCGAAACGGTAGGGGTCTTTTAACGATTGCCGCGCCAAATCCGATTGAGGTTTGGGCAAACTAAATTCAAAGTTGGTGACGGCTTTGCCGCTGCGCTCCAGCAGGCGGGTTTCAATTTGCATCCCCAAAATGTTGCGTGACCAGTTGTGTTTGACCGTCTGGGCCAGATACCAATCGCGTTCTTCGCGGGTCTTGAGTTTGTCCAGCAAGGTGCAAAGGTGAAACCAGGGCAATTGTGCAGCAGCCTGCTGCACAAATTCAGCCTCCGGCCAAGCCTGAGCGAAGGCACGCATGTACTTGAGATTGCGCGGCGAAAACCCTTTCATGTCAGGAAAAGCAACGCGCAAGTCCTGCGCCAGCCGCTCGATGACCTTGGCACCCCAGCCCTGCACGCTTTGGCGCGTCAGAATGTCGCGGCCAATCTGCCAGTACAGCAGCACCAGCTCGCGGTTAACCGCCAGCGTGGCACGCTGCTGGGCACTGTGGATGCGGCTTTTGAGGTCGGCCAGCCAGTTAGCGTAGCCTTCGGGTGGCGGGGTTAGGTTGATGGGCTGGTTGCTCATGCTTGTTTGCTCCGGCGAATTTTTTTGGCGGGGGTGGCCGGTGCGGCGGGGGTGGCGGTCATTTTGGTATACAGCGCAAACAGCTTTTCCAGCCGCTCGGTGTCGTTTTTGAAACGGCGGCCAATGTAGATGCCTTCTAGCAGTTCGTCGTTGCGGTCGTGGGCGCGGCGCAGGTTGTCGGGCATGGTGGCAGGGTCGTAGAGGTCGGCGATGGTGGCGGGGAAGTGCGCTTCGCGGGCCAGCAGGATATTTTCAGCGCAGGCGGTCAGGTCGGCTTTGTTTTGCGCGGTGAGGGTGGGGACGGGGAAGGTGTTCCAGCCGAGGGTGTTGGAGTAGCGGAAGTCGGTTTTCAGCTTGCCGCAGACGGTGGCAATCCAGACCAAGTGGAGGCGGGAGGCGATGAGCGCCATGTTCCAGAGGGGGGCATCGTAGAGGGCGAAGGCGAGGTTGGTCACTGTAGAACGTGCATCAATTAGACCTACAGGCAAATATGCGCGGCTTTCAGAGCTAACACTGGGCATGACAATCGTTTGAGTCCGACCGATGTTCATCTCCCGCATTTGATGTGCCCGTGCTGCCATTTGTTTAGTACCACTGTCTCGGCTTGCCAGCCGCATGGCACGCACGCCCTCAATCCGATGCGCAATGCCTTCAATTTTCAGGGCTTCGTCTAAATGCCCATCTTCAATCCACAAGCAATAGCGTGATAAACCCCGAATAAATTCAGCAGAGCCATAAATCCGGCGGATAAAACGGCTTTGTTGTGCGGGGCTTAATCTCAATGCCGCCAGCTCATCGTGGGTTAGCAGCAAATGACCGCCATCTACGGGCTTGTTGCCAAAGCTCATTTCCGCCTGCCCACTCAGGGGGCGACTTGCTTTTTCAACGACCACATTGGCCCCCGGCACCAAATAGGCGTTGATGTGCGCCACCTCCTTTTGCAAGGTGATTTCAGCGGGCTGTCGGGCTAAAGCCCGACCTACCTCCTGACCAGTAACCAACATGGGTAGGTCAGGCTTCAGCCTGACTTGCACCACGTCTTCTGGCAGGGCTGCTTCCGCAGGCCGCTGGGCTAAAGCCCGACCTACGTCCAAGCTGAATAAGCTTTTAACTTGTTGGTTGTTTTTGGCAATTCCTACAATTACCACCGTCACACCCGCGTTGTAGCTGGCGAGATTCGCCCATTTAAAGCTGGTGTACGCAAAGGTAATTTCATGGCCGCTGGCAAAAATCATCGGCCACAAAATCGGCACTTGCTGCCCTTGGCAAATCGAATTGGTTGATACAAAAGCGGCAGTGGTCGGGGTATGCGTGCCGTAATCGGCGGCTTTCATAAACCAGCCGGCCACATAGTCCAACGATTTCCAGCTTTTGCAGCGGTAATCAAAAATCGCTTTTAAATCGTCTTTTTGCTCCGCCGATTGCCAAGTGCTACCCAAATACGGCGGATTGCCACAAATAAACGTCTCCCCGCCCTCGTTCGCAAAATCAATCTCCGCCTGCACCAGCGGCGACCCAAACAAATCATCCGCCACCAGCTTCACGCCCGTGCCGGTCGGCGGGCACACACTCAGCCAGTCCAGCCGCAGGGCATTGCCGCACACAATCCAGTTTTCCGCATTCAGCGGCAAAAACTCCGCCAGCGCGTCCTTTTGCCCGCGATACAGCACGTCGCACTGGAACTCGGCAATGATCAGGGCGAGGCGGGCTATCTCGGCAGGGAAGTCGCGCAGCTCAATCCCCCGAAAATTGGTCAGCGGAATCTCGCTGCCCAAATGCGATTCGCCCCGCCGTGTGTTGATTTCGGCCTCAAGGGCACGCAGCTGCTTGTAGGCAATCACCAAAAAATTGCCGCTGCCACACGCAGGGTCAAACACCCGAATCCGTGCCATGCGGCGGCGCAGGTTCAGCAGCTTGCGGTCGTTGTTGCCGGCCTCGGTCAGTTGACCGCGCAAGTCATCCAAAAACAGCGGGTTGAGCACCTTGAGGATGTTGGGCACGCTGGTGTAGTGCATCCCCAACGCGCCGCGCTCGGCATCGTCGGCCACGGCCTGAATCATGCTGCCAAAGATGTCGGGGTTGATGTGTTTCCAGTTGAGGTTGCCAGCATGGGTCAAATAGGTGCGGGCCATGCGGGTAAAACGCGGCACGTCGGTGCTGCCAGAAAACAGCCCGCCGTTGACGTAGGGGAACTGGTCGGCCCAAGGGCGAAGCGGAGGGGGGGCAGAGGGGAGGCCGGACTGACGCGCCGCAATCGGGATATTCATGGCACGGAAAATTTCGGCCATCACCTCGTGGGTATTGCTGCCGTCAGCCGCGCTCATTTGCGCGATGGTTTTGGTAAACAGCCCGTCACCGTTGAAAATATCGGTGTCCTCGGCAAAGAAGCAAAACACCAGCCGCGCCATAAAGTGGTTCATGTCGGCGCGGCGGTCGTCACCCGCCCAGTCGGGGTTTTCATTCAGCAGCTCGACGTAAAGCTTGTTCAGCCGCCCCGTGGCACGTACGTCAACAGGGTTGTCTTTGATTTCCTTGACGGTGGAAATACCGGCCAGCGGCAGAAAAAAGCCGAAGTGGTCGGCAAAATCAGGGTAGGCGCAGGCGAGGATTTCGCCGCTGTTGAGGTCTTCGGCCTCTAGGGTCTGGCCGTCGGTAGCAAGGGCGAATTTGGCCTTGGCTTTGGCGGTGGCAGGGCTGGCGCGTAGGGCGCGAAGCGTGTCGCTAACCGTCTCGGCGGCGCACACGGCAAGGTGGATGTTGCTGCGCTGAAGCACGCCGTTGGGTATATCGGAGGTGTTGTTGTGGCCGGTGCGCAGACGTTTAAGCGCGGTGTCTTTGTTGCCAAAAGCCGCCAGAAAGGCAAACGGGAATTCTGCCGCATCGAAGGGCTGAAGGGCGAGGTGCGAGAGGGCTTCTTCGATTTCTACTGGATTCATGGTGTCGCTTGCCTGTGTGGGTTTTGCCGTTTCGCGTGCTGCCGCATAGACCGGCGCAGAGGGGGGTGGGCGATTGTAAATCGTTATACGCCACCACTCCCCCACTGAAATATCGGGTTCGCTATCAGGCTAAAGCCTGACCTACCACCCCACGCGCCTTGCCTGTAGGTCGGGCTTCAGCCCCGCTGCCACGCGGCCATCAGGATGGGCTTCATCACTTTGCCGGTGGAGCTCAGCGGCAGTGATTTTACAAAGCGGTAATGGCGGGGCAGTTTATACCGCGCTAAACGGGTGGCCATAAAGTCGTGCAGGGCTTGGGTGCTGGGGGGGCTCTCGTCATCACGCAGCACGACAAAGGCGCAACCGACCTCGCCCCAGCGGTCATCCGCCACGCCAATCACGGCACAATCGACCACCTCGGGATGTTCGCGCAGGTGGGTTTCGAGCTCGGCGGGGTAGACGTTTTCGCCCCCGCTGATAAACAGATTTTTCAGCCTATCGACGATGGTGTAGCAGCCGCTGGCATCGACGGTAAATAAGTCGCCGGTTTTCAGCCAGTCGCCACAAAACAGGGCGGCGGTGGCTTCGGGTCGCTGCCAATAGCCGCTGCACAGTGTAGAACCCGCCAGCCAGAGTTCCCCCGTGGCACCAGCAGCGACAGGCTTGCCGAGGGCATCCACCACCCGCGCCCGCGTCAGCCAATTGGGGTAGCCCACTTTGCCAGAGACGATTTTGCTGGGGTAGGCGGGCGTTGCACGCGGCCACGCAAAGCAGTTCACCCCCGCTTCGGTCAGGCCATAGCCTTGCTGCAAGGTCACGCCGTGGCTCTGGTAGCGGGCAATCAGGGCATCGGGGCAGGGCGCGCCGCCAGAGACGCAAAACCGCAGTGGGGCGAAATCGGTGGCGGCAAAATCGGGGTGGGCGGCCAATTGTTCGTACATGGTCGGCACGCCAAAAAACACAGTCACTGCCCGCGCTTGAATCGCCGCCAACACCTGACCCGCATCAAAACGGGGCATCACCGCCACCACGCCACCCCGCTGCAGCAGGGGCAGGGTCAAGACGTTTAATCCACCGGTGTGAAAAAATGGGGCGTGCGCCACGGTACGGTCTTCTGCCGAGACACCCCAAGACAGCGCGGTGTTGTCGGCATTGGCCGTCACCATCCGCTGCGACAACAACGCGCCCTTGGGCTGGCCGGTGGTGCCGGAGGTGTAGAGCAGTAGCAGGGGGGCTTCGGGGTGCGGCAGGGCAGGGGCGGTGGCGACAGCTGACATCAAATCGGCATCGGCGGGACTGCCCCACGCGATGGCAGGGCAGCCGGTGAGCTGGGCGGCTTTGGTGGCGTGGGTGTCGTCGTGAAACAGCCAGCGTGGGCAGGTATCGTCAAGCTGAAACTGAAGCTCGGAGACGGTCAGCCGCCAATTAAGCGGCAGCAGCAGGGCATTGTGCCGCGCAAGGGCAAACAGCAACACCAAGGTTTCGATTCGGTTATCCGCCAACACCGCCACCCTGTCCCCCGCCTGCAAACCTGCCGCCACTAAGCCGGCTGACCGCTGCACCACCCGCTGATACAGGGCTTGGTAAGTCAGCGCCTCGCCCCGCTGGGCATCGGTCAGGGCGAGGGCATGGGGACGAATCTGGGCGTGAAACGCCAGCCACGCAGCAGGTAAGGGGGAGGGCAGCATGGGGGGATTCCTCTGGTGGAGTCGCACAAACAGCGGCCGCTGGGGTGGCTGCAGCTGCGGCGAAAACAAGGGGAAAGTGTAGCGGATTTGGCGGGGGGAGGGGGGGGCTGGGGATGGCGAGGAGGAGGGGAGTGCTTTCTGCCTTGCGCCTTTTGCTATGAGGGGCAGTGGCGTTAAATTCAGAACAAAAAATAAAAAATAAATTGATAATTAGACTTTAATGTGCAAAATTGGATTTTATTTACGGTTATTCTTTGGAATTGGCCATGCTTATCGAATTTAGAGTCGCCAACTTTTGCTCGCTGCGTGACGAGCAAGTGCTTAGCCTTGTCGCCTCCAAAGACAAAATGCTGCAAGAAACGCACACAGTGGCGACAGGGCTTAAGGCCGCGCCCCATGTGCTGCGCAGTGCGGTTGTCTACGGTGCCAACGCCAGCGGCAAGTCCAATCTAATTAAAGCCCTGCAGACCATGCGCGGCATAGTTGCTGAGTCAGCGACCGTGATGCAGCCTAGGCAGACCTTTGCTGTGCCGCCCTTTCGGCTGGATGCGCAATCGGCACAAGCCCCCACCACGTTTGAAGTCACCTTTATTCTGGACGGTGTGCGCTATCAGTATGGTTTTTCGCTCACGGCACAGCGCGTCGTCAATGAGCACTTGCTGGTTTACAAGGCGTTTAAACCGCAACGCTGGTTTCAGCGCCACTACGATGCCGAAACCGGCAAGGATGTGTATGAATTCGGGGCGGGGCTTAAGGGAGCCAAGCATCTCTGGGAGGGGGCGACACGCGCCAATGCCTTATTCTTGTCGATGGCGGTTCAGCTCAACAGCGAGGCGCTGCGCCCCGTGTTCGACTGGTTTATAAACGGGTTGGTGATATTCAATGAACAGGTGCAACTCAGCCCACAAGCATCCATCCAGATGTTGCAGCAAGCCGAAGGTCGCCAACAAATGTGTGATTTTCTATCGGCAGCGGACATCAGTATTGCCGACATTGAAGTGGTGACGCACAAGGGGCTAGGGCAATCCGTCCATGTTGATTTAGAGGCGGGCAAGGCCGAAATCCGCACCGAGGAGCAGGAAGGATTCCAATTGCGCTTTGTGCATAAAACGCCCCAAGGGCAAGCCGTATTTGACCTGATGGAGGAATCTAGTGGCACGCGAAACCTGCTGTTTCTGGCGGGTCCGGTGATGGCCGTTTTGCATAGGGGGCTGACCTTAGTTATCGACGAGTTGGACACCAGCCTGCACCCGCTGTTGGTGCGCGAACTGGTGCGCCTGTTTCATCGCCCCGAAGTCAACACAGAGGGGGCACAGCTCCTTTTTACCACCCACGATACCGCCTTGCTGGACGCGCCAGACCTGTTGCGCCGCGATCAAATTTGGTTTGTCGAGAAAAATGGCGAACAGGCTTCGGAACTGGTGGGCTTGGCAGAATTTAGCCCGCGTAAAAATGAAGCCCTTGAGCGGGGCTATTTGATGGGTCGCTACGGCGGCATCCCCTTTCTGAATCCTACGCTGTGGGGGTCGCACTGATGGGTGGCGACCGTACCCCACAAGCACGCCAACGGCAGCAGCTTGCACGAAAATAGGCAAGGCGGGGCAGCGATGACCGCATTCTGATTGTGTCAGAAGGCAGCAAAACTGAGCCTAATTATCTCCATGAGATTCGCCAAATCTATCGGCTGCACACGGCCAATCTCGCGGTTTACCCAAGCGAGCTAGGGACGGCACCCATTCAGGTGGTCGAGTATGCCAAGACCCTTTTTGAACAGGGCGATGCACGAAAAAGCATCCCGCCGCGTGCTTTTGAACAGGTCTATGCCGTATTTGATCGGGACGACCATAACAGCTACGTTAACGCGCTAAATTTGGCCGAATCGCTCGACGGTAAACTTAAAAACGACTGCAAACAGGGGGTTCGCTTCCAAGCGATTGCCTCGGTACCGAGCTTTGAGCTGTGGTTACTACTGCATTACGAAGACATCCAAGCCCCCATCCACCGCAAAGAAGTGATGGCACGCCTCAAAAAGCACCTCCCTCACTACGCAAAAGGCCTACCTCGCCCTTTTAGCCTCACTCAAGCGCAACTGCCCGTGGCGATGCAGCGTGCAGAGGCTTTGGCTACAAAGTTCAGTGCCCGCACCGAACCGCAACCATTCACCGCCATGGCCATGCTGGTCAAAGTATTGACCGACCTAAAGGCAGCGTCCTAGCAAAGAAGGCGCAACAGCCCCCCGCCTTGTGCAATAGCGCATCCTCCGGCAGCATTCGCCGCTACCCCTCTGCCGAAAGCCCACCATGCCCGCCCGCCCTGCCGCCCCCCAGCCAGCCCACACCCCCCCGCCCCAGCCCCTCGCCCCAAACCACGCAGCCAAGCCGCAGACAGTACACCTCGTACGGCAAGGTGCAGGCGACACAGGGTTGGGGCGAGGGGACGAATACGGGCTACGGAGCTTGCCGCCGCTGTCGCTCTACATCCACTTTCCATGGTGCGTGCGCAAATGCCCCTACTGCGACTTTAACTCCCACCAGCCCCGCAGCGGCTTTGACGAGGCGGGCTATATCGACGCGCTGATTGCCGATGTGGAGGCCGCATTGCCGCTGATTTGGGGGCGGCGGGTCAGCACTATTTTTATGGGTGGCGGCACGCCGAGCTTGTTTTCGGCGGCGGCACTGGACCGCTTGCTCCGCGCTTTGGATGCCCGCCTTAATCTGTTGCCGGATGCCGAAATCACCCTAGAAGCCAACCCTGGCACGGTAGAAGCCCAGCAGTTCCGCGATTACCGTGCGGCGGGCATTAACCGGCTGTCGATTGGGGTGCAGAGCTTTTCGCCTAGCCACTTGGCGGCACTGGGGCGCATCCACTCGGCGGACGAGGCACGACGGGCAGCGGACATCGCCCATCGCCACTTTGAGACGTTTAACCTTGATTTGATGTATGCCCTGCCCGCCCAGACCTTGGCGCAGGCCTTGGCCGATGTGGACGTTGCGTTGTCCCTGTCGCCCACGCACTTGTCGGCGTATCACCTGACCCTAGAGCCCAACACCCAGTTTGCGGTCACGCCGCCGCCTAATCTGCCGGATGACGACCTATCTGCCGATATGCAAGAAGCCATCGAGGTGCGGCTGGGCGAGGCGGGCTTTGAGCACTACGAAACCTCGGCCTTTGCCCGTGCCGGACACGCTGCCCAGCACAATCTGAACTACTGGCAATTTGGCGATTATTTGGGGATAGGCGCGGGGGCACACAGCAAGCTGTCATTCCATGACCGGATTATTCGACAGATGCGCCCTAAGCAACCGGCGGCGTATTTGCAGGCGGTGGCCGCTGGGCAGCCGGTACACAGCGAGCAGGTGCTGGCGGCCACGGCGTTGCCGTTTGAGTTTATGATGAACGCCCTGCGCTTAACCGGCGGCTTTCCGCTGACCTTGTTTAGCGAACGCACAGGGCTGCCGCTGACGGCGGCACTCGCGGCACTCAACCTTGCCGAACAACGCGGGCTGATTGTGTGCGATACCCTGATGGTGCGCCCCACGCTGCTGGGGCAACGCTTTTTAAACGATACGCTGACTTTGTTTCTACCCGACTAACCCGACTAAAAGGAATTGCACATGTCCAAAACCATCATCCATACCGATGCCGCCCCCGCCGCAATTGGCGTGTATTCCCAAGCGGTCAACGTGAATGGCACGGTGTATTTGTCGGGACAAATCCCGCTGAATCCCGACACCATGCAGTTGGTCGAAGGCATTGATGCGCAAATCCACCAGATGTTTCAAAACCTCCGTGCGGTGTGCGAGGCCGCAGGGGGCAGCTTTGACCAGCTGGTGAAGCTGAACGTGTTTATGACCGACCTCGCGCACTTTGCGAAGGTGAACGAAATCATGGCGCAATATTTTACTGCCCCTTACCCCGCCCGTGCCGCCGTGCAAGTTGCCGCTTTGCCGCGTGGGGCGATGATTGAGGCGGACGGCGTGATGGTGCTGTAAGCCATGTCCCAACACGCTTTTTCTCCCGACAAAAACGCGGCGCAATCGCCCCAAGCATGGTACGCGGCGCAAGCCGATAAACCCGGCTTTATCCGTGACGAAGCCCAAGCGATGGCGATTGGGCATCTCGAAACGCTGTATCACAAGCTGCTGGCGTTCCAAAAGCAACGCACCCGCTTTTTGGGTAAATCACTCCGCAATCCGCAAGTCCCCGATGGCCTGTATTTTTGGGGCGGCGTGGGGCGTGGCAAGAGCTTTTTAATGGATGCGTTTTATGCTTGCGTGCCGTTCAAGCGTAAGCGGCGCATTCACTTTCACCACTTTATGATGGAAATCCACCAAGAACTCGCCACGCTGGTCAACGAGGCCGACCCTTTGGTGACGGTTGCTGAGCGTATCGCGCAAAAGGTGCGGCTGCTGTGCTTTGACGAGTTTCATGTGTCGGACATTGCCGATGCGATGATTCTGGGGCGGCTGATGAAGGAGCTGTTCGACCGTGGCGTAATTTGCGTGCTGACCTCGAACTATCCGCCCGACGCGCTTTACCCCAACGGCTTGCAGCGCAGTAATTTTATGCCGGCGATTGCGCTGCTTAACCGCCGCTTGACGGTGGTGAATGTGGATGGCGGCAACGATTACCGTCTGCGGGAGCTGACCCGCGAGCCGCTGTTTATCACGCCCTTGGCCGACAGCCGCCCCAAGATGGACGCGCTGTTTGACCGCTTGGCGGTGGGCGGCGAGGCCCGCTCTAACGGCATTGTGGTGCTCGACCGCCGCATCCATACGGTTCGCCACGCGCCAGGGGTGATTTGGTTTGATTTCACCGAGATTTGCGATGGGCCTCGGGCACAAACCGATTACTTGGAAATTGCCCGCGAGTATCACACGGTCTTTGTGTCGGACATCCCCAAGCTGACGGAATACCAGTCGAGCCAAGCCCGCCGATTTACGTGGTTGGTCGATGTGTTTTACGACCATCGGGTGAAGCTGATTATTTCGGCAGAGGTAGAAGCAGAAACGCTGTATACCGAGGGCACGCAGTCCAGCGAGTTCTTCCGCACCGCCAGCCGCCTGACCGAGATGCAATCTACGGCCTATTTGGCCTTGCCGCATTTGTCAGACTAAACCGCCCGGTGTCCTTGTGTAAAAACAGCCCATTCCCTTGCGGGGTGGGCTGTTTTTACGGCACGTTATTTTTTCAGTAAAGGTAACAATGGAAAATTCATACCCAAGACTATTTGGTCTCAAAAAAACAAACCGCGACTTCAGCCAAAAAGAAACATGGGGAAAAAATCAATTTAACTCATCTTTTCCTGCCGCCCTCTGCTGTTACTTGTCCAGTAAAAAATTAAAAGCAAATTATCTATCCATAAACAAAGAAAAATTCTTTATTGGCGAAATAAACATAGCAAAAGTATTTGGTATTCACCCCACAAACAAAGATATTTATTTTGCGTTCGAATCTCAGCACACTCCCTACCAAAAATACGTTTTCGGAACATTGCCGAGAACGGACTTGGTGATTCAACGAGAAAGTACAGGTGAGTGCCTTGCCGGATTAGAAATAAAGCTTACAGCACTACCAGATAACACAACATGTGATGAAAACGACTCACTTTACGGCAGTGAGATCGTTGTCCGACCAGATAGCATTGTCTATCTGGCCTGTAGCATCGCACTCAATTTAGGCAAAACATTACATACACTATTGCCCACAATCGAAATCTCTGACTGGACGGAAGCATCACAAGTACTGAAAAAAATAGGTGAGATAATCTCTGCGATAGAAAATCTATCCAAAAAAATAGAGGAAAATCAAAAACCTTTTTTACTACAGCCAATCTGGAAAACAAAAGGAAAAACACCTGAACTAAGTCAAAACTGCCTAGATATTTTCGTCTGGAGTGATGCAGGCTTTGTCAATTTCATCGCAAGCATTGCAAATAAAAACAGCAATGCACCAGCCGTCACCAGACAAACTAGAACAGCCATCTGGCTATATAAAATGCTGCTAGACATCAAACTTAACGGGAAGTTTAGCCACGAAAAAATCATTGACACCCTCTCTTTTAATACAAAAAATGACAAGGCATTTGCATCTTCTGGCAACATCACAAATAAATTTATGACTTGCAACAGACTTACCATGCCTATCATCAAAAAAGAAGAGATAAAGCACATAATCTTAGGAGGGGGGCAATATTTGTTAAGCCCAGAAAGACGATTTGATGCCATTTTATTTAACTCACCGGACTTATTTCTATGAGGTGCGTTGATTTGTTTTCTGGATGTGGTGGACTGTCACTAGGGTTTGAAAAAGCAGGGTTTGAAGTTGCTGCAGCTTTTGAATATTGGGATGCCGCTATTACGGTATATCAAAACAATTTTTCGCACCCTATTCACAAGCAAGATTTGTCTGAAGAAACGGCATCTATAGAAAAAATAGCCTGCTACGCCCCCGACCTTATTATGGGCGGACCACCCTGCCAAGATTTTTCTAGCGCAGGAAAGCGTGATATTACGCAAGGGCGAGCCGACATGACTTATCATTTTGCAAACATTGTCTGCTCAATTAGACCGCGATGGTTTGTAATGGAAAATGTGGAGCAAATCAAAAAAAGCCCCATACTTCAATATGTCATTGACCAATTCAAAAAATCTGGCTACGGTCTAACTCCTGTTATTTTGGATGCATCACTGTGCCATGTACCACAAGCACGAACACGATTTTTTTTGATTGGGCAACTAGGAGATTCACACCATCAGCTCACAGAAATTTTCCGAAAAAATCTATCAAATAAAGCCATGACGGTAAGAGACTATCTTGGGGAAACGCTTGGAATTGAGCATTACTACCGTCATCCACGCAACTACAATAGGCGAGGAGTATTCACCATTGATGAGCCAAGCCCAACCATCAGAGGCGTTAATCGCCCAGTACCAAAGGGATATAAATTAAATACATGCGACCCAGAAGGAATCTGTCTTGATACAGTCAGGCCTCTTTCTACCATTGAGCGCAGCTATTTACAGACCTTCCCAAGAGAGTTTTTATTTCAAGGAACAAAAACAAATTTAGAGCAAATGATAGGCAATGCTGTACCTGTCAATCTAGGGCTATTTGTTGCAAAAGGCATCACGGAATACATCCAAGCAGGTGCAATTAGCACCTGCCTATTTGATGACCCACCCCACTTAACCATACCAGAAAGACCCCTAAAAAACAGAGCCTAGTAGGCTTATCTGCGCACTAATTTTTAGGTTCTTATTAAAATTGGTCTATCTGCAAAACTAAAGAAACCGCTACCAACCTTGCCGCATTTGTCAGACTAAACCACGCGGTGCCCTTGATGTAAAAACAGCCCATTCCCTTGCGGGGTGGGCTGTTTTTAAGGAAAACGTACTGGTCTAACAGCCTATGTACAAATTAGAAAAACAAAATTTGCCAAAAATTTAGGACTTACCATGGCTTTGTTGCACAAATCAGGCACGAAGGCTGCTTGAGTACGGCACGCCGAATCCGCCCTACTGATCCCAAGACCTAAACCTGAAACCCAAAAGTGCCGCACAACCAATAGGGAGGACTACAACGCAGCCCTGAAGTTTCGTGGAGCCTTACTGGTTTCGATCGACAACGACAGAGCATGGTTTCCCGCCAAGGGCGGTAACGTGGTCGCTCTCAGACTTTCTCTGAAAGCTGCTCGGCGAGCGCGTGATAGTGCCCAGACTTTGACTGACAGGTAGCAGTGCTGCAAGGCGTGCTGCACTGCTAAATCGCGCCCCTCTCTATCGGCCCCCCGTGACGGTGCGCGTGCTATAAACCCGTATGGAGTAAGGGGAAACTCAAGCTACGATAGGTTTGTGCAACAAAGTTGTCTAGCAGACTCCTTGGTTCATCGTTATTTTCTGACTAAATATTTTTTGAGTTGTTGAAAGTTATCCTACTTATATGCCAAATCCCTCTCCCCCTCTCGTCTCAGTGTTGATTCGCAGTATGGATCGGCCAGAATTAGATAACGCGTTGCAATCTGTTGCCACACAAACCTATCCCAACATTGAAGTCGTTTTAGTAAATGCTCGCGGAGCCGGACATCGTACTCTGCCGTCGCAATGCGGTCGTTTTCCGATGCGATGGATAGATTCCTCTATCCCTTTGGCGCGGAGTCGTGCAGCCAATGTCGCTCTGGGTGCAGCAGAAGGAGCATTTCTTTTGTTTTTGGATGATGACGACTCCATCGATCCCAATCACATTTCAAAATTGGCTCGAGCCTTGATGCAACACCCTGATGCTGAGTTAAGTTATACAGGCGTACGTGGGATAGATGAAAACAAGTCTATCTTCACTCATTTCGATTATGGATTTTCCGCCGATCAAATCGTAGCGGGTAACTTTATACCCATTCACGCGGCTTTGTTTAGGCAGACTCTATTAGGAAAAGGCTGTGCTATTGATGAGCAGTTTGATCTTTATGAAGATTGGGATTTTTGGATCCAAGTAGCACAACATGGGCGTTTTCAATGGGTAGAAGGGGTGAGTGCTACTTATTATTTGCCTTTTGGCGGGCATTCTGATGTTCATAAAGCACATATTGCAGACCCCGCACGCCAAGCCATTTTACGCAAATGGCATATTTTATGCCCAGAGTCTACTTGGTTTTTTTTGATTGAAGCTGCCTTAATTGCACGCACGGTGCACCAAACAGAGCAACGTCGTCAACACCTGGAAGCAGAGCTGAAAGCTCTGGAAGCTAAACTTCAAGAAAAAGAACAGGAGTTGGCTGCGATTTTCCGATCACGCTCTTGGCAGTTAACTCGACCTTTAAGAGCAATGGTGAATCGGCTCAAAAAAATACGAGCTATTGTTCAAAAAACACACCAACGGGGCTTTTTTTCTAGTCTTGTGCGAGCCGCCTCTATTCTGAAACAAGAAGGGATTTCTGGGCTAAAAGTTCGCTTAAAAAGTGAGGATAGCTTACTTGGCTCGCAAGCCGATTATTTAAATTGGTTAGCGCATTATTCCGTTTCTTCAGAAGAAGAAAACCAGAAAAAGCGCCATAAAATCCAACAGTTTTCTTATCAGCCCCTGATTTCTATTATTCTACCTGTGTACAACCCACCATTGACATACTTAAAGGCAGCATTAGCATCTGTCAATGAACAGCTATATGAAAATTGGGAGCTATGTATTGCCGATGATGCCTCTCCAAACCCCGATATTCAGGCTTTCTTAAAAGAAGAGGCTCAAAAAAATCCAAAAATTAAATTGATTCTTCGGCCAGAAAACGGCCACATCGTAGCGGCCTCCAATTCTGCCTTGTCGGTGGCTTCAGGTGAGTTTATTGCACTATTAGACCATGATGATGCGCTGTCTCAAGACGCTCTTTTTTGGGTAGTGGATGCGCTGCAGACACATCGAGATGCGCATATTTTGTATTCAGATGAAGACAAATTGGATGGCAATGGGCAGCGCTGTGATCCCTATTTCAAAAGCGATTGGAATCTTGAGCTATTTTTAGCGCAAAATATGATTTGCCATCTTGGCGTGTATCAACGGCAATTGGTCATGGCTCTAGGCGGGTTTCGATCCGGATTAGAAGGCTCTCAAGATTATGATCTTGCCTTACGCTGCGTACTCAACAGCACCCTCTAAAATTTCTAAATGGCGTATGTCGCCATGAACTCCTTTCTTTCCATTCAGCCTTAAAATTATTGTTTCTAAATGG
>ERZ650306.543-NODE-543-length-22925-cov-12.104854_pt1 | contig 22925 bp, 19 predicted proteins | sample MGYA00376242_ERZ650306 | MGnify/ENA primary metagenome ERZ650306 (study PRJEB26733, sample SAMN07839244) | wastewater metagenome | biome: urban; feature: wastewater treatment plant; material: waste water | place: USA: North Carolina | collected 2016-03-31 ... | reverse complement strand
TGGCCTTGGAGACGAAGCCCGACGCACCGGCCTTCATCGCCCGCTGCACCGACTCCCGGTCGTCGAGCGCCGAGACCACCAGCGCCGGCACGTCGGGGAAACGCTTGGCGATCACGCCGAGCAGCGAGAAGCCGTTGATCTCGGGCAGCATGAGGTCGACCACCAGCAGGTCGCAGTCCGGGTCGGCCTCGAGCATCGCAATCGCCTCGGTGGCGTTGCTGGCCTGCTGGCAGGACACACCCTCGCCCACCTGGGCCAGCGTGAGGGCCATGGCCTCCCGCACCAGCACGTGGTCCTCGATAATCAGAATGCGTGTCTGCATCGCGAAAAATTGATCTGGATAAGCTCGGTTCATTCGAGAATACCACCTTAGCCTATCCAACCCTGTGCAAAACAGCGAAAATCGCGCCTCAAATGCCGCCACGGCGCCTCTCATGCCGATCATCCGACGAAGTTCATCCACCCCTGCCCTGGCCTGCATTCCCCTGCTGCTGACCGCCGTCGGGCTGCCCTTGCCTGCCCGGGCCGACGCCTCCAGTGAAGCCGATCACCTGGGCGACCTGCCGGTGGTGCTGTCGGCCACCCGGCTCGCCCAGGTGCAGTCCGACGCCCCGGGCGCGGTCAGCATCATCGACCGTGCAATGATCAGCGCCTCCGGCGCGCGCAACATCCACGAGCTGTTCCGCCTCGTGCCGGGCTTTCAGGTCGGCATGCACACCGGCAACAAGCCCCTGGTCGGCTACCACGGCCTCTCCGACGAAGCCCCGCGGCGGATGCTGCTGCAGGTGGATGGCCGCTCGGTGTATTCGCCCTACTTCACGGCCGGCGTCGAGTGGAACCAGATCGGCATCGACATCGACGACATCGAGCGCATCGAGGTCTTCCGCGGCTCCAACTCGGCCACCTACGGCAGCAACGCCTTTCTGGGGGTCGCCAACATCATCACCCGCGCCCCCGCCGAGACCCTCGGCACGCGGGTGCGCTACCGGGCCGGCGACGGCGGGGTCAATGACATCGGCCTCCGCGTGGGGCGCCAGCTGGGCGACGTGGCGATGCGCCTCAGCATCGCGCGCAACGCCGACCACGGCTTTGCCGGCCTCAACGACTGGCGCAAGACCGAGCTCGCCACCCTCCACACCCGCTGGACGGCCGACAGCGACAACAGCGTCGAATTCCAGGCCGGCTGGACGCGCTCCGAGCTCGGCACCGGCAAGGAGGGCAACCTCACCGACCCCGAACGGGCCGGTCGCATCTCCACCAACTTCGGACTACTGCGCTGGCGCCACGCCCCCGCGCCGGGCGAAGAGACCACCCTGAGCTACTACCACCAGGAAGAAGACGGTCGCGACGCCTACAAGCTCAAGGTGCCAGTTTCGCCCTCAAGCTCCGGCCTGCCCGTCGCGCTGAGCATACCCTTCAACTTCGACTACAACTTCAAGGCCGTCCGCGACGACCTCGAAATCCAGCGCATCACCGGCCTGATGCCCTCGCTGCGCGCCGTCCTCGGCGCCGGCCTGCGTGTCGACCGCATCACCGCGCCGATCCGCTTCAACACCGCCGAGAGCATCCGCAACGCCGTCAACCACGCCTTCGGCACTTTAGAATGGCGGGCCTCGCCGCGCTGGCTGTTCAATGTCGGCGCCATGATCGAGAACAACTCCCTCACCGGCACCTCGCTGGCGCCCCGCGCATCGGTCAATTTCCGGCTGACGGACAACCAGACCCTGCGGCTCTCGGCCAATCGATCCAACCGCAATCCCACGGCTTTCGAACAGAAATCCAGCATGATTTTCACCAACTCGGCGGCATTCGCCACGCCTCGCGGCCCGGTAGCGGCCGGCACCCCAATCTCCCAGACCTTCCGCCCGGCGCCCAACCTGCAGGCCGAACGCATCACCACTTACGAACTCGGCTACCTGGCCGAACTGCGCTCCATCGCCACCACCTTCGACGTCCGCCTGTTCCTCGAACGGGCACGCGATCTCATCGAAATCGGCTCCGAGCGCTCCACCGTCGGCCTGCTGCCCCGCAACAACACCCACTACTTCGCCAACAGCGGCCGGGCCGACATCCACGGCCTGGAAGCGGCGGCCACCTGGCGTCCATCCACCGGCACCTGGCTGACCCTGCAGCACACCGAACTGCGCATCAACGGCCCCACGCTGTCGCCCGCGGAGGCCGCGCACAGCCCGAGCGAGTGGGTTCAATACACCGCCCCACGTCACAGCTCGACGGTTTTCGGCGCCTGGGAGTTTCACCCGCGCTGGCAGTTCAGCCTCGCCAAGCACTGGATCGGCTCGATGAGCTGGTACCAGGATGCCGCCCACCAGGCCTGGATGTACCGCCAACTCGACGTTCGCCTCGCCTATCGTCTGCCGCCGACACTGGCCCGCGGCGAAATCGCCCTCACCGCCCGCAATATCGACGGCCCCGACCAGACCTACGCCAACGGTACGTCCCTATGGGGAAATCAGGTTTTCGGCAGCCTGTCCCTCGAACTCTGAATCTTGATGGGTCTGGCGTGGCGCTTTCTGGTCTGTGTTTTGCTCACCGTTTCGGGTGGGCTGCCCCTTCACGCCCTCGCGGCCTCGGTGATCCTCATCGCCTCGGACGAGAGCGGCGCCTTCAATGAAGCCGCCGAAGCCATCGCCACCGAACTGCGCAGCGCCGGCCACCACCCGCAAACCCTGCAGATTCCGCTCCGCGCCGAAGACGTCGCCGCCATTCACAGTACGCCGCTGATCGTCACCCTCGGCACCCGCGCGGCCCAGACCGTGTCCAGCCTCGCCCCGCGCACCCTCGTACTGCACACCCTGCTGCCCCGCAGCGCCTTTGAAAAACTGCCCGGCCGCGGCGACGACACCCGCCGCGTCTCGGCGGTCTTCATCGACCAACCGCCCGCCCGGCAGATCGAACTGTTGCGCATCGCCCTGCCGGACTGGACGCGGGTGGCGCTGGTCGTCGGCCGCGACAGCAGCGAGCTGGGCGCCCGCCTGCAAGCCAGCGCACGGGACAAGCGGCTGCGCCCGATCCTCGAATCCGCCAGCGAGGAAAGCGACCTCTACCCGGCCCTCCAACGGCTGCTGGCAGAGCCCGCCGTGCTGCTCGCGGTGCCCGACGCCAGCCTGTTCAACAACCGCACCATCTCCAACATCCTGCTCACCGCCTATCACCATCGCTCTCCGGTGGTCGGCTTCTCGCCCGCCTACGTCAAAGCCGGCGCCCTGCTGGCGCTCTACAGCACACCGGCCCAGATCGGCCAGCAGGCCGGCGAAGCGGCACGCCAGGGGCTCGCCACCGGCAGCCTCCCGCCGCCCGCCGCACCGCGCCACTTCCGCGTCGGCACCAACCTTTACGTGGCACGCTCCCTCGGCATCGTCCTCGACGACGCCAACCTGCTGCGCGAACGCCTTGAACGTAGCGAGGGCGGCCCATGATCCGTTTCAACGACCTGGACATCCGCGCCCGGACGATCCTGATCGCCGTGCTGCCGACCATGGTGATGGCCCTGGTGCTGATCGCCTACTTCACCTCGTCGCGCCTGTCCGACCTCGAAGAGGTGCACAGCCAGCGCGGCAAAGCGCTCGCCCGCCAGCTCGCCGCGGCCAGCGAATACGGCGTCTTCTCCGGAAACCGCGAAAGCCTGCGCAAGCTCAGCAACACCATCGTCATCGAAAGGGACGTCGTCCGCGTCGCGGTGATCGGGCCGGGCGGCGACATCCTCGCCGAAAGCAAGACCTCGGACCCGCCCCCAAAAAACACCTCTCCGCTACGCTTTCGCGAGCCTGTCGCCGGGCTGGGCGTCAACATCGAAGACCCCTTCCTCGAAAACAGCGACGCCGCTCCGCCCTCCAATGGGCAACGCGGCGAAGTGCTCGTCGAAATGACCCGCGACTCCCTGCGCGCCGAAGAGCGTCACCTGCTCTGGACCGCCTTTCTGATGGTCTGCGCCGTGCTGATGGCCAGCGTCGCCCTCGCGCTGCGCATGAGCCGCGGCATTTCCGGCCCGATCCTGCGCATTGCCGGCACCGTGACCCGCTTCGGCCACGGCAACCTCACCGCTCGGGTGCCCGTGGAAGGCGGCAAGAGCCTGCGCACCCTGGCCGAAGGGGTCAATGACATGGCCGACAAACTCTCCGCCTCGCGGGAAGACCTCCAGCGCCAGATCGACGCCGCCACCCGCGAACTCCTCAACAAGAAGGACGAGGCCGAACGGGGCAACCGCGCCAAAACCCGTTTCCTCGCCGCCGCCAGCCACGACCTGCGCCAACCCATGCACGCCCTCGGCCTGTTCGTCGCCGAACTCGGACAAAAACCCCACGCGCCGGACACCCGCCGCCTCGTCGAACAGATCGCCGTCTCCGCCGAGACCATGGAAAACCTCCTCGACAGCCTGCTCGACATCTCCCGCCTCGACGTCGGCGTGCTCGATCGCCAGATCAAGCACTTCCCGCTGCAACCCCTGCTCGAACGGATCGACGTGGACTACCGCCGCGAAGCCGAACTGCGCGGTCAGCGCCTGCGTCTGCGCCCCACCAGCCTCTGGGTCGAGAGCGACCCGCTGCTCCTCGAACGCATTCTCCACAACCTCATCAGCAACGCCCTGCGCTACAGCCCCGGCGGCACCATCCTGCTGGCCTGCCGCAAGCGCGGACGGCGGGTGCGCATCGAAGTCCGCGACAACGGCCCCGGCATTGCGCCCGAAGCCCAGGAAGCCGTCTTCCAGGAGTTCGTCCAGCTGGACAACCCCGAGCGCAACCGGGCCAAAGGTCTCGGCCTGGGTCTCGCCATCGTGCGCCGCCTCACCGACCTCCTCGGCCACCCCCTCGAACTCCGCTCAAGCCCCGGCTGCGGCGCCCTGTTCGCGGTCGAACTGCCCACGGCCGCGCCGGGCCCGCTCGCCGAACGCAGCCAACCGGCCCCCGGCGACGCCCTCAACGGCCTGCACGTCGCACTGGTGGACGACGACGAACTGGCCGTCGCCAGCACCGTCGGCCTGCTCGAATCCTGGGGCTGCGAAGTCACCGCCGCCGACACCCAGGCCGGTATTCTGGAAGCCCTCCAGGCCGCCGCCTCGCCACCGGACATCATCCTCAGCGACTACCAGATCGCCGCCTCCAATGGACTGGATATCGTCCGGCAACTGCGCGAACATTTCGGCAAGCCCATTCCCGCCGTCATCCTCAGCGGCGACACCTCCTCGGCCACCGCCCACACCGTTCAAGAGGCCGATATCCCGCTGCTCCACAAGCCCGTGCGCCCCGCCAAGCTGCGCGCCCTGCTGCAGCGCAAAACCCAAGTCTGATGCAGGCTGGCCACGCATCGGTTAAGATCGTCGGGTAAGTTCACAACCAGACAAGGGGAGAGCAATGAGCACCGAAAACAATGCGCAAGATCCGATGGAATTCATGCGCGGCATGTGGAGCAAAATGGGTTTCAGCCTCCCCGGCATGGTGACGCCGACCCTCGACGTGGAAGAGCTCGACAAGCGCATCTCCGACATGAAAGCCGTCGAAAACTGGCTCAAGATGAACCTCAACACCCTGCAGATGGCCACGCAAAGCCTCGAAATGCAGCGCGCCACCATCGCCACCATGCAGGCCATGAGCAAGATCGCCACGGAAGGCGGCAACCCCGCCGAAGGCGGCCAGCCCAACCCCTTCACCGCCGGCATGTGGCCCTGGAACATGATGCAGGGCGCAGCCGAGCAAGCCAAAGCCGCCGCCGCCGCAGTGGGCGCCCCCGTTGCCGCCGCGCCGGCCAAGAGCAAGGCCAAGGACGGCAAGTAAAGCCTTCCGACTCCGGCGCCCGCCGGAGCCTAGCCGCTTCGGGCGGCACCCAGCACAGTCAGCCAGGCCGTCAGCGTGACGGCCGCGAATACTGTCGTGGCTGAAATCAGCCACGCCACGGCCCGCCCGTCGCCGCCCATGCGCATGGCCAGAATGTAGGCCGACGAAGCCGTCGGCAGCGCCGCAAAGATCACCGCGGTGGCAAACGCAATGCCGGTCAGCCCGAACACACTCGCCAGCCCCCACGCGAGCGCAGGCAATGCCAGCAGCTTGACCGCACACAGATAAAGCACACCCAGGCGCTCTCGCCCGGAGGTGCCGTCGCGGCGTCCCATCCGCAGCGCCGCCCCGACCGCGAGCAAACCGAGAGCCACGGCCGCATCGGCCAGACGCTGCAGAAACGGCAGCACCGGTTCCGGCAGGCGCGCCCCCGACAGATTGAAAGCAATGCCCGCCAGCGTCGCGACGATCAGCGGATTGCGCGCCAGTTCCCGCAGCAAGCGCCCCTGCCCGTGATGGGCCAGCATCGTCACCGCCGCCATGTTGGCGAAAGGCACCATCGCCCCGCACAAAGCGCCCATCGTCGCCACCCCCGCGGCACCGGCAAACTTGCCCGCCACGGCAATGCCGATATAGGTGTTGAAGCGATAGGCGCACTGCACCCGCGACGCGAACCCCATCGGGCCCGCCCCCTGCAACAACGGCCGACCGGCAAAACCCAGCAGCAGACCGCCCGCCATCGTCAGCAGCCCCACCGCGAAAAGCGGCCCCATCACGGAAAAATCGATGCTGGCCCGCGCCAGCGCATGGAACAGCAAGGCAGGAAACAGCACGAAATAGACCAGACGCTCGACACCGGGCCAAAACCCGTCGCCCAGACCGAGATGACGGCGCAGCAGCACCCCCAGCGCAATCAGCGCAAAGTCCGGCAGCAGGAGCAGAAAGCTGTGCACGGCGGATCAGGAAAGAATCTGTGGAAGCAAGAGCATCCCACGAGTCTGCCTGAAGCCGCCCAACCGCAGAATCGGGACTCTCCACAATCCAATCGACGCCTCCCCGCCGCGTCGCGACAACCGCGCCTGGAGAAAGGGCAGACGCGCCGCCGTCCGCCCGATGTCGGTAAACGGCCTGCCGAGCACGCCGCTGCCCGCCTCCTGGCTCAGCGCGGAAAACGCACTGGCCGGGCGGCACCGCACATCGCCGCCGCACGCACGCCGCTCAGATCGCCTTCCAGAAAATGTAGTCGGCCTGATAGCCGACCGTCGCACGCGCGCCTCTTTCGGCAGGGCTGCATCCCGCAGCCGGCGCCACGCCGCCTTTCAAGGCCACGCGCTGGATGTAGCTCACGCCGGTCATGGCACCCTGGCCGGTTGCCGGGTTGGCCTTGACCAACTGGTAAGGCAGATTGCCGGCACCGGCAGGCGCCACGGCAAGCTGGGTGGCGGTCACTTTCGAGCCGTCCAGCGCAGTCCAGGTGGCGGGCGGACCGAAGTAGGTGCCGACCTGCATCCCGGAGCGATCCTTCAGCACCGCCTTCGGACCGACGAAGACCCATTCGGTCTGGCCCGGAACGCCGGCCTTGTCGTGGCATTCGTAGGTGATGTCGCCGCTCCCTACGGTCTCCCAGGCAACTTTGTTGCCGCCCGGAACCTTGATCGGATCGGGCAGGCCATCCTGGCTGAAACCCACGCCCATCGTGCCGACGGAACTGCAGGCACTCAGCAGGGAAAGGGCGGCGACGAGGCCGAGGCGGGACGGATTGATTTTCATGGCGATGTTCCTTCGGACGATGAGGATTGATCTGAGCCCCGCTTTTGCGTTGCTTCTTCCTCTACGCACCGAACCGCACTTTGGATGCACGCAACCGAAAATAAGCTGCAAGCCCCCGCACCGGCCAAGCCGACCGGCGCCTCCGCCCCTCAAAAAACCATCCTGTCGCCCCGGCTCATTCGTACTTGCGGATGTCGTCGATGATCCGGCCGTCGTTGGCGAGGCTGCCGGGCGCGCAGAAGACCACCTCGCCGCGCAGCTTGGTGAGTTCGCGGATCGACGTGGCGACCGCCTCGGCGAAGCCCGCCGGCGGGCGGTCCAGCTCGCAATGCAGGGTCATGCGATCGGCGTGCTCGGGGTTATCCACCACCAGCCGGCCCCGGCCCAATTCCGGGTGACGCTTGAGCACCGCCACCACCTGGCCGGGATGGACGAACATGCCCTTCACCTTGGTGGTCTGATCGGCGCGGCCGAGCCAGCCCTTGATGCGCATATTGGTGCGCCCGCAGGGCGACGCACCGGGCAGCACCGCCGACAGATCGCCGGTGCCGAAACGGATCAGCGGGTAATCGGGGTTGAAGCTGGTCACCACCACTTCGCCCACCTCGCCGGGCGCCACCGGATCGCCGGTGCCGGGGCGCACGATCTCGACGAGCACATCTTCATCCACCACCAGCCCTTCCCGCGCCGGGGTTTCGAAGGCGACCAGCCCGAGATCGGCAGTGGCATACGCCTGGTAGGCCTGGATGCCGCGCGCCGCCAGCGCCTCGCGCTGACTGGGCGGAAAGGCTTCGCCGGAGACGAAGGCCTTGCTCAGGCTGTCGATCTTCACGCCGAGTTCGTCGGCCTTGTCGAGGATGATGCGCAGGAAGGACGGCGTGCCGGCGTAGGCGTCCGGGCGCAGATCGACCATCGCCGCCACCTGTTGCTCGGTCTGCCCCACCCCGGCCGGAAACACCGTGCAGCCCAGGGCATGGGCGGCCGTCTCCATCATCGAGCCAGCCGGCGTGAAGTGATAGGAAAAGGTGTTGTGCACCAGATCGCCGGCCCGGAAACCTGCCGCGTAGAAAGCCCGCGCAAGGCGCCAGTAATCCCTGCGCGTGCCTTCCGGCTCGTAGATCGGGCCAGGCGACGCGAACACCCGGGCACAGCCGGAGCCCCATCTCACCGCCGCAAAACCGCCAAAGGGCCGGGCGGTCTTCTGCAGTTCGAGCAGTTCGGATTTGCGGATCACCGGCAGCGCGGCCAGTGCCTCGCGGCTGCTCACCGTCGCCGGGTCCACGTCCGCCAGCAGTTTGGCGAAGGCCGCGGTCTTGGCCTGAGCATGGGCAATCTGCGCCGGCAGCCGGGCGAGAAGATCGCGCTCCCGTTCCGACGGATCGCGGGTTTCACGGGCATCGTAGTAGTTCATGGGGTCTCCGCGTTCTTCTTTTGGTGCCGCCTCCGGGCGGACTGTCCTGTAATCGATCTACCCTCGGCGGTGCCCCGGTCGATTCCTGCCCGCCAAAGACAATGCGCATCGCCCTGCGCCGGCGCAGAAGCCCGGCTCACGACAGCCAGCGCTTGCGTCGCCGGTAGTGCTTCACCTCCCTGAAGCTCTTCCTGCCCTCGGTCGACAGTCCGAGATAAAACTCCTTCACGTCTTCGTTGGTGCGCAGATCGGCGGCCTCGCCCTCCATCACCACCCGACCGTTTTCCAGGATGTAGCCGAAATCCGCGTAACGCAGGGCCACCATGGTGTTCTGTTCGGCGAGGAGGAAGCTCACGTTCTCCTTGCTGTTGAGGTCTTTCACGATCTCGAAGATCTCCTCGACGATCTGCGGCGCGAGGCCCATCGACGGCTCGTCGAGCAGGATCATCTCGGGCCGGGCCATCAGCGCCCGACCGATGGCGCACATCTGCTGCTCGCCGCCGGAGGTATAGCCGGCCTGGGAAGTACGGCGGGTCTTGAGGCGCGGAAAGTAGGCATACACCTTGTCGAGACTGTCCTTCAGTTCGGCACGGCTCTGGCTGCGGGTGTAGGCGCCGGTGAGCAGGTTTTCCTCGATGGACAGGTGGCCGAAGCAGTGGCGCCCCTCCATCACCTGGATCACGCCCTTCTTGACCAGATCGGCCGGCGTCAGTTGATCGATGCGGCTGCCCTTGAACTCGACGCTGCCCTTGGTCACATCGCCCCGCTCGGCGCGCAGCAGATTGGAGATCGACTTGAGGGTCGTGCTCTTGCCCGCACCGTTGGCACCCAGCAGCGCGACGATCTTGCCCTGGGGCACCTGCAGCGACACGCCCTTGAGCACAAGGATCACGTGGTCGTAGATGACCTCGATATTGTTGATGCTGAGGTAAGACATGGCAGCGGCCATCCCCCTTCTTGCGGGCGACTCACGTCACCCTCGGTCATGTTCTGTAGCGAAAACCCAGCCTTTCAGCACACCAGGGGTGGCGAGAAACCGTAGCGAGCGCCCCGAGGTCGCAAGGAGGAACGGAGCTGTACTGGAGTACAGCGAGTACCGGACTTGCGAGATCGGGGGGCGCAGTAGGTTTATCGCCGCCCCGCTCAGCCTTCCTTGCTGCAGTCGCGGGGCTTGATGCCCTTTTCCTTGGCATAGGCGGCGGCCGATTCCTCGATCATGCCGCGCACCAGCGGACGGTCGGACTCCACCCAGTCGGTGATGACCTTCCATTGGTTGCCGTCCCATTGCTGGAACTTCACCTTGCCCGGACCTTCGTGGTCGGCGCAGGTGATCTTCAGCGGCGGCATGAAGCCGGTGGCGCCGAGCGCCTTCAGGCGGACATCATCCAGGTTGAGGTTCTCGAGCCCCCAGCGCACCTGCTCGCCGGTGAGCGCCTTACCCTTGCCGAACTTCTCCTGGGCCTTGCGGATGCCTTCGACAGTGATGATCCCGTGCACCACGCCGCGGTTGTAATACACCGAGCCGATGCGGGTCTTGTCTTCCATGTTGCCTTTGTTCTTGCCGTAGACGAACTTCTTGATGTCGGCGACCACAGGGTAGTTGGCGCCGGCCACATTGAAGCCTGCGGCCACGAAACCCTTGGCTGCCGGGCCGGCCGGGATGGTGTCCTCCTCGGCGCCGGACCACCACACGCCGATCAGCTTCTCGCGGGGGAAGCCCGTTTTGGCCGCGGCCTTGATGGCGGTCGGGTTCATCACGCCCCAGCCCCACAAAATCACGTAATCGGGCTTGGCCTGACGGATCTGCAGCCACTGGGACTGCTGCTCGTTGCCCGGGTGGGCGACCGCGATCTTGATCACCTCGAAGCCGTGCTTGGCGGCCAGCTTGTCCATGATCGCGTGGGATTCCTTGCCGTAGGCGGAGTCGTGATAGAGCAAGCCGATCTTCTTGCCCTTCAGCTTGTCCATCCCGCCTTCCTTCGAGCCGATGTAGTTCACGATGGCCGAAGCCTGCGACCAGTAGGTGGTGATCATCGGGAAGACCCACGGGAAGACCCGACCGTCGGCGGCATCGGTACGGCCGTAGCCGATGGTGACCATCGGAATCTTGTCCTGCGCCACCTTCTCGAGCACCGAGTAGGTGATGCCGGTGGACACCGGCTGGAACAGCGCGTTGCCGGTGGAGCCTTTCTTCTTGAGGCGTTCGTAGCATTCGACGCCGCGGGCGTTGTTGTATTCGGTTTCGCACTCTTCCCAGGTGAGCTTGACCCCGTTGATGCCGCCGTCGCGCTCGTTGATGAGCTGCATGTAGTCGATCCAGCCGCCGAAGATGCCGGCGCCGCCCGCACCGTAGGGGCCGACGCGGTAGCTCGGCAGACCGATGAACTGTTCTTCGGCTGCATTCGCCGCGGTGGAGCCCAGCAGGCCGGCGATGACGGCGCCCAGCAGAACGGTGTGCTTGAGTTTCATGTTGTGTCTCCTCTTATGAGTATGGATGCAACGCGACGACGGCGATCAATGGGGGAAGGGCCACAGACGCAGCTTTTCCTTGGCAATCTGCCACAGCCGGGCGAGGCCATGGGGTTCGACGATCAGGAAGAAAATGATCAGGCCGCCGAAGACGATGAGCTGGAAGTTGGATACGAAACCCGCCCCCAGGGCGTCGCCGAAGATCGCCGGCACCAGATTGTCGAGAAAGATCGGCAACAGCACGATGAAGGCCGCGCCAAGGAAGGAACCCATGATCGAACCGACCCCGCCGATGATGATCATGAACAGAATCTTGAAGGACAGATCGAGGTTGAAGCCTTCCGGCTCCACCGTGCCGATGTAGGTATAGGCATACAGCGCGCCGGCCACCCCGCAATAGAAGGAACTCACCGCAAAAGCCAGCAGCTTGGTGCGCATCAGCCGAAAGCCGATCACCTGCGCCGCCACGTCCATGTCCCGCACTGCCATCCAGGCCCGCCCGGTGGAAGAGCGCACCATGTTCTTGGCCAGCAGGGCCATGAAGGCGACGATCAGGAAGGTCAGCACATACTTGGCTTCCGGCGTGGCAAAGGTGTAACCGAGAATGGTCACGTCCTGGGCCGTCACCACACCCGAGGACGAATTGTTGGAAAACCACGGAAACTTCACCAGCGCCCACACGATGAAGAACTGCGCCGCCAAGGTGGCCACCGCCAGATAAAAGCCCTTGATGCGCAGGCTCGGCAGTCCGAACAGGATGCCCACCAACGCCGCCGTCAGCCCCGCCAGCACCACCGCCACCAGAAATGGCATGCCATCGATGCGCAGGATGAAGTTGTAGGCCGCAAACGCCCCCACCGCCATGAACGCCGCCGACCCCAGCGAGAGCTGACCGGCATAGCCGGTGAGAATGTTGAGGCCGAGGGCGGCCAGGGAAAAGATCAGCACCGGAATCAGGATCGCCTTCAGCCAGTATTCGTTGGCCAGCATCGGAATGGCCACCCCGAACACCAGCAACAGCACCCAGAAGCCGATCCGGTCCTGACGGATCGGGAAGATCTGGGCATCTTCGGCATAACTGGCCTTGAACTGGCCGGCTTCACGATAAAACATGGTTTTCGCTCCTCGATTGCGGAGTAAAGAGTGAAGGGTCAGGTGTGACGCGCGAAGCCCCGTGCCCGCCGGTCGGATTGGCGCAGATGCCGTAGGTTGGGTTGGCGCAGCGTGACCCGACATTAACGGATGACTGTCGGGTTACGCCCTTTGGGCTAACCCGACCTACGAGGGTGTGGGAAGGACTCTCGGGGCTGCGAATCGAATTCACAGCCTTGCGAATCGAATTCGCGGCACTCAAAGAAGGATGTTGACGTCTCCGAGAAGGATTCGCAGACCTCAAAGAAGGAAGTTGACACCTCCGAGAAGGATTCGCAGACCTCAGAGAAGGATGTTGACGCCTCAAAGAAGGATTCGCAGTGCTCAGAGAACGATTCGCAGCAGCGAATGAAGGATGTTGACCGCTGCGTGAAGCATGTTGAGGTCGGTGAGAACGATGTGCCCGGTTCATGATCGTATTCATCCTTTGCCGGATCACACCCGGTCGATGTGTTTTTCGCCGAACAGCCCTTCGGGTCGAACCAACAGGAAGGCGAGCGCCAGCATGTAGGGGAACCAGCCTTCGATGCCGCCGCCCACATAGGGGCCGACATAGACTTCGGCGAGCTTTTCGGAGGCGCCGATGATCAGGCCACCGACGATGGCGCCCGGCACCGAGGTGAATCCACCCAAAATCAGCACCGGAAGCGCCTTGAGGGCCGTGAAGGTGAGTGCGAACTGCACGCCATTGCGGGCCCCCCAGATCATCCCCGCCACCAGCGCGACAAACCCCGCCACCGCCCACACCACTCGCCAGATGGTCTGCAGCGGAATGCCGATGGACAGGGCGGCCTGATGGTCGTCGGCCACCGCACGCAGGGCGCGGCCCACCTTGGTGTATTGGAACAGCAGCGCCAACAGTGCCACCAGCGAAGCGGCCACCCCGGCGGCGAAGAGGTCGAAGCGGGAGACGCCGATTTCGTAGTTGTCCATCAGCCAGGCGATGGGTTCGTCGACGATGCCCAGATCGAGCCCGCGCACCGTGGCGCCCCAGGTCATCTGGGCGATCCCCTCGATCACATAGGTGAGGCCGATGGTGGCCATGAAGAGGGTGATGTGGGGTTGATTGACCAGCGGCCGCAGCACGATGCGTTCGGTGGCAATGCCCAGCACGATCATGGCGACAAAGGCCAACAGAAAGGCCAGCCAGAACACGATCCCGCTGTCCGCCTCCATGCCGAGCCAGCCGGGCAGCACTTCCTGAAAGCCGACGAAGGTGAGCGCGGCAAAGAACACCATCGCCCCCTGCGCGAAGTTGAACACCCCCGAGGCCTTGTAGATCAGCACGAAGCCGAGGGCCACCAGCGCGTACATCACGCCCGACAGCAGCCCGCCCACCAGCACTTCGATGAAAAATTGCATCTGCCTCTCTCCTCTGCGGCGGGTCGGGCTGGATTGCCCGCTGCCGCTTCTTCTGTCGTTCGGTGTCGGGTTACTGCGCCACCCCGACCTGCGGTGCTTTGGAGGTCGGGTTACGCTGCGCTAACCCGACCTACGTCGGCATCGCTCCTTGCGTAGGTCGGGTTGGCCCGCAGGGCGTAACCCGACACTCCCCCGGCTTAATGGGATGTCCCGAGATACGCCTTGATGACTTCCGGATTGTTCTTCACCTCGTCCGGTGCGCCATCGCCGATCTTCTTGCCGTAGTCGAGCACCACGACGCGGTCGGAGATGTCCATCACCACGCCCATGTCGTGCTCGATGAGGACGATGGTGGTGCCGTAGTGGTCATTCACGTCGAGGATGAAGCGACACATGTCCTGCTTCTCCTCCACGTTCATGCCGGCCATCGGTTCGTCGAGCAGCAGGATGTGCGGTTCGGCGGCAAGGGCGCGGGCCAATTCCACCCGCTTCTGCAGACCGTAGGGCAGGCGCCCGACGGGGGTCTTGCGGATGTCCTGGATTTCGAGGAACTCGATCACTTCTTCCACTTTGATGCGGTGGGCGATCTCCTCTTTCTGCGCGGCGCCCCAGTAGAAGGCGTGCTGCAGGAAGTTGCATTTCATCTTGAGGTTGCGCCCGGTCATGATGTTGTCGAGCACCGTCATGCCCTTGAACAGCGCAATGTTCTGGAAAGTGCGGGCAATCCCCTGCTCCGCGGCCTGATGGGGTTCCAGCTTGGGACGCAGCGCGCCCTTGAAGAAGATCTGCCCTTCCTGGGGGTGATAGACGCCGTTGATGACGTTGAGCATCGAACTCTTGCCGGCGCCGTTGGGGCCGATGATCGAGCGGATTTCGTGCTCGCGCACGTCGAAGCTGATGTCGGTGAGCGCCTTCACACCGCCAAAGCGCAGGGAAATGTTCTGGAGGTCGACGATCACGTCGCCAATCTGTCTGGCCATGGGTCGGTCTCCGGTTCAGGCCGCCTTGCGGGGCTGGGGCGGGAAGACTTTCGCGTCTTCGATGCGCAGATCGGCGGACACCTTGTTGGTGCGGCCGTCCTCGTAGGTCACCTGGGTTTCGATGAACTGGCTCTTCCTGCCGCCATAGAGGGCGTCGATGAGCACCGCGTATTTCTCGGCCACGAAATTGCGGCGCACCTTGCGGGTGCGGGTGAGTTCGCCGTCGTCGGCATCGAGTTCTTTGTGCAGGATGAGAAAACGCCGGATCTGCGATTCGTCCATTTTCGGATCGGCGGCCAGATCGGCATTCACCTGCTCGATGCATTCCTTGATCAGCGCATACACCTCGGGCTGGCTGGCCAGATCGGTGTAGCCGGAGTAGGCCATGCCCTTGCGCTCGGCCCAGTTGCCGACGGCTTCGAGATCGATGTTCACAAAGGCGGTGACGAAATCCCGGCCGTTGCCGAAGCACACCACTTCCTTGATGTGCGGGAAGAACTTGAGTTTGTTTTCGATGTAGTTGGGGGCGAACATGCCGCCGCCGGTGAGCTTGCCGACGTCCTTGGCCCGGTCGATGATCTTGAGGTGGCCGTCGGCGTCGAAGAAGCCGGCGTCCCCGGTCATGAAATAACCCTCGGCGTTGATCGACTCGGCGGTAGCGTCCGGGCGCTTGTAATAAGCCTTGAGCAGCATCGGGCCGCGCACCAGGATTTCGCCGTTGTCGGCCAACTTCACTTCCACATTGGGCGCCGGCGTGCCGACCGAATCGAGCTTGATCTGCCCGTCCGGCTGCAGACATACATAGGCGCAGGTTTCGGTCTGGCCGTAGAGCTGCTTGAGATTGATGCCGATGGAGCGGTAGAAGCGGAACAAATCCGGCCCGATGGCCGCACCGGCGGTATAGGCCACCCGCACCCGGGAAAGACCGAGCACGTTTTTGAGCGGGCCGTAGATCAGCGCATTGCCGAGCCAATACTGCAGGCGGTCGCCGCTCGAAACCGGCTTGCCGTCGAGAATGTCCGCGCCGCAACGCTTTGCCACGTCCATGAAATGCCCGAACAGGCCGCGTTTGATGCGGCTGGCGTCCTCCATGCGGATCATCACCTGGGTGAGCAGGTTCTCGAACACCCGCGGCGGGGCGAAGTAGTAGGTGGGGCCGATTTCCCGCAGGTCGCCCATCACCGTCTCGCCGGATTCGGGGCAATTGATGGTGAAGCCGGCCACCAGCGCCTGGGCGTAGGAAAAGAGGTGATCGCCCACCCAGGCCATCGGCAGGTAAGAGAGGATGTCGTCCCGGTCCGTGAGCTTGTCGAAGCTGCAGCCCCCCCGCGCCGCGGCGATGAAGGCGGCATGGGACTGGCACACGCCCTTGGGTTTGCCGGTGGTGCCGGAGGTGTAGAGCATCACCGAAACATCGTCCGGGCTGCCCTTGTCGATTTCGTTGCCGAGAAAGTCGGGATGGTGGCTGTCATGGATGCGGCCCATCTCGAGCACTTCATCCAGGCCGTGCAGAAAAGTCTGGTTGTAATGGCGCAGCCCGCGGGGATCGTCGTAGATCACATGTTCGAGGAGCGGCAGGCCGTCCTTGACCTCGAGCATCTTGTCCACCTGCTCCTGGTCCTCGACGCAGGCGAAGCGGATTTCCGCATCCGCCATCACATAGGCCATTTCCTGGGCCACGGCATCCTGATACATCATCACCGGAATGCCGCCGAGGCACTGGCAGGCCGCCACCGACCAATACAGCCGCGGGCGGTTGTCGCCCACCACCGCCAGCCGGTCGCCGCGCTTGAAACCCAGTTCGGCCAAGCCGCTGGCGATCGCCCGCACCCGTTCCGCAACCTCCGCCCAGGTATAGGTCTGCCAGATGCCGTATTCCTTCTCGCGCATCGCCGGCCGTGTGGGCCGCTGTCGCGCATGGTGCATCAGCAGGCGCGGAAAAGTATCCAGGCCGGCCGCCTCCGCTGCCGCATCTCGGACATCCGACATACCCCCTCCTCCTCCGGTTGTGTCTCATTCACGCCCCGCGGCTTCTATCGGTCGGCAGCCCAAGGGCTGCACCGACGTCCGCAGATGATCGCTTTTCAGGAGGCCAGTCTGGCAAAGCATGTTTGCTCAACTGTTTTTCAAATGTAGGCAATTGTGAACGGGCTTGAGCGCACCGGGTCGGCGTCAAGGCGGCCGCCGAGCGACTTTCGGGATTGGAATGAGGTCCGGCGCTTCGCCAGGCGGTGGATGTATGACTACAATCGCAACCGTCCGACCTCGGCCATGCGCAACATCGTGCACAAACAGCGCCTGGCTGGCCGCGCAGAGCTTCTTGTGGCTTCTTTCAGAAAGCGGCTGCTTCGGTTATCGGCTACATCCCGTTGGAAATGGCCGGTTTATTTAATCCACCTAAAAATAGACCAACAATGCAGAAAATTATCGATGGCTTTCTAAAGTTCCAGAACGAGGTCTTCCCGGCTCGGACGGATTTCTTCAAGCAACTGGCAGGCGGGCAAAGTCCCAAGGCCTTGTTTGTCACGTGTTCCGACAGCCGGGTGGTTCCGGAACTGCTCACTCAGCAGGAACCGGGCGATCTCTTCGTGATCCGCAATGCCGGCAACATCGTTCCGTCCTACGGCCCCGAGCCGGGTGGGGTTTCGGCAACGGTGGAATACGCCGTTTCGGTGTTGAAAGTGACTGATATTGTGATCTGCGGCCACTCCAATTGCGGTGCGATGGCGGCGATTTCCAGCTGTCAGTGCATCGATCATCTGCCCGCGGTGGCCCACTGGTTACGCTACGCCGACCCCGCCAAAGCCATCGTCTCGGCCCGGGAATATGCAACGCAGCAGGAGAAGGCGGATGCAATGGTGCGTGAAAACGTGATCGCCCAATTGGCCAATATCCGCACCCATCCGTCCGTTGCCGTGGCGCTGTCGCAGCATCGGCTGAACCTGCATGGCTGGGTGTATGACATCGAAAAAGGCCACATCGATGCGCTGGACGGCAACACGATGGAATTCGTGCTGTTGAGCGACAATCCTCACGTCAAGGTTTTGTAAGCCCATAGCGCTCTGTCCGGCGGGCTTCCGGGCGACGCAGCCATTCGTTCGAATGGCTGCGGATTCGATGGAGCGCGTAAGCGGGTGCTTGCGATGGACGGGGATGGGCTTTGCGTCCTGCCGGGTTAAAATCGGGGCCATTGAGTCCAATGGCACTCCGGTTATGTCGCAATTCCCATCCTGGTCCGACGAGCTGGCGGTTGGCAATAGCCAGATCGACATCCAACATCGTCGACTCGTTGCAATCTGCAACCGGGCCAGCCGCTGTGCCGAGTCGTCGGAGGTGGACGCGAGACGCGAGTTTTTCAGCGTGCTGAACGATTTTGCGACGCTGATCGCCGAGCATTTCGATGCAGAGGAAAAATTCCTCGCCCTCAACAACTGCCCAACCCTGGCCGAACACCGGGCCCATCACGAGCATTTTCGCGAACGCCTGGTCGACCTGCTGTTCAGCGGCACGGCCGGACTATTGGACAAGAAAACGCTGGCCCGCTTGGCCCACGACTACCTCCTCTCCCATCTGACCGAGACCGACCTGCCCAACAAGCACTACATGCGGGAGTAGAGGCCACGCCTCACAGGCGGTTTGCCGACGCAAGGCCGGCCGGCGCCTTATCGAAGACATCCTTCCGCACATCCGCGACACCGCAACGGTACATCGGCCGCCGCTCGCCCGCGCCTCCCCGTCATTCGAACCGCCAATCGACGCACCACGGCTCCGTCGCCTCCGAAAGCCAGAAAACATATTTCATTTGGCTTTTTTGGCAATCCTGGGCAAATACATCCTCTTCGGCAGTGAGACTTTACGCACCAAAATTGGGCCAGGAGCGCGTTATCATCGGACGCCGATGCCTTTTGGGCACACATTTTTACCAATCACCGGGCGTTCCGAAGATGACCACCTCCCTCCGTCGTACCCTCGCTGCGCTGGCGCTGTGCCTGCCCTGCGTGACGCTCGCCCTCGCTGCCGATGCCCCCGCCGGCCCCGAGGCACGGGTCGAGACGACCATGCTGGCAGCGCAGGCGGCCATCCAGACGGGACCGCGGGATATCGCCCTCGGCGAGCAGGGCGTGCTCAAGCTGCCCGAGGGCTTCGGGTTCATCCCCAAGGCCGAGGCCGCGGCGATGATGGAGGCACAGGGCAACCATAGCGGGCCGGGCTTCATGGGCTTGATCGTCGGGCCCGACCTGAAAGGATTCATCGCGGTGGAGTTTGCCGCCGCCGGCTACATCAAGGACGAGGACGCCCGCGAGTGGAACGCCGACGACATGCTGGAGAAAATGAAGACCGGCACCGAGGCCGCCAACGAGGAACGCAACCGGCGCGGCCTGCCCGAGTTCAGCGTGGTCGGCTGGGTGGAGGTACCGAGCTACGATCCGGCCACCCACCGTCTGGTGTGGTCGATTGCAGCCCGGTCGAAGGGCGCGCAGGCTGGCGGCGACGGCGTGAACTACAACACCTACATGCTCGGTCGCGAGGGCTATTTTTCGATGAACCTCGTCACCAGCATGGATCGGGTCGAACTGGAAAAACCCGCAGCCCGGGAGCTCCTGGCCGGCCTGAGTTTCAACGAAGGCAAGCGCTACGCCGACTTCAACGCCGCCACCGATCGCATGGCCGAATATGGTCTGGCGGCATTGGTCGGCGGCGTGGCCGCCAAAAAACTGGGCCTGCTCGCGAGCATGGGGATTTTCGTCGCCAAGTTCTGGAAGATCGGTCTGCTGACTCTTGCCGGAGCCGGAGCGGGCGCCAGTCGGCTGCTCAAGCGCAAAAAGGATTCGGTCTGAATCGAGCCGGCCCGCTGCTCGTTCCCCGCTCCCCCGAATGAAACTCCTCCTGCTTCTGCTCGGCGGCGCCAAGTTCGGCAAGCTGCTGACCACCGGCGGTACCATGCTCCTGTCGGTCGGCGTATATGCGCTGATCTGGGGCTGGCGCTACGCCGCGGGCTTTGTGGCGCTGCTGTTCTGTCACGAGATGGGCCACTACCTCGCAGCCAAGCAACGCGGCCTGAAGGTGGGCGTGCCGACCTTCATTCCCTTTGTTGGCGCATGGATCGAGCTCAAAGAGCAGCCGATGAACGCCGAAACCGAAGCCTACGTCGCCATGGCCGGCCCCCTCGCGGGCACCGCGGCGGCCTTGGTCTGCTATGTCCTGGCCCGTTCGGAAGGCAGCGATCTGCTGCTCGCGATCAGCTATTCGGGATTTTTTCTCAACCTGTTCAACCTGATCCCGGTGCCGCCGCTGGACGGCGGACGCATGACCGGTGTGGTGTCGCGCAAGTTCTGGCTGCTCGGCGCTCCAGTGCTGGTCGGCGTCTTCATGTGGCGACCGAGTCCGATGCTGATCCTCGTCGCACTGCTAGCCGCACCGCACGTGCTCAAGGCCGTGCGCGGCGGAGGCGAAGCACCGGGCTACTACGCAACGCCCGCCGCAAAACGGATCGAGTATGCCTTGCTGTATCTCGGCCTCACCGCCTATCTGGCGGTGATGAGCCACGACGTGCACGAAATGCTGGCGGCGGTCCGGGCGCGTTGAACGCCCGTCCGACGGCCAGCCGGTAGTCAGATCGGATCGGTGAGTTCGCCGGGGGTCGTCGCCAACACGCGCACCCGCTTGCGCTGACCATCGACCAGACGGACGTCGCCCACCAGTTGCAGGCGGGTGTGTTCCAGCTCCCGCCAGCTCGGCACCAGCGCGTTGCCGGCATAAGCGGCGAAGGCCTCCACCTCGCGCGACGCCACAATCGACGGCGGCTCGCCGGTCTTCTCCCGCACCCATTGCACCACCACGCGGGTGAGCAGAATGTCGCCGCCGCTACGGACCACGATCACGCGATAGGAGCCGCTCAGCTTCTTGTCGGTCCAGCGCCCGACGGTGGTGATCGAATGCACGTCGGCCGGCACATCGAGTTTCAATTCGGGCAACTTGGGCACATCGGCCGGCGCCTCCGCCGGTTTGTCGGCCGGTTTTTCAGCGGGCTTCGCGTCGGCTGCCGGCGCGACGGGGAGCGCCTCGGCATGCGCCGCCATTCCAGGCACAAGGCAAGCCACGGCCAGCACCGCCGCCCCGCAGGATCGCGCCCAGGCGGCACGGACCGCCGGCAGAGCCGGCTGCATGAGTTTTACGCTATTCATTTTTCCTTCACTCGAAACGCTTCCCGATCTCGTCGCAACCCGACCGCCGGCGTTTCGCCGACGTCAGACCGCCATTGCACCGCAAGAACCCCTTTGCGGTCCGTCATTATGGCGGGAGTCGAGCGGTGCCGGGAAAGTGCCGCACCGCCTCCGGATGCAAACGACTGCAACGCGGCGCAGCCGGCCTATCCCACCCGGCTCGATGATAAAAACATTCCGCAATGCAGCTAAAACGAGGCAGATGGACTATAACCAGGGAGTTGCGGCGCAACAAAAACAGGTCGAAGCCATGTCGCATGGCATTTGACGGCGATCGACCACGCTCCCCCCGAGACCCGACCCCTGGAGAATCCTATGTCTGCCCATGCGCACTTCAATCCACGCCGGCTCAGCATGCTGTGCCTCGGAGCCCTCTTCACTCTCCCCGCGTTTGCCGCACCGCCCCTGCCCGCACTGAACATCGACATCGGCCAGACCTCCGTCTCCGGCATTTCGTCGGGCGGATTCATGAGCGTGCAGTTCCAGATGGCCCATTCGTCCATCGTGAAGGGCGCCGGGGTGGTGGCCGGCGGGCCGTTCAACTGCTCGAAGGCCGACGTCATGCGCGCGGTTGCCAAGTGCTCGTGCACCGGAGAACCGAGCGTGCCCTGTGCCGTCACCGAGACGAGCGCCGACGTGCCATCCCTGGTTGCCGGTGCCGAAGCGATGGCCGGCAAGGGCCTCATCGATCCGGTCCGCAACGTGGCCGGTCAGCGCGTACTGACCATCTCCGGCGCCAAGGACACCCTCGTCCCGCCGCCCATCGCCCACCAGCTCACGGCCTTCTATTCGGGGCTCGACATGCCGAGCACCAACCTCGCAACCGTCAGCCTGCCCAACGCCGGCCACACCATGCCGACCCAGAAATACGGCATCGCCTGCAGCGTCGAGAAGGAGCCCTACATCGGCAAATGCGCCTACGACAGCGCCGGCCAGATCCTCAGCTGGATCTACGGCCCGCTCAAGGCGGCAGGCGCCAAACCCGCCGGCAAGTTCATCCAGTTCGACCAGAGCGCCTACATTCCCCCTGACCAGGCCGGCTGGTTTTCCATGAGCACCGGCCTCGACAGCACCGCGTGGGCCTACGTGCCCAACAGTTGCGCCAAGGGCGAAAAATGCCGTGTCCACATCGCCCTCCACGGCTGCAAGCAGGGGCAGAGCTACCTGCCGCTGACACCGCCTCCGGGCGGCGGGCTCTACAACGGCACCCTGTTCGTCAAACACACCGGCTACGACCAGTGGGCCGACAACAACCACATCGTCATCCTTTATCCCCAGGCCGTCTCCATCCCCTTCCGCAATCCCAATGGCTGTTGGGACTGGTGGGGCTACACCGGCCCGGACTACGCCACCAAGAACGCCGTGCAGATCAGAACCTTGCGGGCGATGGTGGATGGGCTGGCAGGCGCAACGAAGTAAGCCCGTCGAACCCCAATGACAAACGGCGCCGAGGCGCCGTTTGTCATGTGCATTGAAGCGGCCGGACCCGGCCCGGCCTTACATGCTGCGCCGGTACTGACCGCCCACGTCGTACAGGGCCGTGGTGATCTGCCCCAGCGAGCAGTACTTCACCGCATCCACCAGCACCGCAAACACGTTGCCGTTTTCGATGACGGTCTGCTTGAGCTTGGCGAGCCACTTCGGCGCTTCCTCGGCGTTGCGGGCCTGGAAGTCGGCGAGGCGGGTGAGCTGGCTCTGCTTTTCCTCTTCGGAGGAGCGGGCCAGTTCGATTTCCTGCTGGGCCATGCCCTTCGGGTTGAGGAAGGTA
>ERZ650306.533-NODE-533-length-23128-cov-8.754085_pt1 | contig 23128 bp, 20 predicted proteins | sample MGYA00376242_ERZ650306 | MGnify/ENA primary metagenome ERZ650306 (study PRJEB26733, sample SAMN07839244) | wastewater metagenome | biome: urban; feature: wastewater treatment plant; material: waste water | place: USA: North Carolina | collected 2016-03-31 ... | reverse complement strand
CAAAAAAGATTCTCTATATTATTTGCCTGGTGATATCGCTGGGATTACAGGAATAGAGCGCGCCTACGAAAAACAATTGCGTGGTGAAAAAGGAATGCGCTACATTCAGAAAGACATTAAACTGAGAAATGTAGGCCCTTATAAAAACGGTGAGTTAGATAAAGAAGTGGTTTCTGGTAAAGATTTAACGCTTACCATAGACTATGATTTGCAAAGAATCGCCGAAGAAATGCTCGTGAATAAGCATGGCGCAATTGTAGCACTTGACCCAAATAATGGAGAAATTTTAGCGCTCGCAACTGGTCCAGACATAGACCCAAATCTTTTTACAGGTCCTAACAAAAAAAGAAATATTTATAGATTGGCAAATGACACCATCTATGATAACAAACCTACTTATGACCGTTCAGTTCAAGCAGCTTATCCTCCAGGTTCGCCTTTTAAACTATTGACTGCACTAGCTGGCTATCAGATGAAAGTCATCAGTGATTCTACAAAATTTACTTGTAGACACGGTTATAGAATGGGAAGACACACCATCGGTTGTCACTGTGGTACTTATTGGCCTATCGGAATGGAAAAAGCCATAGAAAAATCTTGCAACAATTATTTTTCTAGTGTTTATTATAAAATCACCGAAAAATACGGCCCAAAAGGAAGAAACAGAGCCATAGATGAATGGAAAGAAATCATGAATAGCTTCGGTTTAGGAGAATTCATGAATAATGACTTAGCAGTTGGTGCAAAAGGAAAAATTCCTTCTGGAGAATTTTACACCAAAAGATTAGGGGAAAAATGGCATCCATATCAATCTGCTATTTTTAATGGAATGGGACAAGGAGACGTTCTACTTACTCCGCTTCAAATGGCAAATTTTACTGCCGCTATTGTTAATAGAGGTTGGTATTTTACGCCACATATTGTAAAATCTATTGACGGAAAACCAAATCCAGACGAAAGATTTAAGAAAAAACATGTGACCAAAGTAGAACCTAGATATTTTGATGTGGTTCTAAAAGGTATGAAAGATGTTTTCATTGGCGGAACAGCTAGAGGACTTGCTTCTAAAGAATTCACACAACTCGGAAAAACAGGAACAGCTCAGGTTCCTGGAGGAAGAGATAACTCTATTTTTGTAATGGCAGCACCTGCTGATAAACCAAAAATTGTAGTAGTTGCAGTAATAGAACACGCTGGTTTTGGTGCAACTTGGGCAGGTCCAGCTTCTACCATTATCGCTGAAAAATATTTGTTAGGAGATATTAAGAGAACTTATCTCTACGATAGAATGATAAAATCTAGTTTCATGGGAGAGTACAAGCGTATGTACATTAATCATCTTACCAAAAAAGGTTGGTATACCGCGCCTAAACCAGACCCTATTCAATTGAAAAAACTAGAAGACAGCCTAAGATTACTCAATGAAAAAAAGGCAGCACAAAATCCAAAAAAATTAAAAGACACCACTAAAAATAATAAAACGTAAAAGATGAAATGGGCAGAAGGAATTGATAAACTTGGCATTTTTCTATACTTGGCTATTTCACTTTTTGCAATAGCAAATATTTATAGTGTAGATGAAGGATTAGGAACCAAACAATTTATATTTTTTGGAATTTCACTCGTGGTAGGACTTGTAATTTTCACCATGAGAACAAAGTTTTTCGAAAACTTTGCAGGAATTTTTTTCATATTGGGCGTCCTTTCATTAGCAGGTTTACATGTTTTTGGAACTGAAATTTTAGGTCAAAAAAACTGGTACAAGTTTGGCGGATTTACCATGCAACCCGTTGAATTTGCAAAAATCGGGACAGCACTTATGCTTGCTAATTACGTTTCTGGACCAGATTTTAATCTGAAAATGAGAAAATCACAGTTGACGGTTTTAGCGATTATTGGAGTGCCAGCTTTAGTTGTTTTATCCATTCCAGATGTAGGTTCATTATTAGTATTTACTGCGTTTGCGATTGCTTTATACAGAGAAGGATTAAATGGTTGGTTATTTATAGTAGGATTTGTTTTAGCAGCTGTTTTTCTTTTGTCGATTGCGTTTAATCCTTTATACATTACTGGAGTTTTAGTAGGTTTAGTCCTCATTTTTATTCTCTTTAATTATCAAAAAATTCATTGGAGCGTTCCTACGATATTCACCATTGTCGGAAGTTTGGGAATTTTAGCCGGCATCAGTTTTGGAACTCCAAAAATCATGGAAAAACTACCAAAGCATCAGCGAGAAAGAATAGAAGTTCTCTACAAAGGTGAAAAAGCTTTCCGAGATACTTCTGGTTATAATTTATTGTATTCTAAAACGGCTATTGGTTCTGGCGGATTTTGGGGAAAAGGTTACAAACAAGGTTCGGTAACTCAAGGAAAATTCGTTCCTGAACAAGAGACAGATTACATTTTCTGTACTGTGGGAGAAGAATGGGGCTTTTTCGGGAGTTTTCTTTTGGTATTATTTTATGCTATTTATATTGGCAGAATATTTTATTTGGCAGAAACCCAAAAGAATACTTTTAATAGAGTTTTCGGTTATTGTTTTGCTGGAATATTACTCATGCACTTTTCCATCAATTTAGGAATGGTAATGGGACTATTTCCTACTGTGGGAATTCCACTACCTTATTTCAGTTATGGAGGGAGTTCTCTTTTAGCTTTCTCTATTATGACCGCTATTTTCTTTAAATTAAATTACGCAGATAAGAATTCACTCGTATAAATAAAAAAACCTCCGCAACTCGTTGCGGAGGTTTTTTATCACTATTTAATTTAATTAATCTATATTAATTCGTTGCTGCTGCTGTAGCAATATTTTGATCTTCTTTTAAAATTCTTTTAGCAAATCTAAATTTTGGACCCCAATAAGAATCGTTAAGTGAAGAAATCATTACGCCTCTAGAAGTAGCAGCGTGAATAAATTTAACTTCTCCTTCTGGTGTAACTTCTTGTACTATTCCTACGTGAGAGATTCTTCTGCTGTGTGCAAAGAAAACCAAATCTCCTTTTTGCAATTGCTGTCTGTCTACTCTTTCTCCTAACTCAGCTTGCTCAGCAGCAACTCTTGGCAATTCTAAACCTGTAGTTTCTTCATAAACATTTAAAACGAATGCTGAACAATCTATTCCACTTCTGGTAGAACCACCAAATCTGTAAGGAGTTCCTAAATAAGTATTCGCTTCACTTAGAATATCATCAATCGTTTTAGCATGAGAAATCGCTCCTGTAATCAAAGCAGCCATTTCTGATTTTTTTGCCATTTCAAAAGTTGCATTATAGCTATCATAAGAACTTTTGCTTGCAGAATTTAGATTTCTAGTATTTATTTTATCTAGTTTGGTACTAGATTTGTATTTTGTAGGTGTAGAAACAACGTAGTTTGTAACACAAGATTGCAACGAGAAGATGGAAATAATTGCAACCAAACTTAGCAAAACTCTTTTCTTCATATTTATTTGATTATCTGAGTAGATTTCTTTTTTAGACAAGACAAAAGTATATCATACAAGTTTTTTAGGACTTGATAATTGTCAGCTAATCAAAAAATTTAACATTTTTTAACATTTGTCTTTCATATGTTAAAAAAAAATTTCCGCGAGGCTCCTATTTTGGAAATCCTGCGGAATTTTTTTTTAAGACTTTTTAACAAAATATTGTCAAAATCTATAAATTATATAACGCTAGTCTATAATGATGTAAACTTTAACGGAGCAAATTCTTTATTATTAAATTTATTATGTAAATTTCTTAAAATCAATACACTAACTGTTTTAGAAAACAAATGCTATTTTCTACATTTTCATAAGGTTCATAATTAGGAATACGTGAATAGCCGGACTTTTCATAAAGATGAACCGCCGAAACTTGCTGAACTCCAGTTTCTAAAACAGAAAAATTGTAACCTTCTTCTTTTGCCCATTTTTCAAGAAGCAATAGAACCATTTTAGCATATCCTTTTCCTCTATATTTTTCTTTGGTAAACATTCTTTTAACTTCGATGGTTTGGTCATCATATTTTTTATAAGCGCCACAAGCAATGGGTACTTTGTCTATATAAATGATAATACAGTTTTTTATCGCGTCAAGCTTATTATATTGAGCATAAAAAGAATGGACTTCTCCGTCAATTTCTGCAAGATAAAGGTCTAATTCGTAGACTAGTTTTTGGAAATCTTTGTGGTGGGATTCGGTTTTTAGGATATCTATTTTCATATTAATTTTTAAAAAAAAATCCCTCTCGAAAAGGAGAGGGAAGTGTGATTATCTAGTGAATAATAATTCTCTGTATTTTGTGAGTGGCCAAAGCTCATCATCTACCATCATTTCTAATGCGTCTGATGCTTCCCTAATTTTATCAAACAATGGCTTCACTTCGTTACAATAGGCTTCTGCCTGTTTCTGCGAGTTGGTAGTAGATTTAGCCTTATCTTTCGCTTTTAACAACTCTTCTACTCCTAACTTAATAATAGAAACGTTTTCAGAAATCTGAGTAATTAAACTCATTTGTTCTTTTGCCAAAGCCTTGAATTCTTTATCTCCGAAAATTTCTTTTAATCCTTTTACATTGTCTATCAATCTGTTCTGATAGTTTAATGCAGCTGGAATGATGTGATTTCTAGCAATATCTGCCAAAACTCTAGCTTCAATATCAATTACAGTAGAATATTTTTCTAACTTAATTTCGTTTCTAGCTTCTACTTCTACATGAGAGAAAACGCCCATTTCTTCGTAAAGTTTCACGAATTTTTTGTCCATTTCTCTTTCTAAAGCTTCTGGAGTAGTTTTAAGGTTAGATAAACCTCTTTTCTGCGCTTCTTTTGCCCAATCATCAGAATATCCATCACCTTCGAACATGATGTTTTTCGATTGTTTGATGTATTCTCTTAACACATTGAAAATAGCTTCATCTTTTTTAAGGCCTTTTTCAATTAAAGCATCTACTTCTTTTTTGAATTCTTTTAATTGTTTTGCAGCGATGGTATTCATTACCGTCATAGATTCTGCACAGTTTGCAGAAGAACCTACTGCTCTAATTTCAAATTTATTTCCTGTAAATGCGAAAGGCGAAGTTCTGTTTCTATCTGTATTGTCTAATAAAATTTCTGGAATTTTTTCTACTACATTTAGTTTTAATTCTGTCTTTTCTTCTGGAGAAAGCTTACCATTGGTCACTTTTTCTAATTCAGAAAGTACACTGTATAATTGTGAACCAATGAAAACAGAAATAATTGCTGGTGGCGCTTCGTTTGCTCCTAATCTGTGGTCATTACTTGCAGAAGCAATGCTTGCTCTTAATAAATCTGCATATTCATGAACTGCTTTAATCGTATTCACGAAGAAAGTCAAAAACTGTAAGTTTTTCTTAGGATTTTTCCCTGGACTTAATAAATTTTCGCCAGTATCTGTAGAAAGTGACCAGTTATTGTGTTTTCCACTTCCGTTTACTCCAGCAAATGGTTTTTCGTGTAATAAAATATGGAAATGATGTTTGTGAGCTACTCTTGCCATTACATCCATTAATAATGAATTGTGGTCTACTGCTACGTTTGCTTCTTCAAACATTGGAGCCAACTCAAATTGATTTGGAGCAACTTCATTATGTCTAGTTGTAACAGGAATTCCTAATTTCATACATTCTATTTCTAGCTCCTTCATAAAATTCATCACTCTAGTAGGAATAGAACCGAAATAATGATCATCTAACTGTTGACCTTTTGCAGGAGAATGTCCTAATAACGTTTTACCAGTTAATACTAAGTCTGGTCTTGATTGATATAATGCAGAATCAACTAAAAAGTATTCTTGTTCCCAACCTAAAGTAGGAATCACCTTTGTTACATTTTTGTCAAAATATTGCATTACTTCTGTTGCGGCTTCGTCTACAGCATGTAAAGCTCTTAATAATGGTGCTTTGTAATCTAATGTTTCACCAGTATAAGAAATAAAAATAGAAGGAATACAAAGTGTAGTTCCCATAATAAAAGCTGGAGAAGTAGGATCCCAAGCTGTATAACCTCTCGCTTCGAAAGTATTTCTAATTCCTCCATTTGGGAAAGAAGAAGCGTCTGGTTCTTGCTGAATAAGCATTCCACCGTTAAATCTTTCGATAGCTCTTCCCCCTTCAATTGGAGTAAAAAATGAATCGTGCTTTTCTGCAGTAGCTCCTGTTAATGGCTGAAACCAGTGAGTGTAGTGAGTCACTCCTTTAGACAAAGCCCAATCTTTCATTGCTACAGCAACCTGATCTGCGATATGTCTTTGGATTTTTGTTCCTTTTCTTATAGCATCTAAGATAGACTGAAATGCTTCTTTGGTTAAATATTCTCTCATGGTTTCTTCAGAGAAAACATTTTCGCAATACAATTCTGATAATTTCGCAGGAACTTCTACGTGATTATCTTTTCTAAAGTTTTTAAAAGGAAGCGTTTCTAACGCTTTAAATCTTAATGTTGACATATAGGTGTTAAAATTTTCAGCAAATTTAAGTAAAAAATCGAAACTTTTATAAAACACCCCTAAAATTTTAAGGGTATTCGTAAATTTTATATAGATTTTAAAGTAGAAAATCAATAAAACCGATAACTTAAATCTATTTTAATGTAAAATTAATTTTAGTTTAGGCTATTTTTCATATTTTAGAGAAGCAAAATCATTTGAAAAAAAATAACTTAAACACCTCAAAATCAATACAATTAAGTACTCTTATCTTAAATTCAAAATAAAAATTGTATCTTTGTAGACTTTTTTAAAAACAAAATATATATGGCAAATTCTAGAGCAAGAGAAACAACAGAAGCAATCGAAAGAATTTATGTCTCTATGAGACATTTGTTTTACAGAGGATTTTTTAAACCTTCAGGAGTTTCGGGTGATAGCATTAGAAGCCTTCTAAAAATCATCAATCCAGAAATCTACGGAACCATGAATGTTCCTAATAAAGTAGAACTAGATGGTTTATTATATGTATTAGACAGATTACCAGAAGGTATAGAAGAATGCGCATTTATTCACCTTACTTCAGACGAAGGTTTTGACAAAGGAAGTTTTGAACCTATAGTTCCTAAAAAACGTAGAAGAAATTGCTATAGAATAGATGAACACCAAATGAACATAGAAGTTCTACTCGGTCGTTCAGAAATTTATGATATTCTTACTCACCTTACCTTTTTATATATAGAAGCAGACAAAATAAGAAACATTGCTTTCTTAATAGATGAAGACGGAGAACCAAAACGCTCTTGGAAAATCATAGAACAAGTTGCAAAAGGTGAGAAAAAATTCAGTAGAAAAGAAAAAGAAGTAGCCCTTATTCATCTTTCTTCACTTTTGGGAAGAACTTTCGAAGAAACGCTTAATGCTTATAATAATTTCGGCGAAGACAATAATCCTGATAGACTTTTCAAAATCATTTATCACTTAGGAAAAGTAAGTTTTGACGACTTGAAACAAGTGAGAGAAAGAGAAATTCATTTCAGTGCTATTCTAAAAGAAAGAGTTGGTCACCATTATTTCGGTGAAAAATGGGCAAATCACGTAAAACAAGTTCTAGGAGATAACAATTTATTAAACAGACCTTTACATATTATTTCTGCGAATATGCACTCGGTGAAAAATATGCTTTTTGCCAATGACGCATTGAAGAAAAAGAATACTAAAGATGTAGATTATTCACTTTACGAAGAAATTTCTAACAAAAAGGAACTTAGAGACAAAGTTCTGGAATATGCAATTTCTAAAGAAATGATTTACATAGATGATAATTCTGGTAGTAATATAGACGTTCAGTTAATTGATTTATCAAAAGTTGACCTTAAAAACTCTCCATTTGCTAATTCTGGTTACAAAGGAGATGATGTTTTGATGGTTTTTGATTATGCTTTTGGTGAACAAGCTTATGAAGTTATGGATGAGTTGTTAAGACCATTCGAATACGAAGGAAATGTGTACACCATGAATGTAAAATCTGTTTCTATCATGGGTAAAGCCGGAATTCTTACCGGTGAAAAAGGAGACATTATGATTCCTACTTCTCACATTTTCGAAGGAACTGCAGATAATTATCCATTTGAAAACGCTTTGAAATTAGAAGATTTCCAAGATGATGAATTAAGAGCTTTCGAAGGAAGCATGATTACAGTTCTAGGAACTTCTCTTCAGAATAAAGATATTTTAACCTATTTCATGACTACTTCTTGGAAATCAATCGGTCTAGAAATGGAAGGAGCTCATTACCAAAAAGCGATTCAAGTAGCTTCTAAAATCAGAAAACACATTTCAGAAGATTTATTTGTAATGTATGCATATTACGCTTCTGATAATCCATTAGAAACAGGTTCTACCCTTTCTTCAGGCGGATTAGGATTAACGGGTGTAAAACCTACTTATTTAATCACGCTAAGAATTTTAGAAAAGATTTTACAATCTTCTGCTAAAAACAAGACAAAGAAGTAAAAATCATAAACTTTTAATAAAATCCTTCCAAACTTTGCTTTTGGAAGGATTTTTATTTAATATAGCAGTCTAAAATTTGATTTATATTTGAAAAAATTTATGATATGAAGAATAGACTCGTTGCTATATTTTCTTTAATCGTAGGATTAATTACAGCACAACAACAAGCTTATTACCAACAAGAAGCTTCTTACAAAATGGAAATCGATGTAGATGCTGCTAATTTTTCTTATCACGGTAACCAAGAAATAAAATATACCAATAATTCTCCTGATGAACTTTCAGTAGTGTACTTTCACTTGTATTGGAATGCTTTTAAACCCAATTCTTTGATGGATCAAAGAGTGCAAAACCAAGGAAAAAATGCAGACGGAAGATTAACTGAATTCGGAAATTCTAAATTAGCTACTATTCCTAAAAACGAAGAAGGTTCACAAACCGTAAACTGGATTAAACAAAACGGAAAACTTCTAAAATTTGAAGTTCAAGAAACCATTATGAAGGTTTACCTCAACGAAAAAATAAAACCAAACTCTACCACCACTTTTACGATGGATTGGGATTCTGTAGTTCCTAAACAAATCCGTAGAAGCGGAAGAAATAACAGAGAAGGTGTAGACATGACTATGACGCAATGGTTCCCAAAACTAGCAGAATATGATTATGATGGTTGGGCAACTTTTGATTACATCGGTAGAGAATTTCACGCTCCTTTTTCTAATTTTGATGTAACCATAAAGATTGATAAAAATTACGTAATTGGCGCAGGTGGCGTTTTAGAAAATCCTACAGAAGTAAAAGGCTACACCGAAAATCCTACGATAAAAACAGATAAAAACGACAAGGCAACTTGGCGTTTTACCGCAAAAAATATTTTAGATTTTGCTTGGGCTGCAGATAAAGACTATTCCGTAGAAACCTTCATCGTTCCAGATGGACCAAAAGTGAATTTTGTCTACCAAAAATCTGAAAAAACACAATTCTGGAGCGAAGCTCAACCCTACATTACCAAATATTTCCAACTGATGAATGCCACTTTTGGCAGATACGTTTATCCTACCTACAGTTTTGTACAAGGTGGAGATGGCGGAATGGAATACGGAATGTGTACCATGATTCTAGGCGAAGCTAGAAGTTTAGAAAATTTATTAGGATTGATGATTCATGAAGGAGCGCACTCTTGGTATCAGCAAATGCTTGCCACCAACGAAAGCACAAAACCTTGGTTAGATGAAGGTTTTACCAGTTATGCAGAAGATTTCGTGATGAATGCACTTTTCCCTAAAGATGATATGCCAAATCCTTTTTACAATGCAATTCAGTCTTATGTAAGATTCGTAAAATCTGGCAAAGAAGAACCTGCAGTTTGGTTAGCAGACCATCACGATAACGGAACGGCTTACACCGTAGCTTCTTACACCAAAGGCGAATTATTCTTAGTAGAGTTAGGCTACATTGTGGGTGAAGAAAATTTATCTAAAATTTTGAAAAAATATTATCAAGACTGGAACCTTAAACATCCTACAGATAGAGATTTTCTCCACATTGCACAGCAAATTTCTGGTATGGATTTGAAATGGTTCCATCATTATTGGATTAACACGACCAAAACCATAGATTACGCGATAAAAGATGTAAAATACAATGATGATTCTACTACAATTACCCTAGTAAACAACGGTGAAGTTCCTATGCCAATTGATTTTAGCATTTTTACCAAAGACAAAAAAACGGTGAACTATCACATTCCGCTGAATATGATGAGAACTCCTAAAACCAAAGATTATTTTGGAGACTTCCAAACCTTAAACTATTGGAACTGGACTACCAAAGAATACACTTTGACCATTCCTTACAAAAAATCTGATTTACAAATTTTAGGAATAGACTTCTCTCAAAGATTGGCAGATGTAAACCCCGAAAATAATTTTTTAGAAGTGAAATAAAAGTTGAGAAATTTCTCAACTTTTTTTATGCAGAAAATGCTTAACTTTCGGCTCTAATTTTTCTTTTAAAAATCAATGACGAGCATTGTAATAAACATTGGCAACACCAATATTAGATTTGGCCATTTTATTGATGGTAAATGTGATGTTTCTTGGATTATTAACACCAAACCTTACGGAACCCGAGACGAACTTTTCGCCCAATTTTCTATGCTGTACCAAACGTACAATGTAGATGTAGAAAAGGTAGATAAAATCATTATTGGTTCTGTGGTACCTCAGCTTACACACATTATCAGCAGTGCTTTGTATAAAATTCACGGGATAGAAGCCATAGTGGTAGATAGAAAAACGCACTCTCCTATTCATCACAAGTCCAATCAAATGGGAACTGATATTTTTGCCAATTTAGTGGCGGCTCATTTTCTCTATCCCAACAAAAAGAAAATTATTCTAGATTTTGGAACTGCGCTTACTGCAAGTTGTGTAGCCGAAGATGGAGAAGTTTTGGGAGTAATCATCGCTCCAGGAATTATCACTTCTCTTAATTCTTTGGTGAAACAAACCGCACAACTCCCTGAAATAGAGCTCACTAAACCAAAATCTGTCTTGGGACATGATACGGTTTCTTGTATGACTTCGGGGATGGTTTATGGATTTCTAGGAATGGTAGAAGGTTTTATCGACCGTATAAACGAAGAAGTAAACGATAAATGTTTCGTGATTGCAACAGGTGGCGTTTCTCATGTTTATCAACCTTTGACCAATAAAATAGACATCGCCGATAAATTACACACTTTAAAAGGTCTTTATTTCCTAGGGAAAGACAAATAATTTCAAAAAATTGTAGAATTTTCTTTTGTGGAAAACTGTATTTTTTAGACGAAATCTCGCAGCCCGACTTGAGTGAAGCTCTTTTTACGAAACGCAGTGAAGTAAAAAAGCGGGAACGGAAGGCGGAAAAGCTGCCCAAAAATTATCTTTTATTTTTAAAGAAATTTTTCACGATTTCTGAGCATTCATTTTCTAAAATTCCTGAAACAATTTCTGTTTTAGGATGAAGTTTCACGTTTTGATTGATGAAACCTCGTTTTTCATCTCTCGCACCAATGACTACTTTAGAAATTTGTGACCAAGTTAGAGCTCCCGCACACATTATGCAAGGTTCTAGCGTAACATACATGGTACAATCTTTTAAATATTTTCCACCCAAAAAATTAGCAGCAGAAGTAATTGCCTGCATTTCTGCATGCGCAGTCACGTCATTTAATTGTTCTGTAAGATTATGACCTCTCGCGATAATTCTATCTTTGAAAACAATGACGCAACCAATAGGAACTTCGTCTTTTTCTCTGGCAATTTCGGCTTCTTGCAAAGCCTGTTTCATGAAATATTCTGGTGTAAACATTACTCTTCTACTACAAATTTTACAGGCAAGACAAATTTAGATTTTACATTCATTCCTCTTTGAAAAGCACTTTCCCATTTTCCAGTGGTCATTAAAAATGCCAGCAAAGCTAAATCGTTAAATTCTTTCTCCGATCCTTCAACTTTTTCTATGTAAAGTGAATGGTCATTTTGAACAATGAAATGGATTTTAGCAGATTTGGTAAAATATTCATCTAATCTATCTTGATATCGATTTTTGATAAAATCATGCACTTCTTTATATAGAGCGGGAAAACCTTGAGAATAATTCGCTGTTTTATCTGGAATTTCTTGTTGGGCTGCTTCTTGAGTTGGGCCAATCAGTTTTTGATTTTCTAAAAACGTTTGAACGGCAGAAAAATAATGGTCTAAACGTTCTCTGTTATTTTTGCTTCTGCTTAGTAGATTTTGGTAATAAATTTCGCTGATTTCAGACTCAGATTTTCCTTTAATTTCTTCCTGATATTTTAGTTTCAGTTGAGTTTCTATGCTGTCATGCTTTGTTTTTAGAATTTTTAAAGATTCTAATTGTTGAGCATTTATCCCACAAGAAAAAAGAAGAAAGAAAAAAAATACTTTCATTTGTGTTTTGTTATTACAAAAATAACAAATTAAAAATAAACTATAAATTTGGAAATTTTAAACGTATTATAAATCTTATAAACAAAAAAATCTCACATTTCTGTGAGATTTCTATTTCTGTGGGTCCTGAGGGATTCGAACCCCCGACCCTCTGGGTGTAAACCAGATGCTCTGAACCAACTGAGCTAAGAACCCTCTTTCACGATTTCTCGTTTTGAGTGGTGCAAATATACAACTTATTGCGATTTCTACAAATTTTTTTCTAAAAATTCTCCTACTACAAAATTGCTTCCGCCCACAAAAATCATCTCTTCTGGCTTACATTTTATTTTAGCTTCCTGAAAACCAGCATCTACACTTCCGAAAATTTGATAATTTATTCTTGAAAGGATTAATAAATTTTCATAGTCTTTTGGATTTCTACCTCTATTAATCGCAGGTTTTACGAAATAATATTTGGCATTTTTCGGAAGAATTTTTAGAACTTCATCTATTTTTTTATCATTTACAAAACCAAGAACAATGTGTTTATATTTTTCTATGGTATTCAATTGGGCAAAAACCATTTCTAAACCCGCCTGATTATGAGCGGTATCACAAATAATCAACGGATTTTTTGAAAACTGAAACCAACGCCCAATAAATTTGGTGTTTTTTTGTACATTTTTGAGCCCAATTTCTAATGATTTTTCAGAAATTTCAATTTTTTGCTTTCTTAATTCTTCTACCACTGCCAGAACTACTCTTATATTTTTCTTTTGATAATTTCCTTTCAAATCGGTTGGTAAATCGGTAGAAATTTCGGTGGCATCTATAAACCTTGCATCATTTACAGAAGCCTTTTCTTTAATGATATTTTTCACCAAATCTCTTTCGTCGCCAGAAACAATTGGAATATGAGGTTTTACAATCCCAGCTTTCTCCAAAGCTATTTCTTCAATCGTATTTCCTAAAATATTTTGATGGTCTAAATCTATATTGGTAATGGCTGCAACCAAAGGTTTGATAATGTTCGTAGAATCTAATCTCCCTCCTAAACCTACTTCAATAATGGCATAATCCGCATTTTTTTGATAAAAATATTCGAATGCCATAATAGTTGTAAATTCAAAAAAAGAAGGCTTTATTTCTTCTGGAAGATTTTTAAGCTTTTGTATAAAATCAAAAACAAATTCTTTTTCACAATTTCTACCATTTACTTTAATTCTTTCTGTAAAATCTATGAGATGCGGAGAATTATACAAACCAACATTGTAACCTTGTTCTTGTAAAACCGAGGCTAACATATTACTGGTAGAACCTTTGCCATTGGTGCCGCCAATATGTATGGATTTTAATTTTTCTTGAGGATTTCCAAAAAAATCACATAGTTTGGTAATATTTTCTAAACCAGGCTTATAGGCTTTTTGCCCATCAACTTGGTAATTAGGCATTTGTACAAAAAGCCAATCCAATGCTTCTTGATAAGCTTCTTCGGAAAAAGAAATTAGCGTATTTTTTGACACAAAAATTTTTATTCAAAGATAAGGAAACCTATTTTCATTATAAAATTTAACCTCAAATAGTCTTTCTTTTTTACTAAATTTGAAAAACTTCAAAAATAAATTTAATGGAAATTCAACAAGAAGATAATGGTAAAAAAGGCGTTTTTTTTATTGAGGAAAACGGAGAAGTAGTTGCCGAAATGACTTACGTTTGGTCTGGCGAAGATAAAATTATTATAGACCATACCGGTGTTTCTGAAAAATTAGGAGGAAAAGGCATCGGAAAACAGTTGGTGCATAAAGCTGTAGAAATGGCAAGAGAAAAGCATATTAAAATACTCCCTCTTTGTCCTTTCGCTAAAAGGGTTTTTGATAAGACTGAAGACTATAAAGATGTACTTTTTTAATTTTTTAAGACGATAATTATGAGCGAAAACCCTATAAAAGAATATACAAACGGCGAAGTAACAGTACTTTGGGAGGCTTCTAAATGCACTCACTCTGCAAATTGTGTGAAAAATCTCTCTGAAGTTTTTAAGCCAAAAGAAAAACCGTGGGTACAGATGGAAAATTCTACTTCAGAAAAAATAGTTTCTACTGTAGCTAAATGCCCTTCTGGAGCTTTGTCTATTAAAAAGTAATTTTATAAACCCCTGTAGAATTGGTAGTTGCTTTTTCTGCTTTTACATATTTTTTTACCCAGATTATGGCTGCGGTTACTACACAAGGGTCAGAAATACCGCTTCCACGGCGAGCAGAAGTTACGTTTCCTGATTTATCTACAATGTAAGCAATATTTACCGTTCCAGAAGCGTTGCAATTATGCGGTGGCTGTTCGCCGCCACGCCCCATCGTTCCTGGTATGAAGGAGATTAATTTTCTATCGACTCCTATTTTACTTTCACCATTTCCGTTTCCTCCCAAAGGATCGCCTGCATTGCCTGTTGCTCCATCATTACCTTGTGAGCCTGATTTTGTACCTCTTCCTTTTATTAAATTTCCTATAGCAGCAGTTCCTTGTCCGTCTCCTTGAGCGGTTTTGGTTGCCGTATTGTTGGTTGCCGATGTTTTAGAAGTGGTACTTTTTGAAGCGGAAGCTTCTGAACTTTTAGAAGTTTTTTTCTCTGTTTTTTCTGTTTTTTCTGTTTTTACAGCAGTGGATTTTTCAGATTTGCCAGTGATGATTTTTTCTGCGGGTTTTTCTACAGCTTTTGGCGTTTCCACTGCTTTTTCAGAAGTTGGTTCTGGTGTTTTTAATTCTTCGGGAATATAGATTTCAGATGAAGCTAAACTACCTTCTTGATTGGCTGGTTCTTCTGCTCCATTTCCGTTTCGGTTGTCTCCGAAATTAATGAGCATCGTAGTTACTTTCTCTTCTTTTGGAATTTCTCTTACAAATTGATAATAAAAAATGAGAAGAAACAATAATGCAGTAATAAGCGCCGTGATTGTAGCGCTTTTCAACTGGTCTTTTCTTTCGTTTCGTTGATGTTGAGTAATGGTTTCCAATATATACTTTGGCTAAAGCCAATTTTAATGTTATTTTTTATAAAACGAACTAAAGTCCGTTTCTATTAATTACTCTTGAACTGTAGCAATTGCTAAGCCATATTTATGTTTCTCGGCGATTTCCATGGCAAAGACTACATCTTTGTGCTTGGTGTTTTCATCTGCTCTAATGGTAAAAGTAGGATTGGGTGTACCTTCTACTAATTTTACAATATTTTGTTCTAACTGCTCTTTTGGCACTTCTAAATCGTTTACAAAATATTTTCCTTCTGCATTAATGGTTACTGTAGTAGGATCTGTAACACTAGGGTCTTGGGCAGATGCTTTTGGCAAATTAACATCTATCGCACTTTGGCTAATGGCAGAACTGGTAATCATAAAGAATATGAGCAATAGGAAGATAATATCCGTCATAGAAGCCATACTAAATTCTGCGCTTACTCTGTTTTTTCGTCTTAATTCCATTGTAATTTAAAATTAGAAATTCAAGATTATAATGGTTTGTTCAGAGTGTCTAAAAATTCATTAACATGAGTTTGAATTTTCAGCACCAGTCTATCTACTTTGGTAACCAATATATTATAGAAAAAATAGGCAGGGATTCCTACGAAAAGACCAACTGCGGTAGTTGCCATTGCAGTGTAAATCCCCGATGCTAGAAGTTTGGGAGAAACCGCACCTGTAACGTTAGAAATTTCGAAAAATGCCATAATCATCCCTACTACTGTTCCTAAGAAACCTAGCATAGGTGCTGCTCCTGATGCGGAAGCTAATAAATTGAGATTTTTCTCCAATTTAGAAACTTCTAATTGTCCTTGGTTTTGCATGGCGTTAGAAATGTCTGAAATGGGTCTTCCGATTCTGGTAAGTCCTTTTTCTATCATTCTGGCTTCTGGTGAATCTGTTCTTCGGCAAAGGTCTATTGCAGATTCTATTCTACCATCGTGTATGCAATCTTTTATGTTTTCTAGAAAATTAGGGTTTTCTTTTGATGATCTTTTGATGAAAAAATATCTTTCAAAAAACACATAAAGCGCCAAAATCCCGAGAAGGAAAATAGCAATCATAATGGTATTCCCAATGATTCCTCCACTGAAAAGGATATCCCAAAGAGAGAAAACTTGTTTTTGAACGGTTGTATTTTGAGCTAATGAACTAGTTTGTAAAAACATTTTTTGAAATTTATATTAGACCTAATAATAACGATAAATGTAAGGAAAAATTATTGATTATTCCTTAAATAGCAATGCTTTTTGAAAGAAAATCCTTTCAAAAACAATTATAAATAAAAGTAAGATTAGTCTTCTACTTCGATGTCATCTGGTTTAAAATGACATTTGAGTTTGAAAAGCAGAGGCTCGTCTGAACCGGTATAGAAATCATCTATTTTACCTTGCCAAAAGAGTTGAAGATTGTCATTTTCGTCTTTAGAAAAAGAGAGTTCGTTTTCGTAGAGAAAAGCTTCTTCGTCGTCATACAAATCTACTTCGGTATAAGAATCATCTTCTGTATCTTCTACATTGAAGGTTTTCCCTTCCAATTCATTAGTATCTATCGGAAAATCAAATACATCTAAAGAGAGCTGCGGAAAATTGTACTGAAGAGAATCGTCATCTACATGATCTAGAGAATCATCTGTTATAATTTCTACTTCTAGAAAATTTTTTGAATTAAGATAAACCGCTTTGCAATAAGTGCTTTGGATGTTGTATTTAAGGGTTTCGTCTGGATGATAGATTTTTAAAATCCCTTTCATAATGGTGTCTAAAGAAGGTTTTTAATTAAGTTTATAAATTGTTTTTGATAATATTGATAACAAAGATAAAAAAATATTAAAACGGTTAGGTTATTTTGAAAAAATATCATAAAAAAAACGTAATAAATTCATATTACGTTCTTTTTGTAGTTTTATAAGTTGTTATTTAAAGTTGAATTTTACGGTAAGTAGAACTTGTCTTGGTCTGATGTTTACAGATGTCTGTCTTACCTGATTTAACTGAGAGTCAAACCTTATGTCTTCAAAAACATTTGTATTGGCAATATTTACCACTTTAAGTTCTATATCCATTTTCTCTTGAACTAAAGAGTATTGATAAGATATATCATAGAAAGAATTCTTTTTTGTTTCTCCTGCATTTTGGAACTGGAGTTCGTCCCACGTAAAACCAATAGTGTGGTCTTTAATAGGGTACAAATAAGTAGAAAGTGTGTGATTAAAATTCTTAGAAGTATTTTTGGTGTATTTAGTCCCAAAAATTTCTGATTTAACAAAAGTTAAGCTTGCATTATAATCTACACTTAACCAAGAGAAATAATTATTATTGAATTTAAAAGTTATACCTTGATTATTTGACTTTACATTTTGGAAGTCTGCTTCAGTTGGTGGCGGAAAGTTAGAAATATCATCACTAGTAGTAATAAGTATTGCTTGCAATTGTTGAGACTTTCCTAGTGAATAGCTGTACCCCACAGAAGCGTTGGTTTTAAATTTAGGAAAATACTTTCCTAGCTCCGTTCTTATCGAATTAGAATTACCTACATTTTCTAAGTTGTACCCCTTAACCGTAAGTTGTTGAGTGCTGATATTAAGAAAATTTCTGTAACTTATATTATTACTTCTGTCATTAAAATTATATCTTACATTAAAGAAAATATTATTTAATGGATTTCTATATTCTAAAGCAGAGCCTACAAATTTAGATGTTGATTGCTGAATATCTGTATCTTTAGTAGATAAATTGTTAGTAGAAAGTAGAATCTTTCCAGAATAAATGTCATTAATTGTTCCAAAAGAATTACTTATTCCTGAGAATGCTGAAATTTTCCAGAAAGAGGTAAGATCATATCTGGCAAATAATCTCGGTTCATAAGTTACTTTATTTAATGACTTGTCTAAACTTTGAGAATCTGTAGCAGTAATGTTATTAAAATTAACAGGGAAAGTTAAATTAGCTTCAAAACCTCCTTTTTTAAAATTTGCCATCATCTGTGCATAAGGCTTTAAACTTTTGAATTTGAGATTGTTCTCATAATTTATTCCAAAATTCTGAACTCCTCCACTAGTCTCTCCGTTTAGGTCTGTTATTAACTTATTGGTGGTATAATTAACCCCAACCTCTGGTGTAAAAGTCCAGCTGTTTTTAGAAAAACCAACTGAAGCAGAATGTATGGTTTCCAATGTTTTAAGATTTAAAAATTGGTGAATCATATCACTATTCTGAGCCTCTGTTTGTAATGATGGAACATATTTAGCAGGATTAATAAATAAGTCTTGCTTGTCATCTCTATAGCTTATAAAAGACATCACATTCACTAACTTTTCTTTCCAAGGAATGATAGCGCTTAATGAGTTTTGGAAATTATTAGAAGGTGTTTTGTTTCTTTGGTCAGAATTAATAACGTTTACTGTTTTGGCTACATCAGTATTCCAAAGTCCATTGTATGTAGTTGTATTTTTAAAAAAACTTTTATTGGCATTTTTAGAAAAAATAATTTCTCCTTTGGCTTGATTGGTGTAGAAATTATTAGCTATAGAAGTTCTGTTTGTCAGATTTCCAATTGCATCATATGTATTTACAACACTTTCTCTATCTATTGCATTATTTGTATAGCTCGTATTTGCCTTAAATTCCCAGTCTTTTGATAAGCTGGTTAATAAATTAGCTGAAAGATAATGCACATTATTAAACAAATATCTGTTAACAGGAATATTCGTTGGTGTAGCAGCATTCTCTACATTAAGCCAAGAATTTTCAGAAAAATTTCTTCTTACCCCTTCGAATCTATTCCCGAAAGCCATAATTTGGTTTTCTCTTTCTACTTGGTCACCTATGTTATTGGTTTTATAATTGAGTACCCATTGTACTTTTGGGGTAAATAACATAGGCGAAAGTTTCAGGTTCCAAAGAGATGGTGCTACACCTAGAGATGCTTCACCTCTACCGGTCATGGTTACAGAATTTTTAAGTTTTACATTAATGGCGGCATTTTCAGAAGCTACCTTGTTCTGAAGGATTTTCACCGGTTGGTGATTTTCCATAATTTCTACTTTTTGTACCGCATCTTTTGGTAGAGAATTATTGATGGTTCCGTAACCACCTTCCATTAGATCTTTTCCGTTTACATAGAACTTATTAATAGGCTCACCTTGATAAAGAATAGAACCGTCTTTGTTTACCTCTACGCCTGGCATTTTTTTAAGAACATCTGCTAAAGTTCTATCTGCTTTGCTTTCAAAAGATTTTAAATCATAAGAAATGGTATCACCACGTTTGGTTACTAATTTTGTCTTCAGCTTTACTTCTTTTATTTCTGTAGCTTGTTCCTCTAGAGTAAAGTTAAGCGTTTGTGTAGCATTATCATATTGATTAATGGTAGTTTTGTAATTAAACGCTTTTACTTTTACATTTACTTTTGCATCTTTAGACGCAAAGGTCACGCTGTAATTTCCTTTACTATCTGTAATAGCATAAGAAAGAATGGCATTTTTACCAATTTCTTCTATGGTCACACTGGCACTAGGAAGCGGTTTTTTGTCTTCTCCGTACACTTTCCCCGAAATGGTTTTTTGCGCAAAAATTAGGGTTGTAAAAATTAATAAGAATGCTAAGGAAGCAATTTTTTTCATAAGTTAAGTTTTTATCACTAAGAAGTTAGTATTAGTTTTCTACTAATTGTTACAAAATCTTAGATAATAATTATAGACAAAGGTTAAACCTGAAATTTTCAACATTAACCAAATATTAATTATTTTTGCAAAATATTTTTAAATGATAAAAAATGGCTCTAATACTTAAACCAATAGATGTAGTAGAAAATATTACCAAAGAAGAATTCGAAGAAAAATATCTAAAACCTAGAATTCCTGTAGTTATCCGTGGTATGGCAAAAAACTGGCCTGCCTACGAAAAATGGAACTTAGATTATATGAAAGAAACGGTAGGAGATGTAGAGGTTCCATTATATGATTCTTCTAAAGCTGATCCTTCTGCGCCAATTAACGCTTCTGCTGCTAAAATGAAGTTTGCAGATTATATAGAGCTCATCAGAAATACGCCTACAGATTTAAGAATTTTCTTATTTGACCCTATAAAACATGCTCCAAAATTACTAAAAGACTACCTTTCTCCTAAAGATTTAATGGGAGGTTTTTTAGACAAATATCCTAATATGTTTTTCGGAGGAAAAGGTTCTGTCACTTTCCTGCATTTTGATATTGATATGGCGCACATTTTCCATACGCATTTCAACGGCAGAAAACATATTCTGCTTTTTGATTACAAGTGGAAAGAAAGATTATACCAAATTCCTTATGCCACTTATGCACTAGAAGATTATGACATTTCTAACCCAGATTTCGAAAAATTCCCAGCATTAGACGGCGTTGAAGGGATAGAATGTTTCTTAGAACACGGCGATACACTTTTTATGCCAACTGGTTGGTGGCATTGGATGAAATATTTAGACGGAAGTTTCTCTATTTCTCTGAGAGCTTGGGACAAATCTTGGGCTGTAAAAGCTCATTCTCTTTGGAATCTTACGGTTCAAAGAAAATTTGATGATTTGATGAAATCAAAATTCAAGAAAAAATATATGGATTGGAAAGAAGGTCTTGCCATAAAACGTGCCGAAAAAGCGAAAAAAGCCGGACTACCTAGATAATACAAATCCTCAGAAAATTCTGAGGATTTGCTTTTTATAAAATTCTATAAATAGGATATTGATTTACCGTTCCTTCATAATATTCGGAGTTTTTATAAACCCATTCTAATTGCGCAGCACCATTTTCGGCAAAGTCTTTTTCTACGGCTTTTTTCATCTCAAAAGCAGTTTTTAGGGCCTTGTTATTTCTAAGCAATTCTGCGGCAGTATCTTCGAAAACATAATCTGAGAAATATTCTTTTTGTCCCAAAATTCCATCAAACTCGTTCCAATTAAAATAAGAATCGATTGCTTCTGGTTCTAATGTTTCGAGCAGAAATTTTACACCTGTCTGTTTTGTAGGTACTAAATAATCTCCTTTTTTAAATTGATGCGTTTCCGTTTTTTTAGAAATATTGGTGTCAAAATGCAAATAATGACCTTCGTAAGGATTCTTCACCGTTTTGAAATCCGTAATTTTATAAGATTCTACAAAGATCAAAGTATCTTTAGTCAAAGGTTTCATTTTTATTTGATTCCTTTTTAAATTTTCTATGATTTTTCCTTCAGATTTTGGAATCACATAATAACTCGGGATTACAATTTCTTTGTCTGAAGAATAGGTATCAAAGAATTTTACTTTTCTGACAAAAGGTTTGTTTCTGTCATAGAAAAGCCTCGGTTTACCAGAAATTTCACTTGGTTTTTTCCCTGCTTCATAACCTTTGAAATCAATAAAACTGTATTTGGTGCTGTCTAATTTCCAACGAATTGCGTATTTTTTATTTGGTAAATAATTGGTTAATTCTTCCATCATTTTTTTAGAAATATCTAAGTAATTTTCATCTACAAAATTGATGGAGTGTCTCATGTATTCATACGTTGCTTTTACGCGGTCTTGGTAAGGTTTTAGCATGTGCGTTTCTGCCACCGTTCCCGGAATGTTGAAAAGGGTAGTGTAACCTGTTGCATAACGAGGAGAATCCATAAACGCTGGAAATCCTTCATCTGGAGAATCTCCGTGAATATTGACGTAAGGAACGTTCAAAATTTTAGATTTCTCCATATTTTGAATCAGTTTCGGTTGCATTTCTTGATGAAAATACGTTCCGAGAGAATTTCCTAATCTTTCTTTATTGGTAGAAATATAGGTAAATGTGTACTGATAATCTGCGCCGTTACTTACGTGATTATCAATGAAATAAATCGGTTTTAGCCAATGAAAAATCTCTTGAAAAGCTTTGGCATTTTCTGTATCATTTTTGATGAAATCTCTGTTCAAATCAAAATTTCTGGCATTTCCTCGGAAACCGTGTTCTTCTGGTCCGTTTTGATTGGCTCGTGAGAATTTTCCTCGTCTTTGCATTCCCGAAATATTGTATGCTTCAATTGCGGCAACTTTGGTATTTTGTGGAACTTTTATTTTTCCTAAAGCCAAATCTCGTATCAGCATCATGGTAGCATCAATTCCGTCACTTTCACCAGGATGAATGCCATTATTAATGAAAATTACGGGAATATTTTGTTTTTTTGAGTTATCAAAAATTACGACTCTAATAGGTTCTCCGTTGTCATCTTTTCCTTTTTCTACCACCGAAATACTTTCAAAGTTTTTGTCTAAATCGTCATAGAATTTTACCATTTCTTCGTAGGTGGTGGTTTGATTTCCGTTGCCTTTTTCGTAAGGTGTTTTGAAATCTTGAGCAAAAGAAAATATCGTTTGAAAGAGGAAAAGTATCGTGATTTTTTTCATTGAAAGGAAATTTTTAATTAAAAAGTCAAGAGAAGAAATGAAAGAAGATTCAGGAGAAAAGCATAAAAATTAGAATTTTGTATAAACATATCTTTTCTCCAAAGAAAAAAATATAAAATAAGTTGTGTAAATGTAATTATCAGAAGTGGGATAACTGAAAACTCCATTAGTGTTCCTAAAGTAATTCCAATATTAAGAAATAATTTGGTTGAGATAACCAAAAATAAAATATAAAAAAGAATTATCGTACTAGATATTGTTTTCCAATTCATTTGATAAAAGTAATAAAAAATCCACAGAAATTTCTGTGGATTGGTATTTAAAGTAAGGACAAGTCG
>ERZ650306.525-NODE-525-length-23204-cov-9.144196_pt1 | contig 23204 bp, 22 predicted proteins | sample MGYA00376242_ERZ650306 | MGnify/ENA primary metagenome ERZ650306 (study PRJEB26733, sample SAMN07839244) | wastewater metagenome | biome: urban; feature: wastewater treatment plant; material: waste water | place: USA: North Carolina | collected 2016-03-31 ... | reverse complement strand
GTCCGGAAAGGGTGAGGGAGGGGAGCATGGAACAGCCCAGACATGGCAGAAATGAAATTGTATGGAAGAACGTGAGGGCGCTGTTAAGTTATTTGCCTGCGCCTCGAGCTTGCAACCCGGACTCCAACAAGTTCTGCCGTGCTGGCCCAGGCAAGCCTGGCAAAGTTAACAAGCGCAGCACCGCACGAGGCATCGCATAGGCGTTTTCCCCGCAATCCTTGTGAGGCGCAGGCATGTTTTGCTCGCCAGCCAACAGTTTGGTGCTGGCCGCCAGCCAATCCGCCATACAGCGTTTTTCTGCCCAGCTGCGCAGCGTCAGAGGATCCTGCCCTGGCCCCAGATCAAACTGCCAGGGCAGGGCATCGTAGGCGCTGTTTTCCGGGGGCGGTTGGCGCAGCCGGGCCTGGGCGGCTTGCAACTGTGTCCGAGCGTATTGCAGGCGCTCAGCCTCTGGCTGCGCGCTGGGGCCGTGCCAAAGCAACACGGCCCATTCCAGCCGCGCCAGCGTCATCTCGTCTGTGGCGCTAAACCGATACTAACCTTTCAACAAGTAGCGTCACCCGAGAATGTGACGGCATTTTTGACGGCTTGTTGCCGCATCGTTTGCAAGGAGTGATGATTAAGGGTGCGCCCATCGGAAGGTCGTTTGCATCTCATGGGGCGTACTATTGCTCACATGACGCTACTTACGGGAAAGTGAGTATCAACAAATACAATGCTGGCTGGCAGCGGGCTGCGTTGAAGAGATAGTGCATGACTTGCGGATGCTGTTGCGCTTAGAGCCGCTAACAAAACCCCCTGGTGTTGTTGTGTGACCTTGCCGTACTTGTTGTACTGTCTGCGGTCACACGCCCAGCCAGGGCCGCTTCGCTGCGTTTTGTGAGCAACTCTTAGCCGATGGTCGCAAGGCCCATCCATCCGCCGTCATCATCGATAGCAGCAGCATTCATTCCACACCCAGCAGCACAGGCTACGATGGCGCCAAGCGTAAAAGGGTGCCAAGGTGCATATGGCGGTCGGTACGCTTGGCCATTTACTGGCCCAGCATGTCACGCCGGCAGATGAACAAGACCGCCACCAGGAGGGAAAACTGGTGCAGGCGGTGCAGGAAGAAACCTATTCTTCAGTCAAAATCGCCTTTGTTGATCAAGGCTATACCGGTGACACTGCCGCCAATGAAGCTGGCGAACATGGCGTAGAGCTGCACGTGGTGAAGCTGCCAGAAGCCAAGCGTGGCTTTGTGCTGCTGCCGCGCCGCTGGGTAGTTGAGCGCAGCTTTGGCTGGGCTGCTCGCTTCCGGCGTTTGGCCAGAGCTTACGAGAAGCTGCCGCAGACGCTGGCTGGACTGCATTACGTGGCGTTTGCCATGTTGATGCTGCCGCACCTGCCTGATGTTATTGGCATGGTTCAGAACATGCTCTAGGCAGCGAAGCTATTGCGATCGTAGAGTCTGATCTTTCATTGGCGCGTCACCTCTTCCAGCAAGCCGGAGAAAAATATGGAAAATCTCTAGGAATTAATCCCAGATCATATAAAACACTTACTAACTGGGGGGTGTTGTTAAATTTTGAAGCAAAATTTATTGCCACAGATGATCTCTTCACAGCAAGAGATCTATGGAAGAAAGCTGGGGGGCGATATGCGCAGGCATTAGAAATCAAGCCAGATGATTATGTTGCGAAGAGCAATTGGGGTATTGCGCTTTTGCTAGAAAGTCGTGCCATTAGTACGAGGCCGCCGGAAGAAGCGCAAATATTGTTAGAACATGCTAAAAACCATTTTCAGCATGCGGAGGCTTTACAACCTGGAAGCGCTGCCTACAATCTGGCCTGCATCGCCGCGCTGCGCCACCGCCCCGCCGACGCCATCCATTGGCTACGCTCCTGCCAAACCCACGGCACTTTGCTGTCCGAAGAGCATCTCCGCACCGACCCCGACCTCGACCCGATCCGCGACACGCCCGAGTTCACCGCCTGGTGGGCGGAGGTGTTTGGCCGGGGCGATGCGGCTATGGGTTGACCGGGGCGGGCAGGGCTGGGGCTTGCCGCCATTGTTCGGCGCAGAGGGCGGCGGGTTGGGGTTTGGCGAAGAAATAGCCTTGCAGATAATCGCAGCCGTGGCTGTCCAGAAAATCCCGTTGGGCGGCGGTTTCTACGCCTTCGGCCACCACTTTCAGGCCCAGGCTTTTGGCCAGGGCGAGGATGGAGGCGCAGATGGCGGCGTCGTTGCGGTCGGTTTCGATGTCTTTGACAAAAGAGCGGTCGATTTTCAGCACGTCTACCGGCAGCAGTTTCAGGTAGGCCAGGGAGGAGTAGCCGGTGCCAAAGTCGTCGATGGCCAGGTGTACGCCCAGGTCGCGCAGTTGTTGCAGGGTGTCGATGGCGGCTTGCGGGTCTTTCATCACCGCGGATTCGGTGATTTCCAGCTCCAGTTCGCCGGCTTGCACGCCGTGGGCGTGCATGGCTTCACGCACGGTGTCCACCAATTGGCGCGAGCGCAGTTGGTGGGCGGATAGATTGACCGCCATGCGCACGCCGTGGATGCCGATGGATTTCCAGTGCGCCACTTGCTGGCAGGCCTGGCGCAGCACCCAGGCGCCCAAGGCTTCGATCAGGCCGGATTCTTCGGCAATCGGGATGAATTTCAGCGGCGAGACTTGCCCACGGGTGGGGTGGGGCCAGCGCAGCAGGGCTTCCACGCCGCACACCCGGCCGCTGGCGGCTTGCACTTGCGGCTGGTAGTGGACATCCAGTTGCTGGTGGGCGATGGCGTGGTGCAGGTCGCGCTCCAGCTCCATGCGCTCGGCGGCGGCGGCGTTCATTTCGGCGGTAAAAAACTGCACATTGTTTCGCCCCTGCGCCTTGGCGTGATACATGGCGGTGTCGGCGGCTTTCATCAGGGCGTCCACGCTGTCGCCGTCGTCGGGGTAGACGCTGATGCCGATGCTGGGGGTGGAGTGCAGTTGGTTGCCGTCCAGCACATAGGGCGCGCCCAGCGCGGCCAGCATCTGGCAGGCGATGGGCAGGGCTTCGCGGGCGGATTCGTCGCTGGCCAGCACCACAACAAATTCGTCCCCGCCCAGGCGGGCGACGATGTCATTGGCGTGGCCCACCTGGCGCAGGCGGTTGGCGACTTCCACCAGCAGTTGGTCGCCGATGTGGTGACCCAGGGTGTCGTTGATGATCTTGAAGCGGTCCAGGTCGATAAACAGCACGGCCAGCCGGGTATTGGCGTAGGCAGCGCTGGCCAGCGCCTGGCCCAGGCGCTCTTGCAGGCTGTGGCGGTTAAACAGGCCGGTGAGTTTGTCGTGGTGGGCCAGGTGTTCGATGCGCGCTTCGGCGTGCTTGCGCTCGGTGATGTCGGTAAACAGGCCCAGATAATGGGTGATTTCTCCGTGGGCATTGCGCAGCACGGAAATATTGGTCCACTTGGGGTATACCGCGCCGTCCTTGCGTCTGTCCCACAGCTCGCCCTGCCAGTGGCCATGCGTGTGCAGCGCTTGCCATAGCTCGTGGTAGACATGGCCAGGGGTGTTGCCCGAGGCCAGCATGCTGGGGTTGCGCCCGCGCAGCTCGTCAAAGCGGTAGCCGGTGATGTGTTCCAGCGCCGGGTTCACCCGCACGATGCAGTTGTCCCGGTCGGTGACCAGAATCGCCTCGTTGGTTTGCTCAAAGATATTGGCGTACAGGCGCAGGGCTTCTTCGGCGGCTTTGCGCTCGGTGATGTCGGTGGAAATCCCCACCACGCCGGTAACCACGCCATTCTCCAGCAGCGGGCGTTTGATACTGAGAAAGACGCGAGGTTGGCCGTCCAACACCATATGTTCTTCAAATTCACGCTGGGCGCCGCTGAGCATCACTTGCTGGTCGTTGGCGGCGTGTTCGCCGGCAATGGCCAGTGGCAAAAACGCCTCGCGGCGCAGGCCCAGCATGGCTTCGCGCGCGCGGCCGCACAGGGTTTCAAACTGCGGGTTGCACAGTTTGAGCCGGCCATCGGTGTCAAACACATAAATCACCGTGCCAGCGCTTTCGATCAGGGTTTGCAGCAGATTGCGGTTGGCAAACAGTGCTTGCTCGGCTTCCTTGCGGGCAGAGATGTCGCGCACCACGGCGTGCAGCAGCGAGGCGCCGCGCATCACCATGGCGGTGAGGGTGACTTCGGCATAAAACGGCGAGCCATCACTGCGCAGGTGCAGCCATTCAAAGCGATGGCTGCCGCGCGCGCGCGCCATGGCCATCATCGCCTCGGCGGCGGTATACGAGGCGCGGCCGTCGGGTTGGTATTCCGGCGACAGGCGCGCCGGGTGGCTGAACACCGCACTGTCGGCGGCATCGTAGCCAAACACGCTCAGGGCAGCCGGGTTGCATTTGACAAAGCGCGGGCCTTCCAGAATCCAGGCCGGATCGGGCGAGGAATCAAATAAGCGGCGAAAGCGCTCTTCTTCTTCGCGCAGCGCGGCTTCTACCCGACGGCGTTCGTGCATTTCGTTTTGCAGCACGCGGTTGTGGTCGCGCAGTTGGCGGCCATATTCAGCGCGTGCGCCAGCCAGCAGCGCCAGCAGCACGCTGATGGCCAGGCCCAAATGAAAATAAAACGAATCATACAGCGGATGTGTCTGCCAGCCGTGTTGCGGCACGGCAGCCAGTTGCCAGCTGCCGCCAGGCACTTCGATATCCATCAGCAGCGGCTGGCTGGCAAACACGCTGGCATCGCCATCCACCATCTCACCATGCGCGCCCAGCGCATCCTTGCCGCGAATGGCCAGGCGGATGGCCGGCGAGTCGCTGGTGCGCAGCAGGCCGTCGATATGGGCGACAATCGACACCGTGCCCCAGTAATGCACCTCGCGGCCAGTCAGGGTAAACACGGGTGTGTGCTGAATCAGCGCGCGGCCGCCTTGCACCAGTTCCACCGGCCCGGCCAGGATGGCGTGGTGGCGCTCGCGCGCCAGGGTCACCGTGCTCAATTGCTCGGGGTTGTCGGCAAAACGAAAGCCCAGCACCCGCTCGTTGCCAGTACGTGGATAGACCATGGTCACCGTGTCATCCGGGGCGGCGGTGATATTGCGCACATGCGGGTTTTTGCCAATCGCCAGCCTGGCCATGTCGGCAAATAAGCCAGGGTCGATGCCGCCACGCAGTGAGATCAGGTGCACCAGGCCATCGGTGGAGTTAAACGTGGCTTTCAGGGCGCCTTCTACCCGCGCGCGCGCCAGCGCCAGTTCGTTGAGCACGCGGCTGCGTTCTTCGCTGGCTTGCCGCTCGGCATCCAGATCACCGGCCACCATGCTGACGGCCACCCCCAGGCCCAGCACCAGCACAGAGGCCCAGGACGATGGCAACCAGATAAACAGCGCAGTGAACAACTTGGCAAGCGGCCGAGATGGGGCGATCGAATTGCTCAAGAGGCGGCCCCCATGGCAGACAAGGTGAAATCAGGCATCACAGTGAAGAAAAAGCATGGCTGACAATAGCTACACTATAGCTCATATGTAAGCACGTTACACTGAAAGCTGGATCATCTGTTTGTTGCCCACCGCCCGAACCCATGCTGCCCACCCATATCGACGCTGCCCACGACTGGTTGCTGACCCGCCTGGCCCACCCACTGGCCGAACGCCCTGGCGATGTGCCACACCGCCAACCCAACCTCACCCGCCCGGCCGCCGTGCTGATTCCGCTGGTCTGGCGACCAGAAAGCCCTGGCATTGTGCTTACCCGTCGGGAAAGCGGCCTGCGCCACCATGCCGGGCAGATCAGCTTCCCCGGCGGCAAGCTGGAGCCAGACGACCCCAGCCCACGGGCGGCGGCGCTGCGCGAGGCGCACGAAGAAATCGGCCTGGCGCCGCAACAGGTGCAAGTGGTGGGTGAACTGCCCGAGTATGTGACGGTGACGGGTTTTTTGGTGACGCCCGTGGTTGGGCTGATTGCGCCACCGCTGGATTTGCGCCCACAGGCGGGCGAGGTGGCGGAGATTTTTGAACTGCCGCTGTCGCTGGCGCTGGACGCCGGCAATTATGTGCGCCACGACTACGAACAAGACGGCCGACGCGGACAATATCTGTCGCTCACCCATCAGGAGCGTTTTATCTGGGGGGCGACGGCGGCCATGCTGCGGCTGTTGCAGGCGGCCTTGAGTCGCTGAGGGTCAAGGCGTGGGCTGCGGCATGTAGGGCAGAAGATCAAGCGCCGCTCACCACACCCGCCAGGCTTGCCGTACGGCCTGTATTGTCTGCAGCGGCGCGCCTGGCCAGGATCGCGGTGCTGGGTGTCGTGAGCGAAGACAAGAAAAGGGGCGAGCCTTGCACTCGCCCCTGATCACACCCAAAGGATTTTTAGGTGCTCTTTATACTGCCGCCGCCTGATGCGCCTGCTGATCGGCGTGGTAAGACGAACGCACCAGCGCGCCCACCGCCGCGTGGCGGAAGCCCATGGCGTAGGCTTCGGTTTCAAACTGCTTGAACACGTCCGGGTGCACGTAGCGCAGCACCGGCAGGTGGCCGGTGGTGGTCGGTTGCAGGTATTGGCCGATGGTGATCATGTCGATGTCGTGGGCGCGCATATCGCGCATCACTTCGTAGACTTCTTCGTCGGTTTCGCCCAGGCCGACCATGATGCCGGATTTGGTGGCCACGTCCGGGTTGCGCGCCTTGTAGGCTTTCAGCAGCTCCAGCGAGTGCTGGTAATCGGCGCCGGGGCGGGCTTGCTTGTACAGGCGCGGCGCGGTTTCCAGGTTGTGGTTCATCACGTCTGGGCGGGTTTCGCTGAGGATGTCCAGGGCGATGTCCAGCCGACCGCGAAAATCCGGCACCAGCACTTCGATCTTGGTGTCTGGCGACAGGGCGCGCACTTCGCGGATGCAGTCGGCAAAGTGGCCGGCGCCGCCGTCGCGCAGGTCGTCGCGGTCCACGCTGGTGATCACCACGTATTTCAGGCGCAGCGCGGCCACGGTTTCCGCCAGGTGGCGCGGCTCGTTCGGGTCCAGCGGGTTGGGGCGGCCGTGGCCGACGTCGCAGAACGGGCAGCGGCGGGTGCAGATGTCGCCCATGATCATGAAGGTGGCGGTGCCGCTGCCAAAGCATTCGCCGATGTTCGGGCAGCTGGCTTCTTCGCAGACGGTGTGCAGCTTTTGCTGGCGCAGGATGTCCTTGATTTCATGAAAGCGCGCGCCAGACGGGGATTTGACGCGAATCCATTCGGGTTTTTTCAGCCGTTCGTCCAGCTGCACCACTTTGATGGGGATGCGCGCGGTTTTGGCTTCGCCCTTGAGCTTCACGCCTTGTGTGTTGTCGGTTTTCATGTTGTCTCCAGTGGGGGCGGGCGCGTTAATGCGCCGCCAGTTGCGCGCGCAGATGCGGCAGCAGGCGCTCGGCCACGGCGTTGACATCCAGTGTCACGCCCAGCTCGCGCAATTGGGTGACGCGCAGGCCGCTGTAGCCGCACGGGTTGATCCAGCTGAACGGGGTGAGGTCCATGTCCACATTCAGGCTCAGGCCGTGATAGGTGGCGTGGTTGCGGATGCGCAGGCCCAGCGAGGCGATCTTGGCGCCGTCCACATACACGCCGGGCGCATCGACATCGCCATTGCCGGTGATGCCAAATTCGGCCAGCAAATCAATCACCGCTTGTTCAATATGGCGCACCAGCTCGCGCACGCCCAGCCCCAGGCGCTTGAAGTCGATCATCATATACACCACCAGCTGGCCGGGGCCGTGGTAGGTGATCTGGCCGCCACGGTCGGTTTTCACCAGCGGAATATCGGTGGCGCACAGCAGATGCTCGGGCTTGCCGGCCAGGCCCAGGGTGTACACCGGCGGGTGTTGCACCAGCCATAGTTCGTCCGGGGTGTGTTCATCGCGGGCGTCGGTAAACGCCTGCATGGCGCGCCAGGTGGGCTCGTAATCCACCATGCCCAGGTGTTTGATCAGCATAGGACCGCTCGCAGGGTGAGGTTACAACACCATCTTGACCATGGGGTGGCCGCTGAAAGCGCGATACAAATCATCCAGCTGCTCGCGCGAGGTGGCGCGCACGGTGATGGTGGCCGCCAGATAATTGCCGCCGCTGCTTTCGCGCACCACCAGATCGACTTCTTCAAAATCCGGGGCGTGAATGCGGGTGACTTCCAGCACGGTGCGGGTGAATTCAGGATGCGCCGCGCCCATGATCTTGATCGGGAAACGACAGGGAAATTCCAGCAACGGAGGGGTATCGGGGGTTTGGGTCATGGTGAGCCTCGGCGCCAAATCCGCCATACGGTGGCGGTGCGGTTGTTCAAACCGGGAAGATGCGCCCAATAGGCAAAAATTTCAATATTGAACGCGAAATGTTGTGTTGGGAAAGCGCCGGCCCATCTAGGCCAGCACCCTGCCAGGCAAGCAGGACAGTTCCAGGCAACACCCCGGCCACACACAGCCACTGAAGCCCTGGTCTGCGACACCACACAGCGGCATCGGCACATTCAGCCAGCAACATCATATAGGTGGTTAGCGTTGCGCCTCCCTTGGCGTTGTTGCGCAACCTTGCCGTACCACTTGTACTGTCTGCGGCCGCCCGCCCAGTTAGGATCGCTGCGCTGATTTTTGTGAGCGGCGCATATCTATAAGAGCATCTGGTTCACCTGCCCGATACGCCCGCCCGTTGCCGACAGGTCAGACCAGCGGAAAGACGATGGCAAAACCCGGAATGGATACACGATAACAGTTTGTCGTGGCCTGTGTCGCAAGTGACATGTCAGATGAACACGACCGTGTGCTTAATCTTTTAAACACCTCACGTGGGCGGCCATGCAGCCGGCAAGGTGAATCATGCGTTCGAGTTAACGTCAATGTTGCTATGCAACATTTTATTGAAAATCGACAATGTGTTGTGTGCATGCAACATCTGGGTGTTCGATTAATTCAACGCTTTATGAACACTGGTTCATTAAATATGCACCAAACAAGTGCAAAACCGCACAAAAAGCGCGCATTCCCATGGGTTTTCTCGGTATTTTTGCCGACTCCAGTGGGGTGTTTGCCCCGGATGAGTGTTTAATGGATCAGCGTTTTGATAAATTTATTAAACACCCGCGGTTTTCTGGCATGCTTCTCGCTCTAAGTCTGGCCGTTAAGGCAGCACCCTTGTCATGGTGTCAGTGACCTGGGTGACCGGGCAGGATGCAGGCGGATTTTCTGCGGCGAGTGCCGCTGGCATGACGCAAAATGCTTTACAAGCAAAAGCGCATCCCCGTAATCTTGCCTCACAAAAATAGAATTCGATTCCGCATTGCGGAACAGTGGCAGCCCCTAAGAGGAGATCATTTCAGTGTCCGTTGCCTCCCCTGATACCGATGTGCTGGTGAGCTTTCGTGGCGTGCAAAAAAGCTACGATGGCGAAAACCTCATCGTGAAACACCTCGACCTCGACATCCGTCGTGGCGAGTTCCTCACTCTGCTGGGGCCGTCCGGCTCGGGCAAGACCACCTGCCTGATGATGCTGGCGGGTTTTGAAACCCCCACCGCCGGCGAAATCCGTCTGGATGGCAAGCTGCTTAACCGCGTGCCGCCGCACAAGCGCAATATCGGCATGGTGTTCCAGAACTATGCCTTGTTCCCGCACATGACGGTAGGCGAAAACCTGGCCTACCCGCTGAAAATCCGCAAGCTGCCCGCCGCCGAAGTGGACGCCAAGGTCAAGCGCGCGCTGGGCATGGTCAAGCTGGATAAATTCGCCAACCGCTACCCCGGCCAGATGTCCGGCGGCCAGCAGCAGCGCGTGGCGCTGGCGCGGGCGCTGGTGTTCGAGCCGCAGCTGGTGCTGATGGACGAACCGCTGGGCGCGCTGGATAAACAGCTGCGCGAGCATATGCAACTGGAAATCAAGCACATTCACGAAAACCTGGGCGTCACCGTGGTGTACGTCACCCACGACCAATCCGAAGCGCTGACCATGTCTGACCGCGTGGCGGTGTTCGACAAGGGCGAAATCCAGCAAATCGACCCGGCGGAAACGCTGTACGAAGCGCCGGTAAACAGCTTTGTCGCGGGCTTTATCGGCGAGAGCAACGCCATTTCCGGCACCATCGAACATGTGGACGGCGATTTCTGCCAGGCGCGCCTGATTGGCGGCGGCAGTGTCTCGGCCCGCGCGGTGTGCGTGCGCCAGGCCGGCCAGCCGACCACGCTGTCCATCCGCCCCGAGCGGGTGATGCTGGGTGAGCGCGCGGTAGGCTGCGCCAACCGCTTTGACGCCACCATCGCTGAATTCATTTATCTGGGCGACCACCTGCGCCTGCGCCTGGACTTTGCCGGCAACAGCGGCTTTATGGTCAAGGTGCCGGTGCCGGAGGTTGACCCGGCCTGGCAAGTGGGCAATCGCCTGAGCATTGGCTGGCGGGCTGAGGATTTGCGCGCGCTCGACCCGTTGGCTGTTTGAAACCTGAACCCGGCAACGGGCGATGGTTAAAGCATGCAGCACTGTTGTATCCCCTAAGCAACGTAGCACCCCTACTGTCCCTCAAGAGGAGAGAACCGCATGAAAAAGATGATCCAGCTGGCTGCTGTGGCAGCCGTCGCCAGTGTGTTCGCCGGCCAGGCCGTCGCGCGCGATCTGACCGTGGTGTCGTTTGGCGGCGCCAACAAGGAAGCCCAAGTGGCGGCCTTCTACCAGCCGTTTGAAAAAGCCACCGGCCAGAAAGTGGTGGGCGTGGACTACAACGGCGAAGTGGCCAAGGTCAAAGCCATGGTCGAAGCCGGCAAGGTGACCTGGGACGTGGTGGAAGTGGAATCCCCGGAAGTGCTGCGCGGATGTGAAGAAGGCGTTTACGAAAAAATCGACCCGAAACTGATCGGCGGCAAGGCAGCTTTCCTGCCGGGCACCGTGTCGGAATGCGGCGTGGGCATTTTTGTGTGGTCCACCGCCATCGCCTACAACGCCGACAAGCTGAAAACCGGCCCGACCAGCTGGGCGGATTTCTGGGACGTCAAGAAATTCCCGGGCAAGCGCGGCCTGCGCAAGGGCGCCAAGTACACCCTGGAATTCGCGCTGTTGGCTGACGGCGTGAAGCCGGCCGATGTGTACAAGGTGCTGGGCACCAAGGCCGGCGTGGATCGCGCCTTCAAGAAGCTGGATCAACTCAAGGCCAACATCCAATGGTGGGAAGCCGGCGCTCAGCCGCCGCAATTCCTGGCTTCTGGCGATGTGGTGATGAGCTCGGCCTATAACGGCCGCATCGACGCCGCCCAGAAAGAAGGCAAAAACCTGAAGATCGTCTGGAACGGCTCGATTTGGGATATCGACTCCTGGGTGATTCCGAAGGGTTCGCCGAACAAAGAGCAGGCGCTGAAGTTCGTGCAGTTCGCCAGCAAGCCGGAAAACCAAAAGACCTACTCGCACAAAATCGCTTACGGCCCGACCAACAAGTCCGCCGTCGGCATGATCGACCCGAAGGTGCTGCCGTCGCTGCCGACCGCCCCGGCCAACCTGAATGGCGCACTGGGCATCAATGTGCAGTTCTGGGTTGACCACGGCGAAGAGCTGGAAGAGCGCTTCAACGCCTGGGCCGCCAAGTAAGACTCACGCCGGGCGGGCGCCCGGCGCGACTTCTTGTGGTTCAAGGGTTGCCGGCTTGGCCGGCGGCCGTTGTCTGGCCTGAGCGGTGATGCTGCTTGCTCGGGTCTTGGGAGATGGTGGGGCCATCTCCCGCTGGGGCCCCGTCGGGGGGCGGGGTCCTGGCGCCTCGTATGATTGGAACGCCTGTTCATGAACATGACTGCTGATGCTCCGCTGCTGGCCGCCGATGGCGTGCCGCTGGCGGTCAAACTCAAGCGCGCCGAACGGCGTAAGAAGCTTCGCGCCGCCCTCTTGGTGGCGCCGCTGGCGGTATTTTTGCTGGCGACCTTTATTCTGCCGATTGCCTTGCTGCTGTATCGCAGCGTGGAAAACCCGGAAGTGCCGGCCATGCTGCCCAAAACCGTCAGCGCGCTGGCCGGTTGGCAAGGCCAGGGCCTGCCCGACGAGGCTGCGCTGGGCGTTTTCGTCCAGGAGCTGACTGCAGCCAAAGACAATAAAGCCATGGTCGGCAACGCCGCCAAGCGCCTGAATATGGAAATCAGCGGCTATCGCAGCCTGCTGACCAAAACCGTGCGCGCCATGCCGCTGGACCCGGCCGCCGGACCCTTGCGCGAACAATTCGTCAATATTGACGAGCGCTGGGCCGAAGCCGACTACTGGCGCGTGCTGCGTCACCACGACAGCCGTTACACCGGCTTTTATCTGCAATCCTCGCTGGACATCAAGCGCGGCGCCGACGACAGCCTGCACATGGCCGGCGACGACGAAGCGATTTATCTGAAGATTTTTGGCCGCACGCTGTGGATGAGCGCCGTGGTCACCCTGTTCTGCTTTTTGCTGGGCTATCCGCTGGCCTACTGGCTGGTGAACCTGCCTACCCGCAAATCCAATCTGCTGATGATTGTGGTGCTGCTGCCGTTCTGGACTTCGGTGCTGGTGCGGGTGGCGGCGTGGATTGTGCTGCTGCAAAACGAAGGCCTGATCAATGGCGCGCTGATGGCGATGGGCTTTGTCGATTCGCCGGTGCAACTGGCCTTTAATCGCATCGGCGTGTACATCGCCATGGTGCACATCCTGCTGCCGTTCATGATTCTGCCGGTGTTCAGCGTGATGAAAGCCATTCCGCCGACCTATATGCGCGCCGCCGTGTCGCTGGGCAGCCACCCGATTCCGGCCTTCTGGAAGGTGTACTTTCCGCAAACCGTCGCCGGCGTGGGTGCGGGCGCGCTGCTGGTGTTCATCATGTCCATCGGCTACTACATCACCCCGGCGCTGCTGGGCGGCCCGGATGACCAGATGGTCAGCTATTACGTGGCCTTCTTCACCAATAACACGGTGAACTGGGGCATGGCCGCCGCACTGGGCAGCCTGCTGCTGATCGCCACCATGGCCCTGTACACGCTGTATGCGCGCATTGTCGGCGCCAACCGCCTGAGCCTGGGTTAAGAAGGAGATTTGACCATGCTGCAACCTTACGCAACCCCGCTGGAAAAACTGTGGTTTTACGCCTTCCGGCTGTTCTGCATCGGCGTGCTGGTGTTTCTGATCCTGCCCTTGCTGGTGATTGTGCCGCTGTCGTTTTCGGCCGACTCTTTCCTGATGTACCCGATTCACAGCTTCTCGCTGCGTTGGTATGAAGCGTTCTTCACCAATAGCGAATGGATGGACTCGCTGAAAAACAGCATGATCGTCGCCCCGGCGGCCACCCTGCTGGCCACCGTGCTGGGCACCGTGGCGGCCGTGGGCCTGACCAGCGCGGATTTTCCGGGCAAGTCGTTCATGATGACCGTGCTGATCTCGCCGATGGTGGTGCCGGTGGTGATTGTCGGCGTGGGCGCCTATCTGTTCTTTGCCCCGCTGGGCCTGGCCAACAGCTATCTGGGCCTGGTGATGGTGCATGCCGCCCTGGGCGTGCCGTTTGTGGTGATCACCGTATCCGCCACCCTGCGCGGCTTTAACCCCAATCTGGTGCGCGCCAGCGCCAGCCTGGGCGGCAACCCGGTGTACACCTTCTTCCGCGTCACCCTGCCGCTGATCGCGCCGGGCGTGATCTCCGGCGGCCTGTTTGCCTTTGCCGCCTCGTTTGACGAAGTGGTGGTCACCCTGTTCCTGGCCGGCCCGGAACAAACCACCCTGCCGCGTCAGATGTTTGCCGGCATCAAGGAAAACATCAGCCCCACCATCGCCGCCGCCGCGACCGTGCTGATCTTGTTCTCCATCGTGCTGCTGCTGACGCTGGAATGGCTGCGCGGCCGCAGCGAAAAAATGCGCACCGCCGCCTCGGCAGCGTGAGCGTAATCAGCAATCAATTGATGTAATCGTTTCTCTCCACGTCGTTCGTTTTCCCTCCTTGCACAACCGACGTCGCCCCAGCCAGTGGGCGGCACAGGTTGTGCTTTTTTTTGTGCCGTGTAGATGCCCGGAATGGGCCATTGCCATGTGCCAGCGCCGCCACAAAGTGGCATGAATTGTCCAGTGCTTGACGGCGGTCAATGCATCGCTAATTGATAATCCCTATCTTTTGCGTTAGGATAAAGCCATCCGCCCATTGACCCTTAGCTGAATAGGTGTGCCTGTGAAACACGCTTTGCTTGCCCTTGCCACGTTGTCCGCCCTGTCTGCTGTCGCCCATGCCGAAGAAGTGGTGGTGTACAGCGCGCGTAACGAACAGCTGATCAAACCGCTGTTTGACGCCTACAAAAAAGAAACCGGCGTGGACGTCAAATTCGTCACCGGCCAGGAAGGCCCGCTGATGGCGCGCCTGAAGGCCGAAGGCGCCAACACCCCGGCGGATATTCTGCTGACCGTGGATGCCGGCAATCTGTGGCAGGCTGCGCATGAAGGCCTGCTCAAGCCGGTGCAGTCCAAGGTGCTGGACGCCAATGTGCCGGCCCACCTGCGCGACCCCAAGGGGCAGTGGTTTGGCTTGTCGGTGCGCGCGCGCACGATTTTCTTCAACACCCACAAGGTGAAGCCGGCGCAATTGTCCAGCTACGAAGACCTGGCCGAGGCCAAGTGGAAAGGCAAACTGTGTCTGCGCACCTCGAAAAAGGTGTACAACCAGTCGCTGGTGGGCATGATGATGGCCGATATCGGCCCGGTGAAAACCGAGCGCGTGGTGCGCGGCTGGGTGGATAATCTGGCCACCGATGTGTTCCCGGATGACACCAAGATGCTGGAAGCCATCGCCGCCGGCCAGTGTGATGTCGGCATCGCCAACACCTATTACTTTGGCCGCCTGATGGAGAAAAACCCCTCGCTGCCGATCGGGATTTTCTGGGCCAATCAGCAAGGCTCGGGCACGCATGTGAATGTGTCGGGCGCGGGCGTCACCCGCTACGCCAAAAACGAAAAAGGCGCGGTGCGCCTGATCGAATGGCTGTCCTCGGAAAAAGCCCAGAACCTGTACGCCGATGTGAACATGGAATACCCGGTCAACCGCAAGGTGAACGTGGACCCGGTGGTGGCCAAATGGGGGGATTTCAAGCACAACTACATCAATGTGGCCAAGGCGGGCGAGCTGCAAGCTGAGGCGGTCAAGCTGATGGACCGCGCGGGTTATCGTTGATTCCAGGCAGCAAAACGGCGTCACGCGGGTTGATTGCCAGCGCTGGCGCAGTGTTTGCTGTGAACTGAATGCCGCACCCTGAAACTGGGCGTGCGGCATTGTGCATTTTGGCCCGATGGCAAGCAGGTTTGTCTTGGCCTTGACTTAAATTCTTTATCAGGAACCCCGCCATGCATGGCGAAACCTCCTCTCCTGCAACGACCTACTCGCCCGGCTGGCGCAAGCCGGCGTGGTGGCCTGCCGTGTCGCGCTGGCAGGCGCTGGCGGCGCTGATCAGCAGCGTCACCGTGCTGCCGCTGCTGGTGATTGCCTTGTCGTTTGCCGACGTCAACGCCGACATCTGGGCGCATTTGTCCGAGTTTGTCTTGCCGCGCCTGCTGGCCAACACCGCCTTGTTGCTGCTGGGCGTCGGCGTCGGGGTGCTGTTGCTGGGTGTGCCCTTGGGCTGGCTGGTGGCGGTGCATGAGTTTCCTGGCCGGCGGGTGTTCAATTGGGCGCTGATGCTGCCCTTGGCCATGCCGGCCTATGTGATGGCCTTCACCCAGATTGGCCTGTTGGATTTTTCTGGCGTGCTGCAAAGCTGGCTGCGCGAGGTGTGGGGCAGTTCGGCGTGGTTTCCGCCCATCCGCTCGCGCGGCGGCGTGGTGTTGGTGATGAGCCTGGCGCTCTACCCCTATGTGTATCTGCTGGCGCGCGACGCCTTCGCCAGCCAGGGCCGGCGCGCGCTGGAGGCGGCGCAGTCGCTGGGGCTCAGCCCCTGGCAGGGGTTTTGGCGGGTGGCGCTGCCAATGGCGCGGCCGTGGCTGATTGGCGGCGTGTCGCTGGCCTTGATGGAGGCGCTGGCCGATTTTGGCACGGTGTCGATTTTCAGTTTCGACGCCTTCACCACGGCGATTTATAAAGCCTGGTTCGCCATGTTCTCGCTGTCGTCCGCCTCGCAGCTGTCGTCTTTGCTGGTGCTGCTGGTGTTTGCCCTGATCTGGCTGGAGCAGCGTCTGCGCGGCGGCCGCGCCTACCACGCCGGCCGGCTGGCGCAGCCACAGCCGCGCTTGCCGCTGCATGGCTGGCCTGCGGCGCTGGCCTGCGGTTTTGCCAGCCTGGTGCTGCTGCTGGCTTTTGTGCTGCCGTTTGGCCAATTGCTGGTGTGGGTGGCGCGGGTGTGGGAAGCCGACCTGGACGCCCGTTATATCGACTTTGTCTGGCATTCGTTGGCGCTGGCCATCATGGCCGCCGCCTTGGTGACGCTGTGCGCGCTGGCCTTGTCCTACGCCCAGCGCCGCGACCCCTCGCCCACGGCGCGGCTGTGGGTGCGCCTGGCCACCCTGGGCTATGCCGTGCCCGGCACGGTGCTGGCGGTGGGTTTGTTCATCCCGGTGGCGGCGCTGGATAATCTACTGATTGCCTGGCTGGGCGCCGCCCTGCCGGAAGGGACCACGGCGATTTTCAAGGGCACGCTGGCGGTGATGCTGCTGGCCTATCTGGCGCGCTTTGCCGCCGTGGGGTTTTCTTCGGTGGACGCCGCCATGCAGCGCATTACCCGCAGCCAGGAAGAAACCGCCCGCAGCCTGGGCGTGGCCGGCTTTGCGCTGTTGCGCCGCGTGCATGTGCCGATGCTGCGCGGCGGCCTGCTGACCGCCGTGCTGATGGTGTGCGTGGATGTGATGAAAGAAATGCCCATCACCCTGATGACGCGTCCGTTTGGCTGGGACACCCTGGCGGTGCGGATTTTTGAAATGACTTCCGAGGGCGAGTGGGAGCGCGCCGCGCTGCCGGCGGTGGCCTTGGTGCTGGTGGGCCTGCTGCCGGTGCTGCTGCTGGCGCGCGCGTCCTCGCACACTGGAGCGCGCAGATGACTTCTTCTCCTTTATTGCAGTTGGACGCCATCAGCCAGCGCTACGCTCGCCACAGCGTGGTGGAACAATTGTCCCTGTCTTTGCAGCGCGGCGAAATCGGCTGCCTGCTGGGCAGCTCCGGCTGCGGCAAAACCACCGTGCTGCGCTGCATTGCCGGCTTTGAGCCGCTCAGCGGCGGACGCATCCTGATTGATGGCCAGCTGCTGGCCGACGCCCGCCTGCACACCCCGGCGCACAAGCGCCAGATCGGCATGGTGTTTCAGGATTATGGTTTGTTCCCGCACCTGACCGTGGCCGGCAATGTCGGCTTTGGCCTGGATGCGCTGGCGCGCGACGCCCGCGCGGCGCAGGTGGCGCGCATGCTGGCGCTGGTTGGCCTGGATGGCCTGGCGCAGCGCTACCCGCATGAATTGTCCGGCGGCCAGCAGCAGCGGGTGGCGCTGGCGCGGGCGCTGGCCCCACAGCCGCGCCTGTTGCTGCTGGACGAGCCGTTTTCCAATCTGGATGTGTCGCTGCGCGAGCGGCTGGGCCAGGAAGTGCGCGACATCCTCAAGGCGGCGCAGGCCACGGCGATTTTGGTCACCCACGACCAGCACGAAGCCTTCGCCATGGCCGACAAGGTGGGGGTGATGGAGCAGGGCCGCATCATGCAGTGGGACAGCCCGTACAATCTGTACCACCAGCCGGCCAACCGCATGGTGGCGGATTTTATCGGCCAGGGCGTGCTGCTGCCTGGCGAAGTGTGCGCCGACGCCTGCATCCGCATCGAGCTGGGCGAGGCGTGCAGCCTGCGCCCGCACGGCTTTGCCGCCGGCAGCCGGGTGGAAGTGCTGCTGCGGCCGGATGATGTGGCGCACGACGACGCCAGCCCGCTGCGCGCGCGCGTGGCGGCGCGGGCGTTTCGCGGCGCAGAGTTTCTGTACACCCTGGCGCTGCCCTCCGGCCAGACCGTGCTGTCGCTGGCCCCCAGCCACCACGACCACGCCATTGGCGAAGAAATCGGCGTGCGTCTGGATGCCGAACACCTGGTGGCGTTTGCCGTCTGAGTTTGCCCCATCAGCCTTGCAGCAGCTGATAAGCCACGATCAACATCACCAGCGCCACGCTGATGTCCAACACCCGCCAACTGGTCGGCCGGGTAAACAGCGGGGCCAGCAGGCGCGCGCCGTAGGCCAGGGCAAAAAACCACAGCCATGAGGCCAGCGCCGCGCCCAGGCCAAAGGTGAATCTTTCTTGCGCGGGCAGTTGCGCCGCCACCCCGCCCAGCAGCACCACGGTGTCCAGATACACATGCGGGTTCAGCCAGGTCACCGCCAGGGTGGCCAGCAGCACTCGCCACACCGATTGCTGGCTATCCGCCGGCAGGGTCATCGATTCGCCATGCCAGGCGCGGCGCAAGGCCATGGCGGCGTACACCAGCAAAAAAGCCGCGCCGCCCCAGCGCGCCAGCGCCAGCAAGGCCGGCTGGCTGGCAATCAAGGCCCCGGCGCCGCCCACGCCCAGGGCAATCAGCAAGGCATCCGAACTGGCGCAAGCCAGCGCAATCTGCAAGCGATGCGCGCCACGCACCCCCTGCGCCAGCACAAAGGCGTTTTGCGCGCCAATCGCCACAATCAAGCCGGCACTGACCGCCAACCCCTGAAAAAATACCGCGCTTTGCATGTCCATTCCTGTCCGTCTGTGCAGAAAACCTGATGGACTCAGCTTACGGGCTGGGATAAATTCAGTAAAATTGTTTGTTTTTCATCATCATTAAAAAAATTTAACCATGCTCGACGCCAAACCCCTGGACGCGCTGGAAGCCATTGTCCGCGCTGGCAGTTTTGAGCTGGCCGCGCAGTGGCTGTGCATCACCCCGTCGGCGGTGTCGCAGCGCATTCGCCAGCTGGAAGAACACCTCGGGCAAACCGTGCTGGTGCGCAGCCAGCCGGTGCGCCCCACCCCGGCCGGCAAGCGCCTGCTGCGCCATGTGCGCCAGCTACAATTGCTGGAGGCTGAGTTACGCCATGATCTGGCGGGTGATGTGCCCGATGCCTTTACCACGCTGGCGGTGGCCGTTAACGCCGACTCACTGGAAACCTGGTTTCCTGAAGCGATTGCCGACTGTGTGGCGCAAGAAAACCTGCTGCTGCAATTGATTGTCGATGACCAGGACTACACCCACGCCCTGCTGAAAAACGGCGATGTGATTGGCTGTGTGACGACGCAGGCGCAGGCGCTGACCGGCTGCCAGAGCGTGTGCCTGGGGCGCATGCCCTATGTGTGCGTGGCCACGCCGGCATTTGCCCGCCGCTATTTTGCCGATGGCGTCAGCGCCGAGGCGCTGCGCGCGGCGCCGGCGATTTTGTTTAACCTGAAAGACAGCCTGCACCTGAACTTCATGGCCGATTACGGCCTGGCGCTGAATGATTTTCCGTATTTCACCGTGCCGGCGGTGCATGCGCTGCTGAATGTGGTGCTGGCCGGGCTGGGCTATGGGCTGACGCCGCGTTTGCAAGTGGCCGACTTGCTGGCCAGCGGCCGCTTGGTGGATGTGCTGGCCGGCGCGCCCGGCCCGGCGCTGACGCTGTATTGGCACAGCTGGGCGCTGCAATCGCCCAAGCTGGCGCGCTTTGGCGCGGCGGTGCAGGCCGGCGCGGCGCAGGCGATGCCACCTGCATTATGAGGCTTGGTCGGGTAAGACGCGCTGCCGCAGGCAGCTGCGCCAGCAAACCGGACTGACGTCGTCAATCATACTGACAGTTGCGCAACCGCAAACTATATAAAAGCGACACGATGTCAAGGCTGCACGCACGCCAAGGGCGGCAAGCTTACTGGCGGGTGCCGCCCATCTTGCGGTAACGGCCCTGGCCATCGCCTTCGGCCAGGCCCAGCCACACCAGCCGCTCCAGTCGTTCGACCCCCCAGGCGGCCGGATTGTCGGCATGGGCGTCCTGGCCAATAGCCACGGCCGAGCGCATGCGCCCATCCAGCAGCTTGAGCGCCTGAAAATCGCGCTCGGTGGCATGTTGTGGCGGGTTTTCCGCCAGACGCAGCTGGATTTTTTCCAGAAGAACTGCGTCGGGCAATATTTCTTCTGCCGGCATATCACTGGCGGCGTTGACGTTCATGCCGACAATCCGGCGGCGCAGGTCGCAGGCAAAGTTTTTCAGGCCGCGCTGCGAATCAGACGGACTGCCCGGTATGGTGACCTTGTGCGAACGGCCATCGTGGCTGAACAGCAGGTGAGCATGCTTGCCACCCATTTCCAGGCGGTGATCCTGAATGCCATAGCGTTCCATGGTCTCTTCAATGATCTTTTTGTAAGCAGGATTGATGCGCATATTAGGGTAAGCCTTCTGTAAAACATACGGTCACTCTGACAATTGCTGACAGTAGTCAACTATTGCTGACGGCCAGATGTGATGTTCCGCTTGTTCGTGCAAAAATTCAAGCACGTATTTTAAGTATTTATACGTACAAAGGCACGAATATAGCAAGTCTGGCTATCGACATGAACGAAAGTCAGTCTCAGTTGTGAGCCGGAAAGGCATGACCCACAGCGAAAGCTTGCGATGACAAGCTGGTGTGGGTCAGCAGTGTGGGTAATCCGAAAGACCGGATTATGTCAGCAAAAGTTCCCTGTCGTCAGCGTGGTTTAGTGCATTTTTTCATGAACTTCGCTCACTTGCGCACAGGGTGAACTTATTTGGCATGATCCATAATTTTAACGCATGAAAATTCCCGCTTAGCCTGCACAGCCGGGTTCACCCCTCTTGCTGCTCATGCAGCAACTCAGCCAGCAAGCGCACCCCCTGGCGCAGGCTGGCCGGGTCGCTGTGGCTGAAATTCAGCCGCATCGCGCTCACCGCCGCCGGCGCATTCGGGAAAAACGGCTCGCCCGGCATAAAGGCCAGCCCGCGCGCCATCGCTTCGGGCAAGAGCGTGCGGGTGTCGATGCCCGGCGTATTCAGCTGCAACCAAAAAAACAGCCCGCCCGGCGGGCATTGCCAGCTGGCTGCCTCACCCAATTGCTCGCTCAGCGCCGCGTGCATCTGGTCGCGGCGCTCGCGGTACAGCGTGCGCAGCCGGGCCAGGTGGCCGGCAAAGTCGCCCTGCAATTGCGACAGCACCAGCCACTGGCTCAGCCGGTTGCTGTGCAAATCCGCCGCCTGCTTGAGCTTGAGCAGATACGGAAACAACTCGGGCGAAGCAATCAGATAGCCCACGCGCAGGCCGGGGGCCAGGGTTTTCGAAAAGCTGCCCAGATAAATCCACGGCGCGCGCGTCAGCCGCGCGCACAGCGGCGTGCGCTCGCAGGCCTCGTCGTACACCAGCTCGCGGTAAGGGTCGTCCTCCACCAGCAGCACCTGCTGGGCGTCCAGCGCCTCGGCCGTTGCATCGCGATGGGCGGCGTCGTAGCAGCGGCCGGACGGGTTCTGAAAAGTCGGAATCAAATAGGCAAACGCCGGCTTGGCCGCCAGCCCGGCGCGCAGCGCGTCCAAGTCCGGCCCGTGCTCGCCCAGCGCCACGCTGCGGCAATCGGCGCCAAAAAACTGAAACGACTGCAAGGCCGCCAGATACGTCGGCGCTTCCAGCAGCACCGGCGTGCCGGGGTCGATCAGCAGCTTGGACACCAGATCAATGCCCTGCTGCGAGCCGGTGAGGATCAGCACCTGGCTGGCGTCACAGCGCATGCCCATGGCGCGCGCCCGCTCGGCCACCGCCTCGCGCAACGCCGGCTCACCTTCGGACGGGCCGTATTGCATCACCCCGTCCGGCACATCTTCCAGCCGGGGCAGCGCCAGCGTTTCGCTGGCCGGCAGGCCGCCGGCAAACGAAATCATGCCCGGCCGCTGGGCGGCGGCGAGGATGTCGCGGATCAGGGAAGAGGTGAGGCGGGCGGTGCGCTGCGATAACATGACGGGTCTCCGTGGGTTGGCTTTAGTCAATAAAGTTGACCTAATTATTCGCTACTTTGGATAAAATAGTCAACATGCTTGACCAAAATTCCCGTGACCCGGCGCTGGACGAAGCGCTGGAACTGTTTTTTTATGGCTTTCGCGCCTTCACCGCCCTGCCCGACCAAGTGCTGGCCGAACGCGGCCTGCAACGCGTGCACCATCGCGCGCTGTATTTTGTCGGCCGCCATCCTGGGCTGAGCGTCAACGCGCTATTGGGCATTCTCGGGGTGAGCAAGCAGGCGCTGAACGCGCCGCTGCGGCAATTGATCGAACGCGGGCTGATTGCCGTCGAAGTGGGCCAGCACGACCGCCGGGTGCGCGAGCTGACGCTCACCCCGGCCGGCGCCGAGCTGGAAGCGGCATTGTCCGCCGCCCAGCACGCGCTGATGGGCAAGGTGTTTGCCGAAGTCGGCCCCGAGGCCGAGGGGCAATGGAAGCGGGTGATGCGCGCGTTGGCGGCGCGCTGAGCACACGTTCAAAGAGGTTTGCGATATGGTCAGAAACTCGCCGCCTGTGCGCTGCTGCCTCTGCTGCGCACCAGTGCCCAGTGACGCGAGCCCCCAGTGACGCTGCCAAGCACCACACCCGGATGAGCGGGTGTGGCCACACCGCCTGCTATGCACGCAAACGCAAAGTCCAGTCTTTCAGCGCCTGCATCTGCGCCGCCAACTGGCCCAGCAAGCGCTCGTCGCGCACATCGCCATGCTCGTCAAAACCGCCGGCAAAGGCATTGGCGAACACCTCCGGCTTGTTCAGCGGATGCAAATCCAGATACACGCACACCTGGCGCAAATGGTATTGCGCCCGCGACGTGCCCATGCCGCCGCCCGCCCCCATGATCGCCACCGGCTTGCCGGCCAGCAAGGCGTTATCCGGCTCGCGCGAAGCCCAATCCAGCATGTTTTTCAGCGCTGGCGCCAGCGAATAATTGTACTCGGGGCAAGCCAGCACCAAGGCATCCGCCGCCGCCAACTGCGCCAGCACCCGCAGCACTGCCGCCGGCTTTTCGGTCAAATCCGCGTTATAAAACGGCACATCGGCCAACTCCGCCAGCGCCAGGCTCACCCCTGCCGGCAACTGCCCCTGCGCCGCGCGCAGCAAACCGCGATTGGTGGATTTGGCGCGCAAACTGCCGGCCAGGCCAAGAAATTGCAGACTCATGGGATCTCCTTAAAACGGCTGATCACGCCAAAGAAATGGGCAAAGCGCAGCCCTGACCAAGCGTGGGTTCACGGACAAGAGCACGCCACCTCACCAAGCATAGCGTTAAAGCGGTTTTTACGCCGAG
>ERZ650306.522-NODE-522-length-23251-cov-9.537981_pt1 | contig 23251 bp, 23 predicted proteins | sample MGYA00376242_ERZ650306 | MGnify/ENA primary metagenome ERZ650306 (study PRJEB26733, sample SAMN07839244) | wastewater metagenome | biome: urban; feature: wastewater treatment plant; material: waste water | place: USA: North Carolina | collected 2016-03-31 ... | reverse complement strand
CGCTGGCCAACCGCGCCACCATCGGCAACATGGGACCGGAATTCGGCTCCACCTGTGGCATCTTTCCGATCGACAACGTCACCCTCGACTACCTGCGTCTGACCGGCCGTTCCGAAGAGCAGATCGCTCTCGTCGAAGCCTACGCGAAAGCCAACAAGCTCTGGGGCGACGCCACCGATCCGGACTACGTAGAACCGCAGTACTCCGAATACCTGGAACTCGACCTCGGAACCGTTGTGCCGTCCATCGCAGGCCCGAAGCGTCCTCAGGACCGCATCAGGCTGTCCGAATCGAAAGAGAAGTTCGAAGCCACGCTGCCGGCGTACGAAACCGACAAGACCGTGCAGGATCCGATCGCGGTATCCACTGAATTCCGTGGCGACTTCGATATCAAGAACGGCGACGTGGCGATCGCGTCCATCACGTCGTGCACCAACACCTCCAACCCGTCCGTCATGATCGCCGCCGGCCTGATCGCCCGCAACGCGCATGCCAAGGGACTGAAGCCCAAGCCGTGGGTCAAGACCTCGCTTGGACCGGGCTCGCGCGTCGTCACCGACTATCTGGAAAAGGCCGGTCTTCAGAGCCATCTCGACAATGTCGGCTTCAACCTGGTCGGCTACGGCTGCGTCACCTGCATCGGCAACACCGGCCCGCTGATCCCCGAGATCTCCAAGGCCGTCAACGACGAGGACCTCGCCGTCGCCGCGGTCCTGTCCGGCAACCGCAACTTTGAAGCCCGCATCCATGCCTCCATCAAGACCAACTTCCTGATGTCCCCTCCCCTGGTCGTCGCCTTTGCGCTGGCCGGCCGCGTGGACATCGACTTCCAGACGGAACCGCTGGGCACGGACCGCAGCGGGAACCCCGTATTTCTGAAGGACATCTGGCCCAGCTCCGGGGAAATTGCGGAAGCCGTTGCCAAATCCCGCAACCCGGAAGCATACCGGGAGCTTTACACCATCACGCCGGACAGGAATCCCCGCTGGGCGGCCGTATACGCGCCGGAAGGCTCTGTCTTCCAGTGGAATGAACAATCCACCTACATTCAGGACCCTCCTTTCTTCAGCGGCTTCAACGGCCAGCCCCGCACACTGGCGGATATCACGGATGCCCGCCCCCTGGGCATTTTCGGCGATTCCGTAACCACGGACCACATCTCCCCTGCCGGAGCCATCCGGGAAACAGGGCCCGCAGGGCTGTACCTGCAGGGCATGGGAGTGGACAGAAAAGATTTCAACTCCTTCGGCTCCCGCCGCGGAAACGACCGCGTGATGACCCGTGGCACCTTCGCCAATGTCCGCATTAAAAACCTGATGGTAGACGGCACGGAAGGCGGTTACACGCTGTATTTCGGCAACCACGCCGTTCCCGCCCCGGACAAGGAAATAATCCCTGCCGCGGGAACGCCCGCCTTCATCTATGATGCGGCCATGGCCTACGCTCAGGACGGCGCTCCGCTCATCGTCATCGGCGGAGAAGACTACGGCATGGGTTCTTCCCGCGACTGGGCGGCCAAGGGCGTGCGTCTGGCAGGGGTGGAAGTGATTGTCGCCGAAGGCTTCGAGCGCATTCACCGCACCAACCTGATCGGCATGGGCGTGCTGCCGGTGGAGTTCAAGCCGGGCGTCACCCGCCTGACCCTGGGCCTGGACGGCACGGAAACCTACGACATCCAGGGCGAGCTGTCGCCGCGCTGCGACCTGACGCTGGTGATCCATCGCAAGAATGGCGAAACCACCGAAGCCCAGGTCACCTGCCGTCTGGACACCGCCGCCGAAGTGCGCGTGTACCAGGCCGGCGGCGTGCTGCAACGCTTTGCCCAGGACTTCCTGGAATCCAACGCCTGATCTGACGCCGCGCCCGCCGGGGGACTGGCGGGCGCGGCCCGACGCAAGGAACTGATTTGATGGCCCATCTCCCCCAAGTCAAAATCCCCGCCACCTATATCCGTGGCGGCACCAGCAAGGGCGTGTTTTTCCGCTTGCAGGATCTGCCCGAAGCCTGCCAGGTTCCGGGCGCGGCGCGCGACCAGCTGTTCATGCGCGTGATTGGCAGCCCCGACCCCTACGCCGCGCACATCGACGGCATGGGCGGCGCCACCTCCAGCACCAGCAAGTGCGTGATTTTGTCCAAGTCCAGCGTGCCCGAGCACGATGTGGATTATCTGTATGGCCAGGTGTCGATCGACAAGCCCTTTGTCGATTGGTCGGGCAACTGCGGCAATCTGTCCACCGCTGCTGGCGCGTTTGCCATTCACGCCGGCCTGGTGGACCCGGCGCGCATCCCCGACAACGGCGTGGCCGTGGTGCGCATCTGGCAAGCCAATATCCAGAAAACCATCATCGCCCACGTGCCGGTGAGCAACGGCCAGGTGCAGGAAACCGGCGATTTCGAGCTGGACGGGGTGACCTTCCCGGCGGCGGAAATCGTGCTGGAGTTCATGGACCCGTCCGACGACGGCGAAGACGGCGGTTCGATGTTCCCCACCGGCAATCTGGTGGACGATCTGGAAGTCCCCGGCGTGGGCACGTTCAAGGCCACCATGATCACCGCCGGCATCCCGACGGTGTTCGTCAACGCCGCCGACATCGGCTACACCGGCACTGAACTGCGCGAGCAGATCAACACCGACCCGGAAGCGCTCAAGCGCTTTGAGGCGATTCGCGTGGCCGGCGCGCTGCGCATGGGGCTGATCAAAACCCCGGAAGAAGCCGCCACCCGCCAGCACACCCCGAAGATTGCCTTTGTCGCCCCGCCGACCACTTACACGGCGTCCAGCGGCAAGACCATCGACGCGGGTGATGTCGATTTGCTGGTGCGCGCGCTGTCGATGGGCAAGCTGCACCACGCCATGATGGGCACCGCCGCAGTGGCCATCGGCACGGCGGCCGCCATCCCCGGCACCCTGGTCAACCTGGCTGCCGGCGGCGGCGAGCGCGAAGCCGTGCGCTTTGGCCACCCGTCCGGCACCTTGCGCGTGGGCGCCCAGGCTAAGCAGGTGGACGGCCAGTGGACGGTGACCAAGGCGATCATGAGCCGCAGCGCCCGCATCATTATGGAAGGTTGGGTGCGCGTGCCCGGCGGCACGTTCTGAAATATTTGGAGCGGCTCACAAAACCCTCTTGGCGTTGCTGGGCTGAGTGTGGTGAGCAGCTAAAGATTTTACGCACTGCGCGGGGCTGACCGCAGATCGTCAGCTCCGCCCAAACAGGGTTTCTTCGTGTCTGTTGTAAAACCCAGGTGATTGAGCCCGGCCTTGCGCCGGGCTTTTTTTTAATCGTTCAGCCTGAAGTCGCCGCCGGCCCCGCCTCGACGCAATACCACTACCGTGCTGGCCAACAAATCGCACATCCAAGAGCGCTGTGCGGGGTTTTGTGATCAGCGCTTAACCAATCAGACATCTCAATGATGCGCCTTGCCAGATTTTGGCGAGGCAGCTGCACGTGCTTCCTTGAGAAATGCTGTGATCAACGCTTCTACCCGTGGCAGCAGGCGCATTTGCTCAGCCATGACCAATTCCATGCTCTTGCGCGTCAGGATCGGTGTCTTGGCCACCACGGCCTGTCCGGCCTCAGAGCGATAAAACGCCAGCATGCCGTCGATTTCCGTTTGGTTGAATGTGTCCTGATACAAACGGACGTATTCTGGTTCCATCTTGCTCCATCCGGACTCGTCCATCATGACAGTCACCAGTTTGGCCTGAAAGGCACGCATGCGCTCACTGTTGACGGCTACGGGCATCGATGCCATTTGTTGTTCCAGTAGATGCAAAACCTGGGCTTGTGCCTGCACCATGGTATCGCGGTAGTTTTGTTCGGTCTGGGTGATGTGCAGCATCTCGCGCACGGATAGCTCGCTGGCTGGCGCCTCGCTGGCCCAGACGGGCAAAGTGTGGCTGACCAGCAACAGGCTGATGGCAAGCAGGGAGGTTTTCATGGCAGGGCTTTCTGGCCACAGATTCGGCCGGGGTTTTGAACATGTCCGTCAGGCCAGAACAAGCACTGACAGCGTGCCAACAGCATGTTACAGGCCTGCACCAGGCCGATTCAATGCTTGAAACTGCTTAAGCCGGCCTGCAGGCTGGATGGCAGGTGTCATTCGCTGCAGCATTTGGCAAGCCGGGCAGGTAATCCTACGAATTGTCATAGCCATCCCCACTACCTATACTGCGCCCATGTTATTCTTTTGGCGTAAATTGCCGTGTGGCCAGCCTTATCGGCCCTAATGCAGTGCCGGCCATAAATCGTTTTTGCCTATCTATCCACGGAGCCATGTCATGCACCATCCTTATATGTGGTTTGTTCTGGCTGCGCTTGCGTTGGTGGCAGAGCTGATTCTGGGCACGTTCTACTTTCTGGTCATCGGCATCAGCATGATGCTGGTCGGGCTGGGTGGCGTGTGGGGTTATCTGGATGGCAATGTCCAGGGCCTGCTGGTGGTGACTCTCTCCGGGCTGGGCTGTTGGCGGCTGTGGCGCTATCAGCAGATACAACGGCAGCGGCCGCTGGAGGCGCTGGAAGTCATCGGCCAGCCTGTGGTGGTGGAGCAATGGCTCAGCCCGCAGCAGGCGCGCGTGCAGTGGCGTGGCGCACACTGGGATGCCCGGCTGGCCAAAGGGCATGCCAGCCTGTTTGGCGAGGCGACTTATATCATCAGTGCGCAGGAAGGCAATCTGCTGTGGATAGAGCCGTTCACTGACATTGGTAGCCCCCCTGTCAAGCTGCACTGAGTGCGGCGAACAAAATCCCCTGGCGTTGTGGTGTGATCTTGTCGTGTTCGCTGTACTGTCTGCGGTGATACGCTTGGTCAGGGCCGCTTCGCTGTGTTTTGTGAGCAGCGCCACATCTTGCTCCTGCTGCCGGTCAAGGGCCAACAGCGTAGGCCTTGACCGCGTGCAGCGGTTTTCCCCTTGGCAGTGCAAGAGTAGAATGCCGATTTTTCCGCTATCTTCGGCCGAGCCTTCCATGATCCGCACCCGTTTTGCTCCCAGTCCCACCGGTTTTCTGCATATTGGCGGTGTTCGTACCGCGCTGTTCTCCTGGGCCTACGCCCGTAAGCACGGTGGCACTTTTGTGCTGCGCATCGAAGATACCGACCTGGAGCGCTCCACTCCCGAATCGGTGCAGGCGATTCTGGACGGCATGCACTGGGTGGGCCTGGACTACGACGAAGGCCCGTTTTACCAAACCCAGCGCTTTGACCGTTACAAAGACGTGATCCAGCAACTGCTGGTCAGCGGCTACGCCTACCTGTGCTATTGCAGCAAGGAAGAACTCGACGCCATGCGTGCCGAGCAAGAAGCTCGTGGCGAAAAACCGCGCTACGACCGCCGCTGGCGCCCGGAAGACGGCAAAACCCTGCCCACTCCGCCGGCTGGCGTGCCGCCGGTGGTGCGCTTCAAAACCCCGCTGTCCGGCAGCGTGGCCTGGGACGACGCGGTCAAAGGCCGGATTGAATTCCAGAACGAAGAACTCGACGACCTGATCATCGCCCGTCCGGACGGCAGCCCCACCTATAACTTCTGCGTGGTGGTGGACGACTGGGACATGAACATCACCCACGTCATCCGTGGCGATGACCACGTCAACAACACCCCGCGCCAGATCAATATCCTGAAAGCGCTGGGCGCGCCGCTGCCGGTGTATGGCCACCTGCCGATGATTCTTAACGAAGACGGCCACAAGATGTCCAAACGCCGCGACGCGGTCAGCGTGGTGGACTACGAAGGCAAGGGCATTCTGCCCGAGGCGCTGCTCAACTACCTGGCGCGGCTGGGCTGGGGGCACGGCGACGAAGAGTTTTTCAATATGGACCAGTTTGTCGAATGGTTCAGCCTGGAAGCGGTCAGCCCGTCGGCCAGCCGCTTCAATCAGGAAAAATTCCTCTGGCTGAACGCCCAGCATATCAAGGCCGCCGACAACGCCCGTCTGGCCGAGCTGATCACCCCGCGGCTGACTGCGGCGGGCATCTCCACCGCACAAGGCCCGGCGCTGGCTGAAGTGGTGGCGCTGGTCAAAGAGCGCGTGCAGGAGCTGAACGCGCTGGCGCGCGAGTGCGATTATTTTTATCAGCCGCGCCAGCCGCAGCAAGCCGAGCTGGACAAGCACATCCTGCCGGACACCCGCGAGCGCATGGCGCGCTTTGCCGCCCAACTGGCTGCGCTGCCGGAGTGGAATACCGAAGCCATCCATGGGCTGTTCAAGCCGTTCTGCGCCGAAGAAGGCATCAAGATGGGCCAATTGGGCATGCCGCTGCGCGTGCTGGTGTGCGGCACCACGCAAACGCCGTCGGTGGACGCCGTGCTGGCCTTGATTGGTCGCGAACAGGTGCTGGCGCGCCTGGCTGGCTGATGCTAACCGGGCCGTCAGGCCGGTGACGATGTGACAAAGCGGCGGACAGTGTTCACTCTGTCCGCCGCTTTGTCATGGCGATGACGCGATCTCGGTCAAGCGGCCGCCAGCATCTCGTCCAGCGCCTTCACCGCTGCCTGAATGCTGGCAAACACCCCGGCCGGGTTGGCGTCGCCGTACATATAGGCCGGTGCACTGATCATGCGGTGCTTGCTGTCCACGCAGGCCTGTTCAAGTGGAGTGACCACATGGGTCTGCCCCCAGGTGGCCAGCGCGGCGTTCATGGCCGGGCCTTCGCAATCGCCAAAAGTCAGCCGCACGCCGCTCAAGCCGGCGTCGCGGGCGGCAATGCCCAGCACCAGCGGCGCAGCGCACAGCGCCAGCAGCGGCAGCTTGCGCGCCATGGCGTCGGTCACTGCCGAGTTGACATCAGCGTACAGCTGCGCCTTGTCGCCCTGGTCGATAAAGGTGGTCAGGTTTTTGGCGGCGCCAAAACCGCCGGGAAAGGCCAGCGCGCAATGCTCGGCAGCCTTGAAGGCGCTCAGCGGTTGAATGGCGCCACGGGCAATACGCGCCGATTCGGTGAGGATATTGCGCGCGCCGTCGGCCGGTGCGCCCTTGAAGTGATCCACCACATGATATTGCTCGCGCACTGGCGCATAACAGCGGTAGCTGAAGCCGGCTTGCGACAGGGCAATCAGCAGGCCCACGGCTTCGGTGATTTCAGTACCGTCATACACGCCGCAACCAGACAGCACCACGGCAACAGGCAGGGAAGATTTCATCGGGCATCTCCAGATTCAGGGTGGCAACGGTGCGCGGCCCGGACACGGACGGGGCCGCAGTGAATGCGCCATTCTACCTGAAGCCATGGCCGGCGCGGGTCTGGCTCCGCAGCCAGCTATGCAGACGGCGTCTCAGATGGCGTAGTCGGTGCTTTACCCGCTGCCAGACTGGCCTGCAATTGGCGCAAGGCGGTCTTGACCGCCTCGGGGGTGAAATCTGGCGAGCTCGGATTCAGCAGGCTGTCCAGTGCGGCATTCAGCACCGCTGGCGCACTGCTGACGGCTTGCGCCCCCACATCCTGGCCCGCCAGTGTGGGGGCAGCACGCATGGCGGCATCAAAAGCACGCCGGGCTGCGGGCGACAAGGCATCCAGTACGCTGGCCGGGTTCAAGCCGATGCGGGTTTGTTTGCTGTGTAGCAATTCAGCAAATGGCTGGCTGGACACCGCTTGTGAAGGCAGCGCCGCCACACGGGCGGCACTGGCGCGATCCAATGGGGTAACAGGCATGGCAGACTCCTGATACGGGGCAGACAATCGCCTTACCATAGCGCGCAAAACCCACGACGGCAAGGGCGCGCTGTTGACCTGGGCCAGCGCGCTCAGGCGAATCCGTATGGCCATATTGAGGGTTTGCCCGACTCACTCAGAAAGGAAATACCATGTCTTGTCTTCGTGTTGGCCAACTGGCCATCGGACTGGCCAGTGCCAGCGCACTGGCCCAAGGGGGCGGCCTGGATGCGGCTCGCTGCACATTCAACGGCAAGCCCCTGGCCGGCCGCGTGCAGGTGGTGAACAGTTTTCCCGATGTGCGCGTGCAAGTCGTGGCATCGTTTCCGGATATGCGCGTGCAGTGGGTCAATAGCTTTCCGGATCGCTGCGGGCGCTGGCAGCAGGTAGAAAGTTTTCCGGATGTGCGCATCCAGTATGTAGACAGCTTTCCCGATGTGCGCGTGCAGTTTGTCGAAAGCTTCCCTGGTGCTCAGCCGCGCTGAGACATGCTTGTTGCTGTCTTTGCGCTGGGTGTTGCGAGCGACGCTTTGAACACGCTTTTAGCCCTGCCGTCGCCACGGCCACAGCATCGGCTCACGCCGCGCCAGCCACCACAAGGCAGGCAGATTGCACACCGCCACACAGAGAAACAGCAAGGCAATGCTGTCCAGCCAGGCCAGCAGGACGGCGCTGAGTGCAGCGGCCGCCACCATGAACAGGCCGTTGACGATATTGTTGGCGGCAATCGCCTGCGCGCGAAAATCTTCCGGGCTGGCGGTTTGCAGCCAGGTGTACAGCGGCACCGTGAACAAGCCGCCAAAACCGCCCAGCAAGGCAAAATCCAGCAATTGTCGCCAAGCCGCCGGGCGCGCCAGATATGTCGCCAGCCCCATCAGCTCGCCGCTGTGCCGGGCATGACTGGCGGCATACAAATCCAGCCCGGCCACCGTCATGCCCAGCAAGCCCACGCCCACCCAGCCCAGCCGTAGCTGGGCATGGGACAGCCGTGCGCACAGCATCGAGCCCAGGCCAATCGCCACCGAAAACACCGCCAGAATCAAGGTGTATACCTGTGGGTCGCCGCCCAGGTGCAGGCGGGTGAAGGTGGGCAGTTGAGTCAGGTATACCGCGCCGAGCAACCAGAACCAGGAAATTCCCAGCATGGCGGTCCACAAGGCCGGTGTGCGTCGTGCCTGGCATAGCAGATCAGCGGTGTCTCGCCATAAATTCAGGTGCAACGGCAAGTCCGGTGCGCTGGGCGGGGCAGGCGGAATTGTCCGGCTGCTGGCCCAGCCCAGCGCCGCCGCCAGCATCAGCAGCGCGATGGTCAGTGGCAGTGAATGCAGCGCCAGCATGCCACCGGCCATCTGGCCAAGCAGGATGGCAATAAAAGTGCCCATCTCGATCAGGCCATTGCCACCAATCAACTCGTGCGGGCGCAGATGCTGCGGCAGCATGGCGTATTTGACCGGACCAAAAAAAGTGGAATGGGCGCCCATCAGGAACAGCGCCAGCAGCAGCACGCCCGCGTGATGCTGCGAAAACCCCAGTGCCGCCAGCAACATGATGGCCAGCTCGCTAAGCTTCACCCAACGGGCCACACGGGCCTTGTCGATTTTTTCCGCCAACCGGCCGGCGGTGGCCGAAAACAGGAAAAACGGCAGAATGAACAAGCCGGAAGCCAGATTGACGATTTGCGCGGCAGGTAAGCCGGCAAATGACAGCCCGGCGTAGCTCACCCACACCAGGAATGCCGTTTTCAGCAAATTGTCATTGAAAGCGCCCAGAAACTGGGTAGAGAACAACGGCAGAAAACGCCGGCTGGCAAAAAAAGCAAATGTGCTGGACATGAAAAACTCTCTGGCGCGGCAGGCCGCAGAGCACGGTGCTCAGGGCGGCGGCTGTTTGTTGTCTGGTTTGGTCGAATCATCGTCCATCAGGATGCGATGTCCGGGGCCTTCCAGATCGTCGAACTGGCCTGAGCGGGTGGCCCACCAGAACAGCCCGCCAATCACAAAGGCGAGCAGAATCGAAAACGGAATCAGCAAATACAGACTTTCCACGGCCACACCTTGTGCGCAAGTTTGCGGTGAGCGGCGATTGTACACCGTTGCCGCCCATGCCTCACGCTCCGCCTGCCGCCACCGACTTGACCCCTATGGCCGCCATCACATCCCGCAGCAACAAGGCCATGCCCTGCAAGGTCAGCCGTCAGGACACAGACACCACATCGGTAAACATATTTACTCTTGTTCAGAACAACACGGTGATGGGGCAACCCCGCCAGACCGAATCCAGTGCCCGCTTGCGCATGACACACACTGTTGCACTTTGTTACCGCTGGCGGTGCGCCATCGCGCTATGCTGCGACATTGCCGCCAGAATCCCATGGAACTCGATATGCCCCTCCGCAGCCCCATCCAGCCATCCCATCCGGGCATCCGGCCATGAGATCAGGCGTGCTGCTGGAACTGGAGCTGGTGCTACTGGTGGTGTGTTCGCTGGTGGCGCCCGCCGGGGCTTATGCTTTTCTGTATGGTCGCTGGTCGATTTCGCGGCGAACCGTGCTGGGCTTTGCCATGCTGTTGATTGTGCTGGCCGGGGTGGACGTGGCGCTGCTGCAATCGCTGACCGAAAAAGCCCGGCGCACGCCAGACCTGCCTGGCATGCAGTTGTTTACCGATCAGCTGGCCCTGGTGTTGTATGTGCTGCCGGCAGCCCTGGCCGGCTTGGGGGTGAATCTGCTTTCGCATGTGCTGATCAGCCATCTGGGACAGGCCGAACGGCGGTTTGACCATCAGCACAGCCATGCCACCAGCACGCCTCATCTGCAGCACTGGCAGACGGGGCTTGTCATGCTGGCGATTGGCGCTATTTTTTTGCTGGATCTTTACAGTGGCAACGATATCCGGCTGCACGCGCTGTATCTGTTTCCACTGGCCTGGGTGGCCCGGCATCGCCAAGGCTGGCTGTTCACCACGCTGACCTTGCTGACGGTCAGCGCCTTGCAGATCGTGACTTTTTCGCTGGCCGCCGCCGGCATGGCCAGCTTTATCACCGATGCGCTGGTGTCGCTGTCGGCCTCGTGCCTGGTGGTGGTATTGGCCCGGCAGTCTGGCCAACGCCAGCAGGAACGTCCGTTTGCGCCACGGCAGGCGCGGGATATCCGTTGAGCGCTGTGCGGATTTCGTCGCGCTGGCACCGAATAATGCGCTGGCGAAAGGCTTGGGTCAGCTGTGCCGATTGGCCAGGCGTCAGGCCGGCAGCCAAAGTGATTTGGCGACGTATGAACGGCGTGCCAGCCGGGTCTGTGCAGGCGGCCAAAGCACACAGGCATACCATGCATGATATTGCACTCTATGTAAAATAAGTGCCATGTATTGCACTTAATCGCTTGTAAAAACAACAGCCGCCGACCAAAGGCCGGCGGCTGTGCATGCAAGCGCGCAGTGGCTCACTCCGCCTTGTCGGCGGCCTCAATACGCTCGGCCACCGGGGCCAGATCCACCGACTCGGCGGCGCTTTCCTCGTGCAGATTCATGATGACATCGGTCAGTTTGCGCCGTGCCGGGATGTGATGGTCAAAGCGCCAATCGGCAATCAGCTCCATGGCCAGATCGAAATTGCGCATGTCCAGCGCGTTCAGTTGCGACAACTGAAAAGGCACACCGGTTTCCAGGCTGCGCGCCAGATCCACCAACACGGCCACATCGCCCTCGGCGGCGCCGGATTCGATCAATTTGCGGATTTTTTTTGCTGCATTCATGTCACGTTCCTGGTGAGTGTCGAACCTGTCGTGATGATACGGGGGGTTTGCACTGCACAATATTAAGCTTGTGTTGCCATTATATGACATGCCGGCCGCTTTGCCCGGCACTTTGTGCGCCGTATCCGGGCCGGCGCCCGGGGCCAGATCAGCACATGCAGCCACCTGGCGAACCTCACCCGGACCCTGAACCCGGGCAAAAGTTCCTTGGCCGTCCGTCACCAGGCCACGTCAGTGGCAGGTGTCGTTTCCCCATGCTGTCCTTGTCTATACAATATCGCTTTTTTCATCCTCGGCGCGCGCCGATGCTGGAGCAGAACCGCATGTCTGAAGAACAATTCACCAATATCTCGATGGCCGTGCTGCTTACCGGTCTGATCCTGTTCATGGGCTTCATCATCTGGGATCTGGGCAAAAAGTCCAACGCCGGCCGCTTTGGCATGTTCGTGCTGTTTCTGGCGCTGGGTTTTGGCGTCACCGGCTTTGTCTTCAAGGAACTGCTGGTCAGCTACATCATCGCCAAATAAGCGCAGCCGGGTTTACCCGCCTCAGGAAATGTTATGCCGTCATTTGATATTGTTTCAGAAGTCGATGTCGTCGAAATCAAGAACGCCGTCGAGCAGTGCAACAAAGAAGTCAGCAACCGCTTTGACTTCAAGGGCTCGGACGCCCGCGTCGAGCAGGGCGACAAGGTGCTGACCGTGTTTGCCGACGATGATTTCAAGCTGGAGCAGGTGATTGACGTGCTCAAGACCAAGCTCAGCAAGCGCAATGTGGACATCCGCTGCCTGGATTACGCCAAAGTCGAAAAAGTCAGCGGCAACAAGGTCAAGCAGGCCATCACCGTCAAAGTGGGCGTGGACACCGAGCTGGCCAAAAAGCTGGTGCGTCTGATCAAGGACAGCAAGCTGAAGGTGCAGGCGTCGATTCAGGGCGACGCCGTGCGCGTGTCCGGCGCCAAGCGCGATTTGCTGCAAGAGTGCATCGCCATGGTGCGCAAGGAAGTCACGGATTTTCCGCTGCAATACAATAACTTCCGCGATTGATACTCCCGGCGCGCCGCCGGGTTCTGGAGGGTGCGATGCGCTCCATGATTCGCCATGCTTTACTGGCCAGCGCTGCGCTGACGCTGCTGGCTGGCTGCGCCCAGTTGTCGGTGCAGACCGACTACAACCCGGCCCGACCGCTGCCGCCGCTGCGTACTTATCAACTGGGCGAGGTGCGCGTTTACGACGCCCAGGGCCGGCTGGACGCCGACAACACCTTGCAAAAAGACCGCATCGGCCGTGTGCTGGCCACGGCATTTGCCGAGCGCGGTGTCAGCCCCTTGTCGCGTCAGGCCGATGTGCAGGTGAATGTGGAAGTCGAACAGCGCGAAGTCAGCCAGATCATCGACCCACGCCCGCGCGTCAGCGTGGGCATTGGCCGGGGCATCTATCCGGGCTGGGGTTTGGGCTGGCAAGTGCCGATGCAGCGCGACTATCAGGAAGGCCGCTTGCGGGTGGACCTGCTCAAGGATGGTGCACTGCTGTGGCGCGGCGAAACCCGCGCCACGCTCAACAGCAATGGTCAGTGGGACGAGGCTGGTATGCTGGATGGCATGCGTCAGGTGATCAAGGCGCTGCCGCCGCCAGCACCCTAAGTGTGGCTAACAAAGCTGAGCGAAGCGATCCTGGCCAGGCGCGCGACCGCAGACAGTACGGGGTAGTACGGCAAGGTCGGGCAACAACGCCAGGAGGGGTTTGTTAGCCGCTCTAAGTGTGGCTGCCTGGCGCCCCCTGTTTGCTACGCGGCTCACCAAACGCCACGCAATCGGCGCGGCTGACAGTGAGCCCGTCAGACGGGATCATCAGAAGGTGGGCGGCGAGCTGGCGCTGACCACTTCGCAGATTTCATCGCCGACATTGCGAAAGCGGTGCGGCTGCTGGCTGTCAAAATAATACGCGTCGCCCGGCCCCAGCACGCGTGATTCTGTGCCTACGGTGAGCTCTACATGGCCACGGATGACCACGCCGCCTTCCTGGCCGTCGTGTTGCAGCATGTCCGGCCCGGTGTCGGCGTGAATCTCATAGCGCTCGCGCAGGATGGCGATGTCGCGCCGCTCGTGCCCGACGCCCACCAGCCGCAGCTCAATGCCGTTATTGCCCAGGTCGGGCAGCTCATCATGGCGGTAAAACACCTGCTGTGCGGCCGTCTCGGCGTCGAAGGTGAAGAAGTCGGCCAGCGACATGGGCAGACCTTCCAGCACTTTCTTCAGCGAGCTGATCGACGGGCTGACCCGGTTCTGTTCAATCAGGGAAATGGTGCCATTGGTGACGCCGGCCCGTTTGGCCAGCTCACGCTGCGACAGCCCGAACTTGTCCCTCACCATGCGCAAACGCGCGCCCACATCCATGCCTGATCCTTCCTGATATGCAAGACGGCCTGCGCCGCTTGCGGTCACCACTGTTCACAATTCTAGACGACCTGCCCATTCATGCTACGACAATGGCACGAATGCTGCATGGCAAAACCGGTGTTTCTTGGCATGCCAGCCTGTTTGCAGCCAGAATTTACAAACAATCTGGCGGTATTGTAGATTTTTTTAAACAAACCATGCGATTTGCCTCACTCACGCCCATGGCCTGAGCCGGCGGCGCGGCCGCCTATGGTAATCGCTATGGCCGCAGAACTTAAGAACTTGTTAACGATGGCATCAGTCCTGACAGATATTTCGGACAGCTCACAAAACTCAGCGCAGCGCGCCTGGCCAGGCGCGCGACCGCAGACCGTGCTGACAGCACGGCAAGATCGGGCAACAACGCCAGGAGGGTTGGGTGGGCTGTTCTTCTTCCGGATGGGTGCAAGGAGCGCGCCATGTACGCCGTAGTGGGAATTCCCTGTGACATCAAGCCGGTAGGCAAGCATCCGTTTCATGCTGCTGGCGTGAAATACGTCGCCGCCGTGGCCGGCGGCGCCCGCTGTTTGCCGCTGCTGCTGCCGGCGCTGGGCGGGCAACTGCCGCTGGCGGCGGCGCTGGATCAGTTTGACGGCGTGTTGCTGACCGGCAGCTTGTCCAATGTCGAGCCGCAGCACTACGCTGGCGCAGCCAGCCGCCCCGGCACGCTGCACGACCCGGCGCGCGACGCCACCACGCTGCCGCTGATTGGCGAAGTGATCGCGCGCGGCATGCCCTTGCTGGGCATTTGCCGCGGCTTTCAAGAGATCAACGTCGCCTTGGGCGGTACGCTGCATCAGCATGTGCAGGAACAAGCCGGCCTGGCCGACCACCGGGATTTATCCGGCGACGCGCCGCTGGAGGTCAGCTACGGGCTGGCGCACCCGGTGCGGCTGCGCCCCGGCAGCCTGCTGGCCCAGGCGCTGGGCGTGGACGAGATTCAGGTGAACTCACTGCATCAGCAAGGCGTGGCCACCCTGGCCCCCGGCCTGCGCGCCGAGGCGCACGCGCCGGATGGGCTGATCGAAGCCTTCAGCCTGCCCGATGCGCCGGGCTGGCTGCACGCGGTGCAATGGCACCCGGAATGGCAGTATGCACACAACCCGGCTTCGCTGGCGCTGTTTACCGCGTTTGGCGAAGCCTGTCGGCAATACCGGCAGGCCCGCACCGGCCAGCCAGCGTTGCCCACCCCGCAAGGAGAAGCCCGATGAGCAGCTATATGATCGAATGGATGCGCGAGCATCGCATCACCGAAGTGGAATGCATTGTCCCCGACATGACCGGCGTGGCGCGCGGCAAGATTGTGCCCAAGGACAAGTTCATCAGCGAACCAGAAATGCGGCTGCCAGAAGCCGTGCTGATTCAAACCGTGACTGGCGATTACCCGGACGACAGCGTGCTGGACCCGGTGGACGCCGACATGATTCTGCAACCGGATCAAAACACCATCCGCTTTGTGCCCTGGGCGGTGGACCCGACCGCGCAGATCATCTTTGACTGCTACAAGTCCGATGGCCAGATGTCGGAAGCCGCGCCGCGCGCCGTGCTGCGCCGGGTGCTGGATTTATACGCCCAGCGCGGCTGGTCGCCGGTGATTGCCCCGGAAATGGAGTTTTACCTGATTGCCACCAACCCGGACCCGGACATCCCGGTGACGCCGCCAGTGGGGCGCACCGGTCGCGCCGAATTTGGCCGCCGCTCCTACGCCATTGATGCCGTGAACGAATTTGACCCGCTGTTCGAGGACATCTACGACTACTGCCATGCGCAAAACCTGGAAGTGGACACGCTGATTCACGAAATCGGCACCGCGCAGATGGAAATCAACTTCTTGCACGGCAACCCGCTGGACCTGGCCGACCAGGTGTTTTTGTTCAAGCGCACGGTGCGCGAGGCGGCGTTCCGCCATGGCATGTACGCGACTTTCATGGCCAAGCCGATGGAAGGCGAGCCGGGCAGCGCCATGCATATGCACCAGAGCGTGATCGACACCGCCAGCGGGCGCAATGTGTTCTCCAACGAAGACGGCAGCCCGTCGCCGGCGTTTTATCACTTCATCGGCGGCTTGCAGCGCTATCTGCCGAAAACCATGCCGTTTTTTGCCCCATATGTGAACTCTTACCGCCGGCTGACCCCGTACACCGCCGCGCCGACCAATGTGCAATGGGGCTTTGACAACCGCACGGTGGGCCTGCGCGTGCCGCACTCCAGCCCGGCGGCGCGCCGGGTGGAAAACCGCGTGCCGGGGGTGGACGTCAATCCCTATATCGCCATGGCCGCCTCGCTGGCCTGCGGCTATCTGGGCATGGTCAACCAGATCGACTGCGCCGAGCCGGTGCAGATCAACGCCTATTCGCTGCCTTACGAGCTGCCGCGCGGCACTGAAGATGCCCTGGAGCAACTCAAGGCCTGCCCGGAAATCGCCGAGATTCTTGGCCCGCGCTTTGTCGAGCTGTACATCGCCATGAAAGAAAAAGAATTCTCTGAGTATTTCCGCGTGATCAGCCCGTGGGAGCGTAAATTCCTGCTGCTGCATGTGTAAACTGCACGCCATTCATCCCATCCTCTCCCAGATTATTCCGTTGGCCATGCCATGGGCGCATGGCCAACGTCACCAGGAGCCGCATCATGAACACCCCCCGCACCACGCAAGCGTGGCAGGCGCTTGACGCCGCCCATCATCTGCATCCGTTCTCTGACGCCCATTCGCTCAATCAATTGGGCAGCCGGGTGGTGGTGCGCGGCGAAGGCGTGCGCATCTGGGATTCGGAAGGCCAGTGCATCATCGACGGCATGGCCGGGCTGTGGTGCGTCAATCTCGGCTATGGCCGCAAGGAGTTGGCCGAGGCGGCTTACCAGCAAATGCTGGAACTGCCGTTTTACAATACATTTTTCAAGACCACTCACCCGCCGGTGATCGAGCTGTCCACCCTGCTGGCCGAGCTGACCCCGCCGCAGTTCAACCATGTGTTTTTGACCAATTCCGGCTCGGAATCCAACGACACCGTGATCCGCATGGCGCGGCATTTCTGGGCGGCGCAAGGCCAGCCGCAGAAAAAAATCCTGATCAGCCGCATCAACGCCTACCACGGCTCCACCATTGGCGGCGCCTCGCTGGGCGGCATGAGCTATATGCACGCGCAGGGCGATTTGCCGATTCCCGGCATTGTGCATATCGAGCAGCCGTATTGGTATGTGAATGGCGGCGAACTCAGCCCGGAAGAATACGGCCTGAAAGCCGCCCGCGCGCTGGAAGCCAAAATCCTTGAACTGGGCGCCGAAAACGTCGCCGCCTTTATTGGCGAGCCGATTCAGGGCGCTGGCGGGGTGATTATCCCGCCGTCCACCTATTGGCCAGAAATCCAGCGCATCTGCCGCGAGCACGATATTTTGCTGATCAGCGACGAAGTGATTTGCGGCTTTGGCCGCACCGGGCGCTGGTTTGGCTGTGAGTATTTTGGCTTTGCGCCGGATCTGATGCCGATTGCCAAGGGCTTGTCGTCGGGTTATCAGCCGATTGGCGGGGTGATGGTCGGCGACCGGGTGGCCCAGGTGTTGATGAATTCGGGCGATTTCAACCACGGCATGACCTACTCCGGCCACCCGGTGGCGGCGGCAGTGGCGGCGGCCAACCTGAAAATCCTGCGCGACGAAGGCATCGTCGACCGGGTGCGCGACGACACCGGCCCTTATTTGCAAAAAAAATGGCAAGAAGCATTTGCCGACCACCCACATCTGGACGATGTGCGCGGCGTGGGCTTTTTAGCAGCGTTTACCTGGGTCAAGGACAAATCACGGCGCGAGTTGTTCGCCAACCCCGGGGAAGTCGGCACAATCTGCCGCGACATCTTTTTCAAGAACAACCTGATCATGCGTGCCGTGGGCGACAGCATGGTCAGCGCGCCGCCGCTGGTAATGACCCAGACAGAAATTGATGAGATGATTGCACTGGCTGCGCGTTGTGTGGATCAGACCACGAACACCCTCCGCGCACGCGGCCTGATTTGACTTCGCCCCCCCAGGGCGGCGCGTCCACCATCTGGCGCGAACATGCTTGATGGGGACGCGAGCGCAAGCTGCAATCCAATAAGGATAAAAGTTTTCGCGCACGGCCTGCGGGTTTGATAGAATCGAGCCGCTTTTCTGTTTGTGGCGCCCGGCCTTAAGCCAGGACAGGCGCAGACGATAGATAACAAAAACCCAGGGATCTCGGTACATGTTTGTAATCATCGGCTACATCATCGTTTTTTCCAGCGTTATCGGCGGCTTCCTTCTGGCCGGCGGTCACGTGGCTGCACTTATCCAGCCAGCGGAATTCATCATCATCGTGGGTGCAGCGGTGGGTGCCTTCATCACTGCCCACGGCGGCGCGCCGATGAAGGCCATCTTTGCCGCCGTCCCCGGTGCGTTCAAGGCCTCGCGCTACAACAAGGCGCTGTACATGGAGCTGTTTGCCCTGCTGTACGAGCTGCTGTCCAAGGTGCGTAAAGAAGGCCTGATGTCGATCGAAGCCGATGTCGACGACCCGCAGAACAGTCCGATTTTTTCCAAGTACCCGATTGTGGTCGACGACCACGTAGTCATCGAATTTCTCTGTGACTACCTGCGCCTGATGGTGGGGGGTAACCTGAATCCGTTCGAAATCGAAAACCTGATGGACATCGAAATCGAAACCCACCATAGCGAAGGCGCCATGCCGGTGAACGCGCTGGCACGCATGGCCGACTCGCTGCCCGCCTACGGTATTGTGGCGGCGGTGATGGGGGTGGTGCACACCATGGAATCGGTGGGTGTCCCGCCGGCCGAGCTCGGCCGGTTGATTGCCGCCGCCCTGGTGGGTACCTTCCTGGGTATCTTGATCTCGTATGGTTTTGTCAGCCCGCTGTCCACCCGTCTGGAACACCGCCTGAACGATGTGCACCGTGTGTTGCAATGCGTGAAAGTGACCCTGCTGGCCAGCTTGAACGGCTACGCCCCGCCGGTGGCAGTGGAGTTCGGCCGCAAGGCGCTCAACAGCGAAGATCGTCCGGGCTTCCTGGAGCTGGAAGAACATCTCAAGAAGGCTCGCAGCGGCGGTCGTTGATCGCGGTTGAGACAAGGCAGGAATCATGGCAGACGAATCTCAACGCCCTATTATTGTCAAGCGCGTCAAGAAGGGCCATGGCGACCACCATGGCGGCGCCTGGAAGATTGCCTACGCCGACTTTGTGACGGCCATGATGGCATTCTTCCTGCTCCTGTGGCTGCTGTCCTCGGTGTCGCAGGGCGCGCTCAACGGCATTGCCGAATACTTTCGCACCCCGCTGAAGATCGCGCTGATGGGCGGCAGCCGCTCGGGCGACACCACCAGCCCGATCAAGGGCGGCGGCCAGGACCTCACCCGCACCGATGGCCAACTGCGCAAGTCGCACGAAATCTTTGATGAAAAGAGCCGCGAGAAAGAAAAAAATCGCGAGCGCGACAAGCAGGCGCTGTCCAACCTGCAAAAACGCATCAAAGAGGCCATCGAAAACAACAAGATTCTTCAGCAGTACAAGAATCAACTGTTGCTGGAAATGACGCCGGAAGGCCTGCGCGTACAGATTGTGGACGAAAAAAACCGGCCGATGTTCGACTCGGGTAGCGCACAATTGCTGCCACATACCCGCGAGCTGCTGCATGAACTGGGCAAGCAACTGAACGAAGTGCCCAACCGGCTGACCATCTCCGGCCACACCGATGCCTCGCAGTACGCCGCCGGGGATCGCGGCATGGGTAACTGGGAGCTGTCGTCCGAGCGTGCCAATGCCGCCCGTCGTGAACTGGTCGGTGGCGGCATGCAGGATAACAAGTTGTTGCGGGTGATCGGCCAGGGTTCGGCCACCCCGCTGGACAAGGCCAACCCGCTCAATCCGGTTAACCGCCGTATTTCGATCGTGGTGCTGAACAAAGAATCCGAAGCGGCTGTCCTGCGGGAAAGCGAACCGGGTGAAACGGTTTACGCCCCGCCGGGCCTGGCCAACCGGATGACGCCGCCGGCTCCGGCCACTGCAGCTACTGCGGCTACCCCGCCGCCAGGCTCGCCCGCTCAATGATGCGACTCCACCTGCGCCAGCTGGCTATCTTTCTGATGGCGCTGGCGCTGGCCATTGTGGCCGGCCTGCTGGGCGCCCCGTGGCCGCTGGTGTGGATGCAGCCGCCGCTGGCGATGCTGCTGGCCATGCTGTGGCGCACACCACGCTGGTGGTGGCTGTTGCATCTGCTGTTGTTGCCCGCTGTCTTTTTGGCGATGCAGGCTGATCTGCCTCCTTGGCTATATCTGCTGGCTGCATTGCTGCTGTTTGCCATCAGCCGCAATGCGCTGACCGAGCGAGTGCCGCTGTTCCTGACTTCACAGGCCGCGCTGGATGCCCTGGCCGCCCGCCTGCCCCCCGCTGCTCGACTGATCGATCTGGGCTGTGGCACCGGCCGCCTGCTGGAAGGCCTGTCGCGCCGCCGGCCCGACCTGATTCTGCACGGGGTGGAAAGCGCCTGGCTGCCCTGGCTGTGGGCGCGGCTGCGCTTGGCCCGCCGGCCCAATGTCAGCGTGACGCTGGGTGACATCTGGCCGGCCTCACTGGCTGGCTATGGGGTGATTTACACCTATCTTTCCCCGGAACCGATGGCCAGAATCTGGCATAAAGTAAAACAAGAGGCTGACTCCAATGCTTGGCTGGTCAGCAACTCTTTTGCGGTGCCCGATGTCCAACCGGACGAATCGATTGCGGTTGACGATGCAACCGCCTCAACCCTGTACATTTGGCGTTTGACGACATGACTACCTGGCTTGATACCCTGACTCAGCACCGTCTGCCGGTGCTAGAGGCAACCTGCAAACGCGTGGATGCCTTTCGCCGCATTCCCAGCGACCAGTTCAACCTGGCTGACCTGTCCAATGTGGTGCTGGCCGACCCGCTGATGGCGTTTCAGGTCTTGCGCAGCACGGCGCGCATCGAACGCACGCGCACCTTCAGCGAATCGCTGAATATTGAACACGCGCTGATGATTCTGGGCGCCAATGCGTTTTTTGAAGAATTCAACAAATTCGACGCGCTGGAATCCATGTTCTCCCTGTCGCAAACCGGGGTGGATCAGATCATCAGCCTGATGTCGCGCTCGCGCGTGGCGGCGCTGCTGATCAAGGATTGGCTGTCGCTGATGGAAGAACACCGCGTGGAAGACTGCTTTGTGGCCGCACTGATGCACAATGTGCCGGCATGCGCCTTCCGTGCTGAAACCGGCGTGGACAAATCCTTTGCCGATCTGGATGTGCTGGCGCGGCAGGCAGGCTTTCTGGATTACAAACAGATGATCGAGCGCTTTATCGAAAGCCAGCGTCTGTCTGATCTGCTGCTTGACCTGCTGACCACGCCGCCCGGCTTTGACCGCCGCCGCCTGCTGCTGAAAAGCGCCATCGAAGTGGCCAATATGCTGGAACAAGGCTGGTGGCGCATTGAGCTGGTGGAAAAAATCGTCGGCGTGGCTCACCTGCTGGCGCGTCCGTTTGAAACCATCTGGCACGACATGCTCCAGCTGGTGCTCAATGTGGCGCGCAACCCGCATGTGCCGGGCTATGGCCTTTTGGCCCGCCAACTGGCCGCCATGCCTGAGCCGGAACAGCCGCTCAGCCAGAGCTTTCTGAACCTCAGCATCCAGTGGGATCCGGCCAGCAGCAGCGAGCCGCCGGCTGAATTCGACCAGGCATTGAACTGGGTGGTCAGCTTCCTGGCCAAGGACATGGCGCAAGAGCGGGTGATCTTTTTCCGCCACAACAGCCCACACTGGCAGCTGTCTGCCACCCAGTATGTTGGCCTGAACGACGACGACACCTTGATTGCCCGCCCGCTGCCGCTGTCGCAGCACCCGTTCTTTGCCAGCCTGGGGCAAAAGGCGCAAGCCTTCCGCTGCCAGCCCGGCCAGTTGGACCGGCTGCGCGCCACCTTTGCCGATGACTTCTTTGCCCGCATTGGCGACCATGGTTTTGCCGCCATGTCGGTGGTGCGCGATGGGCGCTTGCTGGGCGTGTTTTATTTTGACAACTGCTCGTCTGGCAAACCGGTGGACGATCTGGTGTATCAGCAATTCAAGGCCGCCGTGTCGCGGCTGTGTGCCTGACCCTGCTTGATCTGATGGCGATTTCCGCCCGGCTGGCGCCTGCTGGCCGGGCGAACTGTTTTCTGGGGCTGCCCAATGTATCTGAACCCGATTCTGTCTACCCAAAACGAACACATCAAGGCGCTGGCGCGGCTGGCGGCCAAGCCGGCTGAGCGGCGCGCGCGCGGCCAGTTATTGCTGGAAGGCATCCATCTGCTGGACGCCGCGCTGAATCACGGCCTGGCGGTGGACGAAGTGCTGGTGCAAAGCCGCGCGCTGGCCCACCCGGAAGTGTCGGCGCTGCTGGCGCGCCTGCCGGTCGGCTGTCGCGGCCATGAAGTCAGCGAGGCGGTGATGGCCAAGCTCAGCAGCCTGAACACCCCGCCCGAGCTGGTTGCCGTCATCCCCACCCCGGCCGCCGCCGCGCCCAACGCCGACGACAGCCTGTTGCTGCTGGACGCGGTGCAAGACCCCGGCAACCTGGGGGCCATTCTGCGCACCGCCGCCGCCGCTGGCGTGCGCCAGGTGTGGCTGTCGCCGCAGTGCGCTGATCCGTGGTCGGCCAAGGTGCTGCGCGCCGGCATGGGCGCGCACTTTGCCGTGGCGCTGCACACCGACGCCGAGCTCACCCGCGTGCTGGCCGAATTCAACGGCCCGGCCATTGTCACCAGCCTGGACGCCACGCAATCGCTGTATGCGCTGGATTTGCGCCAACCGTGCGCCTTTGTGTTTGGCAACGAAGGCGCCGGCGTGTCGGCGCCAGTGCTGGCCCGCGCCAGCCACCCGGTGCGCATCCCGATGCCGGGCGTGGCGGAATCCCTTAACGTGGCGGCGGCGGTGGCGGTGTGTTTGTTTGAGCAAGTGCGCCAGCGGCTGCCCGGCTGAACCAGCTTTTTTTTATCTTCCTGCATTGTCCGTGCTCATGTCTTTTCCTGCTTCCTGGCGCGCGCCGGCGCTGTTGTTGGCGCTCTGGCTGATCTGGGGTTACAACTGGGTGGTGTCCAAAACCGGTCTGCACTGGATGGGCGCGCTGGAGTTTGCCGTGGGCCGCACCGTACTGGCCACCCTCACCTTGGGCCTGATTCTGCTGGGCAGCCGCCGCGCGTTGGCCCCGCCGCCCTGGCGCGCCACGCTGTGGCTGGGGTTAACGCAAACCACTGGCTTTACCGGCCTCACCCATCTGGCGCTGGTGGCCGGCGGCGCCGGCAAGGTGTCGGTGCTAGCCTACACCATGCCGTTTTGGACCCTGCCACTGGCCTGGCTATGGCTGGGCGAGCGCGTGCGCGGCGGCCAGTGGCTGGCCATCG
>ERZ650306.519-NODE-519-length-23332-cov-18.747820_pt1 | contig 23332 bp, 23 predicted proteins | sample MGYA00376242_ERZ650306 | MGnify/ENA primary metagenome ERZ650306 (study PRJEB26733, sample SAMN07839244) | wastewater metagenome | biome: urban; feature: wastewater treatment plant; material: waste water | place: USA: North Carolina | collected 2016-03-31 ... | reverse complement strand
AATTTTATAGAAAAAGAGCAATATATTCATTCTCATGACCATGAAGATCATGTACATAATCATCACGAACATAGAGGAACAGATAAAAAAGTTTTAAAGTGGGCTTTAAGTATAACTTTAATAACTATGTTTTTAGAGTTTTTTTATGGATTTTTATCAAACTCTCTTGCTCTTATTTCAGATGCAATTCATATGTTTACTCACTCTTTTGCTTTGATTGTTTCACTTCTTGCAATCATAATTGCAAGTAAAACAGCACCAATTTCTAAAACATTTGGTTATTATAGAGCTGAGGTATTAGCTGCATTTATAAATGGAATTACTATCGTATTATCAATTATTTGGATTATTTATGAAGCTATTGAAAGATTTTTAAATCCACAAATTATTGACATAAAAACAGCAATGATAGTTGCAATTATTGGTCTTTTTGTAAATATTATCACTGGTGTTATTTTGATGCAAGGTGATAAAGATAATATAAATCTAAAATCTGCATTTATTCATATGTTAAGTGATGCTTTATCTTCAGTTGCAATTATCATAGGTTATATAGTTATCTATTTTACTTCATGGTATTTTGTAGATATTATTTTAGCTCTTATAGTCTCTCTTGTAATTTTAAAATGGGCAATTGATATTTTGAAAAATTCAACAAATACTTTACTTGAAAGCTCTCCTGTTGATGTAAAAGAAGTTCAAGAGTATATTGAAAAAAACGAAAAAGTTTTGGAATTACATGATATACACATTTGGGAGATTACCCAAGATATGTATAATATGACTGCTCATATAAAAATAGATAAAAAAGATTTAGAAAATTATGAAGAGATTTTACATCAAATAAATCATAATTTAAAAGAAAAATTTAAAATAGTTCATACAACTTTTCAGTTTGAGTGGTAAGTTTTTATAAATAAACTCTTGTATAAATCTATTCCATTATGCATATCTCTTTTTTTGCCATATGTTTTATCGTAGCAACTGCAACCAAAATTACAATTAAAGTTGTAATCATTGCTAGAGTATAAGATAAAAACATATAAAAATCTTTTTTTGTTAATTCATACATTAAAATAGAACTTAAAGTTACAGCTGCTAAAGGAAAAGTAAAAGCCCACCATGAGATAAAAAATTTTATTTTTACAAAATTTTTATACATAAATGCAACTAAAATAGTAAAAAATAGAGCTAAACTAAATAAAATTTGGGCAAAAAAATCTAAATTTCCAGTTAATTTTATATATGAGATAAATCCTATTGCAGGAGGTGCTATTAAAATAAACATTGTTGGCATAAATTTAGCAGCAAATGGATTATGAAAAATTATTCTATTTAAAATTATTGAAAATAATATTATCCAAAAAAACATACCAATCGAAAAATAAAAGATTAAAATAGCATTATCTACAAAACCAACTCCAGCAATAGGAACTATTAAATTCCCAACAATAGGAATAAACCAAGCTGGATTAGAATGAACTATTTCTAAATTATTATTTATCCAAAATCGAATAGTATAATATGTGAAAAATATATGTAAAATTGCCCCAAAATAAAAAAAACTTAATGAAATATCTAAACTGTATTCTCTAAATGCAGCTGATAAAATTAACATTGATATTGAACTTGCTGCAAAAAAATTAATTCTTATAGGATGATTTAACTCTTTTACAACTTCTTCTTTATATTTTATAATTTTTAAAAAATATGTAAAAAGAGTTATAAAAAATAAAGCTGTAGTAATAATCAAAAAAGTTGTAGCAAAAATAGTAGAAAATGAGAAAACATGATTTAACCTTTCAAAAACTAAAGTTAAACCTCCAAGTCCCATAACTGTTGCAAACATCATAACTGGAAAAAACTGCAACCTATTTGAAGGTATTGCTTTTATAATCTCTTCATTCATATTTAAATCCTATTTTATTTATTTGAGCTTATATTATAATTTGAAATAATCATACTATTATAAAAATAAATTATTTATTAATTGAACATATATGTTCAATTTTACTCTTTTATTATAATTTTAAGTTATACTACTTTCATAAGATTTTAATATAATATTGCATACAATCTACAAAATTTTTTATGAAAGGATTTTTATATGACATTAAGAGAGAAATTTTCACCTACTTGCTTTTTGAGTGCTTTGGGTGCTGGAGGACTTAGTGTATCATTTTTTATGTACCTAATGTTTTTAGTTCCACATCCAACAACTCCAATGGCAACTTTTGAATATATTATGGAAGCTTTAGAAAAAGGTGATTCTATAAGCTTTATATCTTCATTTGCTCTTGTATTTATAATTGCATTTGCAATTCTTCACTTTAAACTTCTTTATTGGAATACAAAACAATATCTACTATATAAAAAAAGTGATGCTTACAAGGCTTTGATTAAATCAAATGGTCAAATTAGTATTATGGCACTGCCATTAACATATACAATGAGTATAAATGTTGGTTTTGTATTAGGTGCAGTTTTTGTACCAAATTTATGGAGTTTTGTTGAGTATCTGTTTCCATTTGCACTTATTGGATTTGCTATTAATGGATATTTTGCTCTAAAAATATTTTTTGACTATTTTTCAAGATTGATTATTAATGGTGATTTTGATTTTACAAAAAATAACAACCTAACACAAATGATATCTATTTTTGCACTTGCAATGGTAGCAGTTGGATTTGCAGCACCTGGTGCTATGAGTTCAAATATTGCTGTAAATGCAGTTGGAATATTTGGAGCAATACTTTTCTCTTCACTTGCAATTATGTTGATATTTATAAAAATAATCTTAGGTTTTAAAAATATGTTTGAACATGGTGTTACAGTTGAAACAGCTCCATCTTTATGGATTATGATTCCAATCTTAACACTTCTTGGAATTACATTTATAAGATTAAATTTTGGACTTGAACACAATTTAAATGCAATAAGCGATAAATCATCACTATTTGTTTTAACTTCAACAATACTATCTTTACAAATAGTATTTGGGATTTTAGGTTTGGTTATTATGAAAAAGCTTGGATATTTTGAAAAGTTTATAAAATCAAATGAAAAATCTGCACTATCTTTTGCACTAATTTGTCCAGGTGTTGCATTTTTTGTATTTGGAATGTTTTTTATAAACTTAGGTCTTACATACAATGAAATTATTACAAAGTATTCAGTTGTTTACTATTTACTTATGGTTCCATTTATATATGTTCAAATAAAAACTATAGTTCTATTTTTTAGACTATACAAAAAATTCTCATTTTAAAATAAAGGAAAAAATATGAAAAAAATTTTATTAAGTTTAAGTGCTTTTGCACTTATTTCAACAACTGTTGTTGCTAGTGAAAATATGGCAAAAGGTTTAAATGTAATGATTACATCAGAAGATGCTCAAACACAAATGATGGGTATGGTTTTATCTACTATGACTTTGAAAAAAGGTAAAGAGGTAAATATGGTTTTATGTTCAAGTGCTGGAAATCTTGCCTTAAAAGATAGCGAAAGCCCAAAACTTAAACCTCAAGACAAATCACCAAAAATGATGCTTGAAGCATTAATTAAAGATGGTGCAAAAGTTGAAGTTTGTCCACTATTTTTACCAAATGCTGAAAAAACAGAAGCTGATTTAATCCAAAATGTTACTGTTGCTAAGCCACCAGTTGTTGCTGATAAACTTTTAAATAAAGATTATCAAAATTTAAGTTATTAAAAATTAGTAAGAGATTAAGTTCTCTTACTAATACTTAAACAATTTTTACTCCCTAGGATTCTTTGAATGAAAATCTATATCTTAATTATAGTGGCTTTTATCTCTTTTATTGTATATGGAGTTTTTAACCAAAATAGAATTGATCCAAAAGTAAAAAGAGTACCTTGTCAAAATAGTGTTACAACTTTTGAGAAAATTTATTCTACAGATTTAAAATTTGCAAAAGAGCTTCTTCTAAGCTCAAATTATATTATTGAATCAAAAATAGAGTATTCAAAGAGTATGAAAAGTAATTTATATAATATTTTTTCAAATAAACAGAGCGACCAAATATTAAACGATGTATTAAGTAAATTTAAAAATAGTGATAAAAAATATGATAAAAAACTATTAATCTCTTACTACATATATGAAAATGATAAAGAAGATAAAGGTAAAAAAAATAAAGATGCTCTACTTTATGCTGGGTATTTAGTTTTTGAATTCAAACTAGATAATGAAATTTTATATAAAATTCAAATAGATTACATGCAAACAGATGCAAGTGATATAAAATCTAGAGTAAATTGTGCTATTGAATCATTTTTAACTATTTAATATATAAGTTTTTTTTATTTTCCAGAAGAAGTAAAGTTACTTCTTCTGAATTTAAAACTCATATTTTAAAGCAAATCTATAATCTCTTCCCATTTCATATCTATATATATTTGATTGATTTTTTGTAGATATAGTTGTAGATTTTGCATATTGCTTATTTGTTAAATTATTAACAGCTACAAATAAAGTCCAATCTGAATTTAACTTATATTTCATACTAACATCATGTGTAGTGTAGCCAGCTCTTTTTATTTCATTATTACTACTATCTAGGACGTTGGTACCTTTAACTGCATTTAAAGTATAATCAACTGCTAATTTATTAGTTAGCTCAAGTTGAGAATTCCAAACAAATTTTTTACTATCATATCCACCAACTCTTCTAATATATTGATCTTCGTTTATATCAGAACTGTTATTGACATCACTAGGATTATTGTTTGTATCAATTTGAGTATAAGCCAAAGATGTTGAAAAAATATCATAATTATATGAAGTTTTTATTTCAAATCCTTTTGATTTGAACTCATCATCTTTGTTATAAATATCTTGTAATGTCCATCCTCCTTCACCACTTCCACATTTTCCTAAATTACAATTTGTATCTTTAGATACTATAAAATCATTAAGTTTTGTTTGAAAAACATTTGCATCAAAAGTAATGTAATCATCATTTAAAAAAGTATCTCTTTTATCATATTTATATCCGATTTCATATCTGTCTGATTTTTCTGCATTTAAATCTTTAGAGTAAGTTGAGCCAATTTTTGTATTTAAAGCCCAAGTAAATGGAATAATTCCACTCATTCTACTAGATTTTCCATAGTTTGAATACACCAAAGAATTTTCTGTTAGTTTATAATCCATTCCAATATTTGGCGAAAATGTATCATCACTTTGTTTTCCAAGTCCTGTTTCAAAACTATAGTAATCATATCTTAAACCATAATTTATACCTAAAAAACCAATTTCAGTTCTATTTTGTATAAATAAAGCTTTATTTTCTGAATGTAAATCAGAGTATTTTGTTCTAGGTTTATCAGCAGGTTTTAAATCTGCTATATAAAAACTACCATCACCATGCTCTTTTTGATACTCTGTACCAATTGATACTCTATTTTTTGTTGAAGATAGATTAAAATCAAAATGATTTTGTACTTTTAATCCTATATTTCTATTATCATAATCTCTTTTACCATCTTTATTATTAGCATTTTTTCTTTCTAAAGATATATCAGTTAAATTTAAATTTGTATCTAAATTTAATAGATTATTAGGATTATAATTATGACTTAAAGCATAATTTGTAGTAGTTGATATAATTTTTTCAAGTTGATTTGCTTGTGGTCTATACTCTGTTCCAGCCCATCTTGAATCTCCACTATTTTCATTTTTATTTACTGTTAATCTTAAATCATGATTATTTGAATCCAACAAACTTATTTTAAATAAGTAGTCTCTGTCATGGTAAGCTGTAGCTGTTTCACTATTTTTATTTGCGTCTTTATAGTTATCACTGTTAAAACCACTTATACTTATATATGCACCTAAATTATTATCAAAAACTTGATATGCAGTTGCATTACCATGTTTCATATAAGCATTTGTGTTATATCCTGTTTTAAAGATTGCACCATATTTTTTATTACTTCTAACAAAATCTTGTGCATCTTTTGTACTCATTTCAATGCTTCCTCCTAGTGCTCCTGCTTTTGAAGCATCAGGTGAAGTGTTTACATCGACAACTTTTAGTAAATCTGGATTAATACCTAGTTCATTACTTCTATGTTGGAACATATTTTTACCCTGTTTTGCACCATCTAAAGATATATTTAAATTTGAACTTTCAATTCCTCTTAAATATATTCTTTGCACATTTATTGCTCCTCCTCCAACTTCAATAGAAGAGTTATTTTTAAATACTTCTGTAACAGAATTTGCTTGGCTTTGTTCAACTTTTTCTAAATCAATATTAATAGAATTTGTTTTAAACTCTTTGTTTTCTTCAATTTTTATCTCATCTAGTATAGAGGTATCTGCAAAAAGTATAGATTGCGATATTACTAATGATAAATAGATAACTTTTTTATTAATTTTCATTAAAATCCTTATATAAAATTTTTCAATGCAACTTAGTTGCAAAAGCAAATTCTATTTTAATGCAACTTAGTTGCATCTTAATTAAATAATTATATTTCAGTTTATATGGTATCTTTTTTAGATATAATTGCCCAAAAATTACAAAAAAGAGTTGATATGATTGATATAAAACTATTGCAAAATGATTTTGAGAAAACTAGTATTTCTTTACAAAAAAAAGGTGTCTCAATTGAAGTTTTAGAAAACCTACAAACTTTAGCACAAAATACAAAACAAAAAAGACAAATTATGGAAGAGGTAACAGCTGAGCAAAATATTCTTTCAAAAGAGTTTCCTAGATATAAAAAAGAGAATCTTGATGTTGCAGATTTACAACAAAAAATCAATAATTTAAAAAATAGAAAACAAGAGTTAGAAGATGAGGTTAGAGTTTTAGAAGAAGAGCTATCTTCGATTGTATTAGGAATTCCAAATCTTCCAGATGAAAATGTACCATTTGGAGCAGATGAAGATGAAAATGTAGTTTTAGAAGTTATTGGAACTAAGCCAACTTTTGATTTTAAACCAAAAGAGCATTGGGAATTAGAGTGTGATTGGTTAGATTTTCAAAGAGGTGTAAAACTTGCAAAATCAAGATTTACAGCACTTAAAGGTGATGGAGCAAGATTAGAGAGAGCTTTGATAAACTATATGCTAGATTTTAATAGAGCAAGAGGATTTAATGAGTGGTATGTACCTTTTATGGCAAATTCAAACTCTCTTTTAGGAACAGGACAGCTTCCAAAATTTGAAGATGATTTGTTTAAAATAGAAGGAGAAGATCTATATCTTATTCCAACAGCTGAAGTTAGTCTTACAAATTTATATAATGATGAGATTTTAGATAAAAATGAATTACCTCTTTTGCTTACATCATATACTCCATGTTTTAGAAAAGAGGCTGGAAGTGCAGGACGTGATACAAGAGGGCTTATAAGACAACACCAATTTGATAAGGTTGAAATGGTAGCAATTACTTCACAAGAGCAATCAGATGAGATATTTTTTAAAATGGTTAATTGTGCTAGTGATTTATTAACTTCATTAGGACTTTGTCATCAAAAAGTACAACTTTGTACTGGAGATTTAGGATTTGGAGCAGCTGTTACAATAGATTTAGAAGTTTGGCTTCCTGGTCAAAATAGATTTAGAGAGATATCTTCAATCTCAAATACAAGAGATTTTCAAGCAAGAAGAGCAAAAATAAGATATAAAGATGACAAGAAAAATATATTTGCACACACTTTAAATGGTTCAAGTCTAGCAGTTGGAAGAACTCTTTTGGCAATTATGGAGAACTATCAAGAAGCCAATGGAACTATTAAAATTCCTGAAGTTTTAAAACCATACTTAAAATAGATAAAATTCTAAAATTTGAGATAAAAAAAGGTGGAGGGGAAACCACCTTTTAATTATTAAGGGAGAAAAAAAGGGGTTGAGAGAAACCCCTTTGATATTAAGTTTTAAATAATAAAATAAAATCTTTTCATAAACTTAATATTTTACAGAACGACCTTTGAAAGAGATTTTATCCAAAATTGCTACATTTTAACTAAGGAGAGATAAGTCGTAGATAAAACCTCTTGATCAATGAAATTTTACAATTTATAAACTTAAAGTTTGCTATTTTAATGCTACGTTTGTAATAAAAATATTAATTTGGTAAAATTTATTTTACAAAAACCTTTGTGTCATATAGTTTTCCATCTATAAAAACTTCAAAATAACCCTTTTGTACATCTAAATGTTTAAAAGTTAGTTCATATCCAAATATCTTTTTTGTTAAATTGTTGTAAAGAGTCTCTGTATTTATTAATTTTCCATTTGAGTTATTTATTTTTGTTGTTACATTTACATTTTTATTGTAATTTCCTATTATGGCAACTTTGAAGAAAACTTCACCTCTATATTGAAAATCAGTTTTTATTTTATGTTGCACATTTTCAACTCTATTTTTATCATAAACTGCTACTAAAAATGCTTTTTGTATATCGCTTGCATTTAAAAAAGTAAAACTAAAGAAAATAAATAATAATTTTTTCATACCAAAGTTTCTGGTTTTCCTATATGATAACCTTGTGCACAACTAATTCCTATCTCTTTTATTGTTTGTAATATCTTTTCATCACTTACAAATTCAGCAACTGTTTTAATTCCAATTCTTCTTGCAAAACTAACTATTGTTTCAACAATTAATCTATGTTTATCATCTGTAACTATATTTTTTATTAAAGAACCATCAATTTTAATATAATCAACATCTAATCTTAAAAGATGTTCAAAATTTGAATAACCCGTTCCAAAATCATCTATAGCAATTCTTGCACCCAAAGATTTTATCTGATTGATAAAAGAGATAACTTCTTGATAGTTTTCTATACCTTCTGACTCTAAAATCTCAAAAGTTACTCTTCTTGAAGTGTTTGTCTCTTTTATAGTTTTTAATATAAAATCAACAGTTTCTAAATCTTTTATATCATCAACGCTTAAATTTATAGAGAAGTTTTCATCTCTATTTTGGAATGTTTTACAAGCTTGGGTTACAACTATTTTTGTGATACTTGAGTATAGTTTTATTTTTTTAGAAAAATCTAGAAATTTATATGGAGCAAGAGAGTTCCCTTTGTTATCTATAAGCCTTACTAAACTCTCATAAGAGTAAATTTCACTATTTTCTATATTTAAAAGAGGTTGATAATGACAAATAATTCTATTTCCTAAAATTGCCTCTTTTATCTGAGTTGCAAGTTCAATATTCTCTTTATATCTCTCTTCTATATTTTTACTCTCTTCGTAAATACAGATATGATTATTTGAAGTTTTTGCATTATTTACAGCAATATCAACTTTTGTTAAAAGTTTTTCATCACTTTTTGCAATACCAATAGAAAATGTAATTAAAATTGTTTTATCATCAATATAAAAAGGTTCACTATCTAATAAATCTATAATTTTAATTGCTTCATTTTGTAACTCTTCTTCTGATTTTTCATCAAAAAATAAAATAGCAAATTCATCACCATCTATTCTATATGCTGTGTATCCATATTTTATAAATCTTAAAGCTATATCTTTCAATATTTTATCGGCATTATTTGTACCAAAAAAATCATTTACCTCTTTAAAATCATCAATATTAAAAACAATAGAAGATTTAGCTTTTTTATTTTCAATATCTAAAATAATTTTTTGTCTATTTGGAAGAGATGTTAGTTGGTCAAAATACATAAGATATTCATTTCTCTCTTTTAAAAGAATCTGTTCTGTAATATCTCTTGCTGTTCCTATTACACCAATTAAATTTTTATTTTCATCAAAAAATGGAGCTTTATCAACTTCAAGATATGTCATTTTCCCTTGAATATTTCCATTTTCTAAAAATCTTAAAGGTTTCATAGATTTTATGGTTTCTAAATCAGTATTTGTGCATAATTCCCCAAATGTATGCCAATTTTTATTATCTTTATATTTTTCTCTTTCTCTTAAAGCAAAAAAGATATCAGTTTTTCCAATAACTTCATCAGGAGTTGCAATTAGTAAACCATTACAAATAGCATTATTTGCATATAAATAACGACCATTTAAATCTTTTATCCATAACATATCAGGAGAGTGTTTAGAAATTAAGCTAAGAAGAGTATCCGAGTTTATAGTATTTTTTTTCATAATCCCTCAAATTGAATAGTTGAAGGATTATATCTTAAGTTATTAAAAATAACTTTAAGGAATATTTAATAATTATTTTCTTTTAAGTATTATTTTTTACTATTATCAAACTCTTTTGCAAAACCTATTAAATCTTTTCTTTTTAAATCACCTCTATAAACTATATCTTCAACTTTTATATCTTTATCATTTAAAACTTTTGGAACTAAATCAGCATTTTCTAAAACTTCCATATGATTTGATAGCTCTTCTTCACTATAACTCATCTGCATATCAGCACTACTTACATAAGGAATTGCCTCAATTACTTTTAGTTTTTTTAGCTCCTCTTCTACATTTTTACCTTCAATTGTAATAATAATTCTACCTTTTTCATCATGCATATGATAATCACAAACACCAGATTTTTTAAGATTTTCTATCACACTATCAAGATATTTTGGTAGAGTTTGTACAACAATACTTGAAATATTCATTTTTAATCCTTTTTTAAATTATATATATTTACTTTTTTATCATCACTTGCTACAACTAAACTATTTTCATCTAAAAACAAAATAGATGTAATAAGTGCATTATTTCCTTTTAGGATAAAAAGCTCTTCTTTTGTATCTATATCAAAAACTAAAACATCATTATCTTCATTTAGTGAAATTGCTGCTTTTTTTGCTTTATCATCTAAAGCTCCTGCATAAACTAAAAAATCAATTGATTTGTAGTATGGCTTTTTTTGATTTTTGTAATAAATAGATGCTCTTCTATCTTGTCCGCAAGCTAAAATAGTATTTTCTTTGAAATCAACTTGAAAAACTCTATCTACATTTTGACCTTTAAATTGTCCAATTTTTTCTAAGTTTGAAGTGTTGAGTTCTGAAATAATTCCACTTTCATCAGCTACAAAAATAGATTTTTTATCACTACTTAAAACAAAATGAGAAAAAGATGATTGAGAAACTTGAGTTGATTTTAAGATTTTTTTATTTATTAAATCATATATAAATATCTGATTTGATAAAAGAGCATAGACTATTTTATTATTATCTAAGAATTTTGCATAAGCTATAAAAAGTCTCTCATCTGAACTAATTATATTTTCTAAAATACCATTTTTTGATATAAAAATATCTCTTCCACCACTTTGTCCTTGTGATAAAATTAAAATCTTATCATCAATTATATCTGTGCTAAAGATTTTTGCACTTATCTCTTTATTTGTAAAATCTTTTATATTTTTAATTTTTATTGAAGAGATTATCTCTTTTTTTTCAAGGTTAAAAATATCAACAAAGCCATCATTTGTTGCTAAATATAAGTTCTGTTTATCTTTTGCAATGTTTGTAACTCCACTTGATGCAAAAAAAGAGAAAGTTGCTTCTAACTCTTTTGCGAATAAAAAGTTTGAGCTAAAAATAAAAATAAGTGTAAAAATTAAGTTTTTCAAAACAAATCCTATTCTATTTTGATTGCATTTGTTGGGCATACTTTTATACAAAAGCCACAAGAACTGCAATTTTGATTTATAGTTGGTCTAAACATTCCTAAAAAATCTATTGCATTTTCCAAGCAAGGATCTTTACATGAAAAACACATAGTATTTTGCCAAGATAGACATGTTAGAACATCAATCTCTATTTTAGCTTCTATTTGCTTTTTATCTTCAATATTTAAAACACCATTTTGACAAGAAATTGCACATAAGTCACAATAAGTACAACCAGAATTTGAAAAGTTTATTTTTGGAGTACCATCTTCTAAAATCTCTATAATATTTTCTTCACAAGCAGTTGAACAAGGTTTTTCTATACATTCCAAACATTTTGTAAAAAAAAGATTTATATCTTTAAAGTAGGGTGGTCTTATAGCTTTTTCTTGCAAACTTCTATTTTTAAAAGGTTTTGCAAGAGAGCCAAAAAGCTCTCTTCTTTGCATACTTATTTTACACCCTCATTTATAGTATCTATAAGATTCGATTTGTCATTTAAATCACTACTTCTAAACTCTGTTTGGAAGTTATTTTTTGGAATAATTTTACTATCTGATTGTGGTGCATGGCAAGCAGAACAGTTAAATCTAGCATTTGATAAGTGATCAAGAGGTTTTATAATAGTTTTTAAATCACTACCATTTGCTACAACTTTTCCATCTCTTTGAAGTTCACCTTTTTTATCTATATTTACATCTTCTCTAAAACTTGTAAAGTGTGATTTTGGAATAGGAGTTGCACCCATAGATTCTGCAACCATTGGGTCATGACAAGAAGTACACTGGTTATTATCTATTGTAATAGGTAACATTCCTTCTGTATCATGTGGAATCATAGGTGGAGCATTTTCAAATGCTCTTTTTATTTTTGTACTAGTTCCTGCAGGTTCTGTAGAATATTTTGTCTCATCACTTACAACTTTATCTTCTGAAAATAGATTATCTTGTCTAATTCCAAGAGATTCATCTTTTATACTTTTAGTTGCCGCATAAGCAAAAGTAAAAAGTGTTGCAATGGCAACTAGACTTAAAGCTAATTTTTTTAATTTCATTTTTTCTCCTTCATATAATTTCTTAATTCGAAATTTAGTGCATCATCTTCACAAACTTCAATACATCTAGCACATAAAGTACACTCTTGTAAAACAGGTTCGCTACTTTTATCTATCATATGTAAAACTTGAATTTCAGGGCAAACAACTTTGCATTTCATACAAGCAGTACATTTTTCACTATTATGATGAACTCTTAATAGACTAAATCTTCCAATTAGTGAATAAAATCCACCAAGAGGACAAATATGTCCACACCAACCATTTTTTAAAACAAACAGATCAAACAAAAATATTACAATCATTGTTGCAAGTCCAAATCCAAGTCCAAAGATTAAACCTCTGTGAACCATTGATACAGGAGATATTAATTCAAAAGCTGCAACGCCCATAAAATAAGAGATTATAAAACTAATTAAAATTAGCCAATATCTTAAATTTCTAGTTGCTGGTTGTTTTTTTTGAACTTCATCAAATTTCAAAACTCTTCTTAGGTAATTTGCACTATCTGTAATTATATTTACAGGGCAAACCCAAGAGCAAAAAGCTCTTCCCCCAAGAATAAAGTAGAAAATTGAAATAATTAAAGCACCTAAAGCTATATCAAAAGAGATTATAGCTCCTGCAAAAATCATTTGTAAAACTGCAAAAGGGTCGCTTAGATTAACAGTTTGTAAAACCAAAGAGTTACTTAAATTCCCCATTAATATATTTATTCCATAAATATTTGCCAAAATATATAAAGCTATAATAGAGAGTTGTGTAAATCTTCTAGCAATTAAAAATCTATATTTTTTAATCATTTAGTAACTCCTTCATATCACTATTTAACGAGTCAATTGCACTCTCTTTATTTATGTTTGTTCTTGTTTTTTCTGATGTTGCATTTTTTAATCTTTGCTCATCTGATTCATCCCAACCTTTTATGTAGTGATCACCAACTTTTCCAAGTGCAATTTCTCGTGGAAGTACAAAAATTGCTGGTTTTTCAGTAATACAAGCTTTTTCACAAAGTCCACAACCTGTACAAATATCACTATCTACAACAGGTTTTAAAAATGCATGTTTACCTGTTCTTTCATTTTTTTCATATACTATATTTATAGCTTCTCCTAAAAGTGGACAAGCTCTATAACAAGCATCGCATTGAATTCCCCAAAAAGCTACACAAGATTTTACATCTACAACTGCAACTCCCATCTCCATTTGTCTTATTTCAAAAGCATTTTCACTATTTTTGACCTTTTTTTCATCTAATGCTTTTGTTGGACAAATTGGAACACATGGAATATCAACACACATATAACAAGGAATATCTCTTGGTACAAAATATGGAGTTCCCAAAGGTAAATTATCCCCTGGTTTTGCCAATTTTAGTGTATCAAAAGGGCATGCCTCTACACAAAGTCCACATTTTATACAAGTAGCCAAAAAGTCATCTTCTTTTAGTGCTGCTGGCGGTCGAAGTATTAAGTTACTAGCTTTTACTTCGCTTAAATATGCACTCCATGTTAAACTACCAAGCACCACTAAACCGATAGTTCGGGCACTTTTTAGAAGAAATTTTCTTCTATTTTCTTGATAGTTTTCTACTATATTCATCTATTTTTACCTTATGCTTTATAAACTTTTACAGCACATTTTTTAAAGTCTGTTTGCCCTGATTGTGGACAAGTTGCATCTAAACAAACTTTGTTTATAAATACCTTCTCATCAAACCAAGGAACATATACTAATCCTCTTGAAGGTCTATTTCTTCCTCTTGTTTCAACTCTTGCTTTTACTTTTCCTCTTCTTGATTCAACCCAAGCTAGTTCCCCTTGTTTTACACCATATTTAATTGCATCTTCAGGGTGCATATAACAAAGTGCTTCAGGAACTGCACGATATAGTTCAGGAACTCTCATAGTCATAGTTCCACTATGCCAGTGCTCTAGTACTCTTCCAGTACTTAACCAAACTGGATATTGCTCATCTGGCATTTCAGGTGGATCCATATATGGACGTGCGAAAATTTTAGCTTTATTTTTTAGAGATTTTTTAGCTTGATCTTTAACTCCAAGCAGGTCACCTTGAGCCAACTCTTTTGCTAATGTTCCATAGAAAGCAAAATCACTATTTGGATTTGCCATTTTTGCATATGGATCATATTTTGTATTAAATCTCCAAGATGTCTCTTTCCCATCTACAACTGGCCATTTAAGACCTCTAACTCTATGATAAGTGTCAAAATCAGCTAAATCGTGGGCATGTCCTCTTCCAAAATCTGCATACTCTTCAAATAGATATTTTTGTATAAAGAATCCATAACCTTTCCATGGTTTTCCATCACTTCCTAAAACATTTCTACTATCACCAAATGCTTCAGTATTATCATATCCAGCTTGAATTTCATCTTTTTGGTCTGCTTTATATGATTTTGCTCTATCATTTGCAAATAAAATCTCATACATAGTTGTATTTTCATTGTATCCCATAGCTTTTGCTGCTTCTATAAGGCTAGGAAGTTTAGTTTCATTGTTTGTACTTAAAAGAGCTTGTTCTCCCCAAACATCTTTTACTGTAAATCTTTTTGAAAGTTCAACCCATTGCCATGTATCACTCATAGCATCTCCAACTGGAATAACTTGTTGTCTCCAAAGTTGTGTTCTTCTTTCAGCATTTCCATATCCACCCCATTTTTCATAAATCATGGCAGATGGTAGAATTAAATCTGATACTTTTGCACTAATTCCAGGATATCCATCACTTGTAACAATAAAGTTATCCATCTCTCTTGCTGCTTTTATCCAGTGAGTTGCGTTCGCTGTATCTTGATATGGATTACAAACATTTACCCAAGCAAATTTTGTATTGCCATCTTCTAAATCTCTCATTATTTTCATAAACGTTTGTGTTCCTTTTGGATTAATTGTTCCAAGAGGCACATTCCAAGCTTTTTCAGTAATTTCTCTATGTTTTGGATTTTCATTCATCATATCAGCTGGAAGTCTATGTGTAAATGTTCCAACTTCTCTTGCAGTTCCACAAGCACTTGGTTGTCCTGTAAGTGAAAATGCTCCACTTCCTGGTTTTGCTTGTTTATTTAATAAAAAGTGAACATTGTATGAAAGTGTATTTACCCAAGTTCCTCTTGTATGTTGATTCATTCCCATAGTCCAGAAACTTACAACTTTTCTATCTTTTTCAATATACCAGTCAGCAAGTTGTTGAAGTTTTTTCTTAAACTCTTCAATATCCTCATCTGGATTTCCTTTTGAGATTTTTGCAACATAATCTAAAGTATAAGGTTCTAAAGATTTTTTATACTCTTCAAAACTAATCTCCCAGTGAGCAAGACCAGCATTTTTATTTACCATTTTATCACCAGCTTTATATCCATAAGGAGCAAGTGCAGGAGCTTCAGTTTCAGAAACAACTTTCTCCATCTCTTTAGAGATTATTTCCATTTCAGCTTTAGAGTATTTCCCATCTTTTATTGATTTTTCATCAGATTTTCTCATACCATAACCAATATTTACAGGGCTTGCTGCAAATACAATATGTTCTTTTACAAAATCCCAATCAATAGCTTCTGGTTTATTGTAAACAATCTCTCTTGCTATATAGTTCCATAAAGCTAAATCTGTATTTGGAGTAAAGATAATCTCTAAATCAGCAATATCAGAAGTTCTGTGTCTGTAAGTTGAGATATTTATTACTTTAACTTTCTCTGGATTACTTAATTTTCTATCTGTAACTCTTGACCATAAAATAGGGTGCATTTCTGCCATATTTGAACCCCAACAAACAACTGTGTCTGTTAGTTCAATATCATCAAAGCAACCACTTGGTTCATCTATTCCAAATGTTTGATAAAAACCAACAACCGCACTTGCCATACAGTGTCTTGCATTTGGATCAATTCCGTTTGATCTAAATCCAGCTTTCATCATTTTTAAAGCTGCATAACCTTCCATAATTGTGTATTGTCCACTTCCAAATACAGCAATTCCTTCAGGACCTTTCTCTTTTAGCGCAAGTTTGATATGTTTTTCCATCTCATCAAATGCTCTTTTCCAAGAAACAGGAGCGAAATCACCTTTTTTATCAAATTCACCTTTTTTATTTACTCTTAAAAGTGGAGTTTTAAGTCTATCAGCTCCATACATAATTTTTGCATTAAAGTAACCTTTTATACAGTTAAGACCTCTGTTAACTGGAGCTGCTGGATCTCCCTTAACGGCAACAATTTTCCCCTCTTTTGTTGCAAGCATAATTCCACAACCTGTTCCACAAAATCTACAGGCTGCTTTATCCCAACGCCAACCACTCTCAGCAGTATTTGCTTGTGCTTTTAAGTCTGTTGGTACACTCATACCAATAGCTGCTGCTGCACTTGCCGCCGCTGAACTTTTTAGAAAATCTCTTCGTGAAAGTGACATTTCTACTCCTTTTGAAATAAATTTATAAACAATAAGATATTACTATGAAGTAGATATAAAAAGTTTGACCGATGTCAAACTTTTTGAGTATTTAAGTAAAGATTAAAATTTTTTAATTAAGTTTTAGCTCTTTTTTTCTGCAAAAAGTATAATTTTTTCAAGTTCATTTTTAAGTTCATTTAATCTTTTACTTGAGTGAAGAAGCTGTTCTTGAGTTTGTATTGCAATATCTTCACTTTTATTTAGCTGTTTTGATATTTCACTTTTATTTTGAAGTTCACTAATAATTTCATCAAACTCATTTGAGATCTCTTCTAGTTTATAAGAGGCATTTTTTGATTGTTCTAAAGCACTATTTGAGTCAATTATTGCACTATTTATTTTATTTAAAAATCTATTGAATATATTTGAAGCCTCTATTAGTTCACCCTCAGCTTCAATTTTTATAGGTTTTAAAGGCTCTTCTAAATTTTGTTCCATAACTTTTTTTGACTCTTCTATAAATTTTAGAGCATTTTTTTCCATAGTTTTTAATTCAATAAAACTATAAATAATTAAAAATAGAATTAAAATTGCAAAAAAGTATTGGCTATTTTTCAGAAATCTTATTTTTTGTTCACTGTTTATCGTGTGAAGACTAACTAGTGCATCTACTTCATAAAGAAGTTCTGGATTTGTTTCATATATTATATTTACAATATTTTGCAACTCTTTTTGGTTGGTATTATTTTGGATTAACTCTTTGAATTTAACTATATTTTGATAAAAAATTGACCATAAATATTCTATTTGTAACATTTGTCTATCTATTTGAATATTTGGAGCTTCTTTTAATTTTCCTAAACTATTTCCACCTTTTAAACTTTCAAGATTATATATAAACTCTTCAATACTAGAGTCTAGCTCATTTTGTGAAGATTTTGGATTTGAATACAAGTAAAAGATATTTTTAGAGATATTTTGTGTAAGCATCCTTTGCTTACCTGCAATATTTATAATCATTGCATCTTTTTCATTTTTATTATTTAAATAAATAGTGGTTGCAATAATACTTGTCATTAGAAGAGCAAAAAGTATTCCAATGATTTTGATTTTTGTACTAATATTACCTTTTTTCATATTGCTACCCCTTTAAAAATAGAATTTAATGCAATCTCATCTTTTATTATAACTTGTTGATTTTCAATTTCAATGATATTATCCCTTGATAATTTTTTTAAAACTCTTGATAGAGTTTCAGGTTGAATATGTAGCATGAAGCTTACATCTTGTCTTTTTAAGTTATTAAACATTTTTAAATCACTAACTAGCATATAAGCAACTTTTGCAGTTGCATCAAAAACCAACTCCCTATTTACTAAAGATTGAAGTTGATTAGTTTTTTTTAATAAAGAGTTCATAAGCTCTTTTACTAGAAGATTGTTGTTTAAAAAATGCTCTTGAAGTTTTAAAAAATCTATTGATAAAACAACAGAATCTTCTATAAAAGATGCATTTGAGAAACAGAATATTTCATTTGTATTTAGATTACTTAATTCACTTATTAAAGAGTTTGAATAAATGTGATATAAAAATATTTCGTTATCAAATTTATCATATTTATAAATTTTTATTAAACCACTCACTAAAAAAAGAAGATTTGTTTTCAAATCAGTTTCATAAAATAAAATAGAATCTTTTTCATATTTTGAAATAAAAGAGAAGTTGCTTAAAACATCAATTTGTTCATCACTTAAATTTTCAAAAAAATCCAAACTTCTAATACTTTGGCTTAGCGTCATAAAATATCCTATAAATGTTTTATTTAAGCAAGTATATATTAAGCTTGTAAAAAAAGAGTTAAAAACGTTGTAAAATAGGATATATAATGAATTTTAAAACATTTATAAAAGCAGTTGGAACTGGACCAAAAGGAAATAGAGATTTAAGCTTTGAGGAGAGTTTTGAAGCAGTTTCTCAAATTTTAAAACAAGAACCAACTCAAGCACAAATGGGTGCTTTTTTGATAGCTTGGAGAGTAAAACTTGAGACAAATGAAGAGTTTAAAGGAGCAATAAAAGCTCTAAATAGTTTTATAAAATATAAAGAGGTTCCAGACTCTTTAAAGCTTGGATATAATTTTGATGGAAGAGATACAAATCCATATTTATTTCCTTTATATGAAGATATTTTAGATAATTTTTTCAAAAAAAATAGTGATATTAGAAGATTAAATCTTGTAATTAGTGGAGATTTTGTACAGCCTACAAAAAATGGAATTTCAACAAAAGATATATTTACAAAATTTGACAAGGGTCAATATTTGCACTATTTTGATAGAGTAGAATACCTACAAGAGTTGAGTAATCTTACAACTCTACGAAATGAGTTTGGATTAAGAACAGCTTTTAATACAGTTGAAAAACTTTTAAATCCATCTTTGAGTGAGTATGGAGTTTGTGGAGCTTTTCATAAACCATATGTTTCAAAATATTTAGAGATGTTTAAAGATGATTTTAAAGATATTACAGTAATTAGAGGAAATGAGGGTGATATTGAAGTATTTAAAGATTCAAAATTTTGGCAAAAAAAAGATGGTGAGATAAAAGAGTATGATTTTTGTCTAAAAGATTATGGAGTTAGTTATTCAAAAGTTTTTGAAAATATAACTTTGGAAGAGAACCTAAATATTTTAAGAAATTATGATGATGAGATATTAAACTTGGCTAAATTTAACGTGGCTTTATATCTTCTTTTTGCTTCAAGAGTTGACTCTTTGGATGAAGCTTGGCAAAGGTTAAATTAAAAAAGGAATAAGATGTTAATTGATGGATTTGGAAGAAAACATGATTATCTAAGAGTTTCAGTAACTGAAAGATGTAACTTTAGATGTCACTATTGTATGCCTGAAAAACCTTTTTCTTGGGTTCCTAAAGAGAATTTATTATCTTATGAAGATCTATTTAAATTTATAAAAATAGGTATTGATGAAGGTATAAAAAAAGTTAGAATTACTGGTGGAGAGCCACTTTTAAGAGATAATCTTGATTATTTTGTAAAATTAATAAGTGATTATAAAAATGATATAGATTTGGCTCTTACGACAAATGGTTTTTTACTTCCTCAAATGGCACAAAAATTAAAAGATGCTGGACTTAAAAGAATAAATATCTCTCTTGATACATTAAATCAAGAAAGGGCTATGAAAATAGCTCAAAAAGATGTTTTACCTACAGTTTTGGAAGGAATTTATAAAGCAAAAGATGTTGGGCTTAAAATAAAAATTAATTGTGTTCCTTTAAAAAATATAAATGATATTGATATTTTAGATGTTTTAGAATTTTGCAAAAAAGAGAATTTTTCTGTAAGATATATTGAATTTATGGAGAATAGCTTTGCAAAAAATGGTGCAAAAGGATTAAACTCTGATGAGATTTTAGAGATTATTTCAAAAAAATATAAAAATATAATAAAAGTTCCAAGGGATAATAGCTCACCAGCTCAATATTATAGATTAGAAGATGGATATGAGTTTGGAATTATTGAACCACATAAAGATGATTTTTGTGCTTCTTGTAATCGTATAAGATTAACAGCTGAAGGCTTTTTAATCCCTTGTTTATATTTTGAAGATGCTCTTAGTATAAAAGATGCAATAAAAAATAATCAAATTGATGAAGCAACTTTGATTCTTAAAAAAGTTCTTCAAAATAAACCAGAAAAGAATAAATGGTCAAATAAAGATGATAATAAAGTATCAAGTAGAGCTTTTTATGAAACTGGTGGATAATAAAAATATAACTTTAAAGTAAATATAAAGCAAACTTTATATAAAATTCGCGCCTATTTTAAATAGAACAAAAATAAATATACCTATTAGGAGGTCAAAATGGCTTTAGATCAGGAAGTAAAAGCAAGTATTATCGCAAAATATGGAAGAAAAGATGGAGATACAGGTTCAGCTGAGGTTCAAATTGCACTATTAAGTGAGCAAATTAAAACTTTAACAGAACACTTAAAAGTATTTAAAAAAGATCACTCTTCAAGACTTGGACTACTTAAAATGGTAGGAAAAAGAAAAAAACTTTTATCATACTTAAAAAAATCAGACTATGCAAGATTTACATCTGTAGTTGAGAGCTTAGGAATTAGAGCTAAATAAATTTAGACTTTAAACTTTGAAAAAGGGATTATGGTTTCCATAATCCCTTTTTTTATGGAAACTTAAAATTAATAAGAACTTTTGTACAATATAAATAAAATTTTATATTGGATAAAAAATGTTATTAACAAAAAAGAGTGAATACGCATTGTTATCTTTGCTATCTATATCAAAGCATAAAGAGCCTATAAATGTCGATATTCTATCAAAAGAGTTACAAATTTCAAAATCATTTTTAGCAAAAATTATGCAAAATCTAGCAAAAGCAAATTTAGTAATATCTCACAGAGGTGTAAATGGTGGTTTTGTTTTAAATAAACCAATAGAAGAGCTAACAATTTTAGAAATTGTTGTTGCTGCTGAAGAGAAAAATCCTATGGTTTTTGAATGTTCAGATGCAATAAGTTCTTGTCCAAATAATAAAGCGAAAATTTGTACTATTTGGCCACTTTTAAATAATCTACAATTCAAAGTAAATGACCTTTTAGCAAAATTAACATTGAAAGATATAGAACATGAATAATATAAGACTTTTTCATATTTCCCACACAGATTTAGATGGTTACGCTTGTCAATTTTTGACAAATGAGGTATTTTCTAAAAAACATTTTTATAATGCAAACTATGGTTTAGAAGTAAAACAAGCAATAAAACAAGTTATAACAGAAATTAAAAATTATCAAGATGAAAAATTACTACTTCTAATAAGTGATTTAAATTTAAACCAACAAGAAAGCGATGAGCTTGATAAAGATATAAAATCTTTAAAAGATGATGGTTTTGATATAACTTTACAACTTTTAGATCATCATATAACTGGAAAATCAAGTGCGGCAAAATATGATTGGTACTTTTTAGATGATAAAAGATGTGCTACAAAAATTGTTTTTGATTATCTTTTAAAAGAGTTTAAAGCACCTTTAAATGATTATAAAGAGTGGGTTGATACTGTAAATGCTGTAGATATTTGGCTTGAAAATGAGAAAAAGAATTTTGAATTTGGAAAAGTTTTAATGTCGATGGTTACAAAAGCAAGAGAGATAAACTCTATACTTTTTAACTCTCTTGATAGAGATTTTAAATTTTATTTACTAAAAAATTCTATAGGATTTTTATCTCTTAAAGATGCTCCTATTGTTTTGGATAATAGCGTACACTTTTTGAAAAAAGAGTTTTTAAAAGATGGATTTGATGATACTTTAGATAATTTAAGTGCTTCATATTTAGTTAAATCACTTGATAAGATAAAAGATGATTTAACAATATATTATAATGGTCAAAAAGGTCTTATGACATATTGTCTTGGAGCTATTTCAATTCCTGCAAATAGCTTTTTAAGAGCAAATAGTGATTATGACTTTTTTATAGATATAAGTAGAAAAGGAAATGCCTCTTTTAGAGCAGATGGTAAACTTGATGTTTCGCAATTAGCTTCAAAATTAGCAAATGGTGGTGGACATGTAAATGCAAGTGGTTGCAAATTTGATGATTTTATAGATACAATAAACTTGCAAGAAGTTAGAGCATATATTCAAAATAAGTTAAACAATCTAAAATAAGGAGAATAAAATGGAGTGTGAATTTCCAACAGTAAATTCAAATAAAGATGAAATAAAAGCAATTTTTGAAGAGACAAAAACTATTGCAATAGTTGGACTCTCTCCTGACAAAGAAAAAGCTTCTTATAGAGTTGCGCAGTATTTGCAAAATGCTGGTTTTAAAATAGTTCCAATTTATCCAAAAGAGGATGAGATTTTGGGTGAAAAAGTTTATAGAAGTTTGTCTGAAATCCCTTTTGATATTGATATTGTTGATATTTTTAGAAAACCTGATGCTATAGCAAAAGTTGTAGATGAAGTTTTAGTTTTAAAAAATGAGAAAAATATAAAAACTGTCTGGTTTCAACTAGGACTTTCAAATAATGAAGCTGCACAAAAAGCTCTTGATAATGGATTAAAAGTTGTACAAAATAAGTGTACTAAAATAGAGCATAAAGCAATTTATGAGTAGCCTAATTAGAAGTTTTTTAAAAAACTTCTAATTATTACTTTATAGTTTATATCTCATTTTTTATCTCTTTATATGATTTTTCAGCTTTTTATATCTTTATTTTATAAGC
>ERZ650306.514-NODE-514-length-23439-cov-8.280619_pt1 | contig 23439 bp, 25 predicted proteins | sample MGYA00376242_ERZ650306 | MGnify/ENA primary metagenome ERZ650306 (study PRJEB26733, sample SAMN07839244) | wastewater metagenome | biome: urban; feature: wastewater treatment plant; material: waste water | place: USA: North Carolina | collected 2016-03-31 ... | reverse complement strand
CGCCGGTTTCCAGCCCGGCGATCTTGTCCTGCTCGTCCGACCGGGCGGTCAGCATGATGATCGGCACTTCGCGGGTGCGCTCGTCGCTGCGCAGCCGGCGGGCGAATTCGATGCCGCTCTGCCCCGGCAGCATCCAGTCCAGCAGCACCAGGTCCGGCAAGGCGTTCTTGACCAGTGTCTGGGCAGCTTCGGCACTGGCAGCCCGCAACACCTGATGGCCGGACTGCGCCAGGTTGAAGGCAATCAGTTCCTGGATGGCGGGCTCGTCTTCAACCAGCAGGATGGTGGCGGGCATGGGCAGGCAGTCTCTTTACGGAAGCAATATGGCAAGCATAAAAAGCGCGTGTTACCGGTACATGACAAGTCACGCAGGCCATCATGAAAAAGACAACGCCGGCACGAGGCCGGCGACGGAAAGCAGGATCAGGCTGACGGCGTGTCGTCATCCCTGGCAGAAGCCGAGATCCCGGCAGGAGGCACTGCGGGTGCCGCATTCGCAGCCGGCCGGCGACGACCGGCGCGCACCAGCACCATGACGTAGCCCGAGACGGCGTAGCAGATGAAGAAGCCAAACAGCACCAGCGCCGGCGTGGAGGCCGTCAGCACCAGTGCGATCATCGCCACCAGCAGGGCGGCAAACGGTGCCCGGGCACGCGGGTTGATTTCCTTGAACGACCAGAAGCGCACGTTGGTCACCATGGAAATGCCGGCAAAGGCCGTCATCACCAGGGCAATGATGCCGATGCCCGGCACTTCGAGTTCATAGGCGTGCACGATCCAGACCAGACCGGCAACCAGGGCTGCCGCGGCCGGACTGGGCAGGCCGACAAACCAGCGCTTGTCGGTCACGCCGAGCATGGTGTTGAAACGCGCCAGCCGCAGTGCGGCGCCGGCGCAGTAGATGAAAGCCACCATCCAGCCCAGCTTGCCCAGGCCGCGCAGCATCCATTCGTAAGCGATCAGCGCCGGCGCCACGCCAAAGCTGACCATGTCGGAGAGGCTGTCGAATTCGGCGCCAAAGGCGCTTTGGCTGTGGGTCATGCGCGCCACGCGGCCATCCATGCCGTCCAGCACCATGGCGATGAACACCGCCACGGCGGCGGTTTCAAAGCGCTGGTTCATGGCTTGCACCACGGCAAAAAAGCCGGCAAACAAGGCGGCCAGGGTAAACAGATTGGGCAGCAGGTAAATGCTTTGCTGCCGGAGGGTGAGTTTGTTGCGGGAATCGGCTTGCGGCATGAATGGCTCGTCAGGCCAGCACAGGGCGGCGCGGCGCGCTGCCCGGCGCACGATCAGTGCGCCGGCTCGGCCAGAATGGTTGCGGTGGCGGACACTTTATCACCAATGACGGATGACAGCCATGGGGCACATGGGTGACCAGCATTCCACCACGGGCGGCAGACTGCTTTGCCGGTATGGCGGCCGGCAAGGCGCAGAGACGGTGTGTTCAGTCGTCGCGACCCATGGCGCGGCGTTCGCGCTCTTGCTGGGCGATATAGCGTTGCACCAGGGTTTGTGCACGCGAATCCAGTTCGACGAACTCCACCCCCACCCGACGTTGTTCGGCGCCGCTGGTGCTGCGCGCTACCAGCTGATTACGCACTTTCAGCACCAGTGGAATCACGCCGTATTCGCGCAGATCCAGCTCGCAGTGCTGATAGATGGTGCCGATGTCAAAACCGGGGATGCGGGCATTGAGCACCAGCGACAGCCCGCCCAGGCTGATGTCGTACACTTGCAAGGTAATGGCCGCGCCGCCCTGGTAGTTGTACAGCGTGCAGCTGACTGGCGCCGTACTGGGCAACTGGATGCGGAAGAATTCGCGCCGTTGCAGTTTGGTCACTTCATTGGGCAGCGGCGCCATGAAGGCCATCTGGCCGTCGTAATCCACCGTGCTGACGTCTTCCAGCAGGAACTGGGTTTTCACCCCGCCGGGCGAGCAGGTGAACACCGTGCGCTCGCTCTTGAGCAACTGGCGATTGGCTTCCGAGTTGCCGCTCTGGCTGAAATACAGACAGAAGCTTTTTTGGTCCACGCCCAGCACGCGCGAGATGATGAAGCTGCGGCCGTGGTTGGAAAAAATGGTCACCGGCTCGCCGTTGCTGGCCAGCGCACGCAAATGATGAATGATGTCAGTGGCCGAGATGGTGGTGAACCGGGTGAGCTCTTCGGCGCCTTCGGCGGGCGCTTCGCCACGGGTGGATGCAGTCACGGTGATGGCCTTGGACGGTGAACAAAACGAGTGCCCTGTGACGACAGGCCCGGATCGCAAGCGATGCCGGGCGGACGAAAAGGGCGAAAAGGCCGCCAGACGACATGGGTCATACCGTGGTTTTACTTACGGCCTCTGACTAAATTTTACACGCTTTTAAGCCGCCCACAAAACCCGGTGCGCGCTTTATCAGGCTATTGCAGCAAGGCACGCAGATCGTGGGTGAAGGTCGCTGCACCACTGCCATAAGGCACTTCCACACGCAATTTTCCATCCCGGTCCAGCAGGTAAGCCCCGGCGCTGTGGTCCATGGTGTAGTCGCCGTTGGCGCCATCCTGACGGCGATACAAGGCGCGGAATTGCCCGGCTACACTGGCAATTTGCGCGGGCGAGCCGGTCAGGCCGATAAAGCGGGGGTCAAATGCCGGGGCATAACTTTTCAGCAGCGCCTGGGTGTCGCGCGCCGGGTCGATGGTGATGAACAGCACCTGCACCTGGTCGGCTTGCGGGCCGAGTTCACGCATGCTTTGCGCCAGCTCGGCCAGCGTGGTCGGGCACACGTCCGGGCAGTGGGTATAGCCAAAGTACACCGCCACCGGTTTGCCGCGAAACTCGGACAGCTTGCGTGGCTGGCCGTTGTGGTCGGTGAGGGTGAAATCCTGAAGGGTAAGCGAGCCGCTGATATCCCGCCCCTGAAACGCCACGGCCGGCGGGCTGGGCGGCGTGGGTGAGCAGGCGGGCAGGGCGCAAGCCAACAAGAGTGCAGTGCAAACGTGGGTGAGCAGGCGGGCAAAAGGCAACGGCATGATTCAGGATCCGTAAAATCAGCGGTGAAAGCGGGTGGGAAGTGCGCAGCATAGCGTAATGCCAAGGGGCTTGGCTGCGGCGTTTTGTCGCAAGTGACCTGGGGTCAGCGGTGTTTCATCCGGTCTTCGCTGGCCGCCTGCCAGGCCAGCACCGCCTCGCTGCCATGCAGCCGGCCATTCATATAGCGCCCGACACGCTCCAGCATGCGCTGAGGGTGGCGGGCCAGCTCGGCGCGATCCTTGAGGAACACCGCCACCTGGTCGTTCCAGATGTCCTGGTCCTGATAGGCGGTGAACGATTCCAGCAGCACGCAGGCAAATCCACTGCGCTGGCCCCAGCGCGCCAAGGCGGCGCCGGCATCCGGGTAAAACCGCCAGCAGTCCACCGGGTAGCGGTGAAAATCGCCATTGGCCGGGGCATTCAGATACAGCAATCCGCCCGGCGCCAGCACGCGCAGCGCTTCGTTGAACATCAGCCAGAAAAATTCGATGTGCTCAAAACACGAGCTGCTGACCACCACATCCACGCTGGCGTCGGCAAACGGCAGGCGATACGGGTCGTCCAGCACCACATCCACGCCGGGGCCGGGCACAAAATCCACCCCGATATAGCGGCAGCCGGCCGGCGCGCCATGGCGCAGGCTGCCATTGATGTCTTGCGCGCCAATATCGACGATGGTGACGTCGGCCTCGCGGCCAAGATAGGTGTCAAAAAACAGCTGTCCGTGTTTCAATGCGCTGACATGCATAGAAATTCCTTTATCTCTGCAAAATTTTAACATGCCCTCTTCTGCACACCATGCACCCCACCCCTTGCCTAGAACCTCACTCACACCTCAAAAAACAAATTCACAAAAAACTCCCGCGTTTTGGGGAAGGCCAGCACCGGCACGCCCGCAGCGGCTTCAATCTGCGCCAAAGTGGGGGCGACCGCTTCGGCACGCTCGCAGGCTAAGACAAACCACACGTTTAGCCGGTGGTCACGCAGGTAGTTATGCGCCACTTCGGGGAAGGCGTTAATCGCGGCGATGATGGCGGCTTGGCGGTCGGGTGGGGCTTCGCAGGCACACAGCACAAACCGCCCACCGACCCGCTCAATCTGAAACAGCGGGCCAAAGCGGGTCAGGATGCCTTGGTCTAACAAAGCCTGTAATCGCGCCAGCAGCGTGGCTTCGTCCGTCCCCAGTTGGTGGGCGGCTTCGGCATAGGGGCGGGGGCAAATCGGAAAACCGCGCTGGAGCTGGTTCAAAATCGCACGGTCTAGGGCATCCAGCACCACAACAGGGGCGGTGGCGGGCGAGGCAGGCAAGGGTGAGGCAGACGAGGGCATGGTGAATCTCACAAAGCAGGCTGGGCAGCGTACTGCGCCCCGCGTTGGCGGTAGCAATGGGTGCTAAATAGCCGGTGGTGGGCATAGCCCTGCAAACCGCCTTCGACGGTCAGCTTCGCCGCTTGGGCAGAGACGGCCTCGGCATCGCGCCCATGCAGCATGGCAAACAGCGAATAAGCCCAGCCCGCACGGCGGGGGCGGCGGTAGCACAAGTTGACGGCGGATTGCTGCGCCAGCCACGCCCCTTTGGCATCGACCAGCGCGTCGGGCACATCCCAAACACACATGGCGTTGGCGCGGTAGCCCAAAGCCCGATGGCGCAAAACCACGCCAAATCGGCGCAACCAGCCTGCGGTTTGCCATGCCGCCAACCGTGCCAGCACATCGACTTCGTCGAGTCCGCAGGCCTGCCCCAAAGCCGCATAGGGGGCATGAACCAGCGGCAAGCCCGCTTCGAGTGCGGCAATCAAGCCCCAGTCTTGGGCGGTGAGGCTGGGCGGCACGGGCGGCTGGCACGCGGCGGGGGTGGGCAGCACCGCGGGGCGGGCGGTGGCCGTGCCGGTTAGCGAAAACCCCAAGTCGATGTGGTATTCGCGCACCAAAGGCAAATCCAGCAGGGGGCGGCGGGTGGTGTGGCGCAAGGTGTCGAGCACTGTGTCGAGCTGCGCACGGTGGCGGGCGGTCAGCACAAACCACAGGTTAAAGCGGTGACCGGCGCGGGCGTAGTTGTGGTTGACCTCGGGGTGCTGATTGACCTGTGCGGCCACGGCCTCTAGCTGACGGGGTGGCACCGCCAGCGCGGCCAAGGTCGATACGCCTATCCGATTGGGGGCAAACACCGCCCCGATGCGGCTGATTTCGCCCTTGTCCAGCCCTGCCGCCAGCTGCGTCAACACCGTGGCTTCGGTGGTCTGGTGGGCGGCAGCAAGGTGGGCAAAGGGGTGCGGTAGCAGCGGAAAGTCGCGCTGCCAATCGTTGTAGAGGGCGAGGGTTTCGGCCATCGCTTACATGCCGACCCGATGGGCGCGCGAGGTAAAGAAGATGCCGCTCGGGTTGTCGACGGGCAGGGTGGCGAGGCGGGCAAAGGTGGTGGTGTCGTAGACCTCAATCCGGTTGTCGTCACGGCAAGACAGCCAGACGGCTTCGCCCTTGGGGGTGAACTCCATATGCAGCACGCCTTTGCAGGGCTTAAAGGTGTGGCGAATTTGGCGGCTGGGGGTGTCGATGACTTGTACCGTGTCGTTATTCGGAAAGGCAAAGTTGACCCACACTTGGCGACCATCGGGACGCGCCATCACAAACACCGGTTGCCCCGCCACGGCCACGCGTCCTTGCTCGCGCCACCCTTGTTGCACACCGGCAATCAGCACCTCGTGCCGCCCAATGGCCGGCAACCATGCCTCGCCTTGCGCCATGGCCCAGCCGCGCAAATGCGGCATTTTATACACGGGGAGCTTGGTTTCGCCGCGTCCGTAGCCCGCCAAAATTTTGCGGATGCTGGGGGTGGGTGCCCACATGTCCAACAAAGCCAAGCCGTCTTCGCCATACAGTCCGGCCACGTACCAGCGGCCATCCGGCGTAACGAGGGCATCGTAAGGCTCGCGTCCGGCGGCATAGGTTTTTACCACCGGCTGCTGCGGCTGGCGGGCATCAATCACCCAGATTTCGCCGCTTTCAAACAGGCTGGCGGCAAAGTGTTGGTTGGGTAAATCCACCAAACCCACCACTTTGGACACCCGCCCATCCGCCCCCACGGCTGGAATGTCGGCAAGCGGGGCGAGGGTGGTGGCATCGAATAAACGCACACCCCCTGGTTGATAGTTTTGGGCGGCCACGATGCGCCCATCTTGGCTAATCGCCCCACCAATGGCATTGCCTGCTTGGACGATGCGATGGGTGAGCGTGGCGGTCAGCAGGTCGATACGCGACAAGCCCCCATCCCGCCCAAACACATAGGCAAAACGGGCATCCCGCGAGAACACCACCGAGGCGTGGGACAAATCCCCCAGCCCTGCCACGGTGGCAAGGTGGCGTTGCGTGCTGGTGTCCACAATTTGGACACGGCCAGCGGCACGTTCAATCACCACGCCCAAATCCCCCGTGCCGCGCAGGGTGGGGGCGGTGGCGCAGGCAGCAAGGGTGAGCGTAGCAAGGCAGGCAAGGAGAAATCGGCGCATGGTGGGGGCTTTGGGCGGGAGTCAAAGAAGAAGCATGAGGGGGTGTAGTAAGCTTGTCTATCCCACCCATCACCTTGGTCTAGGCGGGACGGTTTGGGGTGCGGCGAGGCTTATCACCGGAGCGAAGAAGGTAAAGCAAAAAAATCAAGGCCGTCCCCCCGCACGCGGCAAGGCCGACAGGGCACGGTCACTTTGCAGCAGGTCAATCAGCCAGCGGGCTTCGTCCTCTGAGATAAATGGCTGCCACGGCGGCATGGCCGTTCCCAAGCGACCGTATAACAGCGTCGCGACCAAGCCTTCTGCAGGCTTGTCGGCCAATGCCGCAGCGGTCAGCGGGCTACCGAGCCCCCCCGCCAGCGTCATGCCGTGACACGCGCCGCAGTCGTCCCGCAGCCAATGCAGCAAGACGGCGCGGCGTTCGGAGCTGGGCTCGACGGGCGGCGCTGCATGGCACAGCGTGGCCAGCAACAGCCCGCTGCCCAAGAGCATCATCCATTGTTCCCTGCGTCCCATTACAGCGACAGAATCCACTTCACCAGCGACTTCGCTTCGGCTTCGGTCACGGTGTTGGCGGGCATCGGAATCGCACCCCATTTGCCGCTGCTGCCTTTGAGGATGCTGGCTTCTAGCGCGGCTTCTGCGCCTTTGCCTTTGTATTTAGCGGCGACTTCTTTGTAACCGGGGCCGACCATTTTTTTATCGACGGTGTGGCAGGCCATGCAGTTTTTGGCTTTGGCCAAATCAGCATTGGCCCACGCGCTGCCAGCGCCGAGCAGGGCAACGGTGGCGACGGCGGCCAGTGTCAGAGTGCGTTTCATGGTAAATCTCCTTGTCGAGGGGTGCCGAAAATGCCCCCAAGCGGGGGCATCGTGAGTCAACTTCAAAGTACGGTGTGTTTAATACACGTCGTGCTGGGTGTTATACACGTTGAACTTACCGGTTGGGGTAATCAGACGGGGGTCGGTAATGACCGCCTTCAGCTTACGGGTTTTGTCATCAATGACCACCAGCGCAGATTGCTTGTTTTTCGCGCTCCACACCGAGAACCAGATTTCGTCACCGGCTTTGTTGTATTCGCCTTGCACCACGCGTTTTGCGCCGTCGTCTTTCAGGCTCGCCCATTCGCCAATCGGCAACACTTGGTAGCCTTTTTCGAGGGCGTTAATGTCAAACACGGCAATGCTTTGGCTCAACTTGGCATCAGGGTTGAGCGGGGTATCGACCCACAGGTTTTTAGACTTGGGATGGGTCTTGATAAACAAAGAACCGCCGCCTTGCCCCTTGATGCTATCGACTACTTTCCATGCTTGGGCTTTGTGCTTCACAGGGTCGGTACCGATGATGGAGATGGTTTCATCGCCAAGGTGAGAAGTCGCCCACACGGGGCCAAACTTAGGATGGACAAAGTTTGCGCCACGCCCTGGGTGCGGGGTTTTGCCGACTTCAATCAGGGCGGTGAGTTTGTCTTCTTTGGTATCGACCACGGCCACTTTGTTAGAGGCATTGGCGGCCACCATAAAGTAGCGTCCGGTGCTGTCAAAGCCGCCATCGTGCAGGAACTTGGCCGAATCAATGGTGGTGGTTTTCAGGTTTTTCATGTCTGAGTAATCGACCATCATGACTTTGCCAGTTTCTTTGGCAGTAATCACAAATTCAGGCTTGTAGTGGCTGGCGACAATCGAGGCCACACGCGGCTCGGGGTGGTATTCATTATCGACAGTCATGCCACGGGTGGAGACGACTTTTAGCGGCTTGAGGGTGTCGCCATCCATGATGACGTACTGTGGCGGCCAGTAAGTGCCAGCCACCGCGTACTTGTCTTCAAAGCCTTTGAATTTGGAGGTTTCGACCGAGCGGGCTTCAAGGCCGACTTTGACCTCGGCGACGTTGTCTGGCTTAGGCATCCACAGGTCAATCAGATTCAAGCGGGCATCGCGGCCAATTACATACAAATAGCGACCCGAAGCCGACATGCGGGAGATATGCACCGCGTAGCCGGTCTTAACAATATTGATGATTTTTTTGGTATCGCCATCAATCAAGGCCACTTCGCCAGAATCACGCAAAGTCACCGAGAACAGGTTGTCTAGGTTGTAGTTGTTCATTTTGCGGGTAGGCCGCTTGGCTACCGGCACAATTTCTTTGCGCGAGGCTTCGATGTTGGCGAGTGAGAATTCAGGCGGAACGGGCGGTTCTTGCTGGATATAACGCCCCATCAAATCGACTTCATCATCGGTCATATCGCCCGACGTGCCCCAGTTGGGCATCCCTGCGGGGCTACCGTACTTGATAAAGGTCTTAAGGTATTCGGTGCCCCGTTCTAAGGTGATGTCGGTGGTCAGGGGTTTACCGGTCGCGCCTTTGCGCAGCACGCCGTGACAGCCCGCACAGCGTTCAAAATAGAGCTGTTTGCCCTTTTCGAACTCGGCGGTGGTCATTTTGGGGGCTTTGGGATTGGCGTTAACGTGTGCGTCGCTGTCTGCGGCAAAAGCCGTGTTAATCGCGAACGGCAAGGCTGCCAGTGAGGCCATCAGCTAGAGACGGGAGGGTGTGTGTTTTTTCATGGTATTCCCCTTATTGATATTTGAATTTCTAAACGCAATGCAAAATCAGGGCTTTATCATCGGCGGGTAGGGGTCGATGCTCCTTGATGCAAATCAACGGCTACCCGTGAGGCATAGGGGGATGCGGCAATTCAAGCGATGCGGCTAGCCTCACGCCCCCGCCCACCGAACCTCCGCAAGCGCCGCCACCAAAAAATCCACCAGCACCCGTACTTTGACCGACAAATGCTGGCGCGAGGGGTAGACCACGTACACGCCAATTTCTTCGCCGTCAAAGTCGGGCAGCAGCGGCACCAGTTGCCCGCTGGCCAGTGCGTCGCTGACCAAAAAATCGGGCTGCAACACAATGCCTTGGTGCGCCAAGGCCACTTCGCGGCAGGTGTCGCCGTTGTTGGTACGTAGGCACGGATGGGTCAGCACACTGTGGCGCGTGCCATCGGCGGCGGCAAAGTGCCATGTATCGCCTTCTGCGGCGTAGGAATACGCAATCACCCGATGGTCAGCCAAGGCGGCCACCGTGGTGGGCGTGCCGTGCTCTGCCAAATAACGGGGGCTGGCACATACCACCAGTCGGGTGTGGGTCAGGCGGCGGTAGACCAAGCTGGAATCTTGCAGCCGGCTAATCCGAATCACGGCATCAAAGCCCTCCTCCACCACATCCACCAAACGGTCGGCAAGGCTGACTTCGAGGGTCAGGTCGGGGTAACGCGCCAACAGTTCCCCCCATAGCGGGGCGAGTTGGCGTATCCCAAACGAAAACGGGGCGTTAATCCGCAGCACGCCCACCGGCTGCCCCGTTACCGCGCCCACCGCACGGTCGGCTTCGGCCACATCCGCCAAAATTTGTTTGCAGTGTGCCAAATACGCCCGCCCCGCCTCGGTCAGGGAAACGCGCCGTGTAGTGCGTTGCAGCAAGCGCGCGCCCAGTCGGGTTTCGAGCGCGACGATGGTTTGCGACACCGCCGCTTTGGAAACCCGCAGCACCACGCTGGCTTTCACAAAGCTGCCGGTTTCGACCACGGCTACCAAGCTTTCCATTTCGCGGAATCGGTCCATTGCGCGGCTTCCCCTTTTTTATATTGTTTAGAAAAACAAAACAGTCTATCCACTATTCGGCAGTTTATCGCCATTCAGAAACCCAATACAGTGTCCCCATCGCTGCTTCTTGTACGAAAGCCCTGCCATGACAAAGCTGCCTACCCTTTTTATCTCTCACGGCGCACCGACCTTTGCCCTTGACCCTGGTGTACTGGGGCAGAAACTGGGCGCACTGGGGCGCAGTCTGCCCAAGCCCCGCGCCGTGCTGGTGATGTCGCCCCACTGGATGACCGACACGCTGGCGGTGCAAACCGCCGACCACGCGCCGACGGTGCATGACTTTGGTGGTTTTCCGGCGGCACTCTATCGGCTGGACTACCCCGCGCCGACCGCGCCCGACCTTGCCGCTGAGGTCTTGGCGCGGTGTCAGCAACACGGTATTGCGGCAGTCGCCGAGGCCAACGTCGGGCGCGACCACGGCACTTGGGTGCCTTTGCTCCACCTGTATCCCGATGCCGATGTGCCGGTGATACAGCTTTCCTTGCCTGCCACGGCACGTCCTGCCGCACTGCTGGCCTTGGGGCAAGCCCTGTCGCCGCTGCGGGAACAAGGCGTACTCATCATCGGCTCGGGCAGCATGACCCACAACCTCTACGAACGGGGCGATGGGGTCCGTGATGGCTATGCTCAGACCTTTGCCGACTGGGTGGCGCAGCACGCCGAAGCGGGCGAGGTGGCGGCACTGCTCGACTATCGCCACCAAGCCCCCTTTGCCGTCCGCGCCCATCCCACCGACGAGCACTTTTTGCCGCTGTTTTTCGCGCTGGGTGCGGCCATGCCTACGGCCACACCGCCCACCGCTCAGCGTATTGCAGGGCAAATGCAATATGGCGTGATTAGCATGGACAGCTTACGCTTCGACCCCCCTTCCCCATCGGAGATTTGCGTATGACCCCCACCCCTACTGCTTACACCCGCACCGCGATTGCCCTGCACTGGCTGATGGCCTTTGGGCTGCTGGCGACCTTGTCCTTGGGGCTTTATATGGCGGACTTGCCGCTGTCACCCAGCAAGTTGCAGCTCTACGCCTACCACAAATGGGCAGGCGTGAGCCTGTTTGGGCTGTTGCTGGGGCGGCTGGCATGGCGGCTGACGCATCAACCCCCTGCCTTGCCCAGCGCGACGAGTGAATCGCAACGCTGGCTGGTGCAGGTGATGCACTTGGCTTTGTATGGGCTGATGGTGTTGATTCCGCTGTCTGGCTGGCTGATGAGCTCGGCCAAGGGCTTTCAAACCGTGTGGTTTGGCGTGCTGCCGCTGCCCGACTTGCTCAGCAAGGACCTGCTGGTGGCGGAAGTGCTGAAAGAGGTGCACGAAACCCTGAATTGGGTGCTGCTCAGTCTGGTGCTTGGCCATGCGGCGGCGGCCATCAAACACCATGTGGTGGAGCGCGACGGGGTGTTGGCGAGAATGTTGCCCTTCCTCGCCAAGCCTTAAGAACCTGTTTGCGGTCTAGCGAACGACGGGGCAGCCAAGGCGAAATTCGAAAAAAAGCGCAATCGCTGCGGTCTTGGCTTTGTATTCCCCTCCGTCGGAGGGGGGTGAAAGACTTTGAACAGGCTTTTAAACCGACGCAACCCCGATAACACCGCAACACTGCAACACAGCCCCCCCACTTGCCCCTGACCTTTTTGGAGATGACCCCAATGCGAACCCTGCCCCCCCTCACCTTGGCTGCTGCGTTGATGCTCGGCAGTGCCTTGCCCGCTTGGGCAGGCAGCTACGCCACGCTCGACCCCCAACACAGCCGCATCGGCTTTACCTACACCCAGATGGGCGTGGCGATGAATGGCAGCTTTGGGCAGCTCAAAGGCCAAGTGCAATTTGACCCCGCCAAGCCCGAGGCAGCCAAAGCCTCGCTGACCGTGCCGCTGGCCAGCATTCAAGCGGGCTCGGCGGAGGCCAACGACGAGGTCAAGGGCAAGGCGTGGTTTAACACGGCGGCGTATCCCGCTGCCCAATTTGACACCACCCAAGTGAAAGCCTTAGGCGGCAACCGCTACCAAGTCAGCGGCAAGCTGACGCTCAAAGGCCGCAGCCATGAGGTGTCTGCCCCGTTCACCCTGACCCCACAGGGCAAAGCAGCGACGTTTGAGGGTGGCTTTATCCTCAAGCGCACCGACTTTGCCATTGGCGAGGGCTCGTGGGCGGATGGCGGGATTGTGGCGCACGATGTTCGGATTACCTTCAGTTTGCGTGTGCTGGCCGCTGAAGCCCGCTAACCCTTTTATTGATCGGCGGGTCGCGGCTCATCGCCTATCTTGCTTGTTTTTCTCTCTCTCATCCCAAGGATACCCCTCATGAAAGCGCTTAAAACCACCCTCCTGACCACCACCTTGGCTGCCTTGTTGTCCGGCGTGGCATGGGCTGCCCCTGCGGTTTACACCGTGGACAGCACCCACACTTTCCCCCGCTTTGCTTACAGCCACTTTGGCTACTCCAAGCAAGTGTCGCGTTTTAACAAGACCACCGGCACGGTCACGCTGGACAGCGCGGCCAAAACCGGTGCGGTGGACATCAGCATTGATATGACCTCGGTCGATACCGGCTTTGAAGTGTTTAACGGCCACATCCAAGGCGCGGACTTTTTGGACACCGCCACCTTCCCCAAGGCGACGTTTGTCTCGACCAAGGTCACGTTTGCTGGCGACAAGCCCGCTACGGTGGAAGGCAAGTTGACGATTAAAGGCATCACCAAGCCGGTCACGCTGACCGTCACCTCGTTCCAAGCCATGCCCCACCCGATGCTGAAAAAAGACGCGATTGGCGCCAATGCCACGGCGACCATTAAGCGCAGCGATTTTGGTGCTGGCAAGTACGCGCCGTATGTGGGCGATGAAGTGACCCTCGATATCGCCCTAGAAGCGGTTAAACCGTAAGAACCTGTTTACGATCTACGATACTCGGGTGATCCTGCGTTGAAACTCAGAAAAAACATGCGTACGGATTCAGGTCCAACGGCGTTTTTTCCCGAATTTCGCCTTGGCTGACCCTTCGTTCGCTAGAACGTAAACAGGTTCTAAAAACCCAAAAAACAGACGACAAATACGCGCTCGACCTGTTCGAGCAGCGCAGACCGGAAGAAAATGGGCGTGACGACAGAAGCCCCAGTTAGGCGATGAATGGGTATTCGCCCGATTGGAAAACGCAGTTCAAAAACCGGAGAAAACATGGGGATTCGTTACGAAAGTGACTTTTATGGATGGACAATTGAGCAGGCTAGCCTGCTGCGCTCCGGCTGTCTGAATGAAGTTGACCTAGAACACCTGATTGAGGAGCTTGAAAGTATGGGGCGGGGTGAAAAACGAGAGCTGGAACACCGTCTCATGGTGTTGTTGCAACACCTATTGAAATGGCAATTTCAGCCTTCACACCAAGGCCGAAGCTGGAGATTGACAATCCAGGAACAACGTCGGGAAATTCCTGACGTGTTGGAAGACAACCCTAGCCTGAAACCCACGCTAGCAGAGGTGATGGCTAAGGCGTACGCCAAGGCAAAAAAGGCCGCCTCGCAAGAGACGGACATGCCTGAAAAAGCTTTCCCCGAGCAGTGCCCGTGGACGTTTGAGCAGGCACTCAGTGAGGATTTTCTACCCTAGAAAGTTTTAGAACCTGTTTACACCCGCAACACAGACCATGAACTGCCGCTAAACCCGCCCCCCGCTGGATGACCTGATGTGACCCAAGGACACAGTGCAGGGGTGTTTTGTACTCAAGGAGAACCGCCATGCCCGCTCTTCATTTTCTTGGTCTTTCGGGCAGCTTGCGCCGCCAGTCTGCCAACCGTGGTTTGCTCCACGCCGCCCAAACCCAGTTGCCAGAAGGGGTCAGCCTCGAGATAGCCGACCTTGCCGAGGTGCCGTTTTACAACGCCGACCTGACCGACACCCCGCCCAGCGTGGCACGGGTCTTGGCGCAGATAGGCGCAGCCGATGGCTTGGTGCTGGCCTGCCCTGAATACAACTACTCACTCGCCCCCGCGCTGAAAAACGTGCTGGATTGGGCTTCTCGCGCACCAGACAACGCCCTGTTGGCCGGTAAGCCGGTTGCCATCATGGGGGCTGGAGGTGGGATGGGCACGGCACGGGCGCAGTATCATTTGCGGCAGGTTTGCGTTTACCTCGACCTGCATCCGCTGAACAAGCCAGAAGTGTTTGCCAATGCGTTTGCTGGGGGCTTTGATGCCGAAGGGCGCGTAACCGACCCCGCTTTGTTGGCTTTGCTGGCGACGCAAATGCAGGCGCTGGCGCAGTGGACGCGGCAGCTTCTGGCTTAGCTTAACAAAGGGCATCCGCCACCCGCCCACCGCCCCAGAGGGTTTGCCCGCCCTGCACAATGCCGGATACCGCACGTTCGGCATGGCTTCCGCTTCTCTGCCCCTTTCCCCTCCTCCTCCCCGCCCACACGCCCGCCACCGCAACGGTGAGCGGGCTGTTTTGTCTTGGCGCAGCAGCTCACCCCAAAGCGGCGGCCACGCCGTGCGGTGTACGCCCGTTGCCGGTCAGGCGACAGCGGTGCCGCACGGCTCGCCGCAACCGCAACGGCTCAACCGGTGAGTCTTGCCCCGCCCCTCCGCCGCCGCCCCACCAAATAGTCTCACGACAGCCATTGTCGTGAGACTGTGCCTTAATAGCAGCAGGTCGTCTGGTGACGGCTGGTTACCCCACCTTAATTCTCAGCGGCGAACTGACTACTGGAGTGCCTCATGCCCATCCCTCCCCCACCCTTCAAACTGCGTTGCCCTAGCTGCCATTGGTCGCGGGTGATGGTTTCCCGTTCGGATGTGATTTCTCCCTCGGCGCAGTGGATGTCGCGTTGCCCACGCTGCGCCGCGCCCTTGGAAAGACATGCATCGACCGCCCCATTTGGCATAGGGCTGTTGGCTGTGCTATTTAGGTGGTTCAAGTCATCCCGCTAAGAACCTGCTCAAAGTCTAATCCCTTCCGGCGGAGGGGAATAACAGCCAAGGCCCATCAGCCACCAGCGGCGGTGGCATCACTTTTCTGCAAATTCAGCCTCGGCTGACCCATCGTTCGCTAGACTTTCAGCACGTTCTCACCCCCCTAGGATTCCCCATGCCTCACCTTTGCTTAATCCACGCTGGCGGTACGTTGGGGATGCAGCCTTCTCCGCAGGGCTTGCGTCCTGCTGCGGGGCAGTTGGCCGCCCTTGTCCAGCGTGTGGTGCCGGTGGAAGCCACGCTGACGGTGGTGGAGTACGCGCCGCTGCTGGATTCCGCCGAGGCCACGCCCGCCGATTGGGCGCGGTTGGCCGCTGACCTCGCGGCCAGACGCACGGCGTTTGATGGCTTTGTTGTGGTACACGGCACCGACACGCTGGCGTTTACCGCTGCAGCACTGGCTTTCTTGCTGCCCCATTTCGGCAAGCCGGTGGTGGTCACGGGGGCACAAGTGCCGCTGTGTCTGCCGGCATCGGATGGCTGGGGCAACCTAGCCCATGCCTTTGCCGCCGCCAGCCAGCCGGATTTTGTCGAAGTCGGTGTGGTGTTCGCGGGGCAGTTGCTGCGGGGGGTGCGCAGCCAAAAAGTAGACGCGCAACAGCTGGCCGCTTTTGCCAGCCTCGGCACACCGGCACTGGCTACGTTTGGCGTGGTGGCGGATTGGCAACGTGCGTTGTGGCGACCCCATGCCGCAGCCGAGCCCTTCGTACCTCGGTCGTTGAACCCCCAGTGTCGGGTGGTGTTGGCTACGCTCGCCCCAGGTGCGACGGTGGATTTTATTGCCGCTGCCTTGGCGCAGCAGCCGCTGGATGCCTTGGTGCTGGCCGCCTTTGGCAATGGCAATGCCCCCCACCATCCGGCACTCGAAGCCGCGCTGGCCGCCCAAGTCGATGCCGGTGCCTTGGTGGTGGTGGTCAGCCAAGTGCCGCGTGGCGTGGTGCTGGGCGGGGCATATGCCAGTAGCCAAGGTTTGCTGGCAACGGGGGCGATAGGGGCCGGGGGGATGACGGTGGCCGCTGCGGTGGCCAAGACGCATGTGGTGGCTTCGCTGCCGGTTTCGCCTGCTGCACGGCAAGCGGCGTTTTTGGCCGATTGGGCGGGGGAGCGGGGCTAGGTTTTTGACGGCAGGGCAGAAGGGGCAGATAAGCAAAAAGCGCATCCATCACGGACGCGCTTTTTTTGTGGGGAGACGACAGGGCGGGGGGCTTAATCCGTCAGCCAGCCTTGGACTCGACTGGCTTCGGCGGTCACGGCGTAGCGGCTGTGCGGGGCGGCAGGCAGGGTCAGGCTGAGGCTCAAAAGCTGGTCACGACGAAAGGCGTGCGCGGTAACGACGCTGCCAGCGGGGTAGCGTTGATGTTGCGCTTCGACGCTGCTGGTTTTGAGCCCATCCACGGCAATCAAAACATCGCCGCCAGACAGCCCTGCTTGATAGGCCGCCCCGCCGTGGTACACGCTTTGCAGCGTCCAGCCTTCTGCGGTGCTGCCACTGGCTTTAACGCCGAGACGCGCCGCCAAGGTGTCGTCTGCGACAGGGGAGAGCGTCACGCCGACCGTGGCCAGCAGAGCTTCGACGGGGAGCGGTGCAGTGCTGTCCACCCAGCGAGCCAAGAGGGCGGTCAGCGGCACGCCGGTCGCGGCTTCGGCCAAGCGGCCCCATGCATCCTCGGCGAGGCCTTGCCCTGTCTGCTCGGTGTGCTGCCACAACGCCCGCATCACCGTATCCAAGCTGACTTGCCCTTGGCTGTGTTGGCGGAGGGTCAGGTCGAGGCACAGGGCAATCAACGCGCCTTTGGTGTAGTAGCTGACCTGACTGTTTGGGCTGTTTTCGTCCGGCTGGTAATACTTAATCCACGCATCAAAACTGGCTTCCGCCACACTTTGCACCGCCAACCCTGGCGCACGGCGCACAGCAGCCAGCAGGTCGGCAAGCCGCTGCAAATAGGCCGGTATCGACAACAAGCCGCAGCGCACCAACGCCAGTTCGTCGTAGTAGGAGGTAATGCCTTCAAACGCCCACAGCAAACGGGTGTAGCCCTCTTGGCTGAGGTCATACGGCACAAAAGCAGCCGGTTTGATGCGCTTGACGTTCCACGCATGGAAATACTCGTGGCTAAACAGGGCGAGGAGGTCGAGATAGGCTTCGGTGAGTGTGGGTTCGCCCTGCACCGGCAGTGCGTCGCGGCTGGCCATCAAGGCGGTGGAGGCGCGGTGCTCTAGCCCGCCGTAAAGCTTGTCACCGACGTGCAGCAAAAAGACGTAGCGGGCAAAAGGCGCGGGTGTGCCAAAAAAGGTGAGGTGCTCGGTGCAGAGTTTTTTGACATCCGCCGCGAGCCGGTCGAGGTCGCCACGGTGTTGCCCCGACACGATGATTTCATGCGGCACACCGCAGGCGGTAAAGCGCACCGTCTCCAAGTGTCCCATTTCAAACGGGTGGTCGAGCAAGTCGTCGTAGTTGGCGGCGACAAAATGCCCAAACCCACGCCGCCCTGCGCCCTCACGCGGCAAGCTGGTGGCCAGCGTCCACTGTGCGGCATCGGGATGCTCGGGTGGGCGTACTGTAAGCCGATGCGGCTGGTCGGACTGCCCCACCACTTCTAGGCAGAGGTTCGCACCATTAAAAAAACCCCGCTGCCCATCCAAATACGCGCCCCGCACCGACACATCATAGGCATACACGGTGTAACGGACGGTGACCTTGCCGGTGCTTGGGGCGAGCTGCCAACTGTGCTTGTCCACTTTGCGTACAGACAGTGGCTTGCGCCCCGACCCTGCGGTGATCTGGGTTATGTGGCGGGCGAATTCCCGTATTTTGTAGCTGCCGGGCAGCCACGCGGGCAAACGCAGCAGACAGCCTTCTGGCATGGGCTGGGCAAGGGTGAGCGTGACGGTAAAACAGTGACCAGCAAGGTCGCTCGGCTCAATCAGGTAGGCAATCGGGGAGGGGGGCAAGGCTGTGGGCATAGTGGTCGCGTGGCGGAATTAAAGAAGGGGTGTGGCGGATTTTGCCACCAGCAAAGGGGGAGAAAGGCGCGTAAGGGCAGCGGGCAAAAGTTCCCCGTGCAGGATGACGAAGCCTAGCGGCTTGACCTGTGTCAATATTCTAGGGGGGCATGACAATATAATGGGTGCGCTGGAATTAGGCCTTTTGGCTGTACGCAAAAAGGAGGGGGCTGCCTAGTATCCGTATGGCTTAGGGTGCATGTTTTAGTGTAAAATGAGCCGCTTCAAAAGGGTATGAAACGGGTTATTTCTTGTTTTAATTCAGTTGGTTGACGAGGTAATTTCTAGCCATCCAGCTCAGTAAATCAGGGGTAATCCTCGTGCTTTTCCCTCTTACGAACCACTCGCACCTCGCACTCACATGGGGGCATGTGGCTAGGTTTCTAGTGGTTCGTGTGACGGTTTTTGATTCTTGTGTTAGCAACCTTGGAGAAACCTTAATGGAAACGCAATCCACTTATAACTATAAGGTGGTGCGCCAGTTTGCCGTGATGACCGTAATTTGGGGCATTGTCGGTATGCTGGTGGGCGTGATTATCGCCGCGCAGTTGGTGTGGCCAGACCTGAACGTAGGTCCTTGGCTCCACTTTGGTCGTCTGCGTCCCTTGCATACTAATGCCGTGATTTTCGCCTTTGGCGGTTCGGCACTGTTTGCAACCTCGTACTACGTTGTTCAACGCACTAGCCAAGTGCGTTTGTTTGCTGAAAAGCTGGCTGGCTTCACCTTTTGGGGTTGGCAGCTGGTCATTGTGTTGGCGGTTGTAACACTGCCTTTGGGCATGACCACCAGTAAGGAATACGCCGAGCTGGAATGGCCTATCGACTTGCTGATTACCGTGGTGTGGGTGGCTTACGCCATCGTGTTCTTCGGCACACTGGCAACCCGCAAAGTGAAGCACATCTATGTGGCTAACTGGTTCTACGGTGCATTTATCTTGGCCGTTGCTTTGCTGCACATCGTCAACAGCATGGAAATCCCCGTCACCCTGACCAAGTCCTACTCGGTCTATGCCGGTGCGATTGATGCGATGGTGCAATGGTGGTACGGGCACAATGCCGTGGGCTTCTTCTTGACTGCAGCGTTCTTGGGCATGATGTACTACTTTGTGCCTAAGCAAGCCGGTCGCCCTGTGTTCTCTTATCGCCTGTCGGTTGTCCACTTTTGGGCACTGATTTTCACCTACATGTGGGCAGGTCCTCACCACTTGCACTACACCGCTTTGCCTGACTGGACACAATCCGTCGGTATGGTGTTTTCCTTGATTCTGCTGGCACCTAGCTGGGGCGGTATGATCAACGGCATCATGACGCTGTCTGGCGCGTGGCACAAACTGCGCACTGACCCTGTTCTGAAGTTCTTGGTTGTGTCGTTGTCCTTCTACGGTATGTCCACGTTCGAAGGCCCAATGATGTCCATCAAGACCGTGAATGCCTTGTCGCATTACACCGACTGGACAGTGGGTCACGTTCACTCTGGCGCGTTGGGCTGGGTGGGCTTTATCTCCATCGGCTCTATCTACTACTTGCTGCCACGTTTGTTCGGCCGCAACGAAATGCACAGCACTAAGCTGATTGAAGCGCACTTCTGGCTGGCGACAGTTGGCGTAGTGCTTTACATCGCGGCACTGTGGATTTCTGGCGTGATGCAAGGGCTGATGTGGCGTGCACTGAACATTGATGGCACGCTCACTTACTCCTTTGCTGAAGTGGTGAAAGCAACCTATCCGTACCACTTCGTTCGCTTCTTGGGCGGCTTGCTGTATCTGGTAGGGATGCTGCTCATGGCCTACAACATGTTCCGCACTATTTCTGCGGGTCGTGCAGTCAACGCCGAAATTCCGGCCGTTGTAGCACACGCTCACTAAGCCGGGACAAGGAAAAGCAACCATGGAAAAGATCCAGAAACTGATTGAAGAACACGTTGGCTATCTGATTGTGTTCACCCTGTTGGTCATTAGCGTGGCCATGCTGGTCGAGATTTTGCCTTTGATGTTCCAAAAATCGACCACACAGCCTATCGCAGGGGTTAAGCCCTACGATGCACTGCAACTGACTGGGCGCGATGTTTACATCCGTGAAGGCTGCCACACCTGCCACTCACAGATGATTCGTCCCTTCCGTGCAGAAACCGAACGCTATGGTCACTACTCCGTTGCCGGTGAGTCCGTCTATGACCACCCCTTCCTATGGGGTTCTAAGCGCACTGGGCCAGATTTGGCGCGTGTGGGCGGTCGTTATTCGGATGAATGGCATAACACCCACTTGGTTAACCCGCGTGACGTTGTGCCTGAATCCAATATGCCTGCCTTCCCTTGGTTGGTCACCACCCCTGCTGATGCAGCCGGTGTAGCCGCCAAGATGACCGCACTGCGTAAAGTAGGCGTACCTTACACCGACCAAGAAATCTCCGAGGGTAAAGCCAAGGTAGAGGGCAAGTCGGAAATGGAGGCATTGATTGCTTACCTGCAAGGTTTGGGTCTGGCACTGAAGAACGTGCGGTAAACCACTATGGATGGCATCAACCTAGTAAGAATCGTCTTCACTGTACTGTCTTTTGCCTGCTTTCTCCTGATTGCCTTTTGGGCCTACGGACGAAGTGCCAAAAAACGGTTTGACGAGGCAGAAATGCTTCCCTTCGCGGATGACGACGATTCACTGCAAGCCGGGGGCACACGCTCGCCACCGGCTTCTGACGGAGCAAAAAAATGAGTGATTTTGTTAGCGATTTCTGGAGCATCTGGATTTCCGCCATCGTTATCATCGGTATTTTGGGTGTAGGGGCTTTGCTGTTTACCCAATCCAAGACCAATGTAAAAAAGGGCGAGCAAGCCCAAACGATGGGTCATGTGTGGGATGGTGACCTAGAGGAATACAACAATCCGCTGCCTAGCTGGTGGATGTGGATGTTCTACATCACCATCGCCTTTGCTGTCGGTTATCTGGCGCTGTACCCTGGTCTGGGCAAGTTCCCAGGCTTGCGTGGCTGGACTTCCGTTGGGCAATACAAGGAAGAACGTGCTCAAGCAGAAGCAAAATATCAGCCTCTGTACGACAAATTCCTGAAGCAAGACATCAAGGTTGTGGCTGCAGACAAAGAAGCGCAGGAAATGGGCAAACGCTTTTACCTGACTTATTGCATGCAGTGTCACGGTGCTGATGCACGCGGCGCAAAGGGCTTTCCTAACCTGACCGACAGCGATTGGCTCTATGGCGGTACGCCTGAGCAAGTCCACCAAAGTGTTGCTGAAGGCCATCGTGGCCAGATGCCTGCATGGGGTGCGGCTTTTGGCGAAGAGAAGGTTAAGGACGTAACAAACTACGTGCTGTCCCTCTCGGGCAAAAAAGCTGATGCTGAGCGCGTTTCGCGCGGCAAAGAAACTTTTGCTGCCACTTGCGCGGCGTGTCACGGTGCGGACGGTAAGGGCAACCAAGCGATTGGTGCACCTAACCTGACCGACAACATCTGGCTGTATGGCGGTACAGAAAAGGCTGTGATTGATACCATCACGAACGGTCGTACCAACCAAATGCCAGCATGGAAAGACTTCCTCGGCGAAGGCAAAGTGCATCTGCTGACCGCTTATGTGTGGGGTCTCTCCAACAATGCACCGGCAAAAGCAAAGTAACAAATAGGGGGGGCGGGTCAGTTTTGTCTTCGCAAGCTGCCTCGTACTCTCCACCGAACTTCTAACGCTTCCTCCTCCCTCTGGGTGGGGCGTGCGATAAAGTAAGGTAAAAAAGGGCTGGATTCTGTGTTAAACAGGATCCAGCCTTTTTTTTGGGTAAAACCACCGTAACGAGGCCATTGACCCTGTTCCATTGTGCGGCTCTTTAGGCCATTTTTCCGACAGAAAAAACCAAGGTGCGTTGTCTATGCTGTTGCGTATTGTCTCGATTCTGCTACCCGTGCTCTCTATTGTCCTGATTGGCTACGTCTATGCACGTCGTCATGCTCCCGATATGGTGACCGTCAATCGCATCAATATGGATTTATTTGTACCCGCCCTGGTCTTTGTCGCGCTGGCTAGCAAGGATGTACAGCTGAGTCAATACGGCTGGCTGGCCTTGGGGGCGGCAGGGGTGGTGCTGGGCTCGGGGCTCTTGGCGTGGCCGCTGGCGCGTCTGCTGAAGATTGCCCCGCTGACCTTTGTGCCTCCGATGATGTTTAATAATTCCGGCAATATGGGCTTGCCGCTGGTGGTGCTGGCTTTCGGCCAAACCGCCCTTCCTGGTGCGGTGATTTTGTTTTTGGTCGAGATGATTCTGCATTTCTCGCTGGGGCTGTGGCTGATGAACCGCCATGCCCCGCTCGGGGGGCTATTTCGCCAGCCGGTGATGCTAGCGACAGCGGCGGGGCTGGCAGTCAGCCTCTCGGGCTGGCATTTGCCGGAAGCGTGGGTATTGGGGCTAAAAATACTGGGCGATGTGTCCGTACCCTTGCTGCTCTTCTCGCTTGGCGTTCGGATTGCGGGGGTGTCGTGGGTGGAGTGGCGACTCGGTGTGCTGGGTGGGGTGGTTTGCCCTGCTAGTGGATTGCTGATGGTGGCCTTACTCTTGCCCGTTCTGCCCTTGCCCGTCGCGCAACAGCCTTGGCTGTGGCTGTTTGCCGCCCTGCCGCCTGCCGTGCTGAATTTCTTGGTGGCGGAGCAATACCAGCAAGAGCCTAGCCGCGTGGCTTCGTTGGTGCTCATTGGCAATCTGATGAGCCTGCTGGTGCTACCGCCGGTGCTCTATTTCTTATTGCGCTAGGTGCGCAGCCTCGTGCTGGAGCAGCCAATGTTTAATGCCCAACATGGTCTCTAGCTTGCCCTGATTAAAGCCCCCCATCCCTGTTACGGCGACAACCCGATGGCAGGGCACAATCAGCGGCAAAGGGTTGCGCCCACACGCCCCGCCCACTGCGCGTGGCGCACTGCCAAGCTGAGTTGCGAGTTCCCCGTAGCGTTGGGTCGCCCCCACCGGAATTGTCAGCATCGCCTGCCACACCCGCAGCTGAAACGGCGTGCCGGTGAGCTGGTAGGGTAGGTCAGCCAGCGGGGTGTGGGGGTCGATAAAATAGGCGTGCAGCCGCTGCGCCGCCAGCGCGGATAGGCTGCCAAAAGGGGGCGATTGCAGGGGCGTATCTGTCGGCAAAAAGACCAGTGCGGTAAGTGCGTCGTGCGCCTCGCATAGGCCGAGCCGACCAAATGGGGCGGGGAGAATGGCGGTAAAGGAGGAGGGCATAGGGAGGCTCTCTTAGAACCTGTTTACGATCTGCGAAACTCGGGTGATCCTGCGTTGAAATGCCCC
>ERZ650306.511-NODE-511-length-23546-cov-26.629603_pt1 | contig 23546 bp, 22 predicted proteins | sample MGYA00376242_ERZ650306 | MGnify/ENA primary metagenome ERZ650306 (study PRJEB26733, sample SAMN07839244) | wastewater metagenome | biome: urban; feature: wastewater treatment plant; material: waste water | place: USA: North Carolina | collected 2016-03-31 ... | reverse complement strand
GGCTACGCCTTCTGGGCGGAGCAGGTGATTGCCCTCGACCGCAACAACCCTCAGGTGGCATCGCGGATGGCCCGGGCGCTGGAGGGCTGGCGCAAGTTCACGCCCGAGATCCAGGCCCGCATCCGCCCGGCCCTCGAGAAGGTGGCCGCCACCGAAGGCATCTCGCCCGACGTGGCCGAGATCGTCGACAAGGCGCTGGGCTGACGCACCCGGCACCGCCGCCTACGACGGGCGGATAAGGCGGGCGCCGTGTCGCCCGCCGCGCGCGCCCGCGGCCGCTGTCCGGTATCATCGCGTATCTGCATTTTTTGCGCTGCCGCAATGGAACTCCTAACCCCCTTCATCGACATCGTCCTGCACCTCGACGTGCACCTGGCGGCCCTCACGGCCCAGTACGGCACCTGGATCTACGCCATCCTGTTCCTCATCATCTTCTGTGAGACCGGGCTGGTGGTGTTCCCCTTCCTGCCGGGCGACTCCCTGCTCTTCGTGGCCGGCGCGCTGGCTGCCATCGGCGAGGGCGGCAAGGTACAGATGGCGCTGGACACCACTTTTTTTGCGCGTCGTTTTGGCATGGTGACCGACCGCTTCGGGGTCAGCTGGATGGTGATCGTTCCCCTGGTCGATATAGGCTGAGGCGGCGCAAAGCAGCACCTCGCGATCATGGCGTTGCGCTGATCGGCTGGGCGACAATGGGCGATGCCTTATCAGCCCACGCCCTCACAGCCTCAACAACCGGCACTGCTGGCCCTGTCACGCAGGCAGTCCCTGCAGACGCTGGCTGCTGCCGGTCTGGGCTGGGCGGCTCTGGGCCTGCCTCTGCCAGGCATGGCTTTGCCCTCCAGAACCTTGCAGTTTCCGCGCGACCACGGCAGCCACCCTGACCTGCGCACCGAGTGGTGGTACATCACCGGGCACGCGTTTGCGGATGGCCGGCCCTGGGGGTTTCAGGTGACGTTTTTCCGCTCGCGCATGGATGCCACGCAAACCATGCGGTCAGCGTTTGCCGCCAAGCAGCTGCTGTTTGCCCACGCGGCCATTACCGATGTGCAGGGGCAAAAGCTGCTGCACGATCAGCGCGTGGCGCGCGCCGGGTTTGGCGTGGCAGAAGCCAGCGAAGCCGACACGGCAGTGCGGCTGCGCGACTGGAGCTTGCTGCGGCAGAACGTGCCGGGCCCTGGCGCGGATGCCACCGCGAGCCGCTATACCGCACGGATCACGGGTGAGCAATTTGGTTTGCAACTGCAGTTTGAATCCACCCAACCCTTGTTGCTGCAAGGGCAGCGGGGTTTGTCGCGCAAGGGGCCGTTGGCCGAGCAGGCCAGCTACTACTACAGCCAGCCCCAGCTGGCCGTGAGCGGCAGCATGGTGGTGGGCGGCCGCACCCTGCCCATTGACCCCACCCGGCCCGCACGCGCCTGGATGGACCATGAATGGAGCGAAGCCCTGCTGGCAGACGATGCAGTGGGGTGGGACTGGATCGGGATGAACCTGCACGACGGCAGTGCGCTCACGGCCTTCCGGCTGCGGCGCGCCGATGGATCGGCGCTGTGGGCTGGTGGATCGTTCAGAGGCGCGGGCCAGATAACGCCACAGGTGTTCTCAGCCACCGACGTATCGTGGCGCCCCCTGCGGTGGTGGACCAGCCCCCAAAGCGGCGCCCGCTACCCGGTGCAGTGGGAGGTGCAAACCCCGGTCGGCACCTACACGGTGAATGCTGTGCTGGACGCGCAAGAGCTGGACAGCAGTGCGTCCACCGGCGCGGTGTATTGGGAGGGGTTGTCGGACCTGACCCACGCCAATGGCCAAGCGGCAGGCCGTGGTTATCTGGAAATGACGGGGTATACCAAGGCTATGCGGCTGTAGCCGCAATGCCTTTGGGCCAACTACAGCGCGGCTGGCAGGGCTGAGCCCGAAAAAAAGAGCCTGGGGCTGGTGGCCGCAGGCTCTTTGAACGGCGCGCCACCACGCGCCCAACGTGAAGAACTCAGTCTTGGCTCAAAGCCAAAGCCTGCCCCCGTTGGGGTGCAGCGCTGCTACCCCATGAACCAGCGGTGCCGTGGTCGAGCTTGAAGCCTGCTACGGCTTCTGCCAGCGCCACCGCCTGGTGTTGCAGCGATTGCGCGGCAGCGGTGGCTTCTTCCACCAGGGCAGCGTTTTGCTGGGTGGCCTGGTCCATCAGCGTCACGGCGCTGCCCACCTCGGCAAAGCCTGTGCTTTGCTCCTGGCTGGCCAGGCTGATGTCGGCCACGATGGTGGTGACCTTGCGCACGCTTTCCACCACCTTGTCCATGGTGGCGCCAGCCTCTTGCACCAGCTTGCTGCCTGCCTCCACTTGCGAGGCCGATTCGCTGATCAGCTCCTTGATCTCCTTGGCGGCTGTGGCGCTGCGCTGGGCCAGCGTGCGCACCTCAGACGCCACCACGGCGAAGCCGCGACCTTGCTCACCCGCGCGGGCAGCTTCCACGGCCGCGTTCAAGGCGAGGATGTTGGTCTGGAAAGCAATGCCGTCAATGACGCCAATGATGTCCACGATCTTGCGGGCCGATGCATCGATGCCGCCCATGGTCTCCACCACCTGGCCCACCACCGTGCTGGCGTGCGAAGCCACTTGCGAAGCGCCGGTGGCCAGCTCGTTGGCTTGACGGGCATTGGCGGCGTTTTGCTGCACCGTAGCCGTCAGCTCTTCCATGGCGGCGGCGGTTTCTTCCAGCGAGCCTGCTTGCTGTTCAGTGCGTGCCGACAAATCCTGGTTGCCGCTGGCAATCTCGGTCGAGGCAAGGCGCACCGACTCCGAAGATTCGCGGATGCTGACCAGCACCTTGGCGATCTTGTCCACGAACTGGTTGAACGACGTGGCAATGGCGGCCAGCTCGTCCTTGCCCTGGGTTTCCAGACGGCGTGTGAGATCGCCCTCACCCGATGCGATGTCACGCAGCGCATCGCTGACCAGGCCCAGACGACGCAGCTGGCGGCTCACGGCCACTGTCAGCAGTGCCACAGCCACCAACACGCTGAGCACGGTAATCAAACCAGCGATCTGCAGCATCACGGTGACGGCATGGGTGGCTTCGGCGCGATCGATGGCAATGGCCAGGGTCCATGGGGTGCCCTCCACCTTGGCTGCGTAGAGCATCTGGTCTGCGCCGTCGATCAACACATCGGCACGCGTGCTGTCAGAGGCCAGCTTCGTGAGCATGCCAGCATCAATGCCTTTGGCAATTTCTGAGGCGGGCTTCAGGGCCAGATCCGCCTTGGGGTGGGCCAGCAATTTGCCTTCGCCATCAATCAGGAAGGCAAAGCTCTTGGAGATGGGACGAATGGCGGCCACTTTTTTGGTCACCGTGTCCAGATGCATGTCGGTACCCACCACAGCCGTGGGTTGACCTGCGGGGCCTACGGGTTCAGCGAAGGTGATGGTGAGCTTGCCAGGCTCGCGTCCACATAGGCAGGCGTCAGCACCGGCGCACCGGCCTGCGCTGCCTGCTTGTACCAAGGCCGGGCGGTGCCGTCGTAGCCCTCGGGCATGGGGTGGTCAAAGATATTGCGCTTGTCGGCTTACACAAAATACGTGTCGTCGAACGCGCCGGCCTGTTTGGCTGCCCGCAAAAATGGCAAAGGCTCTGACTGGCCCACCGCCAGTTTCAGGGAGCCCGTAATACGTTGCTTCTCACGCACCCATTCCGCCAACTCGTTGGCGTGTGATCGGGTGACCTGCCCCACCCGGTAATCCAGCTGCGTCAGCGTGTCCTTGCGCACCATGAAAAAGGTGGCCAGGGCCAGCGTCAAAAGAGAGAAAACGGTGATCGCTACACAAATGGCGATCAATCTGGCGCGCAGGGTTTGAAACGTATCACCAACTGAAGTGTGTAAGTATTTGCAAATTATGGAGCTCCCCCGCCTGCTTATATCTACGCATTTCGACGACTTCAGGATGGTTGCTGCGCGGATACGAGCGGCCGATCTGACGGCACGCTACCGCTCGCAAGATACCGATATAAGGCCAACCCCAACAACGGTGGGCCTAAGCTGGGCATAAAAGGGATAGATGGCGCGAACAGCTTCGGTGCAGACAGCACCTCACCGGGCTGGATACGCACAGTGGCAGAGCTCATGCGCCACGCCCGGTCCTCCCCCCACGAAAGCAGCGGCGCAGACCCGGGCAAGCGTCTATTGCAGCGGCTCTTTCAGTGCTGGGGGCAGCGGCAGCACCGGAATGCCCTCTTCCAGCAGCTGCAGCGTTTGATCAATGTTTGCTTGCCCACGAATGGGGCGTTGGTCAGCTTCACCCCAATGCATTTTGCGGGCTTCTTCGGTGAAGCGTTCGCCCACGTCCTCAGACTGAGCAACAGCTTGCCGCATCCGCTGCAGCCACGCCGCAGCCTGCGAAGCGTCTGAGGGTAGCTGAGGCGGTGGCGAAGGTTCGGCGGTGGGCACCTGCGCACTGGCTGACGCCGAAGCGCGCAAATTCAGGCGCGGAGCGCTGAGGCGTTTTTGTATCTGGTCATCCCCACACAGAGGGCACTGAACCAGCCCTTTGCCAAGCTGGGATTGGAAGTCTTCCTCTGACGCAAACCAGCCTTCAAAGACATGTTCGCTACGGCAGTGCAGATCCAACACCTTCATGGTGACAATCGCTCAGAAGGAAAAAGCTCGGCAGACTCAGCTATGGCGGCGCAATAGATACCGGTACACAAAGCCCGGAAACGCCAGCGTGAGAAACAACGTACCGGTGATGGCGTAGAACTCCCACCCCTGGGGAGCATTCTGGCCAGCACGACGCTCCAGCAGCATCGCAAAGCCGCCCACCAGAAAGTACAAGACGACCAGTTCCACCAAACGGATGAGCAATCCTTTGCGAGGCGAAGCCACAGGCCCCACCAACGCCACCCGGTGGTTGAGGAAAGGCAAGTTGGCCGCCACCAGAGCAGCCAAAATCACCAGCCAAATGGCACCGGTCTGTGACACAGACGCCTCAGGTCGCCAGGGCGCGGACGATAGCGTCAGCGCACAGTGCCATCAAACCGCCTGGCAACAAGCCCAACACCAGCACCAGTGCGCCGTTCAAAGTCAAGACAAACCGAACGTCGAGCGGAGCGGATACGCTGGTGGCGGTCAATGGCGCGTCGAAATACATCACCTTCACGACGCGCAGGTAATAGAACGCACCGATCAGCGACATGACCACGGCAAACACGGCCAGCGCGATATAAGCGGTCTGCCCAGAAGCCAGCAACGACTGCAGCACCGCCAGCTTGGCGTAGAAGCCCACCAGTGGAGGAATACCAGCCATGGAGAACAGGCAGATAGCCATCACACCTGCGTACAGGGGGCTGCGCTGGTTGAGACCCGCCAGATCCGAGATCTCTTCGCTTTCAAAACCTTCGCGAGCCAACAGCAGAATGACACCGAACGTGGCCAAGGTAGTCAACACGTAGGTCACGACGTAGAACATCGAAGCGCTGTATGCGTTCTCCGCCACGGCCGAATTCACCTGCCCGTTGATCACCCCGGACAGCAGACCCAGCAACACAAAGCCCATTTGGGAAATGGTCGAGTACGCCAGCATCCGTTTGAGATTGGTCTGCGCGATGGCGGCCAGATTACCAATCAACAGCGAGCCGATGGCGAGCACCGCCAACATTTGCTGCCAATCGATGGCCAAAGGCAGCAGTCCGTCTACCAGCAAGCGCATGGTGATGGCGAACGCAGCCAGCTTGGGTGCGCTACCGATCATCAGTGTGATGGCTGTGGGAGCACCTTGGTACACATCAGGAATCCACATGTGGAAGGGAACCACACCCAGCTTGAAGGCCAAGCCAGCCACGACAAACACCAAACCGAACACCAGCACCTGGTGCTTGACCTGACCCGAAAGCACGGCCTTGAACACTTGCCCGATATCCAAAGAACCTGTGGCGCCGTAGAGCATGGACAGGCCGTAGAGCAAGAAACCGCTGGCCATGGCACCCAGCACGAAATACTTCATGGCCGCTTCGGTCGCGGTCGCATTGTCGCGGCGCAAGGCCACCAGGGCGTAGCTGGACAGCGTCAGCAGCTCCAAGCCCAGGTAAATGACCAGGAAGTTGTTGCCGGAGATCATGATGAACATGCCCAGCAAGGCAAACATCGACAGCGTGAACATTTCGCCGCCGCGCAGCATGTCGCGGTCTGCAGCGTAGGGGCGTGAGTAGACCAAGGTCACCATGACTGCAATCGTGGCAAAGCACTTGAGCCAATTGCCCATGGCGTCACTGACCACCATGTTGCCGAAACCATAAAAGGTGTTGCCACTGCTGGCGTACACACCTTCGAGGGCAGCCACCACAGCCAGTGTCAGCATGGTCAGCACATAGGTTGCCGTGCGACGGGGGCTCTTCACCCACAGGTCAACCAGCGCGATCACGCAGGCCATCACAAGAAGCACGATCTCGGGGTAGACCGCAAGCCAGCTGATGTTGTCAATCATCTCAAATCTCTCTGTTCTGTCTGTCGGTCAGTTCAGCTTTTGCAGGGCCACATGCTTGAGCAATTCAGCCACCGAGGCATCCATCACATCCGTGAAGGGGCGTGGGTACAAGCCCATTGCCAGGACGGCAATCGCCAACAGCGACAAAATCAGAAACTCGCGGCTGCCGATATCGGTCAGTTCCTTGACGTGGCTGTTTCCCACGGGGCCCAGATAGACACGCTTGAACATCCACAGTGTGTAGGCAGCGCCAAAAATCAACGCAGTTGCAGCAGCCAGGCCAATCCAGAAATTCGCTTTGACAGCGCCCAGAATCACCATCCACTCGCCCACAAAACCGGCAGTGCCCGGCAGCCCGCAGTTGGCCATGGCAAACAGCAATGCAAACGCAGTGAAGTTAGGCATGGTGTTGACAACGCCACCATAAGCAGCAATCTCACGCGAGTGAACGCGGTCGTACAGCACACCGATGGACAGGAACATGGCACCCGACACAAAGCCGTGCGCAATCATCTGAACCAAGCCGCCAGAGACGCCCAGGTCATTGAAGATGAAGAAGCCCAGCGTGACAAAGCCCATGTGTGCGACCGAAGAGTACGCCACCAGTTTCTTCATGTCTTTCTGGACCATGGCGACCAAACCGACATAGATCACAGCGACCAAAGACAGGGCAATCATCAGCCATGCCCATTCGCGCGAGGCATCTGGAGCAATGGGCAGCGAGAAGCGCAGGAAACCATAGGCGCCCAGCTTCAGCATGATGGCCGCCAGCACGGCGGAACCACCCGTAGGAGCCTCCACGTGCACGTCAGGCAACCAAGTGTGCACAGGCCACATCGGCACCTTGACTGCAAACGCTGCAAAGAAAGCGAAGAACAACAGTGTCTGGGCCGTGCTGCTCAGTGGCATCTTGTGCCAGGCTGCAATATCAAAGCTGCCACCTGATTGGTTGTACAGGTAGATCAGCGCGATCAGCATCAACAGGGAGCCGAGCAGCGTGTACAGGAAGAACTTGAAGGCCGCGTAGATCTTGTTTGGACCACCCCAGATACCGATGATCAGGTACATCGGGATCAGCGTGGCTTCAAAAAAGACGTAGAACAACATGCCGTCCAAGGCCGTGAACACGCCAATCATCAGCCCCGACAAAATCAGGAAAGCGCCCATGTACTGGTTGACGCGCTCTGTAATGGACTCCCAGGAGGCCAACACCACAATCACTGTGATGAAAGCTGTCAGGGGCACGAACCAAAACGAAATACCGTCAACGCCCAGGTGGTAGTTGATATTGAAGCGCTCGATCCAAACCGCTTTCTCCACGAACTGCATGGCAGCAGTACCCGTCTGAAAGCCGCCATACAAAGGCAGGGTCACCAGCAGACCGGCCAGCGCACCAATCAATGCAATCCAACGCACTGCACGCGCGTGCTCATCGCGCCCCAAAGCGAGCAAAACGGCACCAAAAACGATAGGCGTCCAGATTGCGAGACTCAACAACGAACTCATTTTGTTGTTTTCCTTATTTGATGAGTTGCATGAAGAAGTCGCCCCAGACAAACCAAGTCATCAGTGCGAACACACCCAGAATCATCACCAAGGCGTAGTGGAAGATAAAGCCCGACTGAACCCAGCGCACCACGCCAGAAATAGCGCCGACCAGCTTCCACGAGCCGTTCACCACCCCTCCATCGATGATGGCCTGATCGCCGACCTTCCAGAGGCCAACACCCAAGGCACGAGCTCCCTTAGCCAAGATGTTCTCGTTGATCCAGTCGAGGTAGTACTTGTTTTCCAGCAGGCGGTACAGAGGCTGCACGCGTGCTTTGATGCCTGCGGGCAAAGCGGGGTTGACCATGTACATGTAGTACGACAACGCCACCCCGGCCAAAGCCAGCCAGAACGGTGCAGTTTGGAGACCGTGCAACGCCATCGCCACGGGGCCGTGGAAAATCTCGCCCAGTTTGGCCATTGCAGGGTGCTTGGCTGCATCCACAAAAATCACGTCTTTGAAGAAATCGCCAAACAACATGGGCTGAATGAACATGAAACCCACCACCACCGATGGGATGGCCAGTAGCACGAGAGGAACCGTCACCACCCAAGGAGATTCGTGGGGCTCATGATGGTCATCATGCCCGTGGTGGTCACCATGGTGAGCATCAGGGTTCTGGTCAAACCGCTCCTTGCCATGGAAGACCAGGAAATACATGCGGAACGAATAGAACGCGGTCACGAAGACGCCAGCCAGCACCGCGAAATGCGCGAACCCAGCAGCAGGAAGATGGCTGAAATGCACGGCCTCAATGATGCTGTCCTTGGAGTAGAAACCCGAGAACAGTGGAGTACCAATCAACGCCAGGGAACCGAGCAACGAAGTGATCCAGGTGATCGGCATGTACTTGCGTACGCCACCCATCCAGCGGATATCCTGGTTGTGGTGCATGCCCATGATGACGGAGCCAGCGCCCAGGAACAGCAGAGCCTTGAAAAACGCGTGCGTCATCAGATGGAACACGGCCACCGAATAAGCGGAAGCGCCCAATGCCACCGTCATGTAACCCAACTGCGACAGCGTGGAATAAGCCACCACGCGCTTGATGTCGTTTTGGATGATGCCCAGGAAACCCATGAACAGCGCTGTGATGGAACCAATCACCAGGATGAAATTCAGAGCGGTGTCTGACAATTCAAACAAGGGCGACATGCGCGATACCATGAAAATGCCAGCAGTCACCATCGTGGCCGCGTGAATCAACGCAGAAATGGGAGTGGGACCTTCCATCGAGTCAGGCAGCCACACATGCAGCGGAAACTGCGCCGACTTGCCCATGGCGCCGATGAACAGGCAGATGCAAATCACTGTGACCAGCATCCAGCCAGTGCCCGGGAAGTTCAGAGCACCAAGTTCGTTCGATTTCGCGAAGATTTCACCGTAATTCAGGGTGCCTGTGTATGCGGCGATCAAACCGATACCCAGAATGAATCCAAAGTCACCGACCCGATTCACCAAAAAAGCCTTCATGTTGGCAAAAATGGCCGACGGCTTGTTGAACCAGAAACCAATCAGAAGATAGGAGACCAAGCCTACTGCTTCCCAACCGAAGAACAGCTGCAGCAGGTTGTTGCTCATGACCAGCATGAGCATGGAGAAAGTGAACAGCGAAATGTAGGCAAAGAAGCGGTTGTAGCCGTCGTCTTCTTCCATGTAACCGATGGTGTAGATGTGAACCATCAGCGACACAAAAGTAACCACGACCATCATCATGGCGGTCAGGCTGTCAACCAGAAAGCCCACTTCCATCTTGAGGCCACCAACCACCATCCATGTGTACAGCGTCTCGTTGAAACGCGCGCCGTCCAATGCAACGCTCTTGAGCGTCATGGCAGAGAGAATAAAGGCAACCAGCACACCCAGGATCGTCAGCGTGTGGCTGAGGCGACGCCCAATCCAGTTGCCGCCAAAGGTTGTACCGAATACGCCAGCCAGCAAAGCGCCCGCCAGCGGAGCCAGCGGAACAGCCAGGAGCGTTGAAGCAGAGAGGGTTTGACTCATTCTTGAGAACCTAGGGAATACGGGTGGCTCATCAACCCTTGAGGGTGTTGAGGTCTTCTGCGTTGATGCTGGTCTTGTTTCGGAACAGCAGCACCAGAATGGCCAGCCCGATAGCGGACTCAGCTGCGGCCACGGTCAAGATAAAAAACACGAACACCTGCCCGTGCATGTCATCCAGATAATGGGAGAACGCGACAAAGTTCATGTTGACGGCCAGCAGCATCAGCTCAATCGCCATCAACAAAACAATCAGGTTCTTGCGGTTCAGAAAAATGCCGATGACCGACAAAGCAAACAGCATCGCACCCAGCGACAGAAAATGCCCCAAAGTCAAAGTCATGCTTTTTTCTCCTCGACTGGCGCCGCTTCTGGCAAGGGTTCGGATGGTTTCTGCGTCGCAGCCACCTTCACCACCTCCAGACGGTCGCGAGCGCGAACACGAACCTGGTTCGCAGGATTGATCGCCTTGCTGTCCTTGCGCTGGCGCAGCGTCAGGGCAATGGCAGCGATCATGGCCACCAGCAGAATCACAGCAGCGATTTCAACGGGGTACAGGTACTGTGTGTACAGCAGCTTACCCAGCGCCTTGGTATTGGAATATTGAACGACCTGCCCTGCAGCATCCAACAAAGGAGCTGCAGCCTTCGGCTCCTCAAGGCCGCGGAAGCCGCCCATGAGCACAGCAGCCATCTCCAGCGCAATCAAGGCGCCTACCGTTGCTGCCAGAGGGAAGTGCTTCCAGAAACCCTTGCGCACAGTGTCGATGTGAATATCCAGCATCATCACCACGAAAAGGAATAGCACCATCACGGCGCCCAAATAGACCAGCACCAGTGCGATAGCGAGAAACTCTGCCTTCAGAAGTAGCCAAACAGCTGCCGCCTGAGAGAAAGCAAGAATGAGATACAGCACCGCATGCACGGGGTTGCGTGCGGTGATGACGCGGAAGGCCGCAAAAAGCAGCACAACCGAGAACAGATAAAAGAAACCAGTCTTGGCATCCATGGATCGGGTCTTTATAGAGAGTCTGGCAAACAGGCTGAGTCCAACACCGATCAGCGGTATTTGGCGTCTGCAGCCTTGGCCGCAGCAATTTCGCCTTCGTAGCGGTCACCCACTGCCAAGAGCATGTCCTTCGTGAAATACAGGTCGCCCCGCTTTTCGCCGTGGTACTCGAAAATGTGCGTTTCCACAATGGAATCCACTGGGCAACTTTCTTCGCAAAAGCCGCAGAAGATGCACTTCGTCAAATCGATGTCATACCGGGTGGTGCGACGCGAACCATCATCACGGACGTCTGATTCAATCGTGATGGCCATCGCAGGGCAGACAGCTTCGCAGAGCTTGCAAGCAATGCAACGCTCTTCCCCATTTTCATAGCGACGCAGTGCGTGAAGACCACGGAACCGAGGGGACAGAGGTGTCTTTTCCTCAGGGAATTGAACGGTCACCTTGCGGCGGAATGCATAACGCCCCGTAAGGGCCATGCCCTTGAGCAATTCCACGAGCATGAAGCTCTTGAGGAAGTCTTTGAAAGAGAAAGGTGCAGCAGCAACAACGGCAGTCATTTGTGTCCCCGCTTATTTCCAGATATTCCAGGGCGAGAGCAACCACCCGCCCACCAGTACCAGGCACACCAACGTGACTGGAATGAAAATCTTCCAGCCCAGACGCATGATCTGGTCATAGCGGAAGCGAGGAAACGTGGCACGGATCCAGATGAACATCGAGACGACCAAGAACGTCTTGGCTGCCAACCACACCCATCCGGGAATGAAGGCCAAGGCGTCAAATGGAGGCAACCATCCGCCCAGGAACATCAGCACGGCAAGAATGGACACCAGCCACATGCTCGCGTATTCCGCCAAGAAGAAAATGGCGAAACCCATACCCGAATATTCAACCATGTGTCCGGCCACAATTTCTGCCTCGCCCTCGACCACGTCGAACGGGTGGCGATTGGTCTCAGCAACTCCGGAAATCAGATAAACCAAGAAAATCGGCAGAAGGGGCAACCAGTTCCAGGACAACAGCCCAAAACCGTGCGACGCCGCCCAACCTCGGGCTTGGCTTGCAACGATTTCTGTCAGATTCATGCTGCCTGACACCATGATCACGATCAGGAAGCAAAAGCCCATCGCGATTTCATAGCTCACCATCTGCGCAGACGCACGCAGCGCACCCAAGAAGGCGTACTTCGAGTTGGAAGCCCAACCCGCGATGATGACGCCGTACACCTCAATCGATGTGATGGCCATCACCAGCAAAAGACCCGCATTGACGTTTGCCAGAGCCACATCAGGACCGAAGGGAATTGCGACCCAGGCCGCCAACGCTGGCATGATCGCCATCACGGGCCCCAGAACAAACAAACCTTTGCTTGCTGCTGTGGGCTGAATAATTTCCTTGGTCAGAAGCTTCAGTGCGTCAGCAATCGGCTGCAACAGTCCCAACGGTCCGACACGGTTGGGGCCATGACGTACTTGCATGAAACCCAAGAGCTTGCGCTCCCACAGCGTCAGATAGGCCACGGCGCCCATCAGGGGAGCCAGAATGCAAACGATCTTCAGCAAGATCCAAAGAACAGGCCATGCCGCGGCTGTCCACCAGCCGAAGGGAAGCAGGCCAAGGCCGGCGTTATAGAGCGCGTCAATCATGCTGCCACCTCTTCACGTGCCATACGCGCATCTGCGGTCAATTGCAAAGATGGGGAGCGACGCACCAGACCGTCCAACTGGTAGATGGAAGCCACCACGGGTTCACCTACAGCACCGGAGACCGAAGCAGTCACGCCGCCAGTCACCGCATTGGACAATTGAGTCGCATCGATCTGGGAGAACGCGCCAGGTGCAGCGTTCGTAGCGCGTACCAACACGTCCTGCGACGTTTCGAAATCAAAACCAGGAATCTCCAGCATATTGGCCAGTACGCGAAGCACCTTCCAAGCAGGCCGCGTATCACCCAAAGGACGCACGACTGCATGGAAGCTCTGCAGGCGCCCTTCCGCATTGATGAAGCTACCCGAGGTTTCGGTGAATGGGGCGATAGGCAGGAGAACGTCGCTGAACTCCATGTTGGCTTTGAACGGACTCAAGGTGACAACCATTTCGGCGCCTGAGAGCGCGTCGGTGGCGCGTGCGCCGACCGAAGAGTCGTGCACAGGCTCGTTGTTCAGAAGGAGAACCGCCTTGAGACCACCCGACAACATCTGGGCCGCGTTCAAACCACCCTTGACGGGATGGGCACCCACGAACTGTGCACCGACGGTGTTAGCAGCTTCAGTCAAATAGCCAACCGTGGCACCGGTGTGCTCACCAATCCAATTGGCCAGAGCCAGCAACTGCGTAGCTTGGGCATGGTGTGCTGCGGCGTTGCCCAACAGCACCGCTTTGCGCTCACCCGCCATCAGCGAACGCGCGACAGCTGTAGCAGCGTCATCGATAACAAACGAACCGGCGGGCCCCGCCACACCCTTTTCTTGTGCAACCGCTGCCGCAATACCGCCCAGTGCCAGCACCCATTGGGAGGCCGCGTGCTTCAAGAGGTGCTTGACAGGAATGGCCCAGTCACGCTCGACCGAATCCAGTGCGATGACTTGGCAACCATGGCGAGCCGCCTGGCGAATCCGTTGTGCAAACAGAGGATGATCCTTACGCAAATTGGATCCCACCACCAAAACGCTCTGCAGCGTGGAGAGCGATGCAATGGATGTGCCCAACCAGCGGATACCTTCTGGAGCGCTGAATTCAGCGTTGCGCAGACGGTAGTCGATGTTGTCACTGCCCAAGCCGCGCACCAATGCACCCGCCAAATACAACTCTTCCACGGTGCTGTGCGGACTCACCAGCGCGCCGATGGCCTCGGCGCCATGGTCATGGCGAATGTTCTTGAGGCCGTTGGCAACGTACTCCAGTGCTGTTTGCCAGTCCACTTCCTTCCAAACACCGCCCTGCTTCAGCATGGGCTGAGTGAGGCGATCTTCGCCATTGAGCGCTTCGTAGGAAAAACGGTCACGGTCCGCGATCCAGCACTCATTCACTGCTTCATTCTCAAACGGAACGACGCGCATCACCTTGTGGTTTTTGACCTGGACGATCAAGTTTGCACCGGTAGAGTCATGCGGGCTCACAGAACGGCGGCGTGACAACTCCCAGCTGCGCGCGCTGTAGCGGAAGGGCTTGCTCGTCAATGCGCCGACGGGACAGATATCAATCATGTTGCCCGACAACTCGGAATCCACCGTGTCACCACTCACCGTGGTGATTTCGGAATGCTCACCGCGATGGATCATGCCCAGTTCCATGACACCAGCCACTTCTTGGCCAAAGCGAACGCAGCGGGTGCAATGAATGCAGCGGCTCATCTCCTCCATGGAGATCAATGGGCCCACATCTTTGTGCAGCACAACACGCTTTTCTTCTTCGTAACGCGAAGAAGAGCCGCCATAACCTACAGCCAAGTCCTGCAACTGGCATTCACCACCTTGATCGCAAATGGGGCAATCCAGCGGGTGATTGATCAGGAGAAATTCCATCACCGACTTCTGGGCCTTGATCGCCTTGTCGGATTTGGTACGGACCACCATGCCTTGCGTCACGGGCGTTGCGCAAGCTGGCATCGGCTTTGGAGCCTTCTCAACGTCTACCAGGCACATGCGGCAGTTGGCAGCAATCGAGAGCTTCTTGTGATAGCAGAAATGTGGGATGTAGGTGCCTGCTTTCTCAGCCGCATGCATCACCATGCAGCCTTCGGCAACTTCTACTTTCTGACCGTCCAGTTCAATTTCAACCATATGTGTTCTCGCAATCAGGCGGATGCGGCAGCTTGCGAGCCTTTGTTCCGGATCAATGCCTCAAACTCAGGACGGAAATGCTTCAGCATGGCACGCACAGGCATTGCTGCGGCATCACCCAAAGCGCAAATTGTTCGACCCTGGATGTTGTCGGCAACAGAGTTGAGCAAGTCGAGATCGCCATCACGGCCTTGCCCATGCTGAATGCGGTCGATCACACGCCACATCCAGCCCGTGCCTTCGCGGCAAGGCGTGCATTGGCCACAGGATTCGTGTGAATAGAAATACGACAGGCGCAGCAGGCTTTCCACCATGCTCCGCGAATCATCCATCACGATCACGGCGCCAGAACCCAACATCGACCCCGCCTTGGCGATGGAGTCATAGTCCATCGTGCATTCCATGATGATGGAAGCAGGCAGCACAGGGGAAGAGGATCCACCAGGAATCACGGCCTTGAGTTGACGTCCCTTACGAACGCCGCCCGCCAGCTCCAGCAATTTGGAGAAGGGGGTTCCCAGGGGGATCTCGTAGTTTCCGGGCTTCTCCACATCGCCAGACACCGAGAAAATCTTGGTACCGCCGTTGTTTGGCTTGCCACATTCCAAGTAGGCTGCGCCGCCGTTTCGGATGATCCATGGCACAGCGGCAAATGTCTCGGTGTTATTGATCGTGGTCGGCTTGCCGTACAAACCAAAACTCGCAGGAAACGGAGGCTTGAAGCGTGGCTGTCCCTTCTTGCCTTCCAGGGACTCCAACAACGCAGTTTCTTCACCGCAGATGTAAGCTCCAAAACCGTGGGCCGCATGCAGCTGGAAGCTGAAGTTGCTTCCCATGATGCCGTCGCCCAAATAGCCCGCCGCACGCGCCTCTTCCAGCGCCGCTTCGAAGCGTTCGTAAGACTGGAAAATTTCACCGTGAATGTAGTTGTAACCCACGCTGATGCCCATCGCATAGGCGGCAATGATCATGCCTTCAATCACGATGTGCGGATTGAATTGCAGGATATCGCGGTCTTTGCAAGTTCCAGGCTCACCCTCGTCCGAGTTGCAAACCAGATACTTCTGACCAGGGAAAGAGCGCGGCATGAAGCTCCACTTGAGCCCCGTAGGAAAACCTGCACCCCCACGACCACGCAAGCCAGACTCTTTGACCGTTGTGATGACTTGATCTTGCGTCAAGCCTTCTCCGCCGTCCTTACCCAGGATGCGACGAAGTGCCTGGTAGCCACCGCGAGCCTCGTAATCCTTGATGCTCCAGTTGCTGCCATTCAGTCCTGCATAAATCTGCGGGTTGATATGGCGATCATGGAAACAGGTCTGAACACCTGTCGCCTTGAATTGCGAAAGAATTTCTGCGGCAGTGGTCATTGCTTGCCCTCCGCTGCACGCAAACCGTCCACCAACTGGTCTAGTTTGTCGTTGTCCATAAAACTGCACATGGTGCGGTCATTCACCAGCATCACTGGCGCATCGGCACAAGCGCCCAGGCACTCGCACTGCTGCAAAGTGAACAAACCATCCGCAGTCGTCTCGCCCATGGAAACACCGAGCTTCTGCTCCAGATGGCGCAGGGCCTTTTGACCATCACGCAGTTGGCATGGCAAATTGGTGCAGACATTGAGCTTGTACTTGCCAACAGGTTGCTGGTTGTACATGTTGTAGAAAGTCGTGACTTCATGCACCGCAATCTGGGGCATGCCCAGGTAGTCGGCGATCACGGCTTCGCTCTCGGCACTCACATAGCCTTGCTCTTGCTGCACGATGGAAAGGCAAGCCATCACGGCAGACTGCTTCTGGTCTGCCGGGTACTTCGCCACTTCGCGCGCGAATCGCGCCAACGTCGCTTCGGTAATCATCGGTCAATTTCTCCGAACACGATATCCATGGTGCCAATGATCGCCACCGCATCGGCAATCATGTGCCCCCGAGCCATTTCATCCAGCGTGGCCAGGTGCGCAAAACCAGGGGCACGGATCTTCAAACGATAGGGCTTATTCGCGCCATCGCTCACCAAGTAGATACCAAACTCTCCCTTTGGATGCTCCACCGCTGCATAGGCTTCGCCTTCAGGCACGTGGAAACCTTCAGTGAACAGCTTGAAATGGTGAATCAACTCCTCCATGTTGGACTTCATGGATTCGCGCGAAGGGGCGGCAACTTTGTGGTTGTCAGTGATGACCGGCCCAGGGTTGGCACGCAACCAATCCACGCATTGCTTGATGATGCGATTGGACTCGCGCATTTCCTGCACACGAACCAGATATCGGTCGTAGCAGTCACCCGTCTTGCCAACCGGAATATCAAAATCGACCCGATCGTAAGCATCGTAGGGCTGCGTCTTGCGCAAATCCCAAGCGATACCAGAGCCACGCAGCATGGGCCCTGTCATGCCCAGATTCAAAGCACGCTCAGGCTTTACGACCCCAATACCCACCGTACGCTGTTTCCAGATACGGTTGTCAGTCAGGAGAGTTTCGTACTCATCCACGCAACCTGGGAAGCGCTTCGTGAAATCGTCGATGAAGTCCAGCAAAGAACCCTGGCGATTCTGATTCATCGCCTCCAGCGCTTTGGCGTTCTTGATCTTGCTGACTTTGTACTGGGGCATCGTATCGGGAAGATCCCGGTACACACCACCCGGACGGAAGTACGCAGCATGCATGCGCGCACCCGAAACGGCCTCGTACATATCAAAAAGATCCTCACGTTCACGGAACGTGTAGATCAGGATGGTGGAACTGCCGCAATCATTACCATGCGAGCCGAGCCACATCAGGTGATTCAGCAAACGCGTGATTTCCGAGAACATCACACGGATGTACTGCGCACGCACAGGCACCTCAATGCCGAGCAACTTCTCGATGGCCAGGCAATACGCGTGCTCATTGCACATCATGGACACATAGTCCAGACGGTCCATGTATGGCAAAGACTGGATGAACGTCTTATGCTCAGCCAGCTTCTCAGTCGCGCGGTGCAGCAAGCCAATGTGCGGATCAGCACGCTGAACAACCTCACCGTCCAGCTCCAGAACCAAACGCAACACACCGTGCGCCGCAGGGTGCTGGGGTCCAAAATTCAGGGAATAATTTTTGATTTCAGCCATGATGGTTCACATGAGCGCAAAGCAGCTCAGTGCAGGCCTCCGTACTTGTCTTCGCGAATGATGCGAGGCGTGATTTCACGCGGCTCGATGGATACCGGCTCGTAAACCACGCGGCGTTGCTCGGCGTCGTACCGCATTTCCACATGGCCAGACAAAGGGAAGTCCTTGCGGAAGGGGTGGCCGATAAACCCATAGTCGGTCAAGATGCGACGCAGGTCATTGTGACCATCGAACACGATACCAAACAGATCGAAAGCCTCGCGCTCGTACCAGTTGGCAGAGTTCCACAACTCAGCCACCGATGCCACCATTGGAAAATCGTCATCAGCACAGAACACCTTGACGCGTACACGCTGGTTCAGACTGACCGACAAGAGATGGGAGACCACCGCATATCGCGGACCTTCTTGAACGGCATCTGCGTAGGTGGAATAGTCCACACCACACAGGTCAATCAACTGCTCGAATTTGCATGCATCCGAGTCACGCAAGATACGCATGGACTCCAGGTAGTCCGCAGCAGCTACCGTCACCGTCACCTCATCCAAGGCGAGCGTGACCTGACGGGCCTTAGCACCCAAGGCCGCGGCAATGTTCTTTTTGAGCTCTTCAGGCCGAATGGCTACAGCAGTCATCATCAACCCTTCAAGCGCGAGCGATCGTATTGGTGCGGCGGATTTTTTGCTGCAACTGGATGATCCCGTAAATCAGCGCTTCCGCTGTTGGAGGGCAGCCAGGCACATAAACATCCACAGGCACGATGCGATCACAGCCACGCACCACTGAATAACTGTAGTGGTAGTAACCACCACCATTGGCACACGAGCCCATGGAGAGCACCCAGCGCGGCTCGGACATCTGGTCGTACACCTTGCGCAGCGCAGGAGCCATCTTGTTGCAGAGGGTTCCGGCAACAATCATCAAATCCGACTGACGAGGGCTGGCACGAAACACTTCCGCGCCAAATCGACCAATGTCATAACGCGCAGCGGCGGCGTGCATCATTTCCACCGCACAGCAAGCCAAGCCAAACGTCATGGGCCACAAAGAACCGGTCTTGGCCCAATTCACCACCGAGTCGTAACTCGTGGTGATAAAGCCTTCCTTCATCACGCCTTCAATCATCGCACTCGTCCTTGTTGAAGCTCGATCATTCCCAATCCAACGCGCCTTTTTTCCACTCGTAGGCAAAGCCCACAACCAGAATGGCAAGGAAGATCGAGACCGCTACGAAGCCTGTCATTCCCACCTCATGCAGGGTCACCGCCCAGGGAAAGAGGAATGCAATTTCCAGATCAAACAGAATGAACAAAATGGCTACCAGGTAGTAGCGCACGTCGAACTTCATGCGAGCGTCTTCAAACGCTTCGAAGCCGCATTCATAAGGGGAGTTTTTGGCTGCATCTGGGCGATTAGGGCCCAACACATAACCAAGCACCAAGGGGACAACGCCTACGGCAATGCCAACCAAGATGAACAAAAGGACGGGGAGGTACTGATCGAGGTTCATCGTGAGGATGCTCACCGCTGTAGCCAAACCTGCGGGACTTGTACAAGTGCACAGGCTGGCTTTTGTTTTGGTGCCGTCGGCGAGACTCGAACTCGCACAGCTTTCGCCACTACCCCCTCAAGATAGCGTGTCTACCAATTTCACCACGACGGCTGATGTTGCATGTTTGGATGGCATGAGGAACCGCGAGGGTTTTGGCTTTCCAAACAATCCAGAATTCTACCCCGGAAAACCCTCGATAGGCATCAGGGTAGCCAATTTAGTGCAGATTATTTAGATGGAATCTGGGCAGCACCAGAAGCTGGAGCGACAGGGGCAGCAGGCACTGCGTCAGCAGCACTTCCGGAGGCAGGGATGACGGCGGCTGGGGTTTCCAGAACACTGCCCGAGCTGGCCGGGCGCGAATTGCCAAAGTAGGCCAGCGCCAGCGTCGTGATGAAAAACACGGCCGCCAGCACGGCGGTAGTACGGGAAAGGAAGTTGGCGCTTCCGCTGGCACCAAACAAGCTGCCGGACGAGCCGCTACCGAACGCAGCACCCATGTCTGCCCCCTTGCCGTGCTGCACCAGAATCAAACCGATCATTCCCAAGGCAGCCAAGATTTGTACAGCCAGGATCACGTTCACCAAAACACTCATGTTCACTCCTAAATTAATAGCTATTAGCGCTCAGCTCACTGGGCTGCAGCGATGATCTTGAGAAAATCTTCCGCCTTCAACGAGGCGCCTCCCACGAGGCCGCCATCAATGTCTGGCTGAGCAAGCAATTCGGCAGCATTCGCCGCGTTCATGCTGCCGCCGTAAAGCACGCGAACACGATCCGCGTGAGGAGTGGCTGCCGCCAACTGCGCACGCAGCACTGCATGCACTTGTTGCGCCTGTTCAGGCGAAGCAGTACGACCCGTGCCAATGGCCCACACAGGCTCGTAGGCCACAACGATTTCGCTGATGCAATGGCCATTCACATGGATCACGGCAGCCAGCTGGCGCTTGACCACAGACTCCGTCTGACCAGCCTCACGCTCTTGCAGAGTCTCGCCCACACACACGATGGGCGTGATGCCGGATGCCAAGGCCTGGCGGGCTTTTTCTGCAACGACCGCATCCGTTTCACCATGGTACTGACGACGCTCAGAGTGCCCCACCAGTGCGTAACGAACGCCGAAATCCTTCAGCATCGCCGCCGACACTTCACCGGTATAAGCCCCAGAAGCAAAGGCCGAGACATCTTGCGCACCCAATGCGATGCTGGCACCGGACAGCAACCCCTGGACTTGCGCCAAATAGGGCGAAGGCACCGCCACGGCCACATCGCAAGCAGGCGTTCCAAGCCCCGCAAGGAGCCCCTTGAGCAGAGCTTCATTGGCAGCAAGGCTGCCATTCATCTTCCAGTTGCCTGCGATCAGTTTCTTTTTCATGTTTACCACGTCAAAACAATCTTGCCAGTGTGTTGATTGGATTCCATCAATGCATGAGCAGCCGCAGCATCACCCGCATCAAAGGTCTGGTAGATGACAGGACGAACCTTACCCTGCTCAATGAGCGGCCAGACCCGGGAACGGAGAGACTGCGCTATGGCGGCCTTGAACTCTACAGACCTGGGTCGCAGGGTAGAGCCCGTGATGGTGAGTCGGCGGCGCAGCACAAGCCCTGCATTGAAAGAGCTCTTCACCCCGCCCTGCACGGCAATGATGACCAGCCGCCCATCTTCAGCGAGGCACTCCACCTCACGCGCCACATAGTCACCGGCAACCATGTCCAGCACCACATCCACGCCACGCCCATTGGTGATTCGCTGGACTTCTGCCACAAAGTCCTGTGTCTTGTAGTTGATGGCATGCGAGGCACCCAGCTCAATGCACGCTGCGCATTTTTCGTCGCTGCCCGCCGTAGCAATCACAGTGGCACCCCACGCACGGGCCAGTTGGATGGCAGTCACACCGATCCCGCTGCTGCCGCCTTGCACCAGGAGAAACTCACCCGCTTGCAGACGCCCCCGATCGAAGACATTGCTCCACACGGTGAAGAATGTTTCCGGCAGAGAAGCCGCTTCGATGTCATTGAGCCCCGCAGGAACCGGCAGGCACTGCCCGACGGGCGCGACACACCACTGCGCATACCCACCGCCAGCCACCAAGGCGCAGACCCGGTCGCCCACCTTCAAACCTGCAGACGCCATGGCCTGTGTGTCGCCAGCCTCAATCACGCCAGCAACCTCCAGGCCAGGCAAGTCAGACGCACCCGGCGGCGGAGCATAGTGCCCCGCGCGCTGCAATACGTCAGGCCTGTTGATTCCGCTCGCCGCCACACGGATCAACAGTTCACCCACACCCGGCTGGGGCACAGGCCGCTGTCCGAGGCGGAGCACGTCGGGCGCACCGAAGGACGAAATCTCCACAGCACGCATCAAGCGTTCGGTCATAAGTCTCAGCTCTTTAAAGCAATTTAAGCTGCCAGCGCTTATCTACAAAGCGCTGGCAGCTACAAATTCAATAGCAAATTAATCCATCAGCGGGCCCGCAGACCCGCCGGACCTTATTGCTGTTGCTGCTGTTGCTGGTCAGCCGACTGGCGACCACCTTCTCGGCTTTGGCGTGGCTCACGCTCGCCGCGCTCTGCAGGCGCAGGGCGATCACCACCGCCAGCAGGACGCTCTGCCAGCGCCTTCATCGACAGTTTGATACGACCCTTTTCGTCGGTTTCCATGACCTTGACCTTGACGATCTGGCCTTCTGCCAAGTAGTCCGACACCTTTTCCACGCGCTCGTGGGCAATCTGGCTGATGTGCAGCAGGCCGTCCTTGCCGGGCAGCAAGTTGATCAGCGCGCCAAAGTCCAGGATCTTGGTCACAGGACCTTCATACACCTTGCCAATTTCCACCTCGGCCGTGATCTGCTCGATGCGGCGCTTGGCTTCGTCAGCCTTGGCGGCTTCAGTCGCAGCGATGGTGATAGTGCCGTCTTCCTCGATATTGATCTGGCAACCGGTTTCTTCGGTCAGCGCACGAATCACGGCGCCGCCCTTGCCGATCACGTCACGGATCTTCTCGGGGTTGATCTTCATGGTGTAGAGCTTGGGCGCGAAGTTCGACACTTCGGTCTTGGCTTCACCCATGGCTTCTTGCATCTTGCCCAGGATGTGCATGCGCGCTTCCTTGGCCTGGGCCAGTGCCACCTGCATGATTTCCTTGGTGATGCCCTGGATCTTGATGTCCATCTGCAGGGCCGTGATACCACCCGTGGTACCCGCCACCTTGAAGTCCATGTCGCCCAGGTGATCTTCGTCACCCAGGATGTCGGTCAGCACGGCGAAACGGTTGGCGTCCTTGATCAGACCCATGGCGATACCCGCCACATGCGCCTTCATGGGCACGCCGGCATCCATCAGCGACAGGCAGCCGCCGCACACCGAAGCCATCGACGAGGAGCCATTGGACTCGGTGATTTCCGACACCACACGCATGGTGTAGGGGAACTCTTCCTTGGTTGGCAGCACAGCCACCAGAGCACGCTTGGCCAGACGGCCGTGGCCGATTTCGCGGCGCTTGGTCGAACCCATGCGGCCCACTTCGCCGGTAGCGAAGGGAGGCATGTTGTAGTGCATCATGAAGCGGTCTTCGTACTCGCCAGCCAGCGCGTCGATGCGCTGTGCATCACGCTCGGTGCCCAGCGTGGTCACGACCAGCGCCTGGGTTTCGCCACGCGTGAACAGGGCCGAGCCGTGGGCGCGGGGCAGCACGCTGTTGCGGATTTCGATGGGGCGCACGGTGCGGGTGTCGCGGCCGTCGATACGGGGCTCACCTGCCAGGATCTGGCTGCGCACGATGCCTGCTTCAATGTCGAACAGCATGCCTTCGACCTTGACGGAGTCGAACTCCACGCCGTCGGCCTTGAGGCCAGCCATCACGGCAGCGTAGGCTTCGCGGCACGCTTGGGTGCGGGCTTGCTTGTTGCGGATCTGGTAGGCAGCGCGCAGCTTGTCGTCGGCCAGTGCGACCACCTTGGCGATCAGGGCTTCGTCCTTGGCGGGGGCTTCCCACTGCCACACGGGCTTGCCAGCATCGCGCACCAGTTCGTGGATGGCGTTGATGGCCACGTTGCCTTGCTCGTGACCGA
>ERZ650306.509-NODE-509-length-23573-cov-11.670253_pt1 | contig 23573 bp, 17 predicted proteins | sample MGYA00376242_ERZ650306 | MGnify/ENA primary metagenome ERZ650306 (study PRJEB26733, sample SAMN07839244) | wastewater metagenome | biome: urban; feature: wastewater treatment plant; material: waste water | place: USA: North Carolina | collected 2016-03-31 ... | reverse complement strand
AGGTGTGTAAACCCTATACGTTATTCAGTGCCGGAATCCGGGACATAGGGGGCTTATAGCCCAAACTGGCATGAGGACGACGATGGTTGTACTCAGCCAGCCAAAGCGGCAAATGCTGGGCGCGGTGATCCGACGACTCATAGCTGTGCGCATACGCCCATTCCCGCAGCGCAGTCTGGATAAAGCGCTCCGCCTTGCCATTGGTGCGCGGCGTATAGGGCTTGGTGCGCATATGGCGCAAACCCAGGCGTCTGCACAGTCGGGCAAAACGGCGAGACCGGTAGCACGCGCCGTTATCCGTCAGCACACGCTTGAAGGTGACGCCAAGCGTGCGGTAGAAGCGCAATGCCGCCACCAAAGCCCGGCAGGCGCTCCAGCGGCTTTCGTCAGGTTGAATGCAGGCAAAGGAAACCCGTGAGTGGTCATCCTGCGCCACATGCACGTACTCCCAGCCCGCGTGACGAGAGTTCTGCTTGCGGTTATGCGTGACCCGGTGGCCTGGCTGGTGGAAACGCCCCAGTTTCTTGATGTCCAGATGCAACATATCGCCGGGGTTTGGGTGCTCGTAACGCACAATCGGCGGGGCAGGTTCCAGCGCTGCCAGGCGGTTCAAGCCTTCGCGGGCAAGCCAGCGGCCAAGCGTGCTGGGGGCTACGCCACATTCCTCGCTGATCTGACGATAGGTGCGGCGACTGCGTCGCTGCGCAAAGGCTTTTTGCCGCACATCGTCGGACAAGGCGTGCGGGCAAGTTCTGGGACGAGAGGAACGGTCATTGAGCCCGGACGCCCCCTCGTCACGAAAGCGGCGCAACCATTTGTAGGCGGTGCGGACACTGACGCCACAGGCCTGAGCGGCTTCTTCGGGGCGAAGTCCGCCATTGAGCATGCGATTGACCAAAAGTGCTCGACCGTGGGGCGTTAATCGGGCATTTTTATGGATGTTCATTCGGGGCTTCGTGAGTTGTTTGGTTGGCGCCTTCAATTTTGCGAGAAGACGCCCCGAGTGAACAACCTACAGGGAAAACACACCTAGCCAGGACCACTGCGCTGGGTTTTGTGGGCGACTCTAACGGCGAGTGTCACCCATGTACGTAAACGGCCGGGGCGAACTGACCCCGGCCGTGTGTTTTTTGGCTGACTGACTGTTTGATGCTCAGCCGAACAATTCGTCGATCATGGATGGCTGGGCGTCGTCGTTGCCGGTGTCGGCAAAGACAGTGGGCTCCAACCGTTGTGGCTCGTTCGGATAATCGTGGGTATGCAGCAATTGGCTGGCGTCGAGTTTCATGCTGCTGTCGAACACCACCCAGCAACCCCGTTTGTCCTGTTTCTTGGCCTGATACATGGCGGCATCGGCGGCTGCCACCAGGGTTTGGGCATCGTTGGCATGCGAGGGATACACCGCAATCCCCAGGCTGGCGCTCACCCGGCGCTTGACGCCGTCGAATTCAAAATCCAGCGCGGTCACCTGCTGTTCGATGCGCCGTGACAGCATGCTGGCATCGTATGCACTGGCTTCTGGCATCAGTACGGCAAATTCATCGCCACCCAGCCGGCAAAATACTTCGTTCTGTCGCACGGTTTTGTTCACCGTGCGGGCAATGTCGATCAATACCTGATCACCTGCGGCGTGGCCGTGACTGTCATTGATGATCTTGAAATCATTCAAGTCAAAAATCACCAGCGCCATCGGTTGCTCGCGCCGGTCTGCACGCTTGACCATGCGTTCCAGCTCGGTGTCGAAACGGCGGCGGTTGTATACCCCGGTCAGCGTGTCGCGCTCGGCCAGGAAGATCAGCTGCTCGGCAGTGGCGCGCTCGGCGGTGACGTCTTCAAAGATCCACAGGCTGCCGTGCTCGTCGTCGTGTACATCAATATGCTGGAAGGCCAGCACACGCTTGTCGTCCAGTTTCAGCTCGTTGCGCGGAGCCTCTTCCTCGCCGTGCACGGAGTGCTCGGGCATGACAAACAGTGCCGGCGTCAATTGCGAGAGATCTTCTCCCAACAGCGCATCCGGCGCGGGCAGGCTGAGCAGGCGCGAGAACATCGGGTTGGCATAGATGATGCGATGGGTACGGTCGGTGAACACCATGCCGATCGACAGCGCGGAAAACAGTGCTTTCAGCCGGGCACGTTCGCGCTCGGCCTGGCGCAGGTGCACTTCGCTAAGCTGTTGCAAGGCCTGCAAGTCGGCAAAGGCCTTGTCCAGCGCCAGCTGATTGTGTTTGCTTTCGCTGGAATCCATGACACTGAGCCGACAGCCTTGATAGCCGCCCAGCGTGTTGTAGATCGGGTGCCAGTTGACTGTCAGCCACAGCCAGTGGCCACGCTGGTGGCAGGCGCGAAACTCAAAGCCCTGGCCAGAGGTGCGTGCCTCAATGGCGTGGTCCAGCGCATGGCGCAGCCGGGCACGGTCTTCGTCATGAGCAATGGTTTCCAGCACCGAGGGCATGGCCATGCATTCTTCGCGGGTGTAGCCGATCACCCGCTCGGACGCCGTGCTGGTCCAGAACAGCTTGCCTGCCGGATTGATCCACAATTCCCAGGCGTAGGCATAGTCCGCAATGGCGTGCAGCATGTTTTTTTGCGACTGGATTTCGCCAATTTGCTGGCGCAAGGCATCGCGCATGTGCTGGAAATGATCCGTGAGCTGGCCGATTTCGTCATGGCCGGGCTCGGGCATGGTCACATCATACTGGCCATCGGCAATCGCCCGGGCCGCGCGGCCCAGCCGGCGCAGCGGGCGCATCAGCCAGGCGCCCAGCAGCCATTGCAGGCCAAACAGTGTCACTACACTGAACAGCCCGACCAGCGCACACCAGCCCATGGCGCGCGACAGCGCATCGCGGGCGTCTGCCATCGACAGGCCATACACCACTTCGCCGACAGTCTGGCCACCCACCTGTAGTTCCAGACGGTGATGAAACACTTGGTCGCGCGGGGCAAACAGCCAGAAGTGGTCCACCCGGTCAGGCTCGGGCGCCAGCTTGCCCGGCGCCCAGCCTCCGCCAGCCAGCACGCGGCCGTCGCGATCACGTACGGCCAGATAGACCACGTCAGGATAATGAGAAAAGTGCTCAACCTGCCAGTACAGGGTGTTGAGATCGTGCTCAGCCGCCGGGCGCGTCAGCGCCGCCGAGGCCTGGCGGTCGAGCGTGCCCAGCTGTTTGCCCAGATCGTTGCGTGCCACCTCGTGCACGGCATCCAGGGTCACCAGAGAGATCATCCCGACAATCAGCAGGTTGATCAGCAGCCCCAGGCCGATCAGGCGAAAACGCAATGAATGCGCGCGGGTCAACCACATCACGCAGGCGTCCCCGTTTGCGCACCAGCGGCCATGATGGCTGCGCACGTGTCTGTTCGCCGGACGCAAGCCGCCCACGCCATTCTTCGCATGACACCGTCTCCCTGTGCGCCAGAAAGCTTGCCGATATTACATTGGCAAGTATCATTCAGCTATATGATTATCGTTTTATGTTATGAAATGCGGCTATATTATCTGCATTTACCACGAAATCCGTCTAGAGCTTCTTGAAAAAAACCTTGGAACGGCGCTGGTAATTGTAAATTTTTTGCTTGGCACGGGGTAATTCACTGATGTCGCCCGCCACAAACCCCCGTTCAACAAACCAGTGTGCGGTCTGGGTGGTCAGCACCAACAGTGTAGCCACATTCAGTGCCCGGGCCTGGGTTTCCACGTGGCGCAGCAGGGTTTCACCATAGCCTTCACCCGCCCATTCCGGATCCACGGCCAGACAGGCCAGCTCGGCCATGCCTTCGTCGGCAAAGTGGTTCATGGCAACGCAAGCAATAATCCGGCCATCGTGTTCCAGCACGGAGAACTTCTGGATTTCCATTTCCAGCTGCTCACGCCCGCGCTTGACCAGGGTGCCCAGGCGCTCCAGCGGCTCGATCAAAGACAAAATATCGCCAATATCGTCAATGGTGGCTTCGCGCAGCCGCACCAGCGGCTCGGGCGAAATCATTGAGCCGATGCCATCGTGGGTGAACAGTTCAGTCAGCAGCGCGCCGTCGGTGCGGTGGCTGATCAAATGGGCGCGCTTGACGCCCTGACGGGTGGCGCGGATGGCCTGCGGCAGGTACACCGCCGCGTCGCTGTGCTCGTCGGCGTGCTCTTGCAAAAACTGCTCGGCCTCGCTGGCGGTCAGCTGGCGCAGCAGCTCGCCATGTTGATCCATGATGCCGGGCGTGTCGGTGAGAAAAATCAATTTTTCCGCTTTCAGCGCAATCGCCGTGGCGGCGGCGACTTCTTCCAGCGTCAGGTTAAAAATCTCGCCGCTGGGTGAATAGCCCAGGGTGGACAGCATCACCAGTTCGCCGGCATCCAGCCGGGCGTGAATGCCTGGGGTGTCGATCTTGCGGATTTGCCCGGTGGACTGCATATCCACGCCGTCGCGCACGCCCATCGGCCGCGCCACCAGATAATTGCCACCGGCCACGCGCAGATTGGCGCCGGCCATTGGCGAATTGGGCAAGGCCATCGACAAGCCGGCTTCGATGTCGGCGCGAGTGACGCCCACCGCCTGTTTGACCACTTCCAGCGTATCCGGGTCGGTGATGCGACAGGCACCATGAAAGCGGGTTTGCAGGCCGTGCGCCGCCAGCAGTGCTTCCGCCTGGGGGCGGGCGCCATGCACGAGCACAATGCGCACGCCCATGCTGACCAGTAGATTCAGGTCGTAACTCAGGCCGGCAAACTTGCCCTGGCTGACCACCTCGCCGCCAAAGGCGATGACAAAGATGCGGCCACGGAAAGCGTGGATATAAGGAGCGGCTTCACGGAACCACTGGACAAACTCAGGTGTGCTCATTGGCGGATGGCAAACATTCGGCAAGGGTGACGGAAGTGGCTCACGATAGCAGGAAGCCCGCGGCCATGCACGTCACAGACAGAAAAATGTTGCATTGCAAGATTGTGACATGGCCAGTGCGCCAATCCAGCCATATCAGTCAAAGCGCATGAAACTTCCGGTCGGCTGGTCCGGATGTCTTTTCGCTGCGGGTTTGTAGATGAAATACATGTCATTCTCTTGTGAACGTGCGTTTGAATCATTGACAGGAATTATTGAACAAATTTTCATAAAATATAGGCTGAAACTCCTGAACAAATCTGGCTATCATGCCGATGTAAGTTAAGAGGGACGCGGCTTTGCCGCGAAAACATGCCAGCGTTCCCCCCGGTTGGCCCCTCAATGAAATAAGCATATGACATTAACCGAGCAGGAGCTGTCAGCGAGCCCCCATGCTGGCAGACATCCCGCCTGAAAGTACGCAGCGCAACACCACCGGGAGAGCCCTCGAATGTTGAAGTCCTTGAGTTTCCGAAAAAAAATTATGCTCGCGGTCATGCTCACCGTGTCGATTGGCCTGGCGGTGATCCTTGGGTTCACCAATATCGCCAACAGCCATGACGCCCGCCGTCAGGGGGAAGAGCTGGCCAGGCAAATGGCCGCCCGTTACGCCGAGCAGACTGAACAATCGCTGAACAGCTCGATGAAAGTGGCCACTTTGCTGGCGCAAACCATGGAAGGCATGCGCCAGGGCAGCATGCCTTCGCGCCCGACGCTGGACGCGCTGCAAAAACGCATCCTGCAAACCAATACCGGCTTTATCAATATCTGGACCTTGTTCGAGCCCAATGCGCTGGATGGGCGCGATGCCGAGTTCGCCAACACGCCGCATCATGACCGCAGCGGTCGCTATGTGCCGTACTTCACGCGCAAACCGGACGGCAGCATCAGCCAGGAAATCCCCGGCGGCGGCAAGGGTGAGGTGCTGGAGTATGACCGCCCCGGTGATGGTGATTACTATCTGGTGCCCAAGCAGCGCGGTGTTGACACGGTGCTGGAGCCTTATGAATACGATGTTGCTGGCCAGAAAATGCTGTTGTCGTCGTTTGTGGCGCCCGTCAAAGACAGCAATGGCCGCTTTATTGGCGCAGCGGGCGTAGATGTGCCGCTGAGCGGCGTGCAGGCGGCCTTGTCGCAGGTCAAGCCATTTGAGCTAGGCTATGTCAGCGTGCTGTCCAATGGCGGCGTGTACATCGCCAATCCGGACGCCGCCAAGCTGGGCAAGCCGGCACAGGATTTGCCAGCCGAGGCGCTGGCGGCGGTGAAAGCCGGCAAAACCTTTAGCTATCAGGCTGCTGGCAACTGGATGCACTTTCTTACCCCGATTCATTTGGGTCAATCTGGCACGCCGTGGGCCGCCATGGTGAGTGTGCCGATGGACGAAGTGCTGGCGCCGGCAGTGGCCACCCGCAATCAATCCTTGCTGATTGCCCTAGGCTGTGTGCTGGTCTTGGCTGGCGTGCTGTATCTGGTGCTGTCCGGCCTGCTGCGACCGCTGAATTCGCTGTCGCGCGCCATGAGCTATCTGTCCAGCGGCTCGGGCGACTTGACCCGGCGCATGGAAGTCACCAGCCAGGATGAAATCGGCAAGGTGGCCGAGGCGTTCAACGCCTTTGTGGGTCAACTGCACAGCATGTTCAGCGAAGTGCGCCAGCACGCCGAGCAATTGGGCAAGCATATCGACGAGTTGGGGCAAGTATCTGGTCAGGTGGCAGACGGTTCGCAGCGCCAGGCCGAAGCGGCCAGCGCCACCGCGGCCACCATCGAAGAAGTCACCACCAGCATCACCCACATTGCCGACAGCGCCCGCGACGCCGAGCAAGTGGTGAACCGCACGGTGGAGTTCACCCGCGAATCGGCGCAAGTGGTGGAGCGTTCGTCCAGCGAAATCGGCCAGATTGCCGGCACCGTGCGCCATCTGAATGACAATCTGGCGGCGCTGGAAAGCCGCTCGACGCAGATCAACGCCATCGTCAACGTGATTCGTGATGTGGCCGACCAGACCAATCTGCTGGCGCTGAACGCTGCGATTGAGGCCGCCCGCGCCGGCGAGCAAGGGCGCGGCTTTGCTGTGGTGGCCGACGAGGTGCGCAAGTTGGCCGAGCGCACCGGCCAGGCCACGGTGGAAATCTCCGGCATGATCACCGCCATTCAGCAGGACACCCGCCACGCCGCCGGCGAAATGAGTGTGGCGCTGACCCAGGTCAACCAAGGGGTGGAGTTGGCCCAGCAGGCAGCGCAATCGATTGCCTCAATCCACGGCAATAACAGCACGCTGATCGAGAAAATCCACGAAATTGCCAATGCCACCGCCGAGCAGTCGCTGGCCAGCACCGACATCGCCCGCAACGCCGAGCGCATCAGCAGCATGGCGGCGGACAACGACAGCGCCGTGCAGCACAGCGCGCAGGCCACCCGCCAGGCGCAGGCGCTGGCCGCCAGCCTGCGCGAGATTGTGTCGCACTTCAAGCTGTAGCCTGGCCCCATCGGCGGCTATTGCCGCCGATGGCTCACCCTAGCCGGTAAAGCGATCCTGATCAGGCATGTCAGCCGTTCAGCCGCGCATGAACGCCTGGCGCGTTGGCTGCGCGGCACTTAGAGCGGCTAACAAAACCCAGCGCAGCGCTCCTGGCTAGGCGTGCGGCCGCAGACAGTACAAGAAGTACGGCAAGGCCGCGCAACGATGCCAGGAGGGTTTTGTTAGCCGCTCTTAACCCGCTGCCAGCAGACGCAGCAGTGCGGCTTCGTACTGACGGGCGGTATGTTGCTTGGTATAGCGCTCGCACACCCGCCGATAGCCGGTTTCCCCCAATTGTGCACACAGGGCCGGGTCGTCCAGCAGGCGCGCCATGTCGGTGGCCAGCTCGCGCCAGTCGCCTGGGGTATGCAGCAGGCTGGCGCCGGCCGAGACTTCCGGGATGGCGCCAGAACGTGAGCCCAGAATCGGTTTGCGGCAGGCCATGGCTTCCACCAGCACCATGCCAAACTGTTCCTGCCAGGTCAGCGTCGGCACACTGGGTAGCACCAGGCAATCGGCCAGGTTGTGCAGACGCCCCACCTCGGTGTACGGCAAAAAGCCGGTAAACACCACTTCTTCTTGCAGCCCCAGGTCGGCGATGATTTTTTTCAGATTGCTCAGCTGTGCGCCGCGCCCGGTGATGGCGATCTGAAAATTTGTCCGGCCCTGACGTTTGAGCACCTTGGCGGCGTAGAGCAGATATTGCACGCCTTTCCAGCTCACCAGCTTGCCAATATATGAAAAGATGAATTTATCAGGGTCCAGACCATACTGCGCGCACAAGGCATGGTCTTTTTCCCGTGGCTGAAAAATATCCTGGCATATGCCCATTGGAATGGTCTGAATCGGCGGGGTCACGCCTTCGTCTTCCATGCCCAGGCGAATATGCTCACACCACGGTGTCAGCAAATCGATGGCCGACCAGGCGCGCTTCTTGATCAAATCCGTTTTGGCGTCAAAAATCGAACGCACCGGAATATTTTCGCTATAAGAGACTACCAGCTTGTAGCGCCGTGACGGTTTGAGCGTGGCCAGGGTATTCAGCGAGCGGCTGCCATCGCCACAGATCATGACGTCAAAACTGTCATCAATGGCGGCGCGTAAACTATTGAGATAAAAATAAAATCTCTTGTATGGCGCACGCAGGTGGGCCAAGGCGAAGGCCGGGTCGGCCAGCGCCGCACGCAGTTCACCCCGTCGGGTGAGTGCCTGCTGAGGAATGCGCACGCCCTCGGTGGAGAATTTGTTTTTTTCACCGACAAACACCGTGACATCATGTTTGTCCAGCAATTCTTCAAAGGGGGCCATGGTCCATTTGCTGACGCCATGCTCCCAGACAATTCCAATTTTCATTGCGGGTGTGTTTATTATTGAACCGATTTTTATTTATTCTCAGCCAAATGGCGGGCTGAGGCTGGCCGGTATCATAATATGGTTGGCGTGTTTTGCGTGGCCAGAGAGATTGAAATCGCAGAAAAAACGACTGAAAAACTGCTGAAGGGTTAAGGTGTGTGGGCAAGTCGGGAGATATGCAATATATCTGTCATCTTTGCATCGGGTTGAAGAGGCAGCATCCAGGCTGGTAGCTGGCGGTCTGGCCGGTTGCGCAACGGCAACAGCCCACCGGCCATGAATCATCCATGGGCGGTGGGCTATACGCTGCGTGACGTGGAATCCGGGCGTGCCGGCTCAGTGCTTCCACATGGCGGCCAGTTCGGTCAGCAGCGCCTCAATGATCGGATCGCCTTCACGGTCAGCACTGTAAATGAAGTGCAGGTCGGTGGTTTTGCCGTAGTCACCCACCAGCACCAGATCACCACTGTGCTGCATGGCCGTGGCTTCGTCTTCGCGCATGATGGCCAGCCCGACCCCGGCGCGCACCAGACTGGCGATGCAGGGGATGTGGTCTACCTCGGTGATTTTCTTCGGCGAAATATTCATTTCGCGCCACAACTCGCTGGTGAGCTTGTGCAGGCTGGATTGCTGGGAAATGCCCACCCAGGGCAGTTTCCCCAGCTCTTTGGCGCTCATGCTGGCAATGCGTTCGCGCCAACTTGGCGGGGCCACCACGCGAAAGCGCATTTCGGTCAGATGCACGGTGTTGACGTTCACATAGGGGTTTTTGCCGATGTAAAACCCGGCGTCGAGCTCCTTTTTGCGCACGCGGTTAAGCACGCCGCCGGTGACGCCGTGCTGCAACTGGATGTCCAGCAGCGGGTATTTTTCGATCAGCGCGGCCACCCAGGGGCCGATATTGATCATTTCTGGCGTGGTGATGGCGCCAATCACCGCCCGTCCGGCCAGTTGGCCCTTCAGGCTGCGCGAGCGGTACAGCAGCTCACGGCTGGCCTCCAGGATGGCTTGCGCCTGCGGCAGCAGCTCCTGGCCGATGCGCGACAGGTTTACCCCGCCGGCCGTGCGTTCGAACAGCGGCATGCCGACTTCTTCTTCCAGCGCCTTGATTTGTGCGGTGACCGCAGGCTGGCTCAAATGCAACAGCTCTGCCGCCTGTGTCAGGTGGCCCTGTTGCGCCACGGTGACAAAGGTCCGCAGTTGATAAATTTCCATGACGATCTCTCTCCCCAGCAGGCAGTGATATGGGGGGTATGTCTGTGCCCGTCCTGACTGCTTGGCAGCCGGCGGGCGCATCCGGATCGCCCTGCCTGGTCGGCCCCCGGATGCTGTTATGGCCCAGTCGCCCGCCGTCATGTGCGGGTCGAAGGTGTGTTTTTTAGAGTGATTCTACTAGAAATTTGCCCCCCTCCGCCAACCCATCTTGCCGTCATTTTGCGTGCGTAAATTAATGTTTTTAAACAACTATTGCTATGCAGCATTCAAATCGCTGATTTTTTTCATCAGAAATTGCGATTAGCACGTTGACGCTAACGTTAAGTAGATTCCACGCAAGCAAGCCTTTCCGGGGTTTGTGTCACAAAGGAGGAAACACATGAACGAAGACGTTCTGAAACGGGTGCAACAAAACCCGAAGTTCGCCGAGCTCGTCCACAAGAAGACGACATTTGGCTGGACGCTGTCGATTGTGATGCTGGTGATCTACTACGGCTTCATCCTGATTCTGGCCTTCACGCCGAAATCCCTGGGCGCTTCGCTCAGCGGTGGCGTGACCACGCTGGGGATGCCGGTGGGTGTGCTGATCATTCTGTCGGCCTTCGTGCTGACCGGCATCTATGTGCGCCGCGCCAATACCGAGTTCGACCAACTCAACCAAGAAATCGTCGAGGAGTCCAAGTAAATGAATCGTTGGCTCAAGTACGCAGGTTACGCTGCGCTGGCGCTGGCGCCAGTGGCGGCATTTGCGGCCGGGGATGCGCTGCAGGGCGAAGTGAAAAAAGCCCCGCTGAACGTCTCGGCCATCGTCATGTTTTTCGCCTTTGTGGCCTTCACCCTGGGCATCACCTACTGGGCGGCGCGCCGCACCCGTTCGGCCTCTGACTTCTACACCGCCGGCGGCGGCATCACCGGCTTCCAGAATGGCTTGGCCATCGCGGGCGACTACATGTCCGCCGCGTCGTTCCTGGGTATTTCCGCCATGGTGTTCGAAAAAGGCTACGACGGCCTGATCTACTCCATCGGCTTTCTGGTTGGCTGGCCGGTGATTCTGTTCCTGGTGGCCGAGCGTCTGCGCAACCTGGGCAAGTTCACCTTCGCTGACGTGGCTTCCTATCGCCTGAACCAGACCCAAGTGCGTATCCTGGCGGCAACCGGCACCCTGGTGGTGGTGGCGCTGTACCTGATCGCCCAGATGGTGGGCGCCGGTAAGCTGATCCAACTGCTGTTCGGCATGAACTACAGCTCCGCCGTGGTGCTGGTGGGTGTGCTGATGGTGCTGTACGTGATGTTCGGCGGCATGCTGGCCACCACCTGGGTGCAGATCATCAAGGCTTGCATCCTGCTGTCCGGCGCCTCGTTCATGGCCTTCATGGTGCTGGCCTCGGTCGGCTTCAGCCCGGAAGCGATGTTCAGCAAGGCTGTGGAAGTGCACGACAAGCACGCCGCCATCATGGAGCCGGGCCAACTGGTGTCCAACCCGATTGACGCTGTGTCGCTGGGCCTGGCCCTGATGTTCGGCACCGCTGGCCTGCCGCACATCCTGATGCGCTTCTTTACCGTGTCCAACGCCAAAGAAGCCCGCAAATCGGTGTTCTTCGCCACTGGCTTCATCGGTTACTTCTACATCCTGACCTTCATCATCGGTTTTGGCGCCATCTTCCTGGTGGGCACCAACCCCGAGTTCAAGGACGCAGCCGGCAAGCTGATCGGCGGCAACAACATGGCTGCTGTGCACCTGGCCAAGGCCGTGGGCGGCAACCTGTTCCTGGGCTTCATCTCGGCTGTGGCTTTCGCCACCATCCTGGCCGTGGTGGCGGGTCTGGCTCTGTCTGGCGCCTCTGCCGTGTCGCATGACCTGTACGCCTCGGTGATCAAGAAGGGCAAGGCTGACGAAGCTGCTGAAATGCGCGTGTCCAAGATCACCACTCTGGTGCTGGGCGTGATCGCCATCGTCCTGGGCATCATCTTCGAAAAGCAGAACATCGCCTTCATGGTGGGCCTGGCCTTCTCCATCGCCGCTTCGGCTAACTTCCCGGTGCTGTTCCTGTCCATGTTCTGGAAGGGTCTGACCACCCGTGGCGCTGTGGTGGGCGGCTTTGTCGGCCTGTTCTCCGCCGTGCTGCTGATCGTCCTCGGCCCGGCAGTGTGGGTTGACGTGATGGGCAACGCCAAGGGCTCGGCTCCGTTCGCTTACAAGAACCCGGCGCTGTTCTCCATGACCCTGGCCTTTGTGACCACCTGGCTGGTGTCTGTGATGGACAACTCCAAGCAGGCTCAAGAAGAACGCAAGCTGTTTGACGCCCAGTTCGTCCGCGCCATGACCGGCATCGGTGCAGCTGGCGCCTCCAAGCACTAATCAGAAACTCAAGAAACAAGCCGCCGCGCTTTCGGGCGCGGTCGGCCTCCCCCCTGCACTACAAAGGAGCTACTGAATGTCCACCATCGAATCCGTCCTGAAAGAAACTCGCAGCTTTGCGCCGAGCGATGCCTTCCGCCAAAAGGCCACCATCTCCGGCATGGAAGCCTACAACGCCCTGTGCGAGCAGGCCAATCAGGATTACGCCGGCTACTGGGGCGGCCTGGCGCGCGATCTGCTGACCTGGCACAAGCCGTTCACCCAGGTGTTCGACGACAGCAATGCGCCGTTCTTCAAATGGTTTGCCGATGGTGAGCTCAACGTCTCCTACAATTGCATCGACCGTCATCTGGCGCAAAGCGCCGACAAAGTCGCGCTGATTTTTGAAGCCGACGGTGGCGAAGTCGAAAATATTACTTACGCCGAACTGCACCGCCGTGTGTGTCAGTTCGCCAACGGCCTGAAGAGCCTGGGCGTGGTCAAGGGTGACCGTGTGGTCATCTACATGCCGATGGTGGCCGAAGCCATTGTCGCCATGCAGGCTTGCGCCCGCATCGGCGCCATCCATTCCGTGGTGTTCGGCGGCTTCTCTGCCGGCGCCGTGAAAGACCGTATCGAAGATGCCGGCGCCAAGCTGGTGATCACCGCCAATGAAGGCCTGCGCGGCGGCAAGAATGTGCCGCTGAAGGCCACCGTGGACGAAGCGCTGGCCATGGACGGCACGGCCTCGGTGCAAAAAGTGGTGGTGTACCAACGCACCCCGACCCAGGTCGCCTGGACCGAAGGCCGCGATGTGTGCTGGACCGAGCTGACCAAAGACCAGCCGGTGAGCTGCGAACCGGAATGGATGAACGCCGAAGATCCGCTGTTCATCCTGTACACCTCCGGCTCCACCGGCAAGCCCAAGGGCATTCAGCACAGCACCGCCGGCTATCTGCTGGGCGCGATGAACTCCTTCCGCACCGTGTTCGACTTCAAGCAAGACGACGTTTACTGGTGCACGGCCGATGTGGGTTGGATCACCGGCCACTCCTACATCTGCTACGGCCCGCTGGCCAATGGCGCCACCCAGGTGGTGTTTGAAGGCGTGCCGACCTACCCGAACGCCTCGCGTTTCTGGCGCATGATTCAAGACCACAAGGTCTCGATCTTCTACACCGCCCCGACCGCCATCCGCTCGCTGATCAAGCTGGGTTCCGACCTGCCGAACCAGTTCGACCTGTCCAGCCTGCGCCTGCTGGGCACCGTGGGCGAGCCGATCAATCCGGAAGCCTGGATGTGGTACTACGAAGTGGTGGGCGGCAGCCGTTGCCCGATCGTGGACACCTGGTGGCAAACCGAAACCGGCTCGGCGATGATCGCCCCGCTGCCGGGCGCTGTGCCGACCAAGCCGGGTTCTTGCACCCTGCCGCTGCCGGGCATCATCGCTGACATCGTTGACGAATCCGGCGCCCAGGTTGAGCCGGGCCGTGGCGGTTTCCTGGTGATCAAGAAGCCGTTCCCGTCGCTGGTGCGCACCATCTGGGGTGACCCGGACCGCTTCAAGAAAACCTACTTCCCGGAAGAGTTCAACGGCCAATACTACCTGGCTGGCGACTCGGCCAACCGCGACGAAAACGGCTACTTCTGGATCATGGGCCGCATCGACGACGTGCTGAACGTGTCCGGCCACCGTCTGGGCACCATGGAAATCGAATCCGCCCTGGTGGCCAACCCGCTGGTGGCCGAAGCCGCCGTGGTGGGCAAGCCGCACGATGTGAAGGGCGAAGCCGTGGTGGCCTTCGTGGTGCTCAAGGGCGCTCGTCCGGAAGGCGAAGAAGCCAAGAAGATTGCCGCTGAACTGAAGGCCTGGGTGGCCCACGAAATCGGCAAGATCGCCCAGCCGGACGACATCCGCTTTGGCGAAAACCTGCCCAAGACCCGTTCCGGCAAGATCATGCGCCGCCTGCTGCGCTCCATCGCCAAGGGCGAAGAGATCACCCAGGACGTGTCCACCCTGGAAAACCCGCACATCCTGGGCCAGCTGAAAGACGCTGTGTAATTGATGTGTTTTACCTTCCGGCTCGCGCCTGCCCGGCGAGCTGGAAGTCCGTTTCCCTGCGATTGCCGCGCCTTGTCCGGGTTTTCTGGACAGGTGCGGTTTTTTTTGTTTGTGTGGCTGATCTGCATAGTCAGCGTGGCGAACAACCCCCTCTTGGCGTTGTTGCACCACTTTGCCACTTTTTATACTGCCGCCCGAAACCGTGTGCACTGGGCTGAGTTTTGTGAATCGCTTTTAAAAAAAAGATGACAGCATTCCTGAAATCTGACGTCATGGTCTGTTGGCCATTTGACCGGATTTCACCACGCAAGCCAGCTTCTCACTCCTGATAATACCCCCCACCATACCCCGACACCTGAATCCCGGCGCGCACCAGGCCGTAGCACAGCCACACCAGCGCGCGTTTGGGCAGGGAGGCTTGTGTCAGCTCCTGTGGGGCCACTTGGCGGGCGTGGCGCTGGATTTTGTTCAGCATGTGCCGGCGCAGGCCTTGGGCAAAGTCGGCGTGCTGGATTTGCAGATTGGCCTCGCGCGCCAGCAGCAGGCTGAACGGGTCGATATTGGACGAGCCGACCATGGCCCAGCGCCGGTCGATCACCGCCACTTTGGCGTGCATATAACCTGCCTGGTATTCGTGGATTTCAATCCCGCTATTGAGAAAATCCCGGTACAGCATGCGGGTGGCGTAGTGCAGGATGGCGTGGTCCACCCGGCCTTGCAGCAGCAGCTTGACCTTCACCCCGCGCCGGGCGGCGTCGCATAGCGCGTGGCGCAGGCGCAGGCCGGGCAAAAAGTAGGCATTGGCGATCAAAATTTCGTGCTGGGCGCGGCGGATTTGCCGCAGATAGCTTTGCTCGATGGACAGCCGGTGGCGGCCGTTGTCGCGCACCAACAGCCGGGCGGATTGCACGCCGGCTGGGCGGGTGTCGGCGTGCAGTTCCTGGCTCTTGCTCAATAAGCGGGTAAGCGCCTGCGGGCCGCGCGCCACCAGTGGGCCAAAGGCCACGCTCAGCCACAGCTGGCGCATGGTGTGCTGAATATCGGCCACCACCGGGCCGCATACGCGCACGGCGTAGTCGTAGCGCGGCGCGTCTTCCGGGCCGGCGTTGTCGCGGTCGTCGTGCAGATTGATGCCACCGACAAACGCGGTGTGGGCGTCGATCATCGCCAGCTTGCGGTGCAGGCGGCGCAGGCGGCTGCGGCGCGGCCACCAGCGCAGCACCTCGGGGCGAAAAAACCGCACATTCACCCCGGCCGCGCGCAGGGCGTTCAGCCAGTGATCAGGAAAATCCGCACAGCCAAAGCCATCCAGCAGCACATTGACTTCCACCCCGCGACGGGCGGCGGCCATCAGCGCGCGGGCAATGCGCTCGCCGGTGGCGTCGATGCGAAAGATATAGGTCTCCAGCTGGATTTGCCGCCGGGCGGCGTTCAGGCTGGCCAGCAGCGCCGGAAAAAACTCGGCGCCGTCGCACAGCAAAGTCACCGCATTGTGGCGCCACAGCCGGCCCATGCGTTTACTCCGGCAACAAGGTGGCCGACAGCGGCAGGTGATCAGACAGCTGCGCCCACGGCGCGCCGTGATGCACCTGCGCCTGGGTGACGCGCAGGCCACGGGTGTAAATGCGGTCCAGCGTCAGCATGGGCAGCCGCGCCGGGTAGCTGCGCGCATGCGCGCCGTGCAGGGTGTGAAACACCTCGCTCAGGCCCAGCTCGCCGGCCAGCAGATCATTGGCCTGGGCGCGCCAGTCGTTGAAATCACCGGCGATGATCAGCGCATGCTCGGCCGGCACGGCGTGGGCGATGTAGTCGCGCAACGCGGCAAACTGCTTTTTGCGGTCGCGCGCCAGCAGGTTAAGGTGCACGCACAGCGCGGTCAGCCCGCTGTGCCAGCCGGGCGGGCGAAAATCGCAATGCAGCACGCCGCGCGATTCAAAGCGGTTGACCGAAATATCCCGGTTGCACCAGTGCTCAACCGGCAGCCGCGACAAAATGGCGTTGCCGTGGTGGCCGTGTTCGTGCGCGCAGTTCAGCCCATAGGTGGCGCGGGCGTGCAGCTGGCGGGCCAGGTATTGGTGCTGCGCCTCGGCCGGCCAGTCGGCAAAGCGCTGGGCGCGCGCGCTGTGCCGGCCTTGCACCTCTTGCAAAAACACCACGTCGGCGGCCAGGGTTTTCAGGCTGCGGGCGATGTCGGGCAGGCGCAGCCGGGTGTTCAGCGGGCTTAAGCCCTTGTGCATATTGTAGGTGGCGATGTGCAGGGCGTGGGCGGTCATCAGGCGGGCTGGGCGGCGCGGGCCAGCCGCGCGGGCAGCAGGCGGATGGCGTCGGCGTTGGATGGAGAAAACACCTGCTCGGCGGCGGCTTGCCAGGGCAGCCAGCGCCAGGCCAGATGCTCGCGCGGCGCCAGCGTCACCGCCAGCGGCGCCGGCAGCATCAGGCCCAGCACGTGTTCGGTGTTGTGGGTGACGCCGTCCGGGTAGCGGTGGCGCCATTTGGGGTAGATTTCATAGCGGTTTTGCACGCCCCAGTCGCTCAGCACATAGTGGCTGGCGTCCAGGCCGGTTTCTTCGTGCAGCTCACGCCGGGCGGTTTGCAGCGGGGTTTCTTCGCCCTCGCGGCTGCCGGTCACCGATTGCCAGGAGCCGGGGTAATCGGCCCGCTCCAGCAGCAGCACCTGCAAATCGGCGGTGTGCACCACCACCAGCACGGAAATCGGTTGCTTATTGCCCATGGATCACGGCTCCTGACGCAGGCTGGACAGCCGGCCGGCCAGCTCGACGGCAGATTTGACCGCCATTTTTTCCAGCACGCGCGCGCGGTGGACTTCGACGGTCTTGATGCTGATGTCCAGCGCCTCGGCGATTTGCTTGTTCAGCTTGCCGTCCAGAATCAGCGCCATCACCTCGCGCTCGCGCTCGGTCAGCTGGCGCAGCTGGGCTTCCAGCTGGTGGCGGCTGGCCAGGGCGGCGCGGGCGCTGACATCGCGCTCCAGCGCGGCTTCCACCCGCTCGATCAACACGACGTCGTCGAAGGGTTTTTCCAAAAAATCCACCGCGCCCATTTTCAGCGCCGACACCGCCAGCGGCACATCGGCGTGGCCGGTCAAAAAAATCGCTGGTGGGCAATAGGGCTGGCTGGCCAAGAGTTTTTCAAACAAGGCCAGGCCGTTGATCGGCGCCATGCGCACGTCCAGCACCAGGCAGCCGATGCGCTCGACGTCAAACGCCGCCAGCAGCGCCTCGCCCGAGGCAAAGCTCAGCGTGGGCAGGCCTTTGGAGCTGAACAACCAGGACAGCGCATCGCGCACGGCTTCGTCGTCATCGACAATCGCCACACTGCGTGGATTCATGTGGGCTCGCTCCCCTGAGTCGGTTGGGATGGGTTGAGCAGGCGCACTTCCCGCTGCGGAAACGGCATGCCAATGCCGGCCTGGGCAAAGCGGCGCCAGATTTCCAGGTTCACCGCCGAACGCAGGCCCAGCAGGCCGTTTTCCGGGTCGCCGCACCACACGCCCAGCTCCAGATTAATGCCATTCTCGGCAAACGCCGCCACAAACGCTGCCGGCGCCGGGTCTTTTTGCACGCGCGACACTGCATCGGCCGCTTCGCGCAGCACGCGCAAGGCCAGGTCCAGATCCGTGCCGTAGGCCACCTGCACCGGAATCGACAGCCAGATGGCCTTGTCCGAATACGACTGATTCACCACGGTGTTGGCAATCAGCGTGTCGTTTGGCACCAGCACCTCCGAGCCGTCGGCCCCCTTGAGCACGGTGTAGCGGGCGGTGATCTGGCTGATATAACCCACCCGGTTTTCGATGCTGACGCGGTCGCCAATGCGGATCGAGCGCTCCAGCAGGATGATAAAACCGGACACATAATTGCTGGCGATTTTTTGCAGGCCAAAGCCCAGGCCCACGCCCAGCGCGCCGCCAAAGACCGACAACACGGTGAGATCAATGCCCACCACCGGCAAGGCAATCAGCACGCCCAGCACCACCAGCAGGGTGCGCGACAGATTGACCAGCACAATGCGCAGGTTCATATCCAGGTGATTAAAGCCCAGCACGCGCTTTTCGATGATGCGCGACACCCACATCGACGCCAGGATAATGGCGATCAGCCAGAAAATCCCGTTCAGCAGCATCGAGGCGGACAGCTTGGTTTTCCCGATATGAAAAGCAATCGAATCCAGCCATTCCACCAGAAAATCATCCAGCCCCATGCCCCAGCTGATATAGCTGATCCATAAGGTCCAGGCCACCAGCTGCTCGGCGCCGCGCTCCAGCTTGCCGGCTGGCAGCACGCGCTTGATGCAGGCGGCCAGCACGCGGGTGATGGCCATCCAGCCCATCACTGCGGTCTGGATCAACATCCAGCCGCTGGGCTCGCTCCATTGCCGGTGCAGCAGATGGGCCACGCCCAGGCCAGCGGCGGCCAGCAGCGGAAAACTCACCCGCTGCAGCACATAAGGCAAAAAGCGCTCGGCGTGTACATCGTGAGTGCCCCAACGGCGAGTCAGCACGCGCGCCAGCCACCAGGCCAGCACCGCCCAGGCCAGGCCAAGCGCCAGGTCGATTTGTGCCTGCGGTTCGGCCAGGGTGGCCAGCAGGGCTTCAAAAGACAAATTACGAGGGTTCAGGGCGCTCATGCCGTCTCCTTGGTATCTACCAATTGACCGTCTTCCAGGGTCAGCACCCGGCCGGTCTGGCGCGCCATCTCGCGGTCGTGGGTGACAATCACCAGGCTGGTGTTCAGGCTGGCGTTCAGCTCCAGCATCAATTCGAACACCCGCCGGGCGGTGGCGTGGTCCAGATTGCCGGTGGGCTCGTCGGCCAGCACGCAGGCCGGCTCGGTGACCAAGGCGCGCGCCAGCGCCGCCCGCTGGCGCTCGCCGCCGGACAATTCGCCCGGCTTATGCTGCAAGCGCGCCGCCAGGCCCACTTTGTCCAGCATGGCCGCCGCCCGCGCGCTGGCCTCTTTGCCGGGCAGGCGGCGAATCAGCAGCGGCATCATCACGTTTTCCAGCGCGGTGAATTCTGGCAATAGATGATGAAACTGATAGACAAAGCCCAGCGCGCGGTTGCGCAGCGCGCCGCGCGCCGCCTCGCCCAGATTGGACAGCAACTGGCCCTGCACGCGGATTTCGCCGCTGCTGGGCGCATCCAGCCCGCCCAACAGGTGCAAGAGCGTGCTCTTGCCCGAGCCAGAGGCGCCGACAATGGCGATGCGCTCGCCGGCCGCCACGTGCAAATTGACATCGGCCAGCACGCTGACCTTCAGCGGGCCTTCCTGATAAATGCGGCTGACATGGCTGGCCGCCAGCACCGGAACCTGATCACTCATAGCGCAGCGCCTCCGCCGGTTGCGTGCGCGAGGCGCGCCAGCTGGGGTAAAGCGTGGCCAGCAAGGCCAGCAGCAGGGAAATCACCGTGATGGTCAGCACATCGCCCGGCAACACGTCAGACGGCAGTTTGTCGATCAAGTACACCTCGGAAGAAAAAATCTTGCTGCCCAGCAGCCGTTCGATGGCCGGCACCAGCACATCCAGATTCAGCGCCACCAGCACGCCGCCGCCCACGCCGCACAGCGTGCCAATCAGGCCGGACAACGCGCCCTGAATGACAAAAATGCGCATGATCGAGCCCGGCGCCGCGCCCAGCGTGCGCAAGATGGCGATGTCGGCCTGTTTGTCGGTCACGGTCATGATCAGCGTGGACACCAGATTAAACGCCGCCACGGCGACAATCAGCGTCAGAATGATGAACATCATGCGTTTTTCGATCTGCACCGCCCGAAAATAACTGGCGTGCTGGTCGGTCCAGTCGGTCAGATACATATCGTAAGTGAGCTTGGGCGCCAAGGCATGCTTGACTGCCGGCGCCAGCATCAAATCATTCAGCTTGAGCCGCACCCCGGACACGGCGTCGTCCAGGCGGAATAAAGTCTGCGCGTCTTTCAGCTGGATCATCGCCAGCGAGGCGTCGTATTCAAACATATCCACCTTGAACACCCCCACCACGGTGAACTGCTTGAGCCGGGGCATCATCCCGGCCGGGGTGATCTGCCCTTGCGGGGTGATCAGCGTCACCTTGTCGCCACGGCCCACGCCCAACTGCCGCGCCAGCTCGACGCCCAGCACAATGCCAAAGCCGCCCGGCTGCAAATCGCTGAGCTGGCCCACCAGCATCTTGTGGCCGACATCCACCACGGTGTTTTCCGCTTCGGGCAGCACGCCGCGCACCATCGCCCCGCGCACATTCGGCCCCACCGACAGCAGGCCCTGCGCCGACACAAACGGCGCGCTGGCCGTCACCCGCGCATCCTGACGCGCCACCGCCATGGCGCCGCGCCAGTTGTCCAGCCGGTTGTTCATGCCGGTGATTTCCAGATGCGAGGCCACGCCCAGAATGCGGCCACGGATTTCTTTCTGAAAACCGTTCATCACCGACAGCACAATAATCAGCGCCGCCACACCCAGGGCGATGCCGACAATGGAAATCAGGGAAATAAAAGAAATAAAGCTATTGCGCCGCTTGGCGCGCAGATAACGCAGCCCGATCAGGGTTTCGAATGAAGTCATGACACCATCGCCACGCGGGCGGGAAGTTGCGGGGAATGCGCGCGGCCAAGGCCGAACACCACACGGCGTATTATGCCCATGTCGATGAGGGTCGGCGAGTGTAATACCCTGGCGGCGTCCCTGTAGCAGACCGCCACCGCGCGGCTGGGGTTCCCTCCCCGGCGTACTGAGCACACCGGCACAATCGGGCGGGCTTACTCTGGAACGGCTGGGCAGCAGGGGTGTGGTGTGCACCCAAGCGACCATCCCGACACGCCCACACAACGCTTAACACGCTTGACCCAGACCGCCACGTCGGGTTTTGTGAGCTGCGCCAAAAAACGGCAGCCCTGCGACAGACGAGCGGCTACGTGCCTCAAGTCTGGCTCGCCGTGCCATGACCACCATGCACGGCGGGTTCGCCGCGCAAGGCCACAATCTGTTCCACAAGCTCGCGCGCCATCGCCGCATCGCTGGCCACCACCGCGCCCAGCTGCTCCTGCCGCCACAGCTCGGCTTCGGCGCTGTCGTCGCCGCGCGCCAGCACGGCAATGCCGGGGTTGAGCGCACGGGCGATCTCCACCATCTTGCGCGCGTCAAACAAATCCGGGGTGGCCACCACCAACAGGCTGGCGCGGGCGATATGCGCCTGAATCAGCACCGAGGGCTCGGCGCCGTCGCCCACCACCGCCGGGCGATGCTGGGCGCGCAGCGCCTCCACCGCCTCGCGTCGGCGCTCGACCACCACCACCGGCACCTGCCGCGCCAGCAGCGCATCGGCAACGCGCGAGCCTACCCGGCCATGGCCGACCAACACCACCTGGCCGCTCAGCGACTCGCTATGCACCGTGCCGGGCAGCTCGGACAGGGGATCAGGCCGCAAGGCCAGCTCGCGCGCCCAGCGGTAGCGCGCGCGCAAGCGCTGCTCCAGCGGGGTGATGGCGGCAAACAGCAGGCTGTTGCAGGCAATCGACAACATGGCGCCGGCCAGAATCAGGTTTTGCCCCTCGCGCGGCAGCAAGTTCAGCCCGACGCCCAGCCCGGCCAAGATAAACGAAAACTCGCCAATCTGCGCCAGGCTCACACCAACAGTCAGCGCGGTGTTCAGCGGCAGGCGCATCAGCAACACCAAGGCAATCGCCGCCAGGGTTTTGCCGACCATGATCACCAGCGTGACCGCCAGCACCTTGACCGGGTCGGTCAGCAGCACCGCCGGATCGAACAACATCCCCACCGACACAAAAAACAGCACCGAAAAAGCATCGCGCAGCGGCAGCGATTCATCCGCCGCGCGGTGACTGTATTCCGACTCGCGCAGCATCATCCCCGAGAAAAACGCCCCCAGCGCAAACGACACATCAAACAGCTTGGCCGAGCCATACGCCACGCCCAGCGCGGCGGCAATCACACACAGGGTGAACAGCTCGCGCGAGCCCGCCCCGGCCACCCACCACAGCACCTTGGGCAACACCCGCCGACCCACCACCAGCATCAGCGCAATAAACGCCGCCACCTTGGCCAGGGTGATGCCCAGCGCTGTCCACAGCGAACCCTCCGCCGCGCCGCCGCCCGCCGCACTACTGCCGCCCAGCACGCCGGCCAAGGGCGGCAGCAACACCAGCACCAGCACCATCACCAGGTCTTCCACCACCAGCCAACCCACCGCCAGCCGGCCATTGCTGGAATCCAGCTCACCCCGGCTTTCCAGCGCGCGCAACAGCACCACCGTGCTGGCCACCGACAAAGCCAGCCCCAGCACCAAGCCGGCGCCAATAGGCCAACCCCAGCACCAGGCCACGCCCATGCCCATCAAGGTGGCCACGCCAATCTGCACCACCGCGCCCGGCACCGCCACCTTGCGCACCGCCAGCAAATCCGCCAAAGAAAAATGCAGCCCGACGCCAAACATCAGCAGCATCACGCCGATTTCCGCCAATTGGCCGGCCAGCGCCACATCGGCAACAAAACCCGGCGTGCCCGGCCCGATAATCACCCCGGCCAGCAAATAACCCAGCAAGGGCGGCAGGCGCAGGCGGGCGGCGGCAAAGCCCAGAATCAAGGCCAGGCCAAAGCCGGCGGCAAGGGTGGTGATAATGGCACGTCATGCGGCATGGAATCTCCTGTTCTCAAGGCGGGGAAAGGCCGGCATCGCCGACATATTGTTATTTGCGCCTGGCCACGCTGCGTGAGGCAGCGGCTTGGTTCACGGCTTTTATATGACCAGACCACTGCCCCGGCGCAATGGTTCACCCCAAATCCATCATCAGGCGCGATTTTTGCCTGAGCGGCGGGCGCAGTGGGCGCGGGCTTGATGCGTTCATGTCATCAGCGTTGCCGCCACGACGCGGTGAGCTTGGGCAGACATCCGTCCGGCACGCATGCTGCAATACGTGGCCGCGCTGTACGATCATCTGCTGCGCAGCAAGGCGGTAGACATCGCCGACGGTCTGCCGCCAGTGTTGCCCATCGTGCTGTATAACGGCGATGCCCGCTGGCGACAAAGCAGCGAGCTGTATGCGCTGATCCGCCCGCACCCGCCCGTGCTCAAGCCGTTTCAACCGCAGCTGAAATTCTGGCTGCTGGACGAAGGCGCCTTCCCCGCCGCCGAGCTGGAAGACATGCAGCGGGTGATGGCGGCGATTTTTTGTTTTGAACACA
>ERZ650306.508-NODE-508-length-23581-cov-11.272975_pt1 | contig 23581 bp, 26 predicted proteins | sample MGYA00376242_ERZ650306 | MGnify/ENA primary metagenome ERZ650306 (study PRJEB26733, sample SAMN07839244) | wastewater metagenome | biome: urban; feature: wastewater treatment plant; material: waste water | place: USA: North Carolina | collected 2016-03-31 ... | reverse complement strand
CCGAGCTGGAAGACATGCAGCGGGTGATGGCGGCGATTTTTTGTTTTGAACACACGCCAGATACTGCGGCGGCCAAACGCGCGATTCGCAATCTGGCCGACGCCATTGCGAAGTCTCCATTCAAGCAACGCCTCGACCGGGTATTGGCGCACTGGGTAAAATACCGGCTGGAAACCAGAATGCCGGGATTGAACACCCCTGACGCAGACGAGCTGACGAGAGGAATCAATATGCTGGAAACCAATATCGACCGCTGGGAAGCCCAGGCGATTGCCAGGGGGATGCAGCAGGGGATTCAACAAGGCATGCAGCAGGGTGTGCAACAAGGCATGCAGTTGGGCGAAGCCTTGTTGTTGCAACGCCAGCTCACCCGTCGTTTTGGCGAACTGTCCGCCGCCCAGCAGGCCAAACTTGCCGCCGCCACGCCCGCCCAGCTGGAAATCTGGGGTGACCGGGTGCTGGACGCTGCGTCACTGGACGAGGTGTTTGGCGACACCCGGCACTGACTGACCATTCGCTACCGATTTCTCTGAGCACAGATCACTGACCGGCGCCGAGCCCATCTGCGCAGGAGGGGGGAGCTTGTTCAGATACAAATCTTGAAAATCAATACCCTATATTCCAAAGCTTCGCAGAAAAGACTGTTTTTCAGCGTATCCTGCGCGACTTTATAACCGAACGGCATGACTTCTGCGCCCGGCGCGTGGCCTTTACGCTGCGGGCGTGTGTTGCGGGGCCGCCATGTCTTGTTGCTTTAAGCAGCCGGCCAGGGCGGCGTCCATGGTCAGCAGGTGGCTGTGAAACCAGTCGGGCAGGCCGCGCACATAGTCGCGCGCCGGGGCCAGGCGGCCGGCGCTGACCTGGCGTTGGATAAAGGCCAGTTCGCCCAGCACGCGGGCGTGGGCGCTTTCGTGTTCGCCAATGGCGGGAAAGCGACAGGCGCGCATCAGCCGGCTTTCGTGCTCAAAATGCCGCTGGGTGTGCGCGCCCAGGCGGGCGAAGCCGTCGGCAAACGCTTGCGCGTCGGCGGTGTGGTTCAGTTCGTCCACCAGGGCGATGAATTCGCCATGGGTGGCGTCCATGCTGTCCACCCCCAGCCGGGTGAAGGCGGCTTCGCCGGCGGCCATTACACCGCGCCCCACATTTCGCGCTTGGCGCCATTGCTGGCGGCGGCGGCTTCGTCCACGCTCACCACGGCGAATTTGGGCTTGTAGTCACACACGGCCTTGTACAGGGTGACCACTTTGTCGGCGCCGGATTGGCCCTTGAAGTCGCTTTTTTCCAGCGCCAGCACGTCGATCAGCTCGTTCCAGGCCATGCCTTCGGACAGCGGGATCAGATACATCTTGGCGCCGTTGACTTCCACGGTCATTTCTTTGGTGGCGTCGATCACGAACAGCACCACTTGGGTGTCGGCGGTGATGTCGGCGCCAAAGCGGGCGATCAGGTCGGGCAGTTGCGCCACGGTATCCAGCGAGCCGGTCAGGAATTTCAGGCTGTCGCCTTCGCCCAGCACGGCCACTTGCTTGAGCACTTCAGTCGGCGGCTTGCGGCGGCCCTGGGCGTCGGCCACTTCGCCTTCGCAGATGGTCAGCTCGCCGCGATAGGCAACGTATTTGCCGTCGCTGGAGGTTTCGGTGAAGTTGGCGTTGAAAATCAACGGTTCGTAGCGGGTCATCAGCATGGTCGCATTCCTTGCAAGTGGGTGGAGGGTGAGTCAAAAGCAATCCTGACGCAGCGCGGGTGCGGTCTGCCTGGGCCGGCTGTCGGCGTGGGCGTCGCATCAGGGTGTGGTGTCAGGCGGCCATGGCGGTTTCGCCGATCAACTCGCCGATGTCGGCGCGGATGATTTCCAGGCCCAGTCGGGCACAGAAGCGTTCTTCCTTGGCGGTGGGTTCGGCAATCAGCACCCAGCCCGGCGGGGTGTGGGCGGCGTAGATGATGTCGGCCATCACCATGCGTTCGGTGTCGCGGTTCAGGCGCAGGCCCATCAGCAGGTAACGCTTGCCCTGGCGCAGGGTTTTCAGGGTGGGCGGGATGGCAAAGCCGCCCATCAGCTCGGTGATGTAGTCCACATAGTCGGCGTCCGAGGCGATATAGCCGGCGCCGCCGGGGCGCGGCGTGCCCATCGGCTTGAACAGGATGGGTTGGCCGGGGGCCAGGTCGCTGGTGGGGGTGTATTTTTCGCCATCCCAGGCAAACAGCCGGTAGCGGGTGCCGTCGCCGGTGACGCGGGCCACGCCCACAATCAGGGTGTGCGGGGTGTCGGCGTAGCTGTCTTGCAGTTGGGTGTCGCGGTTGACGTCAATCACATACGGCGGGCGGATGGCGCGCAGCCAGTCGTGCACGGCGGCGCGGGTCCAGCGGCTGTCGCCATACACTTGGTCCAGAAAGCGGGTGACGGCGCCACGGCCGCGCTTGAGCTCGACATTCATCGCCGCGCGCGGAAATTCATACATCAGCTTGGGCGACATCGGCCGGCCGTTGTTCATGGCCAGAATCAGCGAATCGCTGTCGGCGGGGATGGCGGCGCCGGTGTCGGTGTGGCGCACGTCGGCCAGCACCCCGCAACCGAGGTAGGGGACGATGCTGCCGTCTTGGATGCCGGCGATCAGGGTGGCGCGCAGGGCAGGGGTCATGGCGGGTATCCGGGCTGAATGGGGGACACCCGCCTCACAGCAAATTCCACACCTGCATGCGCTGCATTACAAAACAAGCAGTTAGCGTGTGGTTTGTGTGCTTTTGTCGTAAGTGCTACAGGGTGGAGCGCGTCACATCATAAACGCCGCCCAGCACCAGATATTCGTCTTCGCCGCGCAAGGCGCCGGGCAGCAGGCCGCAATAACAGACGATCAATGGGGTGGGCACGCGCACTGTCAGGATGTAGTCGCCAAATTCATCGGCGCGTTCGCGCTGGCCAGTAAACGAATTCAGATTGTTCAGCAGCAGGCGCGGGCGGCGGGCGTCGCCGCCGAGTTGTTCAAAGTCGTCCATGCGGTTGACGCCGCGATACAGCGTCAGCGGCGCATCGGCCGGCCAGGCGCGCGCCAGTTCGTACTGACAATAGCTGTACACCAGGTCCAGCTGGGCTTCCAGCGCGTGGGTGCCATATAAGCCGGCGGCGCGCATCTCTAGATAGTGGCGGTAGGCCGGCGCCGAGGGGTCGCGCAGCGGCTCGCCATGAAAACGCGGGGTCAGGCCAAAGCGTGATTCCACCCAGCCTTTCAGCACGGCGCCTTCGCGGCTGTCGGCGTTGATGCTCCAGCCGCGCAGCACACTCATATAGTGGGCGCCGCGCCGGCCGCCGCGCGTGGCGTTGTAGCCGGCGTCTTCCGGGCGATTCAGCCGAAAGTGCACGGTCATATAGTCCTGAAAGATGTTCGCCCGCTGGGCTGATGTCTGGGCGGCGTCCAGGCGGCGAAACAGGTCGGCGTGCAGCTCGGCCACGCCGTCGAGCTTGAGCGGCATCGGCGCGTCGCGGTAGGTGGGGCTGCCCAGAATCACCGCCGGCAGATTGCAGCGGTTAATGGGCAGATACGCCTCGCGCGGCAGCGCCGGGGTTTTGTTGTTAGCCCTACAAAGCGTAGGGGAATTGTCACAAGCCAACACGTGAAATCTTCAGGGTCAAAAAATTATTCTCTTATGAATCAGTGATTTGCTGTTCGTGCCAGGGCTTGGCACGCTCCGTGCACAAAGAGAAGCGCAAAACGCGAAAGCATCTTCACCCTTCTCGCTAACTGTGTCACTGAACCTAGGAGAATTACATCATGGCAAAACTGCGTCAATGCGCCATCTACGGCAAAGGCGGCATCGGCAAGTCCACCACCACGCAAAACCTGGTGGCTGCGCTGGCCGAATCCGGCAAAAAAGTGATGATCGTCGGCTGCGACCCGAAAGCTGACTCCACCCGTCTGATTCTGCACTCCAAGGCGCAGACCACGGTGATGCACCTGGCCGCTGAAGCCGGCTCGGTGGAAGACCTCGAACTCGAAGACGTCCTGTCGGTCGGCTACGGCGGCGTGAAGTGCGTCGAATCCGGCGGTCCGGAGCCGGGTGTCGGTTGCGCCGGCCGCGGCGTGATCACCGCCATCAACTTCCTGGAAGAAGAAGGCGCCTACGACGAAGACCTCGACTTCGTGTTCTACGACGTGCTGGGTGACGTGGTGTGCGGTGGCTTCGCCATGCCGATTCGCGAAAACAAGGCCCAGGAAATCTACATCGTTTGCTCCGGCGAAATGATGGCCATGTACGCCGCCAACAACATCTCCAAGGGCATCGTGAAGTACGCCAACTCGGGTGGTGTGCGTCTGGCTGGCCTGATCTGCAACAGCCGCAACACCGACCGCGAAGACGAACTGATCATGGCCCTGGCCGCACGCCTGGGCACCACCATGATCCACTTCGTGCCGCGCGACAACGCTGTGCAACACGCCGAAATCCGCCGCATGACCGTGATCGAATACGATCCGAAGCACAAGCAAGCTGACGAATACCGTCAACTGGCCAACAAAGTGGTGAACAACACCAACTTCGTGATCCCGACCCCGATCGAGATGGAAGAGCTGGAAGAGCTGCTGATGGAATTCGGCATCATGGAAGCCGAAGACGAGTCCATCGTCGGCAAGACCGCCGCCGAACTGGCCGCTGGCTAATGCGCTGTACCGCAGGTTGGCGGATTGCCCGACCGGCCTGCACCTGACTCTGCGACCCGGCAGGCGGCCCCCCGCCCTGGCGCCTGCCCCTTCAACACAAGCGTTTCGCCACAGATTGGTGGCAACGCGACGGAGGCCACTATGAGCATGACGCGTGAACAAACCGAAGCCCTCATCTCTGAGGTGCTGGAGGTTTACCCGGAAAAAGCCAAGAAAGATCGCAAAAAGCACCTGGCTGCCAACGACACCTCGCTGGAACAGTCCAAAAAGTGCATTACCTCCAACCGTAAGTCCCTGCCGGGCGTGATGACCATCCGTGGTTGCGCCTACGCCGGCTCCAAGGGCGTGGTTTGGGGTCCGATCAAGGACATGATCCACATCTCCCACGGCCCGGTGGGGTGTGGTCAGTACTCCCGCGCTGGTCGCCGCAACTATTACGTCGGCACCACCGGGGTGAACTCCTTCGGCACGATGAACTTCACTTCTGATTTCCAGGAAAAAGACATCGTGTTTGGCGGCGACAAAAAGCTGACCAAGCTGATTGAAGAAGTGGAACAACTGTTCCCGCTGCACAACGGCATCTCGGTGCAATCCGAATGCCCGATCGGTCTGATTGGCGATGACATCGAAGCCGTCTCCAAGAAGAGCGCCGTGGTCATCAACAAGCCGATTATCCCGGTGCGTTGCGAAGGCTTCCGTGGCGTGTCCCAGTCGCTGGGTCACCACATCGCCAACGACGCCATCCGTGACTGGGTGCTGGACAAGCGCGACGGTCAGGCTTATGAGTCCACCCCGTACGACGTGGCCATCATCGGCGACTACAACATCGGCGGCGACGCCTGGGCAACCCGCGTGATCCTGGAAGAAATGGGTCTGCGCGTGGTGGCGCAGTGGTCGGGCGACGGCACCCTGGCGGAAATGATGAACACCCCCAAGGTCAAGCTGAACCTGCTGCACTGCTACCGTTCGATGAACTACATCAGCCGCCACATGGAAGAGAAGTACGGCATTCCTTACATGGAATACAACTTCTTCGGCCCGACCAAGATCATCGAATCGATCCGCAAGATTGCCGCCTTCTTTGATGATTCCGTCAAGGAAAAGTCCGAGGCCGTGATCGCCCGTTATCAGCCGATGATGGACGAAATCGTCGCCAAGTACAAACCGCGCCTGCAAGGCAAGAAAGTGATGCTGTACGTCGGTGGTCTGCGTCCGCGTCACGTGATCGGCGCCTACGAAGATCTGGGCATGGAAGTGATCGGCACGGGCTACGAATTCGCCCACAACGATGACTACGACCGCACCCTGAAAGAAATGGGCGACGCCACCCTGCTGTATGACGATGTGACCGGCTTCGAGCTGGAAGAATTCGTCAAGAAAATCAAGCCCGACCTGGTTGGCTCCGGCATCAAGGAAAAGTACATCTTCCAGAAGATGGGCATCCCGCTGCGCCAGATGCACTCCTGGGATTACTCCGGCCCGTACCACGGCTACGACGGCTTCGCCATCTTCGCCCGCGACATGGACATCGCCCTGTCCAGCCCGGTGTGGAGCAAGCTGACCCCGCCGTGGAAAACTGCTCCGGCCAGCGCCGAAGAGAAAAAAGCCGCCTGATTTTCGCCCCCGCCCAACTTTGCCTTCGCCACGGATGAGTGGCGAAGGTCAGGGAGACCATGATGCAAACTGTTGACAAAATCAAACCGTGCTATCCGCTGTTCGGCGATGACGATTACAAAGCCTCGCTGAAGGCCAAGCGCGACCTGTTCGAAGAAGGCCACGGCGCAGACAAGGTGTACGAAACCTTCCTGTGGACCACCACCAAGGAATACCAGGATCTGAACTTCCAGCGCGAAGCGCTGACCGTCGATCCGGCCAAGGCCTGCCAACCGCTGGGCGCCGTGCTGTGCTCGCTGGGCTTTGAAAAGACCCTGCCGTATGTGCACGGTTCGCAAGGCTGCGTGGCGTACTTCCGCTCGTACTTCAACCGTCACTTCAAAGAGCCGATCGCTTGCGTGTCCGACTCGATGACCGAAGACGCAGCCGTGTTCGGCGGCCAGAAGAACATGTTCGACGGCCTGGAAAACGCCAAGGCGCTGTACAAGCCGACCATGATCGCTGTGTCCACCACCTGCATGGCCGAGGTGATTGGCGATGACTTGAACGCCTTCATCAACAACGCCAAGAAGGCCGGCCACATCGAGCAAGAGTATCCGGTGCCGTTTGCCCACACCCCGTCGTTCGTCGGTTCGCATGTCACCGGCTGGGACAACATGATGGAAGGCATCCTGCGCTGCTTCACGCTGAACAAGATGGAAGGCAAGGTTGTCGGCTCCAGCGGCAAGGTCAACGTGGTGCCGGGCTTTGAAACCTACCTGGGCAACTACCGCGTGATCAAGCGCATGTTGGGTGAGATGGACGTGGATTACACCATGCTGTCCGACCCGACCGAAGTGCTGGACACCCCGGCCGATGGCGAATACCGCATGTACGCTGGCGGCACCACCATCGCCGAAGTGGAAGCCGCGCCGAACGCCGCCACCACCCTGCTGCTGCAACCGTGGCACCTGGAAAAGACGAAGAAATTCGTCGAAACCACCTGGAACCACGACGTGCCCAAGCTGAACATCCCGATGGGCGTGGACTGGACCGACGAGTTGCTGATGAAGGTGTCGGAAGTCACCGGCAAGCCGATTCCGGATTCGCTGGCCAAAGAACGCGGCCGCTGCATGGACTTGATCTCCGACAGCCACGCCTGGCTGCATGGCAAGAAGTTCGCCGTGTACGGTGACCCGGACTTCGTGCTGGGCATGGTCAAGATCCTGCTGGAATGCGGCGCCGAGCCGACCCACATCCTGGCGCACAACGGCAACAAGCGTTGGGCCAAGGGCGTGCAAAAGCTGCTGGACTCCAGCCCGTTCGGCGTCAACGGCAAGGTGTATGTCGGCAATGACCTGTGGCACCTGCGCAGCCTGTGCTTCACCGACAAGCCGGACTTCCTGATTGGCAACAGCTACGGCAAGTACATCCAGCGCGACACCAAGCACAAGGGCGACGAGTTCGAAGTGCCGCTGATCCGCCTGGGCTTCCCGATCTTCGACCGTCATCACCTGCACCGGATGACCACCATGGGCTACGAAGGCGCCATGTACGTGGTCACCACCCTGGTGAATGCCGTGCTGGAGCAGCTGGACCGCGAAACCCTCGGCATGGGCACCACTGACTACAACTTCGACCTGGTTCGCTGATCCAGCCCCCGAAGCAAAGTCCTGCCGCCCGCCGGTTATCCGGCGGGCGGCGCGCCCGCCTCACCCGCCATTCAAGGAGCCGAACCCATGGCCAACATCATGATCCGCCAAGCCGAAAATGGCGGGCTGTCGTTTTATCTGCCCAAGCGCGACCTGGAAGCGTCCATCGAATCCATCGAATTCGACACCCCGGAAAAATGGGGCGGCGAACTCAAGCTGGATAACGGCGGCAGCTACTACATCGACCCGATCGCCAAGCCGCCGCGCCTGCCGATCTCGCTGCGCGCCAAACGCCTGGGCGCTGCCGAAGACTGAATTTTTCACACACCGTGTTTTTCAGGAGGATTTCATCATGGCCATGACCATCGATTCCGATATGTGCACTGCCTGTGGCGACTGCAAGCCGGTTTGCCCGACCAAATCGATCAGCAGCGGCAAGGTGTTCTACAAGATCGACGCCGCCACCTGTACCGAGTGCGACGGCCACAACGACACCCCGCTGTGCGTGGACGTCTGCCCGTCCGGCTGTATCGGCCCGGCTTGATTCTCACCGTCTGTCTCTTCGCTCCAGGAGCCCGCCATGTCCAATACGCCGATCGCTTCTCGTGAAGCCGCGCTGCGCATCGCCCTTGCCGCGCGCACCCTGAACAACCTCAATGTTCGCGCCCTGGTCGAAGCCCTGGCCGACAAATGCGGGCTGCCGATCACCGAAGACCGCCTGGCGCGGTTGACCGTGGAAGACCTGCGCGCGCTCCTGGCCGGCGATTACGCCGACCAAAGCTGCCATGTTGGCGTGGACGCCGACACCCTGAAAGCCGCCATCCGCCTGTTGTGGGGCGAAGGCGTGGCCGGCAGCGATTTTCCGCCTGTGCAAGCCTATGCCGACGGCGACATGCCCGGCTCGCTGCGCGTGGCGATTGCCTCCAATCACAATGAACTGCTCGACGGCCATTTTGGCTCGTGTGAGCGCTTCCTGATTTATCAAGTCAGCCCGAGCGAAATCCGCCTGGTGGGCGTGCGCAGCACCCTGTCCACCGCCGACGCCGAAGACAAAAACGCCGCGCGCGCCGAGCTGATCAACGACTGCCAGATTCTGGGCGTGCAATCCATCGGCGGCCCCGCCGCCGCCAAAGTGGTGCGCGCTGGCGTGCACCCGGTCAAGCGCCCGATTGGCGGCGAAGCGCGCGATATGCTGGCCGAGCTGCAAGGCCGCCTGTTGGCGCCGCCGCCGTGGCTGGCGCAAATCATGGGCGTGCCGGCGCATTCGCTGGCCAAGTTTGAAGCCGACATGGAGGAAATCGAACCATGATCGCCACCGACACCCTGGACGCCCTGACCGCCGAAGTGGCCGTAAACGCGGCCGTGGCCCATCTGCGCGGCTGTTTTCCTGGCCTGCACTTTACCGAATGCAGCGAAGACGACGTGCCGGTGCGCGCCACCCCGGTGCGGGAAACCACCGACCATCTGATTTATCTGGTGTCTGGCGCCAGCGGCCATTGTTTGTCGCTGACCCACAGCGCCGACGCCGCCACCGGCGTGCTGGTGGCCAGCCGCGTGGCCGACGACGACTAGCGTCGGTCACAAAACCCTCCTGGCGTTGTTGCGCGGCCTTGCCGTACTGCTTGCACTGTCTGCGCGCGCCTGGCCAGGCGCGCTGCGCTGGGTTTTGTGAGCGACTCTTAGGCCGCGCTAAAAAAATTGTTGTTTTCCGGCTTGCCTGTCGGCGAGCCGGTTTTGCCCAGCCCATCCTGTGCGGTGGGCTGGGCAAAACCGCAGGACAAGCCGCCGGCGCATGCGCTGTCGCGACGCTGATTCCGACTGTTTTTTGGTTTGGCGGCTGCCAGATGAGGCGGACGCCAGAGTGTTGAGACTGCGACAAGGAACGCCGCATGAAAGATACCGCTGCCTGGTCCGAATACTGTAAATCCCTGGCCCCGGCCCTGATTCACGCCTGCACCATGGCTCCGGTGTCCACCGGGCCGTCGGCGCTGGTGCGCGAACTGGCCAACACCGCGCCAGACTGGCCTTTCCGTCACGCTGCCTGCCGGGGCGGCTGGCACCGGCTGGGCGGGCTGATCGACGCCAAGGGCAAACGCCTGACCGACAATCTGGAAAGCTGGGCGGAAACCGAGCTGGCGACTCGCCAAGGTGATCTGGGCTGGCTGGCCGAGGACTACGCCGAACAAGGGTTGCTGGCCACCCGGCTGGTGGGGCGCACCCATTATCTGGTGGCGCAGGCTGGCGATGGCCCGGCGGATTTTTTGCAACTGGAAATCGAAGAATTACAGGAAATCGCCAGCCACACCCTGTTTGCCGATGGCGAACCGGCCACCCTGGACGAACTGCTCGACCCGCAACTGCCCGCCCACAGCGGCCGTCCGCTGGGCCTGCCGTATTATGTGTTCCGCCGCGTCAGCCATGCCGGCGCCTTTGTGGCGCGCATGCGCGCCAAACACCCCGAACCCGGCCCCATCCACCGCATGCTGGAAGATTGGGCGGCGTGCAGCGCCGGCCAGGCCAGTGATTTTTGCAATCACTGGGTGCTGGCGATGAGCGAACACCAAGACCGCTTCTTGCAGTCGGTGTTCCGCGCCAAGCCGATGAGCACGCTGGAAGGCCATCCGCCGGCCTTTCACGGTGAACAAGGCCAGACCAACGGCGCCTTGCGCGCCGCGCTGACCGCCTACGACCGCGCCTGCGGTTATCCGATGGCCTGGTATTTCCATATGCTGGTGACCCACGCCGTGCCGCACTGGGTGGCGCAAACCATCATCGAAGACGCGCAAGCCGGGTTTGAGTATCTGCCCGAGCGGGATCTGGCGGTGGTGCGCGACTGGCTGCATCGGCCGTATGCCCTGTAAGCGTCACTCACCAAACCCTCCTGGCGTGCTTGCCCGACCTTGCCGTACTGTCTGTGGTCGTGCGCCTGGCCCGGATCGCTGCGCCGGGTTTGGTGCGTGACGCTAAATCTGTGTTTGCCGGGGCGCGGCGCTCAGTTGCCCCCGATCCCTCTCATCACAGCGGCCAGCGATAACAACGCCTTGGCCGCTGTGGCTTGCATGAACCACGGGCCTGCGCGCGGTTTTTTGGCTGGGCTGCCACGCTTTGTCAGCTTCGCCACAAAGCTGACAAGGCAAATATTTGATAAATATCAAATGGTTAAATGTGGCATGCGAATTGCGATGCCCTAGGGTGAACTCAAGGGGAGATGCGCAATGAAAGCAAGCGATATTCAGGCTTTGCTCAACGAGCCAGCCTGTAGCCACAACCACAAGGAAAAATCCGGTTGCGCCCGACCCAAGCCCGGCGCAACGGCGGGCGGTTGTTCGTTTGATGGCGCGCAGATTGCCTTGCTGCCCATCGCCGACGTCGCCCACATCGTCCACGGGCCGATTGCCTGTGCCGGGGCGTCGTGGGACAACCGCGGCACCCGGTCTTCCGGCCCCACGCTGTACCGCATCGGCATGACCACGGATCTCTCAGAAACCGATGTGGTGATGGGGCGCGGCGAAAAGCGCTTGCTGCACGCCATTCGCCAGGCGGTGGAGAGTTACCGCCCGGCGGCGGTGTTTGTCTACGCCACCTGCGTCACCGCGCTGATTGGCGACGATATGGAAGCCGTCTGCAAGGCAGCGACCGATTTTTGGGGCGTGCCGGTGATTCCGGTGGACGCCGCCGGCTTTTACGGCACCAAAAACCTGGGCAACCGCCTGGCCGGTGAAGCAATGTTCAAGTATGTGATCGGCACGCGCGAGCCGCAGCCGGCCGCGCCGCGCCCGGACGGCCTGCCCACCTATGATGTCAGCCTGATTGGCGAATACAATATTGCCGGCGAGTTCTGGCATGTCGCCCCGCTGTTTGACGAGCTGGGCTTGCGCATTCTGGCGACCTTGTCGGGCGATGGCCGGTTTGCCGAGGTGCAGACCATGCACCGCGCCCAGGCCAATATGGTGGTGTGCGCCAAGGCCTTGCTGAACGTGGCGCGCAAGCTGCAAGACAATTTTGGCACGCCGTTTTTTGAAGGCAGTTTTTACGGCGTGGCCGACACCTCGGCAGCACTGCGCGAATTTGCCCGCCTGATTGGCGATGATGACCTGTCGCACCGCACCGAAATGGTCATTGCCCGCGAAGAAGCGCTGGCCAATGCCGCGCTGGCGCCGTGGCGGGAAAAACTGGCCGGCAAGCGCGCGCTGTTGTACACCGGCGGGGTGAAATCCTGGTCGATTGTCTCGGCGCTGCAAGACCTGGGCATGACCGTGGTGGCCACCGGCACCAAAAAATCCACCGAAGAAGACAAGGCCCGCATCCGCGAGCTGATGGGCGACGATGTGCGCATGATCGACGACGGCAGCCCCAAGGGCCTGCTGTCCGCCTACCACGACCTGAAGGCCGACATCCTGATTGCCGGCGGGCGCAATCTGTACACCGCGCTGAAAGCGCGCATTCCCTTCCTCGACATCAACCAGGAACGCGAATTTGGCTACGCCGGCTACACCGGCATGGTCGAACTGGCGCGCCAGCTGCATCTGTCCATCAGCAGCCCGGTGTGGCCGGCCGTGCGCCAACCGGCGCCCTGGGCGGATAGCCGCCGGGCGCTGGGCGAGCTGCTGAGCGCGTAAGCGGCGTTAAGTCTGCACGGACGCTGTGTGTGCCGCGCCGAGGGGCCGGGCTTGATCGCCCGGCCCCGTTTGCATTTTTCCCATTCTCCTGAGCCTTGTTTGGCTGCGTGTGCTCCCATGCACATTTTGTCTGGTTTGCGACAGATGAATTAGCCAAGCCATTGTTATTCAATACATATTCTATTGGCGCGTTCTTTGCTGCACTCCTGGCAACATCACCGAGGGAGGTCAGCATGGCTGAAATCGTACTGTCGAAAAAAGCCCTGGCGGTGAATCCGCTGAAGGTCAGCCAGCCTTTGGGCGCATCGCTGGTGTTTCTCGGCTTGAACAAAAGCCTGCCGCTGATGCATGGCTCGCAGGGTTGCACCGCGTTTGGCAAGGTGTTTTTCGTGCGCCATTTTCGCGAGCCGATTCCCTTGCAGACCACGGCCATGGACCAGGTGTCCACCATCATGGGTGCGGACGAGAACGTGGTCGAGGCCTTGCGCACGCTGTGCGACAAGCAAAAGCCCGAGATCATCGGCCTGGTCACCACCGGGCTGTCAGAAACCCAGGGCACGGATATTCACCGCTGTGTGCGCGAGTTTCGCGCGGCCTATCCGCAGTACGCCGACACCAGCGTGGTGGCGGTGAACACCCCGGATACGCTGGGCTGCCTGGAAACCGGCTACGCGCTGGCGGTGGAAGCGCTGCTGGACACTCTCGTGCCAGACACCCGCCACGCCGGCCGCCGCCCCAAGCAGGTCACCGTGCTGGCGGGCGGCCACCTGACGCCGGGCGATCTGGAAACCCTGCGCGACTGGATCGAAGCCTTTGGCCTGCGGCCGGTGCTGGTGCCTGATATTGGCGATTCGCTGGATGGCCATCTGGTCGAGGCTGAATATTCGCCGCTGACCCTGGGCGGCACGCCGCGCGCGGAAATCGCCAGCCTGGGCGAATCGGTGGCCACCCTGGTGATTGGCGAATCGCTGTATCGCGCCGCCAGCAAGCTGGAAGCGCGCACGGGCGTGCCGACCTACCGCTTTGCCGGCTTGATGGGGTTGGCGGCCTGCGATGCATTCACCCTCACCCTCAGCCAGCTGTCCGGCAAGCCCGTGCCGCCGCGTCTGGAGCGCCAGCGCGCCCAATTGCAGGACGCCATGGTGGACAGCCATTTCATGCTGGGCATGGCGCGGGTGGCGGTGGCGGGCGACCCTGATCTGCTGGCCATGCACTGCGAGTTTCTGGCCAGCATGGGCGCCGAGATTATTGCCGCCGTGTCGCCGGTAAAAACCGACGGCCTGGCGCGCCTGCCGGTGGCCAAGGTGATTGTCGGCGACCTGGAAGACCTGGAGCTGGCGGCGCGCGGTCAGCGCGTGCAGCTGGTGGTGTCCAATTCGCACGCCGCCGGCACGGCCCAGCGTTTGGGCGCGCCGCTGATGCGCGCCGGCTTTCCGCAGTATGACTGGGTGGGCGGTTTCGCCCGCGCCTGGGTGGGCTATCACGGCACGCGCCAAGCCCTGTTCGATCTCGCCAACCTGATGTTGAGCCAGCACCATGACATTGATCCCTACCGATCCCGGTACTGGGCAGCAGAACGCGACGGCGCGCCCCTCGCGCTGGCTGAAGCTGGAATGGTCCACTGACCGGGAGACACACGACATGCTCAAGATTGCTTTTGCTTCCAACGACCGCACGCGCGTCAACCAGCACTTTGGCGCGGCAGAAGGGTTTGTGCTCTACGAGGTCAGCCCCACCCGCACCAGCATGGTGGGCGTGGCCGAGTTCGCCCCCGAGGCCATGGACGGCAACGAAAACAAGCTGGGCGCCAAGGTGGATTTTCTGGAGGGCTGCGCGGCGGTGTTCGTGATGGCCATCGGCGCCTCGGCGATCAAACAGCTGGTGGCGCGCGGCATCCGCCCGATTCGCATCACCGAATCCGACAAAATCGAAGACCTGCTCTACGACATCGCCCAGGGCATGAAGCACGGCGGGGTGGCCTGGATCGACCAGGCCATGGCCGAACACGCCCGCCCGGCGCGCAGCGCCGACCGCTTTGCCGCCATGCAGGAAGAAGGGTGGGAAGGATGATCGAACATCTGGGCATTGTCGAAGCCGTCCAGGACGGCAAGACCACCATCAGCGTGGCCACTGGCGGCTGCCGCAGCTGCCACAAAGAAAGCGAATGCGGCATCGGCCAGGTGGCTGGCGGCCGCGCCGTCACCCGGCTGACCCTGCCCGCGCCCAGCGGCCTGCAAGTGGGCGAATCGGTGCGCGTGCGCATCAGCGAAGACAGCCTGCGCCGCAGCGCCTTCATGGGCTATTTGCTGCCGCCGGTGATGATGTTGCTGAGCGCGGCGCTGGGCCACTTTGCCATCGGCGGCGATGTCGCCGTGGCGGTGGGCGCACTGACTGGTTTTCTGTTTGCCCTGTTGCTGGCCCGACTGGCCCCGGCGCGCCTGCCCGAAGTCAGCGCCGCCACCCCGACTCATGAAGCCACGCCGCAGCCCAACGTGCTTTCACACTGACACCCCACTGGAGACCCCACCATGAGCACCGCCCCTGTTGTGCAAGAATCCGACCCGATCCTGGGCACTGACTTCATCCGCGAAATGGTGCGCCAGATGCGCGCGCTGGACACCTACGGCGTCTACAACGGCCAAAGCCCGGAAAAAATCCTCGATCCCTTCGTGCTGACCCGCGCCCGCCGTCAGGAAATCCCGCTGGTGGGCGACCCGGACGAAGAAACCCTGGCGCGGGTGAAGGCGCTGTACAACGCCATCGCCGTGCTGATCGAAAAAGAATGCCGCCTGCTGGCCGTGCCGCTGATCCACCTGACCCACGAAGGCTTTGGCCGCGCGCTGATCACCGTGGGCAAGCTGGTGGTGGTGGACAAAACCCTGCGCGACGTACACCGCTTTGGCTTTGACAGCCTGTCCAAAATGAAGGACGAAGCCGACAAGCTGCTGGCCGTGGCGCTGGAGCGCATCGGCAAATATTCCGACGTGGCCGGCCTGTAAGCACACGGAGGCGAAGATGAGCGAAGACGAAATCCAGGCGCTTGATAAAGAAGTGAAAAAACTCAAGCGCATCGCCTCCGAGTGGGCGTCGCAATTGCACGATCTGGTGGAAGACCGCCTGCCGGCGGCCTACCACGAGATCCCGACCATTTCTCAATCCACTTACGATGCCTGCAAGGCCTGGGCGGACGCCACCGCCCGGCTGAAAGCAGCACAGAAAGGGTGATTCCCATGCCGCAAGTCACCGGCCTGACCCGTGGCGGATCCGAATGGATTCCGCAGTTTGTCACCGACCTGAACCAAGAAAAATGCATCGGCTGCGGCCGCTGCTATAAGGTCTGTCCGCGCGACGTGCTCGACCTGGTCGAGCGCGAGCTGGAGGACGACGACGAAGACGACGACAACATGATGGTGATGTCGATCGCCAACGCCAATGACTGCATTGGCTGTGGCTCCTGTGGCCGCGTCTGCCCCAAGGACTGCTACAGCTACGAGCCGCTGGCCGCCTGATGCCGGCCACGCTGGATCCCGCCGTGGGCGAATCACTGTGCGCGGCGCTGCGTGAGCAGGCCGCGCGCCTTGGCGTCTCGCTGGGCGACGAGCCCATCTGGGCCCAGGCCAGCCTGAGCGAAGCGGCCGACCCTTACACCCAGGCGGTCAGCGTGCTGGCCACCTGGCGGGGCGGCGCGCGCTATGGCCAGGCGACGTTTTTTCCCGACGGCCGGGTGTTTGCCGAATACCAAGTGCTGGCGCCGCACCCCACGCGGCCCGGCTGCTTTATTGACGCGGTGCAGGTTTGGGGCGCGCCCGCCGCGTGGCGCGGCGAAGCCGTGTTGATTGAGCTGCCCGCCGAGGATTGAGCCATGTCCTTGCAACCGCGCCTGTTGCTGTTGCACAAGCATCGCACCAGCGGCCGCGTGCGCTATCTGCGCCTGCCCGACGGCATGCTGGCCTTTGCGCCGCTGCCTGCGCTGGCCATGCTGCGCGATCCTGGCTATGCGCCCAAATTGTATTTTCATCCGGCCACGGTAACGCGCGAAGCCGAAGCCTGGCTGGCCCTGCCCGCCGGCAGCATCGAGCTGGACGCCGAGTTTCATTGCTGGGTGGATACGCCAGAAGGCGATGTGCCGGTGTTGCTGGGGGCGTTTACCGCGATTGACCCGCCGTTTGACGCCGCCGAGCGCTGCGCCGGGCGGTTTATCCAGCTTACCGAGGCGCGGCAGTGCCGCGAGGTGGAGCTGGAGATTCTGCGCCTGGCGTATGAGCATGTGTTGGGGTGAGGGTGTGGTCCGTGATGAGTGGCTGCGCTGGCGCGCAGCGGCTGGATTTTGGGCGGGGTTTCACCCCGCACCCGACCCTATTTCTTTGTCTCGCCAAAGAAATAGGGGAAAGAAAGGCGACCCGGGCGTCGCGGTCAGCCCTGCGGGCTGACTGCCCTGTGCTTCTCGAAAGTCAGGGCCGCCCCGGAATGGCGCGCCGCCTGCGGCGTCGCTTAGCCGGGCCGGACACCTCCCTGACTTCCTGCGATGCTCGGCGCGACACACGGGGGTGAACAGCGGCTAGGCGCGACGGGCTTCTGTGTGTTGAAACCTGGGGTTGAGCGCCGCAATAAGCTCGTTAATCAGATATATACAGCGTTATCACCTTGCCAGAGCTGTTTCCCTCTCCACCGCGTCGTCCCCGCGCAGGCGGGGGGGACCCCCTCCAGGCAAGTTTCCACAGCGCCCCATCGGCCAATCTGCGCCGGTCTGGCGCTGTGTATCGTTTTTTAGCCCCCTATTGTTATCGAGATCTTGCCAAGCCTATGGAACTCGTCAGTTTTTTACTGGATTTCATTCTGCACATCGACCGCCATCTGGCGGAGTTGGTGGCTGTGTACGGGCCGTGGATCTATCTGATCCTGTTCCTGATTGTGTTTTGCGAAACCGGGCTGGTGGTCACGCCGTTTTTGCCGGGGGATTCGCTGTTGTTTGTGGCTGGCACGCTGGCCGCGCTGGGCAGTATGAATATCCACCTGCTGGTGGCCTTGCTGATTGTCGCCGCCATCTTGGGCGATGCCTGCAATTACCAGATTGGCCGTCATGCCGGCGCGCGCTTGTTCGCCAAGCCGGATTCGCGGATTTTTCGGCGTGAATACCTGAACCGCACCGAGGCGTTTTACGCCCGCCATGGCGGCAAGACCATTGTGCTGGCGCGTTTTGTGCCGATTGTGCGCACCTTTGCCCCGTTTGTCGCCGGCATGGGCCATATGGCCTACCTGCAATTTGCCCGCTTCAATGTGCTGGGCGCGGTGCTGTGGGTGTGTGCGTTCTGCTACGCCGGCTATCTGTTTGGCAATATGCCGGTGGTGAAGAGCAATCTCAGCCTGTTGATTCTGGGCATTATCGTGGTGTCCATCCTGCCCGGCGTGATTGAAATCTGGCGGCAGCGGCGGGGGGCGGCATGAGTGCGCGCATTCAGCGCTTGCCGGATCATCTGGTCAACCAGATTGCCGCTGGCGAGGTGGTGGAGCGCCCGGCCGCTGCGCTGAAAGAGTTGCTGGAAAACAGCATCGACGCTGGCGCCAGCCGGGTGACGGTGGATCTGGCCGAGGGCGGCATCCGCTTGATTCGGGTGAACGACAACGGCGGCGGCATTGCCGCCGACGATCTGGCGCTGGCGCTGGACCGCCACGCCACCAGCAAGATTCGCTCGCTGGACGATCTGGAGCATGTCGGCACGCTGGGTTTTCGTGGCGAGGGGCTGGCCAGTATTGCCGCCATCTCGCGGCTGACCCTCACCAGCCGCCCGCCCGGCGCCGAGATGGCCTGGCAGGTGCTGGCGCAGGATGGCGCGCTGCACCCGCCCGAGCCGGCGGCGCATGCCGAAGGCACCACGGTGGAAGTGGCCGATGTGTATTTCAACACCCCGGCGCGCCGCAAGTTCCTGAAAAGCCCCAACACCGAATACGCCCACTGCGAAGCCGCGTTCGAGCGCATTGCCCTGGCCCACCCGGAAGTGGAGATGACCTTGCGCCACAATGGCAAGGTCAGCTGGCGGCTGGCGCGGCACACCCTGGCCGAGCGCGTTGGCCAGCTATTGGGCAATGACTTTGCCGCTGGCGCGCTGAGCGTGGACGCCCAGGCCGCCGGCCTGACGCTGAGCGGCTTTGCCGGCAGCCCGACGCTGGGCAAAAGCAGCCGCGATGCGCAGTACTTTTTTGTCAACGGCCGCTTTGTGCGCGACAAGCTGGTGAATCATGCCGTGCGCCAGGCCTACCACGACGTGCTGCACCACGACCGCCACCCCAGCTATGCGCTGTTTTTAACGCTGGACCCGGCCGCCGTGGACGTCAACGTCCACCCGACCAAGGTGGAAGTGCGCTTTCGCGAAGCGCAGGCGGTGCATCAGTTTATTTTTCATGCGGTGAACAAGGCGCTGGCCGCCAGCAAAGCCGGCGCCGACAGCCCGGCGGAAGGCGCGGCCGACGCGCTGGACGCCCCTGCCGCCAGCGGCGCGCGCGCGCCCTTGCTCGGCAGCTTTGAGCCGCCGCGCCGGCCAGCCAGCGGTGGCGGCTCGGGCGGGGGCAGTTCGGGCGGCGGCCTGCGCTACGACAGTGCGCCGCGCCAGTCGCGCCTGCCCTTGTCGGTGGCCGAGCACGGCGGCGGCAGCGGCTTTTACGCCAGCCTGTTTGCCGGCGTGCGCGAAGCCGAACAGGCCGCCAGCACGCCGCCCAGCCAGCCCGACGCGCCGCCATCCGCCGCCAGCCTGCCAACCCGCCACGACGACGCCCTGCCGCCGCTGGGCTTTGCCCTGGCGCAACTGCACGGCGTGTACATCCTGGCGCAAAACGCCGATGGCCTGGTGGTGGTGGACATGCACGCCGCCCACGAGCGCATTGTCTACGAGCGCCTGAAAACCCAGTTCGACGCCCAGGCCATCGTCCAGCAACCGCTGCTGCTGCCGGTGGCCTTTGCCGCCGACCGGCTGGAAACCGCCGCCGCCCACGACCACGCCGAGGCGCTGGCCGCCCTGGGGCTGGAGCTGGCCGTGCTCGGCCCCGGCCAGCTGGCGGTGCGCGCCGCGCCGGCCCTGCTGAAAGACGCCGACCCGGTGCCGCTGGCGCGCGCCATGCTGCAAGAGCTGCGCGAACACGGCGGCAGCCAGGCGCTGACCGAACACCGCAACGCCCTGCTGGCCACCATGGCCTGCCACGGCGCGGTGCGCGCCAACCGCAGCCTGACCCTGCCGGAAATGAACGCGCTACTGCGCGATATGGAAGCCACCGAGCGCTCCGGCCAGTGCAACCACGGCCGCCCCACCTGGCGGGCCTTGTCGATGAAAGAACTCGACGGCCTGTTCATGCGCGGCCAGTAACCCTTTCCCCACCATGACCGACACCCTTGCCCCCCTGCCGCCCGCCATCCTGCTGATGGGCCCCACCGCCTCTGGCAAAACCGCCCTGGCCCTGGCCCTGGCCCGCCACATCCCGGTGGAAATCATCAGCGTGGATTCCGCCCTGGTCTATCGCGGCATGGACATCGGCGCCGCCAAACCCAGCGCCGCCGAACAAGCGCAAGTCCCGCACCACCTGATCGACATCATCGACCCACCGCACGCCTATTCCGCCGCGCAATTCACCCAGGACGCCCGCCAGTTGATGGCCGAAATCACCGCGCGCGGGCGCGTGCCGCTGCTGGCCGGCGGCACCATGCTGTATTTCAAGGCGCTGCAAGACGGCCTGTCCGACCTGCCCGCCGCCAACCCCGCCGTGCGCGCCGAGCTGGATCAACTGGCCGCCGAACGCGGCTGGCCGGCGCTGCACGCCGAACTGGCGCGCATCGACCCCGCCACCGCCGCCCGCCTGGCCCCCAACGACGCCCAGCGCATCCAGCGCGCGCTGGAAATCCACCGCCTGACCGGCCAGCCGATGAGCGCGCTGATCGCCGAACGCCCACACGACCCGCTGCCCTGGCGGCTGCTGAAAATCGCCCTGCTGCCCAGCGAGCGCAGCGTGCTGCACCAACGCATCGCCACCCGCTTCACCCAAATGCTCGACGCCGGCCTGCTGGACGAAGTGCGCGCCCTGCGCGCCGCCTGGCCGGAACTCCACCTCGGCCTGCCCTCGATGCGCTGCGTGGGCTACCGCCAGGCCTGGCATTATCTGGACGGCGACATCGACCGCCAGCAACTGATCGACCAAGGCATCGCCGCCACCCGCCAACTGGCCAAACGCCAGCTGACCTGGCTGCGCGGGATGGACGGGTTGGTGGAGGTGGATTGCTTGCTGGAGGGGGAGGCGGTGCTGGAGCGGGTGTTGGGGGCGTGGGAGAGAATGATGGTGGAGTGAGGGCTGGCGTTTGGGCATGAACGCCGTCGATGACCCGGAGCGCGACTCTTACTCACCGGTTTACGCTGGGGCGTGTGTTGCCGAGCAGACCGCACCAGATTCTTACCATTGCCTACGCTAGCCCATGCCTGAGACGACGCTTGGCGCGCGCCAGCGGGCGGGGGTAGCATCTGGCATTGTCATTTTTTTGTCGGGCTATCCCATGCACACCCAGATGCACGCCATGCTGCAACACGCTCCCGGTGGGGCGGACACTTTGTATTGGGGCGAAACCGCGCGGCCAGTGCCCGGCCCCGGCCAGTTGCGCGTGCGCGTGCGCGCCGCCGGGGTGAATCGGGCGGATATTGTGCAGCGCGAAGGCCGCTATCCGCCGCCGCCGGGCGCGTCGCCGATTCTGGGCCTGGAAGTGGCCGGCGAGGTGGACGCAGTGGGCGAAGGCGTCAGTGGCTGGGCGGCTGGCGATGCGCTGCTGGCGCTGATTCCCGGCGGCGGCTATGCCGAGTATGCGCTGGTGAATGCCGACGAGGCGCTGGCCAAGCCGGCGGCGTGGTCGTGGGCCGAGGCTGCCAGCCTGCCGGAAGCCTGGCTGACCGCCTGGCTGAACCTGATGGAGGTGGCCCATCTGCAAGCGGGAGAAACCGCGCTGATCCACGCCGGCGCCAGCGGCGTGGGCGCGGCGGCCATCCAGTTGGCGCGCTGGCGTGGCGCGCGGGTGATCGCCACCTGCGGCAGCGCCGATAAAGCGGCGTTTTGTCAGGCGCTGGGGGCGGATGCCGTGGTGAATTACCGCGAAACCGCGGACCTGGCCGCCGCCATCCGTGCACTGGGCCGCGCCGATGTGGCGCTGGATTGCGTGGGCGGCCCCTATCTGGACGCCCATCTGCAATGCCTGAACCAGGATGGCCGGCTGGTGGTGATTGGGGTGATGGGCGGCGCGCAGGCCACGCTGAATCTGGGGCTGTTGCTGGTCAAGCGCATCCGGGTGATGGGCTCCACCTTGCGCAGCCAGCCGCTGGCGCGCCGGGCGGCGTTGGCGCGCGCGCTGGCTGAACATATCCTGCCGGCGTTTGTGCGCGGTGAGCTGCGCTGGACGCTGGATCGGCAATTCGCCCTGCCCGACGCTGCCCAGGCGCATGCCTGGGTGGAGGGCAATCACAATAAGGGCAAGGTGATGTTGCTGGCCTGATGGCGAGGGCAAACACGCGCCGGCATGCGCTGCGCTGTCCTTTTAAGCGCTGTTCACAAAACCAGACGCAGCGATTCTGTAGGTGACAAACAAGTATGGCAAGGTCGCGTAACAACGCCAGGAGGTGAGCGGCCCTCAGCCCGCAAGTTGTGTCAGTCGCGCCCAGCCCGGTTGATCACTCAGGAGCCCACCATGCAACTGCTTGACCACGTCTCTCTCAGCGTGCCCGACCTGGCCCGCGCCCGGCCGTTTTACCACGCCATCTTCAACGCGCTGGGCGCGGTGGTGGTGTACGACCACGCCGACGCCATCGGCTACGGCGAGCGCAGCCAGCCCGGCCACAGCTACCTCACCGTGCGCGCCAGCGCCGCCCCGCTCAGCGCCGACCCCGGCCGGCACTGGTGCTTCAAGGCCGCCAGCCACGCCCAGGTGCGCGCCTTTCATGCCGCCGCGCTGGCGCATGGCGGCGAAGACGACGGCCCGCCAGGGCTGCGCGTGCATTACCACGCCGATTACTACGCGGCATTTGTGCGCGACCCGTTTGGCAACCGGCTGGAGGCGGTGTGTCATGGTGACGCGCAGCAGGCGCTCAGCCGCTGAGCGTCGTTCACCAAACCCTTCTGGCGTCGTTGCGCGGCACCTGTACTGTCTGCGGCCGCACGCCTAGCCAGGACCGCTGCGCTGAGCTTCGGGCACCACGCCAAGGCGGCTTTGCTTCAACATCCGAATCCCCCGTTCCAGCCCTTCCACCGTCAGCGGGCACATGCGCCCGGCCATCAGTTGATGGATCAGCCGGGTGGATTCGCTGTAGTCCCAGTGCGCTTCCTGGCAGGGGTTGATCCACACGGCGTGCGGGTAGTGGGCCAGCAGGCGTTTGAGCCACACCTGGCCGGCTTCTTCGTTGTGGTGTTCCACGCTGCCGCCGGGGTAGACCAGTTCATACGGGCTCATGCGCGCGTCGCCGACCAGAATCAGCTGATAGTCGCGGCCGTAGGTGTGCAGCATGTCCAGCGTGGGGGTGCGTTCGTTCCAGCGGCGGGCGTTGTGCTTCCACAGGCTTTCGTACACGCAGTTATGAAAGTAAAAGTGCTCCAGGTGTTTGAATTCGCTGCGCACCGCGCTGAACAGGGTTTCCACCGTGTGCACGTGGTCGTCCATCGAGCCGCCGATGTCCAGCAGCAGCAACACCTTGGTGCTGTCGTGCAGTCTGGGGTGGTAGCGCAGGTCCAAAAGGCCGGCCTGGCGGGCGGTGGCGGCGATGGTGGCGTCGATGTCCAGTTCTTCGGTGGCGCCGTCGCGGGCAAACTGGCGCAGCCGGCGCAGGGCGATTTTCATGCCGCGCGCGCCCAGCTCGCTGTCGCCGTCCAGATCGCGGAACTCGCGCTGATCCCACACTTTGACCGCCCGGCGGTGGCGTGAGCCATCCTGGCCGATGCGCACCCCGGCCGGGTTGTAGCCATAGGCGCCAAACGGGCTGGTGCCGCCGGTGCCAATCCATTTATTGCCGCCCTGATGGCGCTCGCGTTGTTCGGCCAGCCGCTGCTTGAGGGT
>ERZ650306.505-NODE-505-length-23630-cov-12.662142_pt1 | contig 23630 bp, 22 predicted proteins | sample MGYA00376242_ERZ650306 | MGnify/ENA primary metagenome ERZ650306 (study PRJEB26733, sample SAMN07839244) | wastewater metagenome | biome: urban; feature: wastewater treatment plant; material: waste water | place: USA: North Carolina | collected 2016-03-31 ... | reverse complement strand
GCTGTTTCTGCACTCTGGATCAGCTCTTTGGCTTCTTCCAGAAAACTGACCAGTAATTGTTCCCACTGCTCCTGATCAAACATGGTCACTCCTTAGTGCTGCGGCAACACGATATCGTCACCAAAAAAGGCAGCGAGCTGAAACAGGTCGATCAATTCAATCACCGCCTGAGAGTGGCGGATCAGATGCAGGTGTTCGCCCAGCCATTGATGTAACGCAAGTAGTAGCTGCAAGCCAGCCGTATCGATTTCATCCACTTCTTGTAAGTCGACAGTGAGTGATTCCGGCGCTGTCAGCGGCTTTAACATCTCTTGTATACCGGCAACTTCATAAATCGTTAACGGGCCGTTTAACGATAAATTCCATTGTCCGGCAGCGGACTCTTCCAAAGTAACCGGCATGATAACCTCGCGTTACATAAGTAGTTTTTCTACAGCTGCTAACATTAGTTCCGGCTGGAAGGGTTTGACGATCCAGGCTTTGGCGCCAGCGGCCTGGCCCTCGCGTTTCATACCTTCCTGTGATTCGGTGGTGAGCATGATGACAGGGGTAAACCGGTGTTCTGGTTTGGCTTTGATGGCTTTCAGTAAGGTAATGCCATCCATATTGGGCATATTGACGTCACTGATCACCAGATTAACCCGCTGCAAGCCGAGTTTTTTCAGGGCATCGACCCCGTCACATGCGTCAACAACGGTGTAACCTTTGGTCAGTAATGTTGCCTTGACCAGTTGGCGAATAGACATCGAGTCATCAACAATTAATACCGTTTTACCCATAATGGCTTACCTCAAAAAAACGTGATATCGCTGTTTGTGGTATGGCTAATGCGCCCTTGGTACTCTTCTTCTGTGCTGAACCGCTTTTGGAATTCTCGTTTCCAGTTGTTTTCATCCAGTTGTTCTAAATTGTCATCTACGGCTCCGGCAATGCTTACTATGTCGGTTTGCAGGTGGTGCAGGATCTGATTTACGCGATCCTGAAACTGTAATTTGATAATAATTTGCTCAATGTTGTTTTCGGTTTCGCAAGAAAGGTTGTGCAGACGGTGGCCGGCATCATGTAATAAATTGATCTCTTCTCCGAGACGTTCGGTTACCTCATTGACTGAGCGATCGAGTAATTGCAGGTTTGATTCATCATGTTGTACTAGCCGTTCCGCAGCATTAATCGTGGCTTGAATGGCCGCAGTGATGGCTTCGATTTTTTTACCAATATCACGGCCGGTTTCACCTGATTTACCGGATAAGGTGCGGACCTCATCGGCGACCACCGCAAACCCACGCCCGGCTTCACCGGCACGGGCGGCTTCAATGGCGGCATTCAAGGCGAGTAAATTGGTTTGGCTGGCTAACACCTGTACAGCGCCGGCCATCTTTTTCATCTCATCCATGTATTGCGCCAGATCAGCAATGGTGTGTTGCAATTCCGCTTTGTGGGTAAGACCTGAGTGAAAAGCTTCAATGACAGAGGCTAGTTTGGCTTGAGTGTCATCCAGCGTCTGGGTTATCACCGAATTGCTGTTATCGGTACCGAATAAGGACAAACTGGACTGATTTTCCTCACGCATACGCGAGGTCATATCATTAAATGGCTGGATCAGCCCTTCAATGTTGTGTTGTATCAGATCGGACGCAACCTGAATTTGTTGCTCCCATGCCGCCATCACGCGACTTAATACACCAAGTTGCGGTTTTTTTAGTGAAACCTCATCCAGGGGTAACGGGTCAATTTTGTCTTCGGGAGGTAAGATTTTTTTGCGCTGCTGATTGAGCACCAGAAGTTGAAGGACAAGACTTACAGCCAGAAATACATAGCCGATTTCAGGAAAACCGAAAGCGAATAAAGAATAAAATAGTCCCAATTAGGGTAAAACCCCAAGCAATCCAAGGCATTCGATACTCCCGTACTCTTAGAATTATGATGTTTCAGTATTTAAGAGTAGTTAACGGAAGAATTGTTGCCAGTCTATGTAAAGAAAAAAGATTTATATGAGTACAAATTAATATAAGGCGGGGGAGTGCAGAATAACCGCAAACCAGACAGTTTGCGGTTATCAAAACAGAGAGTAAATTAAGACTGTAAGTCGTCCATGACCGCGCTGATTTTGTGGATCGCGAGATCAGCACCTTCGTGTTCGTCTTCTTGTGACAGACGCAGGCCAACCACTTTTTTCATCGTGCCATAGACCAGCAATGCGCCAGCAACGGCAATCACAATACCTAACAGAGTACCTGACAGCTGTGACATGAAGGAAACGCCACCAATGCCACCTAACGCGGTGCTACCAAAAATACCGGCCGCAATACCACCCCAGGCACCACACAGACCGTGCAGTGGCCAGACCCCTAACACGTCATCGATTTTTGGACGACGTTGCAGCAGTGTGAATACGGTGATGAAGATAGCACCAGCAATACCACCGACCACCAGTGCACCGATTGGATGCATCAAATCAGAACCGGCACAAACGGCTACTAAGCCAGCTAATGGACCGTTATGAATAAAGCCAGGGTCGTTTTTACCTAACAGCATCGCCACTAATGTGCCACCCACCATGGCCATCAAGGAGTTAACCGCCACTAAGCCGCTAATACCGCTCAGTTTCTGAGCTGACATCACGTTAAAGCCAAACCAGCCGACAATCAGGATCCAAGAGCCGAGCGCCAGCATTGGAATATTGGATGGTGCAAAACTGAAAATCTGATGGCCACGAACACGGCCACGGCGGGTGCCTAATAAAATCAGCGCCACCAAACCAATCCAGCCACCCACCGCATGCACTACGACGGAACCGGCAAAGTCATGAAACGGTGCACCGAATTGAGTAGTGAACCATTCCTGAATGCCAAAGCGACCATTCCAGGCGATACCTTCAAAGAACGGATAAACAAAACCGACGATCAAGAAGGAGCAACACAGCATCGGGTAAAAACGTGCTCGTTCAGCAATACCGCCGCTGACAATCGCAGGAATGGCTGCAGCAAAGGTCAGCAGGAAGAAGAAACGTGTTAGCTCTAACCCGTTTTGGGTCATCAGTGTGCTGGCACTACTGAGAAAGCTTTTGTCATACGCCAGATAGTAACCGATGAAGAAATAGGCAATGGTCGAGATACCGAAATCGGTAATGATCTTGACCAGCGCATTAACCTGATTTTTACTTCGGACCGTACCCAGTTCCAAAAAAGCAAAACCGGCATGCATGGCCAGCACCATGACTGCACCCAGCAGCAAAAATAGTGTATCGGCACCTGTCGTCAGGCTTGCGATTGCGTTTGTGTTTTCCACCAACATCTTCCTTCGTCATATCATTTGTCGCCCTGTTTCTGTGCTTTACAGTGCGGCGATGTTCTTTTTTGAGTCTTTTTTGACTCAATTTTGTGCTATTCCCTATGTTGGGGCGCTGAGATGATTCACGAAATGTGCCAAACTGATTCACGTTTTTAATTTGGCTTAAAAAACAATAGCTTCTTAGTGGTTATTACAAGAAGTAAGTAGATAAACCAAACAGAATTAACCATTTTGGTGCTATTTTGCACAAAAATAAGGCAATTGGACTTTGAAAGGAAAACAGTCCTGCTGCAACGCAGCAGGACGGAAGGGTTAGGATAAACTTAAGCGGTAATACTCTGCGGCTTTTTCAAACAGACGCTGGTGCTCCATGATGCCTGCTAACGCGCGTTGGTCTGCGGCTGTTGGCTGTAGTGAAACACTGCGCTCCAGATAGCCCTGCGCTAAAACATACTGTTGCTGCTGATAATAAATATGACCCAACGCAGACAGTAATGCCGGTGATTGCGGATGCTGTTTCAGCTGCTGTAACAATGCTTTCAGTAATACAGAGTAATCTTTTAACTGTAAGCGGGCACAACGCTGCCACAGCGCGTCATCGGCTTGTTTGCGCAACAACGGTGCCAGCAGCTCAAAGGCCGACTGATGATGTTGTTGCTGGATCAGCGTATCAATTAACAGCAATTGCAGATTCGGAGTATGACGAATAGCGCGTGGTTGCTGTTGCCAGAATGCCAACAGCGCAGTTTCATCCAGCTCTTGTAAAATCTGGCTAAATTGCGCCTGATAACATTGTGCCAGGGCTGTGTTGTAATCACTGTCGTTGAGCAAGTTTTGTTTACGCAGTGAGGGCAGTAATTCCAGCTCTGCCTGCCAGGCGTGTTGCGCCTGATAAACTGCGCGCAACCGTTGCAGGATCTGCGGGTGTTGCGGCCAGCGCTGGCGTAACTGTTCCAGCAAATCACGGCTTTGTTGCCATTCCCCCTGATCTTGCAGCAGGCGGGCTTGTGTCAGTTGGATGGCCAGTTGTGCTTGTGGATCAGACTCTTCGGCTTTTTGCAGGTATTCATCGCGTTTTTGAAACTCGCCCTGCGCATGGGCCGCTTCGGCTGCCGAGAGGTAATTCAGTAACGGCAGCTCGCTTTGGCCGACACCGCGCAGCATCAGGTGTTCTGCTCGCTGATATTCGCCTTCTACCAAGGCTGCCATGCCTTTGTGGGTCTGACGTTGCGCTTTGGCATAACGGCGATGGCTCCACCAGCCACGTAAACCGCGGCGTACGCTAAACAAGCGACTCAAAATATGTTCAGTCAGCAGCAGTAAGAAATAGAACACTACCGCAATCACTGCTGCAGTAACCACACTCATTTCAATCGTGTAATCGGCGACGGAAATCAGTACATATCCCTGATGATCGGCCAGTTGTGGGCCAAATAACAGCGCCGCGGCCAGAATCACCAGTAAGACTATCAGACGGATCATCCTATCTCTCCTTAGCGTGCAGCCGGAATGGTTTGCCAGCGTTCACTGAGCGTTTTTTCCAGCAGCGGCTGTACCGCAAACGTTTGTGGATAGTGCGCGGTGATATCGGCTTCCTGCAGTACGGCCAGCTCTTTTTGCATGAACTGGGTGGCACTGTCATTTGGCTCATAATAATCGTTCAGCCAGCTTTGCGCTTTTTGCAGATGATTACGGAAATTGGCCTGTTCCTGACGCAATAAACTCAGTTGTGCCAGTTGCAGTTGCAGGCGCAGATTTTCCTGCAGATAGGCGGATTGCTCTGGTGATAACAGTGCTTCCACATCACTACTGCGTCGGCGAATGGTCACAAAGTGTTCGGCAAACTGTTTGGCACTTTTTTCCAGATTGTTTTGCCAGTCACTCAGTTGGTCACTGACTTCATTATCCACCGGATCATTTTCCAGCTTCGGTGCCAGTCCTTTGATTTTTAACTGGTCGATATTATCCAGCAGTGTGCCGACTCGCAGCGATAAGCCTTCCCGATCGACTTCAGGGGCGGATTTTACGGCGGCGATATCGTCAGCCAAGGCTTTACGCAACGGGATCAAAGATGGATCGGATATTGCCTGAATACGGCTGTCAGCATCGATCAATAAGGCGCTGGCAGTGGTCAGATCCTGTTCCAGCCATAATTTACGGCCCGCCATGCGTACCAGGTAACTGGCTTCCGCTAGCATCCAGTCATTCGGGCGTTGATGCTCTTTTTCCAGCCATTTTTGTTCTAATTCACGCTGGCGGCCATCCAGTTTCAACTGTTGTTCGCCGAAGTTGGCCAATGCATCTTTGATCGTTTGTTGTCCGGCCAGAATGGGCGATTGTTCGCTGCGGAATTGCTGTAATTCGCCACGTAATGCGGTTAATTCCTGCACTGATTGCTGTTGTTGCTGATAAACATAGAAACTGAAACCGCCGATGCCGGCCATCAGTATGAGCAACAGGCCGATGGCCGTTTTTGATGAACTGCGGCGTCTTACGGTGTGATGTTTTGGCTCCTGCCCGGTAGGTGGCAGTGATGATTCCTGCGCTTCACTCATGTGTTGTATCCTCTGGATTATTCTGTAATGCAGCCACCACAGCTTCATGCTGTACGCCCGACATAATAGTCACTCTGTTGAAGCCGGCCTGGTGAATTTCATCCGCCGTGCGCTGGCTTGGTACAAACCAGTGTTGTGAGGCTAACCAGTCATTTGCCGTTTCAGGTAACAGTCGTATTAATTGCCGGAATAATTTGCTGCTGCTGATAATAACACTGTCGACACCGGCTGCCTGCCATTCCTGTAATAAAGGGGTGCCATCTGTATGCAGATAGTGACGACGATAACATTCAAGGTAAGAAACTTGCGCGCCCAGCGCACTTAACACATCGGCCAATAATTCACGGCCGCCGTTACCACGCAGAATTAAGACATTTTTCCCACCAGCCACTTGCAATTCGGGTAACGCTAATAACCCTTCACTGCGGGCATCGGTCGGGCTGATGACCTTAACGCCCTGTTGCTGCCATTGCGCTGCGGTGGTGGCACCGACAGCAAGATAAATGCAGTGTTGTGGCCAGCGAATCTGCTGTTTTACCAGCTGCTCGCCGGCATATTGCACCGCCGCCACGCTGATCGAGATGACGATATCGGCTTGCGACAAACGATCGCTCAGGGCGCCGAGCTCGCTGCCCGGTAAATAACTCAGTAGGGGGCAGACGACAGGGGTGTGACCCTGCCGGCGCAACAACGCCGCCAGTTCATCGGCCGCCGGTTGCGGGCGCAGGATCAGGGGGGTCATGCGTTATACACTGCATGCAATATGGCGTCTGCACCTTGGGCTAACAGCTGTTCGGCCAGTAGTTCGCCTAAAGCTTCAGCCTGCGCTTTCGGGCCAGAAACATCACCGCGAATAATATGTTGACCATCCAGCGCACCAACTAAACCGCGTAACCAGATATGGTCATCTTCCATTACGGCATATGCGCCGATCGGCACCTGACAACCACCCTGTAGTTTGCGGTTCATGGCCCGTTCAGCCATCACGCAATAACGCGTCAAGGCATGTTCCAAGGGGGCTAACAATGCTTGCGTTTGCACATCATCGAGGCGACATTCAATGCCGACTGCGCCTTGTCCGTTGGCGGGCAGGCTGAGTTCCGGTGGCAATAACGAACGAATACGATCGGCTTTCTCTAACCGACGTAAACCGGCCGCCGCCAGAATGATGGCATCGTAGTCACCAGCATCGAGTTTTGCCAAACGAGAATTTACATTGCCACGCAGATCGTGAATTTGCAGGTCCGGGCGCTGGGCGCGTAACTGACACTGCCGGCGCAGGCTGGAGGTACCCACGATGGCGCTCTGTGGTAATTCATAGATATTGGCATACTGGTTGCTGACAAAGGCATCGTGCGGATCGTCGCGTTCACAGATCACCGCCAGACCCAACCCCGCCGGAAAATCTACCGGCACATCTTTCATCGAATGCACTGCAATATCAGCGCGGTTTTCCAGCATTGCTTGTTCTAATTCTTTGACAAACAAACCTTTACCACCAATTTTGGCCAGTGGTGTATCGAGAATTTTGTCACCTTGTGTACTCATCGGTACCAGTGTGACTTGTAAGCCGGGGTGGTGCAATTCCAGTTGTTGTTTAACGAAGTTGGCCTGCCACAAGGCCAGCGGACTTTTTCGGGTGGCGATACGCAATTCGGTCATAACAGTTTGTGTCAATAGGTTTTCATTGATAGTAGCATGGCTGATAACACTGGTTGAACCGTGAGCATCACATCGCACCATTGCGGGGAGGTTTACCGCGCTGTTAGCTGTGCTAACATGGGGAGATTACACCCGCCTTGCCGGCGAAGTGTCCAATATTGATCAACTAAGGCCAAACGGTTGTTTAAACAGTTTGAGTTGCTGATTGCCCGCGCGGATGCCATCAATCAAATCAAGATGGAACGGGCGCAGGAAGCAATGAACGAAGCAGGCCGACGCATGCTCTCCATGCTGCCGGTTTTGCTGCATTATCATCATCCACACCTTCCGGGTTATATCTCGGGTGAGGTGCCCTGTGGTATTGCCAATTTTCAGCCTGACGCTGCGCAACGCAAATTCCTGTTTACCCAATGCGGCCACACCGCTGAACCTGAAGTGACCGGATCTTGTTTATCTGCCGTGTACACCATGGGCAGCACCTCTTCGATTGGTCAAAGCATCAGTTCTGATCTCGATATCTGGGTTTGTCATAACCCTGAGCTATCGCCAGAGCGACTGGCGCTGTTAGAGCAAAAATGTCAGCTGATTTCCTGTCTGGCAGAACAGCACGGCGTGGAAATGAACTTTTTCCTGATCCCGGAAAATAAATTTCGGGTCGGCAATCGCGCGCAAGTGGGTTTGGATAACTGCGGCAGTGCCCAGCATTTGCTGTTGCTGGAAGAGTTTTACCGCAGTGCCACCCGCGTGGCTGGAAAGCGTCTGCTATGGCCGCTGATCCCGGTGGAACGGGAAGATGAATACGATGCACTGGCATCGGCGTTGTTCAGCACCGGCATGATTTCCGAAGACGACTGGCTGGATCTGGGTGGCGTCAGCCATATTCCGGCGGAAGAGTATTTCGGTTCTGCCTTGTGGTTGCTCTATAAAGGGCTGGATTCGCCGTACAAGGCGGTATTAAAAATTCTGGTAATGGAAGCCTATTCTTCCGAATTTCCGCATACCGAACTGTTGGCCGTCCAGGCTAAACGCTGGTTCCAGCAAAATGATGATTTTGGTTTATCGCTCGATGCCTATTATCTGATGCTGGATAAAGTCACCGACTATCTGACTAAGTTGGGCGACACCAAACGGCTCGATCTGGCACGGCGCTGTTTTTATCTGAAGATCTGTGATGCGCTGAGTCGCAATGAACCACCACAACATGGTCGCTGGCGACGGGAATTATTAGTGAAACTGGTGCGGCAGTGGGGTTGGAATCAGACCATTCTGCAACAACTCGACAGCCACGCGCAGTGGAAGGTTGAGCAGGTTAAAGTTGCTTACGAAGAGCTGTTAAGCGCACTGATGCAAAGTTACAGCAAACTGATCCAGTTTGCGCGGCGCAATAACATCAGTGAATCCATTAACCCGGAAGACATCGGTATTTTGTCACGCAAACTCTACACCGCGTTTGAAGCGTTACCGGGTAAAGTACAACGTATTAACCTGAAAATTGCACCGGATCTGCGTGAAGCCAATTTAAGCCTGATCCAAGTGCCGCCGGGGCATCTGAATCGTCAGGGCTGGTATCTGTATAAACACTCGCTGAATCCGCATGACATCATTGGTCGCGCACCGCTGGAATACAACGGTTATCTCTCTAAGCTGGTGGCCTGGGCCTATTTTAATGGTCTGCTAGTGGCGGACACAGAAGTAGAATTGCGCCAGATGGGTTCAGATATTACTCATTCATCATTACAGCAATTCTGTCAGGATCTGGCGGATATCTTCCCGGTGGAATTACCACCCGCGGGCAATCTGGCGCTGAGCCGTCCGTGTGAGATCCGGCATCTGGGTATTTTCATCAATCTGGAGCGTGATCCGACCGCTGATTGGCCGGAAGAGATGCCACCTGTGCTGGCGCATGGTGAAGATATGCTCTGCTTTGGTCTGCGTCAGGAGTGTCTGATTGGCACTATTGATCTGGTTTATCGTAACTCGTGGAATGAAGTACGAACCCTGCATTTCAATGGGTTAGATGCCGTCGTTGAAGCGCTGAGTACCATCTTAAGCAAGATGCATCAGGATGCGGCGGCACCGGATGCCATCGACGTGTTCTGTTACAGCCAGTATTACCGTGATGATATCCGTCAGCAATTTACCGAATTGGTGAACGCTTGTATTTCACTGCGTCTGGCATTGGATAAACAACGCATGGTGAAATTACTGTCGGTGGGTGAGCATCGTTATGCTTTGTTCCTCGAACGTCGTGGTGTTTCTGTGCGGGAGTTGAGCAGTGCAATCGATTTCTACCGGCAGGTGTCGGATAACAAGTTGGAGCGTCAAACTGCCGAACCAGATAACGGCCTGCATGTGCCGCCGATTGTTGATGCGTATGCCAGTGAAGGCTTGATCCAGTATTTCTTTGAGGATAATGACAACGGTTTTAACGTCTATATTCTGGATGAAAATAACAAGGTTGAGATCTACCACGAATACGCCGGTAGCAAAGAAGATCTGGTACAAAACGTCAATCGTTACTACACCATGACGCATCAGCGTTTTGGTTTCACCGAACAGGTGATCAATTTCAATTTACCGCAATTTTATGAGCTGGTGGCCAAGGCAGATACACTGCAGGTGATGCCATATCGCTCGATCATGCGGGAAATGCCGCAACAAGCTTCAGGCTAACGCAACATAAAGCTAAGAAACGGCTCCTAAATCGGAGCCGTTTCTTTTGTTGGCTCACTCGTCCACTTTTCTATCGGTGTGGCCGAGATCGCGTTCCGGGGCGATCTGATCGCGCACCCGCTGTTTCAGCACTTTGACATCGGGAAAACCACCGTCGGTTTTACGCTCCCAAATCGTGACACCATTGACCAGAATTTCAAAATGACCGCCGGTATCCGGGTGCAGATTCACGCTACCCAGTTCTTCACTAAAGGTATGCAACAACTCTTGTGCCATCCAACTGGCGCGCAACATCCAGTTACACTGGCGGCAGTAGTAAATATCGATGATCGGTTTATCCATGATGATTAACCTAAGGTGACTGTTTCGCCGGATTGTTTGCTGCAGGCATCACTGAGCAGTGCCATCAGTTCACGACCGCCACGATTCTCGATCCATTGCCCATCTTTCCAGTCAAAGTGATAGCCGTTTTCACGGGTGGCGACCCAGATCTGATGCAGCGGTTCTTGTTTGTTGATGATGATTTTGCTGCCGTTGACAAAGCTCAGCGTGACCACGCCACTATTGAGTTCACAATCGATGTCGGCATCGCAATTATCCATAGCTTCTTCAATAACCTGATAGCGCTCTTCTACCAGCGCGTGAAATTCACTGTCTTTCATTACGGCTTGTCCTATTTGCATTTACTGCGATGAGTGAGATTATAGTGGGCCAAATTACCGAATCGCACAAGATCATGAAAATGCGCACATACAGTGTGGGTTTAGCGTTGTTACTCGCCGGTTTACTCAGTGGTTGCGGCTTGAAAGGGCCGTTATACATGCCACAGCAAAAACCGGCGCAACAGCAGACTGCCCAGCCGCAAAATCAGAACGACAACCACCAGACCCAATCATAAGGAAACGATGGCGCCATGGATTATTTCAATTATCGCGAAGACGGCGAACTGCTGGCGGAACAATGTGCTGTCAGCGAGTTAGTTGCCCAATACGGCACCCCTTTATATATCTACTCCCGTGCCACCATTGAACGTCACTGGAAGGCGTTTGATGCCGCTGCTGGCGACGTGCCGCATCTGATCTGCTACGCGGTCAAGGCCAATGGCAACCTCGCGATCCTGAATCTGCTGGCGCGTCTGGGCTCTGGCTTTGACATCGTTTCTGGTGGTGAACTGGCACGTGTGATCGCCGCCGGTGGTGATGCGAAAAAAGTGGTGTTCTCTGGTGTCGGTAAAACTGAAGCCGAAATGCGTTATGCGCTGGAACAAGACATTCTTTGCTTCAACGTGGAATCAGAGCCGGAGCTGGAGCGCCTGAATCAGGTCGCGGGCAGTATGGGCAAAGTGGCGCGTATTTCGATCCGCATTAATCCGGATATCGATGCTGGTACGCATCCGTATATCTCGACCGGCTTGAAACAGAATAAATTCGGTATTCCGATTGAACGCGCGCCAGAGGTGTATAAATACGCGGCCAGCCTGCCAAACCTCGCCATTCATGGTGTTGATTGTCATATCGGCTCACAGCTGACTGAAATCGCGCCGTTCCTTGAAGCGGCGGATAAGCTGCTGGCGCTGATTGATGAACTGGCGGCCGCGGGTATTAAGATCCAGCATCTGGATGTGGGTGGTGGTCTGGGCGTGAATTACAACGATGAAACCCCACCGCACCCAAGCGAATATGCCACCGCACTGAAACAGAAACTGCAAGATCGTGATCTGACCCTGATGTTTGAACCGGGCCGTGCCATCATGGCGAATGCCGGGATTCTGGCGACCAAAGTTGAATACCTGAAAGCGGGTGAAGATCGTCATTTCGCCATCGTTGATGCGGCGATGAACGACCTGATCCGCCCATCGCTGTACAGTGCCTGGATGAACATCATGCCGGTGAATCGTGCGCTGTCACGGACTGCGCAACGCTATGATGTGGTCGGCCCTATCTGCGAAACCGGTGATTTCCTGGGTAAAGATCGGGAATTGGCCATTGAACCGGGTGATTATCTGGTAGTCCGCTCTGCTGGCGCGTATGGTTTCTCTATGGCCTCTAACTACAACGCCCGTTCCCGTGCTGCAGAAGTGCTGGTGGACGGTGAGCAGCCACATTTGGTGCGTGAGCGTGAACCGCTGGCATCGCTGTGGCAATTTGAACATCTGTTGCCGTAACAGGAGCTTGGCTGCATGTTGATCCAGTTTTCCAAAATGCACGGTCTGGGAAATGACTTTGTGGTAGTGGATGGCGTAACGCAGAAGGTATTTTTTAATGCGGAAACGCTGAAACGCCTCGGTGATCGTCATTTTGGTATCGGTTTTGACCAGTTGTTGCTGGTCGAACCGCCGTATGATCCTGATCTCGACTTCCACTATCGCATTTTTAATGCCGATGGTTCGGAAGTGCAGCAGTGTGGTAACGGCGCGCGCTGTTTTGCCCGCTTTGTCAGTCTGAAAGGGCTGACTAATAAAGATCGCATTGCGGTCAGCACCGTCAGTGGTCGCATCGTGCTGCAACTGGAAGACAACGATCAGGTTACGGTCAACATGGGCGTGCCGGAATTTGAACCGGCGAAAGTGCCGTTTCGGGCACTGAAAGCCGAAAAGCTCTATCTGCTGCGCGTGGCGGAACAAACCGTCATGTGTGGCGTGGTGTCGATGGGCAACCCGCACTGTGTGCTGGAAGTGCCAAGCGTGAAAACCGCGCCAGTGGAAACGCTCGGACCTAAACTGGAATCGTTTGATCGCTTCCCGGAGCGGGTCAATGTTGGTTTTATGGAAGTGGTTTCGGCGAACGAAATCAACCTGCGCGTCTTTGAACGTGGTGCCGGTGAAACACTGGCTTGTGGTACTGGTGCCTGTGCCGCGGTGGTGATCGGTATTCAACAAGAGAAGCTGCAGGGGCGGGTGAAAGTCAATCTGCCCGGCGGCTCGCTGTATATTGCGTGGAATGGCCCCGGTACGCCGGTGTATATGACCGGCCCGGCTGAACATGTGTTTGACGGACAGATCGAGCTATGAGTGTCAACATGGGGGCACTGGAAGCGATGTTGCAGGAAAATCAGGTCGTCGATTTCCTCAAGCAGCATCCGGATTTTTTCCTACGCCATAAAGCGCTGTTGGATGAATTAACCGTGCCCCATGAACAACGCGGTGCGGTGTCGCTGTTCGATTTGAAACTTGAGCGGCAGCGCGAGCGTTTGCAGCAATTGGAACAAGAACGCCAAGAGTTGATGACGAACGCCAGCCGTAATGAGTTCATCTTCCGCGTTTATACCGATATTTATCCGGTGTTATTTGCCTGCACATCGCTGCGCCAACTGTGGAAATGCATGCATAACACTTTCCGTGAACGGCTGCGTATTCCGGCTTGTGCTTTGTGGGTCAATCAGGCGCGAGTCAAAGCCAAGCGCTTTGATAAACCGTATGAGATGGAATACCCGTTGTTCCAGCGCTTGTGCCTTTATCCGATGGCCGATCAACTGGTCTATTTTGGCCGCGTCAATGACTGCGATCGCGAACTGATTTTCGGTCAGGGCTCGCTGGTGCACTCGATGGCGCTGTTACGGCTGGGCGAATATGGTGAATGGGGTTTTCTGGCCTTTGGTCATGCCAATCCGCAACATTATCAACCGGGCATGGATAGCCTGTTGCTCGAACAGTTAGGCCGTTTTGTCACCTTGTTGTTACCGACTTTGGCGCGCTCTTGTGAGTGACTCCCTCACGGCGGTAGTACACACCTATCTGGAATATCTACGTGTTGAGCGCCAGCTCAGTGCGCACACGCTGAGTAACTATCAACGCCATTTACAGGCCATGATGGAATGGCTGCAGGAAAAGCAGATCCGCGATTGGCGTGAACTGAATAACCCGCTGGTGCGGCAATGGGCGCACACGCTGCGCAAACACAAAGAGACTTCTCCGCGCACCATCAGCACCAAAATGTCGGCGCTGCGCAGCTTTGCTGACTGGCTGGTGATCCGAGGCATTCTGGCGGCCAACCCTGCACGCGGTGTGGCGTTACCGAAACTAGGCCGTCCGTTGCCAAAAAATCTCGATGTTGACCAGATGCATCAGCTGCTCAATATTACCGATGAGCAAGATCCGTTGGCGGTGCGCGATCGGGCGATCATGGAGCTGTTTTATACCTGTGGCATGCGTCTGTCGGAATTGGTCGGCCTCGACCTACAGGATATCCAGCTCGATTCACGGCAAGTGCGGGTGATCGGGAAGGGGAATAAAGAGCGTGTGTTGCCGATTGGTCGCTTGGCGCTGGAGTGGCTGGAGAAATGGCTGCACATTCGTCCTACCTTTGCTATCGAGGGTGAGCAGGCACTGTTTCTCAGCAGCCGGAAGCGTCGGATTACCGCGCGTATGGTTGAGATCCGCTTAGCGCAGTGGGGGCAGAAACAGACGCTCAATAGCCACGTGCATCCGCATAAGTTACGGCACAGTTTTGCGACGCACATGCTGGAATCATCCGGCGATCTGCGTGCCGTGCAAGAGTTGTTGGGCCACGCTAATCTGGCCACTACGCAAGTGTATACCCACCTCGATTTTCAACATCTGGCTGCGGTTTATGACCAGGCGCATCCGCGCTCCAAACGCAAAAAACTCAAGCCGGACGAGGAAGAGTAATTTCCTTTTCTGTTCTCATTCAAATCTTTTTACTAGTTAATGTCGGCTAACTTGCGGTTTCTCCTTTGGAATTTAAAGTGAAATGAGTATGATTCTCAAATTCATCTGTGGGTGTTTCGTCTTTAAAGGATTTGAGTATGCCGTTGGTTCTTGCTGTTTCAATTAGTCGCATTTTGACTAAAGCCTCTTTTTTCGCTGGCGTTATTGGCTTTCTGGCAACGGCTTCGGCCTATGCACAAGAGGAAAAAATAACCGAATTAAACGAAGTTGAGGTGAATGCGCTTAAAACCGCAGAACAAAACGAACAGACTTATCAGGCGCAGACTTCCGCTATCGCAACGCAAACCGATACCCCGCTGGTGGAAGTGCCGCAGACGGTTAATGTGGTAACGAAACAAAAGTTAGAAGATCGTCAGCCACACAGTTTGGATGAGGCCTTAAATACCATTACCGGAGTGAAACAGAGCAATACGCTGGGCGGCACGCAAGATGCGCTGCAAAAACGTGGCTTTGGTGGTAATCGGGATAATTCAATTATGCGTAACGGCTTGCAATCGGTGCAGGCCAGAAACTTTACCCCAACCACCGAGCGGGTTGAGGTGCTGAAAGGGCCGGCGACGTTGTTATATGGTATTCAAGATCCGGGCGGCATCATTAATGTGGTGACGAAGCAACCGCAAGCGCAGGCCAGTTATGAAATTTCCGATTACATGACCAGTTTTGGTGGTGGTGGTCAGCAGGTCGATTTGACGGGGCCGGTTTCAGACAGTGGTTTTTCCTATCGTTTGATTGCTGATAAACAAGATTATAACTACTGGCGTAATTTTGGTGAGATCGAGCAGGGGGTTATTGCACCCTCACTGCTATGGAAAAACGATAAAACCTCGGTGCTGGTGGACTATGAGCATATGGATTATTCCATTCCATTTGATCGCGGAACGTATATCGATATTAAAACGGGCAAGCCAATTAATGTGCCGCGAGAGCAGCGTCTTGATGAAACTTATAACATCACCTCTGGCACGGCCGACACCGCGAATTTGAAAATCGACCATGAAATTAACAGTCGTTGGTCAGTGCACGGTGGCTACGGTTATAGCAGTAATTATTACAACGATAATCAAATGCGTGTGACGGCTATTAACTCTACGACCGGCGTGGTGACGCGGCGTGCGGATGCGACGAAAGATGCCGATCATCAGGCGCATACGGCGACATTTTATACCGTGGGGAACATTCCGCAGGGCACTACAACTCATGAAATTACCACGGGTGTGCAATATATGCACAATTACCGCACACTAGGCGATCTGTATCGCAACGCGGCGGTCAAAAATTACAATATGTATAGCCCGACCTACGGCACATCGGACTATCCATCAACCGTCAGTGCGGCTGATAGCGATCAGACCGATAAATTAAGAACCGCTGCGGTTTACATGCAGGACTCTTGGTCTTTGGATGAGCATTGGATTCTGGTGGGTGGTGGTCGCTACGACCATTACAACGAATTGACAGGAAAAGGGCGTCCATTTGTCGTTCGCTCGCATCCCGTTGAGAGTAAATTTGTACCAAGAGCGGGCGTGGTGTACCTGTTTACGCCGGAATGGTCGGTGTACACCAGTTATACCGAGTCGTTTCGCCCGAACACATCGATTGCGACTGCCATCGGTGAACTGCCTGCGGAAGAGGGAGAGTCTTGGGAAGTCGGCACCAAATGGCAGACCGATCGTCTGACGGCAACCGCGGCATTATTTGATATCAATAAGAAAAATGTGCTGACGGCGGCAACCGATGACGCGGGCAATACCTATTATCGTGTGGCTGGCCGGGTGCGTTCTCGTGGTTTAGAAACGGATGTTAGCGGCGAGTTGAATGATCGTTGGAGTGCATTTGCCGGTTATAGCTTTACCGATGCAAAAGTATTGGAAGACCCTGTGTTGGCGGGAACACCGGTCGATGGCGTATCCAAACACATGGCATCTGTAGGTTTAACGCGGAATTGGGGCCAGGTGATGGGCGGTCAGATTCGCACTGGCGCTGCCAGCCGATATACCGGCACTTGGTATATTGGCAATACCGAAGGTGTGATGTATTCACTGCCAGCCAATATGGTGTATGACCTGTTTGCAGCGTATGAACGCAAGGTCTCCAACCATCCGGTGAAACTGCAATTTAACGTCAAAAACCTGTTTGATGAAACCTACTACACTTCGGGTGTCAGTAACGCGAACGTGCCGATTGTGGCGTATGGCGATCCGCGTGAATTCTTATTCCGGGTATCGGTCGGTTTATAATGCCGCGACGGTTGTTCTTTGGGCTGGCAGGGTCACTCGTGTTGGCCGCATTGGCCAGTTTTCTGACCGGTTATCGCTGGCTGTCGCCAGTGCAGATTTTGTATCTGTTTTCAGTGCCAGACCCGGCGCTGTCTTCCTTTGTACTGGAATACCGCTTACCGCGCATGCTGATTGCACCGATCTGTGGTGCTGCACTGGCGGTGGCGGGGCTCTTGTTGCAGTCGGTGACGCGTAACCCGTTAGCCGCACCCGATATTCTTGGCATCAACGCCGCCGCGTCGATGTGTGTGGTGCTGGCGCTGTTTTTTATCCCTGATCTGGCGTTGAGCTGGCTCAATTTGCTCGCCTTTCTTGCCGCCGTCGGCATGACCTGTTTGTTGCTACTGCTGCTGCGCCAGATTGATGAGCGTGACAGTGTGTTGCGTCTGCCGCTGCTGGGCACGGTGTTGTCGCTGCTGTTCTCTTCGGTGACCCAAACCGTGCTGACACTCGACCCCGCCACGCAGGATCAGGCATTGAGCTGGCTGACCGGTAATATTGCGGGCCGTTCAGTGGCGCAACTGATGGCGGCGCTCCCCTGGTTGCTGGTCGCGGTGGTGCTGATAGTGCGGTTATTACCCAGGTTGGATCTGTTTTATCTGGGCGATACACAAATCACTGCACTGGGGTTTCACCCAGGTCGTCTGCGGCTGATGGCGATTCTGGCGGGTAGCTTATTAGTGGCTGGTGCCGTCAGTGTGGTTGGCCCTATCGGTTTTATTGGTTTGCTCATACCACGGATGGCCCATTTTCTGGTGCCGCACCATCACCGTATACGTTTACCGGTTGCCGCATTGCTGGGGGCACTGGCGTTAACGCTGGCTGATGTGCTGGCGCGATTTATCCTGTTTCCGGAGGATGTGCCGGTCGGTGCGGTGACGGCTTTCATCGGTGGGCCGGTGTTGTTGGGGCTGCTGTATCGTCGTCGGAGGCCAGCTTATGCGCGCTGATCGTGTGGTGCGGCAGCGTTTTTTTTCCGCGTTGATTCCGGCAGGCAGCCGCCGTTTTTTGTTGTTGGCGTTACTGGCGGTGAGCCTGGTGATGCTGGGTGCGCTGATGACCGGGCCGCTGGTAATTCCTATTGAGGGGATATGCCGAGCACTTCAGCATGAGGCTGATCCATTGATTCAATTGGTGGTGAATGAACTGCGCATGCCGCGGTTGGTGTTGGGTCTGATTACAGGGGCGAGTTTGGCTGTGGCGGGGTTTCTACTGCAAACTCTGACCCGTGTCTCTATTGCCTCGCCGGCCGTGATGGGCTTATCAGATGGTGCCGGATTGTGCGTCGTGTTGGCATTGTTCCTCGGTGATCGCGGTTGGGAAGGGGCAACGTCGCCATGGATGCTGGCGTCGGTGGCTTTTGCCGGGGCTGGTTTGGTGCTGTTGATCTTGCGCGGGTTGTGCCGGCTTGATCCCGATTTAGAAAAAATGGTGTTTTCCGGGCTGGTGCTTGCGGCGGTGTGCAAGGCATCGATCAGTTTACTGATGCTGATCAGCCAAAGTGATATTGCCGCGCAGGCCCAGCTCTGGCTGGTGGGCTCCTTCGCGCAGGCGAACCGGCAGCTCAACCAGTATCTGCTGGCTGGATTTATTCTGTTGTGCCTCCTGACACTGTCCGCTTACCGGCAGATTGCGCTATTTCGGATATCGGAATCGTTGATGCTGTCGCTGGGCGAATCGGCCATTCGCCAGCAGCGGTTTCTGTATGTGCTGGCTGCCGGATTTACTGCGATTGCAGTGGCGGGAGCCGGGCAAGTCGGTTTTGTCGGGCTGGTGGTGCCGCATCTGGTGCAACGTCTGTGTCCGCGCGGTGTACCCGCCCAATTACTGGGTAATATGCTATGTGGTGCGGCACTGGTGGTGTTAGCCGATATCGGCGCCCGCACATTGATCGCCCCTTATGAACTGCCGGTGGGGATCATTACCGCGTTTATCGGGGTGCCCTGTTTTCTGGTGCTTTATCGGAAACGGGGAAAACGGTGATGCGTGTTGTCATCTGGCTGTTTGCGATGTACAGCGGGCTTTGCAGTGCAATGACACTGGCACACCCATTACGCGTGGTGACGCTGACCAATGACAGCACCGAGGCCATGTTAGCTCTGGGCATTACGCCGGTTGGCGCCACTCGTTCGCTGGTTGGCAACCCCTGGTTTCCCCATATAACGGCCCAAATGACGGGTGTGACTGTGGTTGGGCAGGAGCTAAATCCGAATATTGAACTGATTGCCAGTTTAAAGCCCGATCTGATCCTGGGTTCCAGGCAGAAATTGGGACGCTTAACCTCCATTCTTTCCCTGATTGCACCAACAGTTATGGTTAAGGATAACCGTCGCCAATGGCAGCAAAATTTCCTGACCTACGCGCGAGCCGTCGAGCAGGCAAGCGCTGGCAAGCAGTATCTCGCGTGTCTGGATGCGCAGATCAGCAGCCTGAAAACAGCGCTGGCACAGCAGCCGTTAAAGACGGTGTCGGTGATTCGTTTTAACCCCGGACAAGTGCGCATGTATCAGCTCGACTCATTTACCGGTGAGCTGTTTGCTGCGTTGGGGTTACAGCGGCCCCCGGCACAGCAGGTACATGCCTATGGTGTCAGTAATTTTAGCCGCGAACGCATTCAAGAATTAGATGCGGATATATTGTTCTATTTCACCTATGGCATCCGCCGTCAGCAGAGCACCTTGCAATATCGCGATACTTTTATGCGCGATGCCAACTGGCAGCAGTTGAAGGTGGTGCGTCAGCAACAGGTGTATAGCATTGATGATGTGATCTGGAATACCGCCAATGGTGTTCTGGCGACGGAAATCGCGCTGTCACAGATCCCGGCACTTTTTTCTTTACCCGTTCCACCGGAGCTGAATTCATGTCATTTACCTGTGAAGCCCTGACGGTTGCTTACGATAATGTGCCGGTATTGCAGCAATTTTCGCTGGCATTCCAGCCACAGAAAATCACGGCCCTGCTGGGCGCGAACGGGTGTGGAAAATCCACGCTGCTGAAAACGTTGGCGGGTCAGTTAACACCGCAGGCGGGGCTGATTCAACTGGATGCAAAAGCCCTGACAAACTGGTCTTTGGGCGAACGTGCCCAGCGCGTGGCCTATTTACCACAATATCCGGAACTGTTTGCCGATATGACTGTGTTTGATCTGGTGCGTTATGGCCGTTATCCGCATCAATCGCGTCGTCAGCAGTGGCAACCGGAAGATGAGGTGGCGGTAAGAGAGGCAATGTTGCAAACGGGGTTATCGACGCTGGCCTCTCGGCGCATGAAATCACTGTCTGGCGGGCAGCAGCAACGCGCTTGGATTGCCATGGTGCTGGCACAAGATGCCGGTATTCTGTTGCTGGATGAGCCGATCAATCACCTTGACCTGAATCATCAGGTGGAAATCATGGATCTGCTGGTTGATTTACGCCAGCAAGGCAAAACGTTGATTGTGGTGTTGCACGATCTCAATCTGGCCAGTCGTTATGCTGACCATCTGGTGTTGATGCAGCAGGGAGAAGTGATTGCGCAGGGCGCATCCACAACGGTGCTGACAGAGTCACACATCACGCAGGCGTATCAGCAGCCGGTGTCGGTGATCGCTGATCCGGTTTATGGCAGTCCGTTGGTGATCCCGCTGGGGCGGCACCGAAAACCAACATCTGGCTTACGCGTTGTCTGAAACCAAGTATCATACGGAAATGGCTGCTCCGAATATCTGAACTGTAAATGTTATCTCGTTTTTCTCTCATGGTGCAGGGCACCACCTCCGATGCCGGTAAAAGTACGCTGGTGGCCGGTTTATGTCGCTTACTGAAACGCCAAGGCTGGTCGGTGGCGCCATTTAAATCACAGAACATGGCGCTCAACAGTGCCGTCACGGCCGATGGCGGCGAAATTGGTCGCGCACAGGCGGTGCAGGCACAGGCCTGTGGTATCGAGCCGACCGTGCATATGAATCCGGTGCTGCTGAAACCCAATACCGATATCGGTGCGCAGGTGATCGTGCACGGTAAGGCGCTGGCGGACATGGATGCCTGTGCCTATCACGAATACAAACCGAAGGTGATGGGGGCGGTGATGCACTCGTTCCATCATCTGCAGGCTCATTATCAGGCGGTAATTATTGAAGGGGCAGGCAGCCCTGCGGAGATCAATCTGCGCGACCGTGATATCGCCAATATGGGTTTTGCCGAAGAAGCTGATTGTCCGGTCATCATTATTGCCGATATTGATAAGGGCGGCGTGTTTGCCCATCTGTATGGCACGCTGGCGCTGCTTTCTGAAAGCGAGCAAAACCGCGTGATTGGCTTTGTCATCAATCGTTTCCGTGGTGATATTACCTTGCTGCAAGGTGGCCTCGACTGGCTGGAGCAGACCACCGGCAAGCCGGTGTTAGGTGTGCTGCCTTATCTGCATGGCCTGTATCTGGAACAGGAAGATGCGATTGCGGTGCAGCAAAGCGATCGTGGTAAATTCCGCATTGTGGTGCCCTGTTTCCCACGCATCAGTAATCACACCGACTTTGATGTGCTGCGACTGCACCCCGATGTCGATCTGATCATGGTGCCACCCAATCAGCCACTGCCTGCCGCCGATCTCATTATTCTGCCCGGTTCTAAATCGGTGCAGGGCGATCTGCGTTTCCTGCGCGAACAGGGCTGGGATGCCGCCATTAACCGTCACCTACGCTTCGGCGGCAAGCTGATCGGCATCTGCGGCGGTTATCAGATGCTCGGCGAGATGTTGCATGATCCACTCGGGTTGGAAGGCGCTGCGGGCAGCCTCGCTGGTTTGGGATTATTACCGATCCGCACCACGCTGGCGGCGGAAAAGCAGTTGCGGCGAGTGACTGGCATACTGGCGTTGGGCGAAGAAAAAGTTCCTGTGATCGGGTATGAAATTCATGCCGGTGTGACGGAAACACCGGCCGATGCGTCGCAGCCGATGACGTTACATTGTGATGACGCGGTTATCAGCGATGGCCTGTTCTCCAATGATGGGCTGATTTTCGGCACCTATCTGCATGGTCTGTTCGATGAACCTGTCGCCTGCAATGCGTTATTGCGCTGGGCGGGGTTACAGACCGATAGCGCACCGGATATGCAGCAACTGCGCGAGCATGGCATCGATCGGCTGGCTGATTGTCTGGCCGATCATCTGAATATGGAACAATTCTTTGCCCTTCTGGCTGAGTGGGAACAACAACATGCAAACTAGAACTTGCCCGGCACTGCTCATCAGTGCGCCATCCAGCCATAGCGGCAAAACCACGGTCACTGCCGCACTGGCGCGTTACTGGACGCAGCAAGGTAAGAAGGTGCGGGTGTTCAAAACTGGGCCGGATTTTCTCGACCCTATGCTGTTGGAACAAGCCTCTGGCGCACCGGTGCATCAGCTTGATCTGTGGATGATGGGCGAGGCGAATTGCCGTCGTCGTCTGGCGGAAGCGGCACAAGAAGCTGATCTGATCCTGATTGAAGGGGTGATGGGCTTGTATGATGGCCACACCAGTTCCGCTGATATTGCGCGCTTGTTTAATATTCCCCTGCTGCTGGTGGTCGATGGTTCGGCGATGGCGCAGACATTTGGCGCACTGGTGTATGGGCTGGCGAATTACCAGCCTGATCTGAACGTATTTGGCGTGGTGGCGAATCGCGTTAACAGTGCTGGCCATGCCCGTTATCTGCAGCAAAGCCTGCCGGATGGCATCCATTTTTGTGGTTATATGCCATCGAATGAGGCGATCACCCTGCCGGAGCGGCATTTAGGTTTGGTACAGGCCAATGAGTTGTCTGATCTTGATCAGCGCTTAGATTTAGCCGCCGAACAGTTGGCAAGTCACGGCGCATTACACCTGCCGCCTGCCAGTGAATTCAGCTACCCGATCAGCAATAAGGTGTATGGGGAAGGGTTAACTGGCGTGACGATTGCCGTCGCGCGCGATGCCGCATTCAGTTTTATTTACCGCGATAATTTGCAGATCTTGCAGCAGATGGGCGCCCAATTACGCTTTTTCTCGCCCGTTTCCGATCAGGTGATGCCAGAAGCCGATGCGTTATATCTGCCCGGTGGTTACCCGGAGCTTTATCTCGATCAATTGGCGGATAACCAGACCATGCTGCAATCGATCCGCGCGCATGTGCAGGCCGATAAACCCACGGTCGCCGAATGTGGCGGCATGCTCTATCTGCTCAATGGCCTCACTAACAAAGAGGGTCATCGCCGCGATTTGCTCGGCGTATTACCCGGCGAAGCGCTGATGGAACCACGACTTTCGGGTCTCGGTGTGTTATCGGCCTCTTTCCCATTTGGCGAAGTGCGTGGGCATACGTTTCACTATTCCAGCAGCCAAATCCGAGCAGAAAGCACGTTAAACGCGCAGCATCCAGTGCATGGCAAACCAGAAGCGGTTTATCAGCAAGGGCGACTGTTGGCGTCATATGTACATTGGTATTTAGGTGATGAACCGGAAGCCTGTCTGGCGTGGTTTAAGCC
>ERZ650306.503-NODE-503-length-23654-cov-8.865079_pt1 | contig 23654 bp, 22 predicted proteins | sample MGYA00376242_ERZ650306 | MGnify/ENA primary metagenome ERZ650306 (study PRJEB26733, sample SAMN07839244) | wastewater metagenome | biome: urban; feature: wastewater treatment plant; material: waste water | place: USA: North Carolina | collected 2016-03-31 ... | reverse complement strand
GTCTGCGGTCACACGCCTAGCCAGGGCCGCTTCGCTGAGTTTTGTTAGCGGCTCTACAGCAAACACATCCCGCGCGCTTTGCGGAATGCCCAGTTTTTCACGGCGGATCAGATGCTGCCCCATGTCCAGCGCCGCCTCGCACGCTCGCTGCACATTCAGCACGGCAGCGTCCTGACGGGTGAAATCCGTGGCAAAGTGCTCGCCTGCCGCTAAAAACTCTTCTTTGGCTCGCGCCACACAGCGCTCAATCGTGGCGGCTTTGTTAAACAATACATCATCGCGCATAGACTTTTCCTTGCTCGGCAATCTCCGTCAATAAACCCGCGCGAGCGGCATCGAAATCCAGTTTCTCGCTCAAGACAAAACACTCAAATAAACCCGCCGCCGGCTGCTGCGCCCAAAGACATTGCCCCGTGGTAATCACCTGATATTGCATCACCGTGCTGGCCGCGCGCAGATCGAGCAAATCCACATCACAGCCCAGCGCAATCGCCAGCTGCTGAGCCACATCCCAGCGCACCAGGGGATCGGCATAAGCAGGTAGCAATAGCGCCAGATCAAGATCACTCTCAGGGCCGGCCTGACCTTGTATCTGGCTACCAAAAGCGTACACCGCCAGCGCTTCGGGCCAGTGCGTGCGCAAGGTGCGCACGATCAGGCCATCTGGGGTGAGGGCATGGGGGAGATGGGCAGGGAGCGTTTGAGTAGGCATGTTTTCTTTAGTTGAACCAACGCGAAAGGTGGTTTCAAACACCAAGCCACACCACTTGGCTTGTCGTTCTCGTCGCGCTGCATCACACCACCGCCAGATTGCATGCCCGTTCAATCTCCCGGGCAAGAAAGGGTGCTCGCTGGCGCAAAAAATGCTGGCTGATGTCGCCGTCGCGGTATGCCCTTGCATAGGCCTCCCGCAGCTTCAGGCATTCGTAGTCATTGAACTTAAGGCGGTCGATGGTGGCCTGAACCTGTGCCTCAATGCCTGCGGGCAACTGCGTGGCGGGGATCACCTGATAGCCGACCAACTCGATGCGGAACCAGCTGTCTTCGATCTCGAAAGGGTCGAGCACGTCCTGGTAGTCATTCTTGCGGCTGTTCATTTGCGCACAGGCCAGGCGATAGTTGCGCCATTCGTAAACTTCCTGCCAGTTGAGCGACTTGGGCAGCATGTGATCCACCGATGCAGCCCCGGTGACGGGCTCAATGTAGAAGCTCATATAGGCACATACGCGGCCATAGGCATCGAGAAGTTCGGGCAACGCCTCGGTCCAGAGCGCAGGAAACTTGTCGGCGGGGATCTCATCCCGCGATGACGCGATAACTTCTCTTTTTCTGCCTCGACGCTTGGGCAGGTTGGGTTCACCCACGAGTTCTGCCATGGCGCGCAAGCCTGGCTGCCTGACCTTGCTGTTGAAATCTGCGGGTTCTGGAGCGAGTTCCACACGGATCATGAGCGCGCCTCCAGTCGCTCGCGGAACTGGCTCCAGCGAATCCAGAACGGATCCAGCTCGCCCAAACTGGCGCGAAGCTGGTTGTCGATGTTCTGCATTTGTGTGATTTGCTCGGTAGAAAGGGCGTTGTTTGCCTTTGCCGTTGTCTGCAGAAAAGCACGTGCCAGCCCAAGCGCTTCTTCCGCTTGTACGGACACCGGCTCTTTCAGATTGAACACCCCGGATGCCAGCCAGGCGTTGACATCCCCTTTACGCGACCAAGGGTAGAGGCGTGCTTCGACTTCGTGACCAACCAGATCAAAGTCCCAGATGCAATCCTGTTCCGGGTTGAAGGTAGGCTCCACGGATGCAAGCACTAATGGGGAATGGGTGGCGGCCAGCAGTTGCACGGGGACATCACGTAAACCAGTCAGGGCGTTCATGACGTTCAGTAGGGCAGGGACGATGCGTCGCTGCCATTGCGGGTGCAGATGGCATTCGATTTCATCCACCAAGAAAATAATTTCGCGGGCAGGATTCACGCGAAAGCGTTCACACGCCAGTTGATGCTCTCGCCAAGTCCATACCAGCAGGTAGGCGAGCGCGGCAATGCGGCGCATACCGGCAGACGCATGGATCAAGGGTACATCCTGCCCGTAGGGCATGCGCAGCGAGGGCAGGTCTTGAACGCTATCGCCCACACGCATCGGCGTGCCGGGCTGGATCTTCTCGACGCCAGAGGGGGACAGCGCATCCAGTACCTTCACCAAGTCATCAAAGGCGGGCTTTTTAGCTTCTTGCCACGACACCCAGTCATGCAGCAGGCCTTTACACAGCTGTGTCTTGCCGTCACTGGTCCGTAAGCCGCTCCAGACTTCTTCAGGGGTGAAGTCGAAACTGCGCGGGCGATTTGGCGCGGTGACTTCCCCTTTATCGTTTTTCCAGTAGTTACGCGCGGGATCCCAAACCGAGAAGCTCCCATCAACGCCAGCATAGATTACAACGCCGGGAATGGCTGGTCGGCCTTGCTTTACCGACCATTGTTGGGTTGCGTGATCAAACTGGCTGGACCACTCGAATTGGTCTTTGCTGCTCGTGTAGCTGTAGCCGATGCTGGATTCGAATGCATCCTGGCGGGGCATTGCCATGATTTCACGCGCCCATGTGCGTGTCAGCGCCCACCAAGCGATATCGAGCACGAAACTCTTGCCCAGGCCATTGTCTCCAGTCAGAAAGTTCAGGCGAGGTTTGAAGTCGATGACCAGCTTTTGAGCCGGACCAACGCCGTTTAGCGTGAGTTGGTTCAACATGCGCGTGATGCTCCATTTTTCACGGGTTTCATGATCAGCTGCCTGCAAAGCTGACCAGGATTCATCTTGCCGACCATCTCCATCATGAATTTGCTGGGCTCCAGCAAGCAGTCTAGACGGCGCAGGACAAACATGGGCAAGATAAAGTCGCGATACTTGCCGCGCATGAAAACATCTCGGAGACAGTCATCAGCGATTGACCAGATAAAGCTGACGATCTTGTTGTGAGTGGAATGATCCATCTTGAATAAGCGGCTCTTGTTCGGGTGACAGCCTGCGCCACATCACGTGTCGATGCCCCCCGCCAGCAAGCAGCACGCGCAGCCGCACCCTCACACCGCGCGGCAAGCTGCTTTGCGCGTATCCGTACACACGTCATGTTTTTGCCAAGCTAGGCTGGCATTTTAACCGATGTGTGGTGTGAGGAGGCCAGCTTATGCGCTTCACCACGGCACAATCACCAACCCCGCCCGCTGGCCATTGGCCACGTTCGGATTCGGAAAAATCACCCGTGCGTCTTGTTCGTCAATCACATAGCGGGTGTCGCCGTCTTCGGCCAGCAGTTGGCCTGGGTGAAGCGGGGTGAAGTTGGCGGTGTCGGCGGCCAGGTGCAGGCGGAAGGCGTCGCTCAGGCGGGGGATGTCGCGGGCGACGCGAAAGCAGGGCATGGGCGGTGGGGTCGTGTTGGGGGCGGCGGGCAGGGTGGGGCTGGCCAGCCAGTGGCGCAGTTGTTGCGCCAGTTGGCTCAGGTCGATGGCCTGATTGTGGCCGAAGGGCCGGGCTTTGCCCAGTTCCAGGGTGGCGGCGTGGGCGTGGTGCTGGCTGTGGGTCCAGGCGGTGAGGGTGGGGGCGCTGCGCTGGTAGAGCAGGGCGGCGCGCATGCCGGCGGCGGCCAGCCAGGCCAGCGGGTCAAAGCGCGCCTCGGCCGGGTCGGGGGCGGCGCACAGGGCAAATTGCTCGATCAGCGAGCCACGGATGGCGGTGTGCAGGTCGTAATGCACGCGCAGCGCGGTGGGCGCGCCGTCGGCAAAAAAGCGCTGGATGTGCTGGCGCAGGGCGTGGGCGCGCTGGGCGTCGCGGCCGCCGCCGGGCTGGGCGCCGAACTGGCGGTTCATGTCTTCGTCCAGATAGCGCACGCCCTGGCGCAGCGCCGCCGGGTTGCCCAGGATCAGCAGCAGCCGGCAGCCCAGCGGCTGGCTGCCGTCCAGCAGGGCCTGGCCCAGTTGGTCGAGCAGCTCGACCGGGGCGGTTTCGTTGCCGTGCACCCCGGCGGACAGCACAAGGTCAAACTGGCTGGGCGCGGCGGGGGTGAAGCACCACACGCCCTGATCCCATTCTTCCACTTGGCCGCCGCCGGCCAGCGGGCGGGCGGCGGTCAGCGCCGGGCGGTCGTGCAGCACGGCGGCGAGCAAATCTCCCATCATGGTCAGCCTCGCTGAAAAGGATAAATCGAGCCCAGTTGCAGCAGCTGGGTGAGCTCATCCAGCGCGGTGCGGCATTCTTGCAGCAGCTGCGGGTCGGCCAGGTCGTCGGCGCTGAGGCGGTCGCGGTAGTGGCGGTCCACCCAGGCGCACAGGCTGGCGTAGCGGGCGTCGTTGATCCACACCGCCGGGTTGACCGCCGCGCATTCGTCGGCGGTCAGCGCCACGCGCAGGCGCAGGCAGGCCGGGCCGCCGCCGTTTTGCATGGATTGCTTGAGGTCAAACACCCGCACTTCGGCAATCGGGCCTTGGCTGGCCAATAGGTCTTGCAGATAGGCCCACACCGGCTCGACGTGGCGGCATTCTTCCGGCACCACCAAGAGCATGCGGCCGTCGGCGCGGCTGAGCAACTGGCTGTTGAACAGATAACTGCGCACGGCGTCTTCGATGCTGACCGCCGCCGCCGGCACTTGCAGCGGGCGCAGGCTGGCGCCGACGCCGTGCATGGCGTCGGCCAGCGCGGCCAGGGTGGCGTCGGCATCGGCAAAGGCGTGCTGGTGATAAAACAGCACGTCGCGGTTGCCCACGGCGATCACGTCATTGTGAAACACCCCGGCGTCGATGGCGGCGGGCGCTTGCTGGGCAAACACCACGCGCGCCGGGTTCAGGCCGTGCTGGCGGGCCACCGCCTGGCTGGCTTCCAGCGTTTGCCGGGCCGGGTAGCGGCGCGGGCCGTTGGCGCTGGCGTCAAAGGCGCGCTGGCCGTAGACAAACAGCTGCACGCCGGGCGCGCCGTAGTCGGCGCACAGCCGGGTGTGGTTGGCTGCGCCTTCGTCGCCAAAGGCCATGTGCGCCGGCAGCGCCGGGTGGTGGGCAAAGCAGCGCGGGTCGGCAAAGGTGGCGGCCAGCACGCGGCCGGTGGTGGGGTGCTCGATGGCGCGATGAAATTTATTGTTGAGGTTGGCCGGGGTGAAGTGCACGCGGCCGTCGGCGCTGTCGGCCGAGGGGCTGACGGTGGCGGCGTTGGCCGTCCACATCGGCGAGGCCGAGCTGCATGCGGCCAGCACGGCGGGCGCTTCGCGCGCGGCGCGGGCAATCACCTGGGCGTCGCTGCCGGCAAAGCCCAGCTGGCGCAGGCTGGCCACGTCCGGGCGCTCGTGCGGGGCGAGCACGCCCTGGCGAAACCCCAGGTCGGCCAGGGCTTTCATTTTGTCCAGGCCCTGGCGGGCGGCCAGGCGCGGGTTGGCGGCGCGCTGGCCATTGCCGGTTGAGGCCACATTGCCATACGACAAACCGGCGTAGTTGTGGGTGGGGCCCACCAGGCCGTCAAAATTGGCTTCGAATGCGTGCATCTGGCGCTCCATCAGGGGTTCAGGGTCAGGCCGGGCGGCAGGCTGGCCGGCAGTTGGGCGGTGGCGGCTTCCAGCCCGGCCACCGGGTAGGCGCAATAATCGGCGGCGTAGTAGGCGCTGGCGCGGTGGTTGCCCGAGGCGCCCACGCCGCCAAATGGCGCGGCGCTGGAGGCGCCGGTCAGCGGTTTGTTCCAGTTGACCACGCCAGCGCGCATGGCGCGCCAAAAGCGCTCGTACACCTCGCGCCGGTCTGAGAGCAGCCCGGCGGCCAGGCCGTAGCGGGTGGCGTTGGCCAGCGTGAAGGCGTGTTCCAGGTCGTCATAGCGCTGCACCTTGAGCAGCGGGCCGAAGTCTTCTTCGTCGGGCAAGGCAGCCACCGCGCTGACGTCGATCAGGCCGGGGCTGAGCAGGGCGCTGCCGGGGGCCAGCTCGCGCATGGCCAGCAGGCTGACGCCGCCAGCGGCCAGCAGCGCGGCCTGGCTGTCCAGCAAGCGGCGGGCGGCGGCGGGCGAGATCACCGCGCCCATAAACGGCGCCGGTTCGTCGTCCCAGCGGCCCACGCGCAGCGCCGCGCACACTGTGGTTAGCCGGGCCAGCAAGGCGTCGCCCTCGGCGCCGCGCGCCACCAGCAGGCGGCGCGCGCAGGTGCAGCGCTGGCCGGCGGACACAAACGCTGATTGCACAATATGGTGCAGCGCGGCGTCCACATCGGCCACTTGGTCAACAATCAGCGGGTTATTGCCGCCCATTTCCAGCGCCAGGATTTTGTCCGGGCGGCCGGCGTACAGCTGGTGCAGCTGCTGGCCGGTGGACGAGCTGCCGGTAAAAAACAGCCCATCCACGCCGTCATGGCCGGCCAGCGCCGCCCCGGTGTCGCGCCCGCCTTGCAACAGGCTGAGCACGCCAGCCGGCAGGCCGGCGGCCAGCCACAGCCGCACGGTGGCCTCGGCCACCGCCGGGGTGAGCTCGGACGGCTTGAACAGCACGCAGTTGCCGGCCAGCAGCGCCGGCACGATATGGCCATTGGGCAGATGCCCCGGAAAGTTATACGGGCCAAACACCGCCACCAGGCCGTGCGGGCGGTGGCGCAGCACCGCCTGGGCGTCGCCCATGGTTTGGGCGCGCTCGCCAGCGCGCTCGGCCTGGGCTTTCAGCGAGATGTCCACCTTGGCGATCATCGATTGCACTTCGGTCAGCGCTTCCCAGCGCGGCTTGCCGGTTTCCTGGCCGATCAGCGCGGCCAGCTCGGCTTGCTGTTCGCCCAGCAATTGGGCAAAGCGGCGCGCCACGGCGGCGCGGGCGTCCAGCCCGGCGTCGCGCCAATTAGCAAAGGCGACGCGGGCGGCGGCCACGGCGGCGTCCACCTGGGCGGCGTCGGCGGCGCGGCCTTGCCACAGCGGACGCTGGTCCACCGGGTCGAGCGAGGCAAACGGCGCGCCAGCGCCGGCCTGCCATTGGCCTGCAAAGTATTGAGTCATCAGCACATCCTCAGGGTCGATTGGGGTGGGGGCGGCTCAGCGGCACGGCGCGCACGCTGTCGCCGGGGGCGATGGCCAGCGCGGCCAGCGCCTGGGCGTCCAGTGGCAGTTGGCCGTCGGCGTCGGGCGCGGTGTGCGCCAGGGTGACGGCAAAGCCGTGGCGGCGGCGATTGGACACCAGCCAGGGCTGGGCCTGGGCCGGCGGCGGTCGGTCGGCGGCCAGCAGGCACAGGCTGTCGCGCACCGCGCGGATGTCGGCCAGCGGGCATTCCACCGCCGGGCCGGCGTCAAAAATGTCCACATAGCCGTTGTAGCGAAAGCCTTCGCCAGTCAGCAGCGCCAGCGCCGGGCGGGTGTTGGCGTGCACCTGGCCAATCACCGCGCGCGCGGGTGCTGACAAAAACGCGGTGTAAATCAAATGCTGCGGCATCAGCTCGGCGATAAACGATTTATTGCCAATGCCGGTGAGGTAATCCGCCTCGGAAAACTCCATGCTGAAAAAATGCCGGCCCAGGCTTTCCCAGAAGGGCGAGCGGCCATGCTCGTCGGACACCCCGCGCATTTCTGCGATCACGCGCGGGCTGAAATACTCGGGAAACTCGGCCAAAAACAAAAACCGCGATTTCGACAGCAAGCTGCCATTGCCGTCGCGCCGCCAGTCCGGGTGCAAAAACAGCGAGCACAGCTCGGCGGCGCCAGTGAGGTCGTTGCTGAGAAACAGGGTTTCCAGCCGGCGATACAGCCCCAGCTCGCGCGAGGCGTGCACCGCCGCGCCCACCCGGTAGTTGTACCAGGGCTCGCTCATGCCCAGCGCGCCTTCCAGCCCGCAAATGCCCACCACATGCTGGGGGCGGGCCGGGTCGTCCAGCACAAACAGCAGGCTGGCGCGCGCCGGATCGGGCGCTTGGGCCAGGGTGGCCAGCGAGGCGTCGATGCGCCGGCCCAGCCGCTCGGCGTTGGCCGGCAGCGTGGTCACCCCCACCCCGGTGGATTGCGCCAGGGCAAGCAGGGCCGGCAGGTCGGCGGATTCAATGCTGCGTACGCGCATGAACAGTCTCCAGAAACAAATACAGACAACACAGGCCAGGCATCACAAGGCGGCCAGACGCACCATCTCGCCCTCCGCCACCCCCAGCGCGGCGGCGACGTCTGGCGGCACGGTGACTTCGCCATGCGCGGGCGGGTGCAAGCGCGCCAGGGTGGCGCAAAAATCGCTCAGGCCGCCATTGGCCAGCAGATACGGCCCGCCGCCTTGCACCGGCCCCAGCCGCACCCGACACACCCGGCTGCCGGCGTAGCTGCGCAGGCCGGGCAGCCGGCCCAGCAGGGTGGGGCCGCCGTCGAAGATGTCCAGGTAGTTTTCGGTTTCAAAGCCTTCCCGCTCCAGGATGTCAAAGGCAATGCGCGAGCCCTCGCCCACTTCGCCAATCACCGCCTGCGCCTCGGCGCTGAGCAGCGGCACATAAATCGGGTGCTGACGCATCAGCTCGGCGATGAACTTGCGCCCCTTCACCCCGCAAATCAGCTCGGCCTCGTGGTAATCCAGGCCAAAAAACACCCGGCCCACCGCGTCCCAGAACGGCGAGCTGCCATCCTCGCGGGTGACGCCCAGCATCTCGGACACCACGGTGTCGGCAAAGCGCGCCGGGTGGCCGGCCATGAACAGCAGGCGGCTGCGCGACAGCAGCTCGGCCGCCGGCCCGGCGCCCAGTTCGGGCAGGATAAAAAACGAGGTCAGCAGCGAATGGCCGGTGAGGTCGTGGCACAGCGACAGGGCGTGAATCTTGTTGTGGATGCCCAGCTCCGGCGAGGCGTGAATCAACAGCTCGTTGCGAAAGCTGTAAAACGGCTCGTTATACCCAGCCGAAGCCACCAAGCCAGACAAACCCAGCAGCCGGCCGCTGGCGCGGTCTTCCACGGTGAAGAAATAGCGCTCTTCGCCATACAGCCGCACCTCGGCGGCCAGCGCGTCCTGCGAGGCTTGAATTTTATGCAGCAGCGCCTCGCGGTTGGCCGGCAGCGAGGTGACCCCCACCGGGCTTTGCGCCGCCAGCGCTTCCACGGCCGGTAAATCGGCAACGGTCACCGGGCGAAAGATGTACATGAGGGGGACTCCTGTCGGTCAGAATAGCGTTGCGCCGGGAAGATATTGTCGGGCGTGGCGGGCTTCAGCCAGCATCCCATTCTAGGTGGGGGCGGGCTGGTGGACTTGCCGCAGGGCGACATGCTGTTGCATCGCCGCCGCGCCGGCGTGTTTCGCGCGGCGACACGCCAAAATGCTGACGGTAGGCATTGGAGAAGTGCGAGCCAGAAGAAAATCCGCAACTCAGCGCAATCTGGAGAATCGAGCCCGAGGTTTGCCGTAGCAGCTGACGGGCGTGGTTCAGCCGCAGTTCCAGATAATATTGCGACGGCGCCTGATCCAGCGCCTGCTTGAATAGCCGCTCCAGCTGGCGGCGCGACACCCCCACCAGATCGGCAAGCTGGTCGGTGGTGAGCAGGTCTTCCATATGCGCTTCCATCAGCGCCACTGCCCTGGCCAGCTTGGGCGGGGTGACGCCCAGCTGGGTGCGCAGACCCATACGCTGACGTTCGTCACCGGGACGCAGACGCTCCAGCAATAAGTGCTCAGCCACCTGGCCAGCCAGCGCCTGGCCGTGCTGGCGGGCGGTGAGCGCCAGAAACAGGTCCAGCACCGCCACGCCGCCACCGCAGGTCAGCCGCTGCTGGTCAAATTCAAATAAATTAGCCGACAGCGCCACTTGCGGATAGCGTTCGGCAAAGGCCTCATGCAAAGACCAATGCACGCAAGCGCGGCAACCGCTCAATAGCCCGGCGGCGGCCAGCCAAAAAGCCCCGGCATGCACCCCGCCCAGCACCCGCCGCGGATGTATCGCGGCCGACAGCGTAACCACCAGCGCATCGCTGGGCGGCAGCGCTGCTGGCAGGCCGCTGGCAAACACCAGCAGCACCGACAGCGTGTCCAGCGCCGCAGGCGTCAGCGCGCCGTCTGCGGGGACGGGTAGGCCCAGATCGGACAGCACTGGCCGGCCGTCCACCGACAACGTTGGACAAGTGCCAGCGGCTGGCCCGGTCAGTTGCTGCAGGCAAGCATGCGCCGTGCGCCACAAGGCCAGCTCGGCCAGCGAAAACCCAGGCAATAACAATAGGCCCACGTGCGGTGGTGGGCTGGGTTCGGCAAGCCAGTCAAACATGGTGGTTCATCCACTCACTCAGGCGGCAGGTCAGAGGTGGTATCTGCACATCGGGTCAACGCGGTGTGTTCATTGGTCTGCCGGCAGACATGCCGTGGCATGCAACAGCGCCGGCTCAGCGGGTATTCCATCATGCCACGCAGCCCGCGCCTTGCGTGGATGCGACCAAAAGTTGATGAAAGCTGAGCCCGGGCTGTGTTGTGGTATCGGTGTGCAGGTGGCGCGGCAAGCCCGCGAACACAGAAAGAGGTGATGCCCGCGCGGCTCAGGCTTCGCCGTAGCGGGCGCAGGCGGCGATAAAGGCCGGGCGCAGGGTGGCGGTGACGTAGGGTTTGAGCAGGGCCAGCACCTGGCGCACGCCACGGCGGCCGGTGGCTTCGCTGATGGGCTGGCTGGGGTGTGAGGCTTGTTCGAAGGCGTACCAGAACTTGACCACCAGCCAGATATTGATCACCAGCGGGCGGATGTCGGCAGCGTCGATGGCAAACAGGCCGGCGTCGGCGCAGCGCACAAACAGGCCGTGCAGGGTGTCGGTGAGTTCGTCGTCAATAAAGCGCTGATAATCGTGTTGCAGCGCCGGATTGCGCGCCAGCAGGCCGGGCAGGTCGTAAAACATGAAGCGATAACGCCACATGCCGTCAAACGCCGTATCCAGATAGCCCAGCACATCGGCCACTTCCGGCTGGCGGCCGTCGGCCAGGGTGAGGCGCTGGCGGACAAATTGCTGATATTCCAGAAAAATCTGGTGGACGATGTCTTCTTTATTGCGAAAGTGATAGTACAGATTGCCGGGGCTGATGCCCAGGTGGGCGGCAATGTGGTTGGTGGTGACCGCGCGCTCGCCTTGCTCATTGAACAAGGCCAGGCTGGCGGCCACGATGCGATCGTAGGTTTTCATGATTCAGCAGGCTGGCCGCACGGCCAGGCAAGACGGGAAGGCGGGCAGTATCCCTGCACCGGCCAGTGGCTGCCAAGTGGCAGCTGGCCGGTGCAGGGAGAGACAAGACGTGTAACACGCAGTGAACCACGCCAGGCGGGCTTTGTGCGCGGCGCTTACCCCAGCAGCAAGGCGTCGTCGGTAATCGCCTCGCCGCGGGTGCGCTCGAACATGGCCAATAAGTCCGGCACATCCATGCGCGCGCGCTCTTCGCCGCTGACGTCCAGCACCACCCGGCCCTGATGCAGCATCACGGTGCGGTCGCCATGGTCCAGCGCCTGGCGCATCGAGTGGGTCACCATCAGCGTGGTCAGCTTGCCTTCCGCCACCACTTGGTCGGTCAGTTCCAGCACAAAGGCGGCGGTTTTCGGGTCGAGCGCGGCGGTGTGTTCGTCCAGCAGCAGCATGCGCGAGGGCTTGAGCGAGGCCATCAGCAGGCTGACCGCCTGGCGCTGGCCGCCCGACAGCAGGCCAATGCGGTCGGTCAGGCGGTTTTCCAGGCCCAGCTTGAGGATGGACAGTTTTTCGCGAAACAGCTCGCGCAGCTCGGCCTTCACCGCGCGGCCCAGGCCGCGCCTTTCGCCGCGCTGCCAGGCCAGCGCCAGGTTTTCTTCGATGGTCAGCGCTTCGCAAGTGCCGGCCATCGGATCCTGAAACACCCGCGCCACCAGCCCGGCGCGCTGCCAGGCGTTTTGCCGGGTGACATCCTGACCGTCCAGGTGCAGGCTGCCGCTGTCCACCAGCAAATCGCCGCTGATGGCGTTCAGAAAGGTGGATTTGCCGGCGCCGTTGCTGCCGATCACGGTGACGAACTGGCCGGTTTCGATGTGCAGGTCCAGCCCGCGCAGCACGCGGTTTTCAATCGGCGTGCCGGGGTTGAATGTCTTGAGCAGACCTTTGGCGTGCATCATGCCGGATTCCCCTTCACGGTTTTGCGCAGTTTGGCTTTCAGCGTCGGCAGCACCAGCGCCAGGCCCACCAGCACGGCGGTGACCAGATTCAGATCCTGCGCTTGCAGGCCGATGAAGTCGGCGCTCAGCGCCAGGGCGATGAACAGGCGATACAAAATGGCGCCCAGCACGGTGGCCAGGGTGATCACCCACAGCGAGCGCGACGGAATCAGCGTTTCGCCGATGATCACCGCCGCCAGGCCGACCACAATGGTGCCCACGCCCATGGAAATATCCGCCCCGCCCTGGGTTTGCACATACAGCGCGCCGCCCAGCGCAATCAGCGCATTGGACAAGGCCATGCCGGTGAGGATGGCGCGGTTGGTGGAAATCCCCTGGGCGCGCGCCATGCGCGGGTTGGCGCCGGTGGCGCGCATGGCCAGGCCGGATTGCGAGGCAAAATAAGCGTCCAGCAGCAGCTTGGCGGCCACCACGATGGCGGCCAGCACGCCCGGCTGCACCCACATGGCGCGCTCGGAAACCTCGCCAATCAGCGGGCTGAACACCGTCGGCGAGCCGATCAGCGCCACATTGGGCGCGCCCATCACCCGCAGATTGATCGAATACAGGGCAATCATCACCAGAATGCTGGCCAGCAGTTGCAGGATGTTCAGCCGCACATTCAGCCAGGCGGTCACCCAGCCGGCCGCTGCGCCGGCCAGCATGGCGGCGGCGCAGGCCAGCCACGGCGACTGGCCGCCGGCGATCATGATGGCCGCCACCGCGCCGCCCAGCGGAAAGCTGCCGTCGGCGGTGAGGTCCGGAAAATTGAGGATACGGAACGAAATCAGCACGCCCAGCGCCACCAGGGCGAAGATCAGGCCGATTTCCAGCGCTCCCATCAGGGAGATGAGTGACATGGATTACCTCGACAAAAACGAACACCGCGCCCGGTGGGGCGCGGCAGACTGCCGCCCTGCGGCGCGGGGTGGCGCACCGGGGCGGCTCGGCTGAGCTTAGAGCCGCTAACAAAATCCCCTGGCGTTGTTGTGTGACCTTGTCGTACTGCTTGTACTGTCTGCGGTCACACGCCTAGCCAGGGCCAGCTTCGCTGGGTTTTGTTAGCGACTCTAAAAGCCGCGCAGGGCGGCGCCGGACAAACCGGCGCCCTGCGGGCGGTCAGGTCGCGCTGGGCATCAGGTGGCGACCCAGCGCGTCAGCCATCATTTTACCGTGTCTTTGGCTTCTTTGAGCAGGGCCGGCGACAGCGGCGCGCCTTGCTTCTTGGCGGCTTCCGGATTGACGGTCAGCGTGGTCTTGTCGCCCAGCTGCGGGGCGATGTCGCCGGCCTTTTCGCCCTTGAGGATGCGCACCACGATCTTGCCGGTCTGGCGGCCCATATCGTAGTAGTTCATGCCCAGCGCGGCGATGGCGCCGCGCTTGACCGAGTCGGTGTCGGCGGCGATCAGCGGAATCTTGGCGTCGGTGGCCACGCGCACCAGCGATTCATAGGTGGACACCACATTATTGTCGGTGGAGGTGTAAATGGCGTCCACCTTGCCCACCAGGCTCTTGGCGGCCGGGGCCACGTCCACGGTGCGCGGCGCAGCGGCTTCCACCAGGGTCATATTGCGCTTGGCCAGCTCGGCTTTCAGTTCGCGGGCGACGGTGACCGAGTTGACTTCACCCGGGCTGTACACCATGCCGATGCGCTTGGCGCCCGGCTTGACCTTTTCGATCAGGTCGATTTGCGGCGGCAGCGACAGCATGTCGGACACGCCGGTGACATTGGTGCCGCTGGCCTTCCAGCTGCTCACCAGCTTGGCGGCCACCGGGTCGGTGACGGCGGCGAACACCACCGGCACGGTTTTGGTGGCGGCGACGGCGGCCTGGGCGCTGGGGGTGGCGATGGCGACGATCACGTCAGCATTGTCGCCCACAAACTTGCGGGCGATCTGGCCGGCGGTGGCGGCGTTGCCCTGCGCGCTCTGGAATTGGTATTTGATTTGTTTGCCCGGTTCAAAGCCGTTGGCCTTGAGTTCGTCTTCCACCCCCTTGCGGGCGGCGTCCAGCGCCGGGTGTTCGACGATGGCGGTCACCGCCACCGACTTCATTTCAGCGGCGTGGCTCAGCGGGGCCAGGGCGGCCAGCACGCTGGCGGCCAGACAGTTCAGGGCGATACGGCGAGAGATAAGCGTCATGATGCTTCCGTGCGGTGAGCAAGTGCTCTTGCGTGAAGGTTTACGGGAAGACGACGGCCGGGCGCGGCGTGGGCAGGCCGACAGCGCGGCTGTCGCGTAACAGGGCAATCTTATTGCAAATTCATGAATTCAACCGCCAAAAACACGTAATTATATTTCACAAATATGACAAATAGAGCAATAAATATCAACAAGACTGGCAAAAACGGTTGTTTTACTGGGTGGGCAGGCTGCTTTGCGACATATCATGCCGATTTTTCTGCTGGCCGCATAGGCAGATTCTGCTTCAAATGGAACCATCAACCATATTTTTATGGCGTCAATCAGGCTATCTTCCCTGCTGGCGGATTGCTCCAGCAGATACGCTGTGCTTCGGATGGCCACAGAGGCCACTTTTGTGCAAGGTAGAATTGCGGCGCAGGGAGCTACGGCATTCTGCCTCAGCTTGGTTTTCAAGTTTGGCCACTGGCTTGAGCTGGCTGTTCATCCATTGCTTTTGGCAGTATTTGCTCATCCTGTTGTCGTTCATCCAGTCATAAAGCGGCTTCTTCCTGTTTCTTTTCATATACAGGCACTTGGGCGATTTATATGTCTTTGCCTGTGCGCTGGTCAAAGCTCAGGGCTTGCCATACACCGGGGCCAATCCGGTATAACCCTGCTTTTGGATTGCGCGCATGGACATCTTTTTTTTCATCGGCACCGTGTCATTCACCCTCACCGGCTATCTGCTGGGCGTGCGCAAGCGCTTTGACTGGCTGGGCGTAGCCATTCTGGCCTTGCTTACCGCCGTTGGCGGCGGCGTGCTGCGCGATGTGCTGATCCAGCGCACCCCGCGCATTCTTTACCAGAACGACACGCTGTGGGTGATTGCCGCCACGCTGGCGCTGGCCTGGGGCTTGCGCTTGCAAACCCGGCGCGCGCCGCAGTTGGAGCGGCTGTTCATCCTGGCCGATTCAATTGGCCTGGTGGCGTTCTCCATCGGCGGCGCGCAAATCGGCGCCATGCTGGGCTTAAGCGCCTTTGGCGTGGCCATGCTGGGCTTTATCAGCGCGGTGGGCGGCGGCATGATCCGCGACATGCTGGTCAATGACATCCCGTTTATCCTGCACCGGGATTTTTACGGCGCGGTGTCCATCCTGGTGGCGCTGGGCTGGCATGCGCTGAATCAACTGGGCTGGCAACGGCCCGAAACCGAATACGCGCTGTTTGCGCTGGGCCTGGCGCTGCGGCTGTGGGCGCACCGGCAAGAACTGCGCTTGCCCGCGCCGGACGCCAGCGGGCACTGAGCGGCACGACAAGGCCGCGCAACAACGCCAGCAGAGCTTAGTAAGCAGCTTTAAGCAAGGGAAAAAAGCACATGGTGGAATTTGTCTCGCTGACGCACGGCGGCCAGCCGGTCAGCATCGAATACCAATGGCTGAACCGCGAGCGTGAACACACGCCGCTCTTGGTGTTTCTGCACGAGGGTTTAGGCTCGGTCAGCATGTGGCGCGACTATCCGCAAACGCTGTGCGACGCCGCCGGCTGTCGTGGCCTGGTGTATTCGCGCCCCGGCTATGGCCGCTCGACCCCGCGTGAGCCCGAGGCGCGCTGGCAGCCGGATTATCTGCACATCCAGAGCTGGCAGGTGCTGCCGGCGCTATTGGATGCGCTGGGCGTAGAGGCGCCGTGCTGGCTGTTTGGCCACAGCGACGGCGGTTCGATGGCCTTGCTGTTTGCCGCGCGCTTTGCTGAGCGCACCGCCGGCATCATCACCCTGGCCCCGCATATTTTTGTCGAAGAGATCACCGTGGCCGGCATCGCCGCCGCGCGCGAGGCCTATCTGGCCGGCGGCCTGCGCCAGGGCCTGGCCCGCCACCACGCCGACCCGGATTCGCCGTTCTGGGGCTGGAACCACGCCTGGCTGAATCCGGCGTTCCGGCAATGGAATCTGGAGGCCGATATTGTCGGCATCCGCTGTCCGGTGCTGGCCATTCAGGGCGAGGGCGACGAATACGCCAGCATGGCGCAGATCGACGGCATCCAGCGCATTGTGCCGCACACCCACCTGCTCAAGCTGGCCGACTGCGGCCACAGCCCGCATCGTGACCAAGCCGCCGCCGTCACCGAGGCCACGCTGGCTTTCTTGCGTTCAGCCAGCTTCGCGCAGTTGTAAGGCGCGTGGGGAGATGCCCAGCACGCGCACAAAGGCGCGGCGCATGCGTTCGGGGTCGGCAAAGCCGTAATCGCGCGCCACGGATTTGACCGACAACGCGCCGCTTTCCAGTGCGGCGCGCGCCGCTTCAATGCGCAGCCGCTCCAGCGCCCGCGCCGGCGTCATGCCCAATTCGGCGCGAAAGCAGCGGGCAAAGTGGCGCGGGCTCATGCGCGCCACCTCGGCCAGCGCCTCGACATTCAAGGCCAGATGCAAATGCTCGCGCATATGGCGCAGCACCCCGGCAAAGCGCCCCTGTGCCGGCGCCATGTCCAGCAAGGCAGAATACTGCGATTGCCCGCCCGGTCGCCGGTAATACACCACCAACTGGCGCGCCACCTGCCGCGCCACCGCCTCACCCAGATCGTCAGCAATCAGCGCCAGCGACAAATCAATGCCGGCGGTGATGCCGGCCGATGTCCATAGCTTGTCGTCCTGAATATAAATCCGGTCGGCCTCCAGCTGCACAGCCGGAAAGCGCCGGACAAAATCCGTCTCGCGCCGCCAGTGGGTGGTGGCGCGGCGGCCATCCAGCAAGCCGCTGGCCGCCAGCAAATACGCGCCAGAACACACGCTGGCCACCCGCCGCGCCGTCTGGGTGATCTCTTTCAGCCAGACCCGGGTCGCCACACAGTCACAGGCGCGCTCCACCCCATCGCCACCCGGCGCCAGCAAGGTATCCACGCAGGTGCTTGCCGCCAATGGCTGGCTGTCCAGCGCCACCCCGCAGGAAGCCGTCACCTGTCCGCCAGTCTGACTGCATACCGTCCAGCGATAGCTGCCCGGCGCGATGCGATTGGCCATCTCGAACGCCGCCATCGGGCCAGACACATCCAGCAGTTGAAAGTCGGCAAACACAAAAAACAGCAGGTGACGGGTCATGGCAGAAAGAGGGGGATTAATGTCATTTACCCCGGCACTGTAGCGGCTCATTATGCCGATCGCAAGACTTGATGTGCGTTGTGATATGTCAACCGTGAACCGCTTTCAGGAGTCGAACCCCATGATGAACGCTGTGGATCTTGCCGCTGTCCTGCCCACCACCTTGACTGCCGCCAATACCCCGGTAGGCTTGAGTGGAGAAATCATCTCCCATTCCCATATTGGTCAGGAATTCGCCTGGCCGCCGGAAGATCCGCGCCAGGCCAGGCAAACGCAGCGCGAATACATGGCAAGTCATGCCAAACGGGTGGTGGATGCACAAGGGCTGACACAGTTTTATGAACCCGTCGGTGGCCAGGGATGACGCCGCTGCCGCCCACCGTCTGGTTGCTGGCGCTCAGTCAGGCGCTGGCGATGACCGTGGTCAGCCTGACGCTGTCCGCCTCGGCCTGGGTGGGCAGCAAGCTGGCCGGGCCAGACTGGGCCACCTTGCCGCTGGCGGCGCAATACCTGGCCACCTTGCTGTTGCTGTCACCCGTGGCCTGGGCGATGACGCGGCTGGGGCGACGGCCAGTGTTGGCGGCGGGTGCGCTGCTGGGCATGCTGGGCCTGGCGCTGGCGGCGCTGGCGATTGCCCGGCAGCAGTTTGCCTGGTTTGTGGCCGCCAGTGGCTTGGTGGGGGCATTCAATGCCGTGGCGCAGTATTACCGCTTTGTCGCGGCGGACGTGGCGCCCCCCGGCCAACACGGGCGCGCGATTGCTGCCACGTTGACCGGCGGTGTGCTGGCGGCCTGGCTGGGCCCGGCGCTGGCCAGTCACACCCGTCTGCTGGGGCCACAACCCTTTACGGTCAGCTTTGTGTTGTTGGCGGCGCTGGCCGGGCTGGCGGCGCTGTGCGCCCTGGCCATGCGCATCCCCCCCGGCGCGCTGCCTGCCAGTGGCGCACGCCGGCCCTGGCGCACCCATGCGCGCAACCCACGGCTGTGGTTGGCGGTGCTGGCCGCCAGCAGTGGCTACGCGCTGATGAATCTGCTGATGACCGCCACGCCGCTGGCCATGCGCTGCGCCCAGTTTGATTTTGCCGCCGCCGCCACGGTGATCCAGTGGCATATCGTCGCCATGTTTGCCCCCTCTTTGCTCAGCGGCCGACTGGTGCAGCGCCTGGGGGCGCCAGGGGTGATGCTGGGCGGGGCGGTGTTGATGCTGGCCAGCGTGGGGGTTAGCCTGCGCGGCGAAACGTTTGGCCATTTTCAGTGGGCGCTGGCCTTGCTGGGCGTAGGCTGGAACGGGGTATATGTGGGGGCCAGCAGCCTGTTGACTGAATGCTGCTGGCCAGCTGAAAAAGCCTGGATACAGGCCGGCAACGACAGCATGGTGTTTCTGGGCGTCACCCTGATGACCGCCGCCGCCGCGCCGGCAGTCAACGCCTGGGGCTGGATGACATTAAACCAGCTGGCGTTGGCCCCGCTCTTGCTGCTGGCCGGGGCGTGTGGCTGGCTGTACTGGCGGCCGCCAGCCTGAACACAGGGTTATCTGCCTGACGTGATGGTGCAGCCTTGCAGATGGCTTGCGTTTAGCCAGGATCGCTGCACGGAGTGTTTAAGAGTCGCTCACAAAACTCAGCGAAGCGCCCCTGGCTAGGCGTGTGACCGCAGACAGTACAACAAAGTACGGCAAGGTCACACAACAACGACAGGGGGTTTTGTTAGCGGCTCTAAGCCGATGGAGATGGCGTATGCCTGTGTGCCCATGTACACCGGATATGCCCATGGCGAATGTTGTTCTGCTGATGATTTACACAAACAGCAAACGTAAAAACACGTAAAATCCGTATGACTGTACTTTTTTCCTGTTCTGCCTAAAAAATACGCGGCAGCGGAAAGCCCCTCTCTGACAATCAGTTAGCGCATTTATCCACAGCCAGTGCACAACACTGTCCGCACTGAATGGGGATCAAGTCAGCGTATCTTCCCGAGGCGGCCGGCTGTTCGTTGCTCTGCCTGTTGCCTGTTTCTGATTCGTGTCCAAACCCATGAAGGGTACGCCGTGACCTTGTGGCCCGTATTGTCTCGCATTGTCTGGCCCGGCCTGCTGGCCCTGGGTCTGGCTGGCTGTGACTGGCTGACCCCATCGGTAGATACCGTGCCTGTGCAATGGTACGAGCCTGTACAGGCACTGGTGGTGGCGCACGATACCGGACGGGTGCGCGCGCTGCGCGAAGTGGAGATCCAGCCCAATGAAAGCGGACGGGTGCAATGGCATCTGCCAGTTGGTGCACGGGTGGCGGCCGGCGATGTACTGGTGCGCTTGCAACCGGATAAAGTGGATCTGGCTCGTGAACATGCCGAAGCGGCACTGGCGGTGGCGCGCGACCAATCCCGACGCACCCAGGGTGCTCTGGCAGAGGCGCGCGACAGCCTGATTCAGGCAAAAACACCTGAACAAATCAAACAAGCGCGCATGCAGCTGGGTTTGGCCCAGGCTGCCGAACGTGACCAGCAACTGGCCCTGGCACGTGCCGAACTGGCACTCAAGGCAGCTGGACAGGCATTGGCCCGTACCCTGTTGCTGGCGCCATTTGCCGGCATGGTCAGCGATATCTATGCCGGAGTCGGCGAAAAAGTATCGCCAGCCTTACCGTTGATCAGCCTGGCCGATGCAGCCAGCCTGCGCGTGGCAGTAGAGTTTCCGCTGAATCCACAGCTGTCAGTGGGTTTACCCTGCCTGTTGATTCTCGATGCTCACCCAGACGAGCGTCTGCTGGGCGAAATCGTCAATATGACGCCACTGGGCGCCTCCCCCAGGGTCAGTGTGGACGTCCAGGTGCCGGCCCATGCAGCCTGGCCGGTCGATAGTCCGGTGAAGGTGCAATGTCTGCAACGCCGTCCCCACATTGATGAATGGCGCAGCCGTCTGGTCGCCCCCAAGCATGCCTTGCGCGGAGAAGGCCGTCATCGTCAGCTGTGGAAGGTCACGCAAAACCATGTGCAGCGTGTGGAGGTGGAAGCCGGCGCCACACATGGCGATTGGGTAGAGGTACAAGGAGCATTGCACGCAGGCGATCGAGTGGTGCTGGCGCCTTCCGCCAAGCTGACGGATGGCGCCTCGGTGCGTCTGCGCTGACACCATGACCACCGTGCCCGGAGGCGAACACCCTGGCCACTTGTTGACCATTTTTACCCTGCTGTGGCTTGTTCCGTTGCTGACCTGGCGCTTGCACGCGCGCTGGCGGCGGCTGACTGCACGCCAGCGCATCTCGCCGCGGCGCACGCAGATTCACCTGAGCCTGTTCACCACACTGCTGGCCGCCTTGGCCTGGCTATGGCGTGCGCAGCCATCCGTTTTGCTGCATCTGGCCGGCGGCGCGGTGCTAGGTCTGGCGCTGGCCTGGCTGAGCTGGCGGCGCACCCGCCTTGAGCCCACCCGGCAGGGCATTTTTTATCAGCCTGACCGTTGGCTGGGCGGCAGTGTGTTTTTGTTCACCGTCAGCCAGTTGGGCTACCGCATGCTGGAAACGCTGTGGCTGTCGCCTGGCCTGTCATGGGCCGAGGCCAGTGCGCGCGGACTGACGCCTGCCTGCCTGGGATTGTGGCTGACGCACCAACTGGGCTATACGCTGGCGCTGGCCCGCTATCGGCGCCAACGCCTGGCGGCACGCTGACTGTTGCATTCTTGCCGATCGGTACTGCGCCAGACTTGCCGTCGCGGGTTTTTCTGCGTTACTGTCACGCTCATGAATGCCGCTGACCCTGTTCATCTTGTCTGGTTCAAGCGCGATCTGCGCACTGTGGACCACGCCGCCCTGGCCGCCGCCTGTCGCGCCGGGCCGGTGTTGCCGCTGTATATCGCCGAGCCCTCGCTCTGGCAGGCCGACGACGCCTCAGCCTGGCAATGGGGCTTTGTCGAAGAATCCCTGACTGCGCTGGGCAAGGCGCTGGCCGAGTTGGGCCTGCCGCTGTTGCGCCTGCGCGGCGAGGTGGTGGACGTGCTGGAGGCGCTGCGCCAGGCCTTGCCGCTGGCGGCCATTCACAGCCATCAGGAAACCGGCAACGCGCTCAGCTACGCCCGCGACCGCGCCGTGGCGCAGTGGAGCCGCGCGCACGACATCGCCTGGCATGAATACCCGCAAATGGCGGTGTTTCGCGGCGGCAAACGCGGCCACTGGCCCAGCCGGCGCGAGGCCTTTGTCAGCGCCCCGCCAGCCACGCTGCCCGAGCGCATCATCGCCGCCGACATTCCGCCGCTGGCGCACGCGCCGGCGCGCTGGCGACTGTTCGACCCCGGCCCCTGCCGTCGCCAGCGCGGCGGGCGCGGCCTGGCCCTGGCGCTGCTGTCGGGGTTTCTGGATGAGCGCGCCGCGCGCTATCGCCACGGCCTGTCCAGCCCGCTGACTGCGGTGGACGCCTGTTCGCGGCTGTCGCCGCATCTGGCCTGGGGCACGCTGTCGCTGCGCGAAGTCACCCAGGCCACCCGCGCGCGCCTGGCACGACTGGACGCCTTTGACCCGCACGCCCAGCGCCTGGCGCATGGCCTGCACGCCTTTGAATCGCGGCTGGCCTGGCATTGCCACTTTATTCAAAAACTCGAACAGCGCCCCGAGCTGGAACATCACGCCCCACTGGCGGCGGTGGACGCGCTGCGCGCCGACCCCAACCCGCAATGGCTGGCCGCCTGGCGCGATGGCCACACCGGTTATCCGCTGGTGGACGCCTGCATGGCCATGCTGCGCGCCACCGGCTGGCTGAATTTTCGCATGCGCGCCATGCTGATGAGCTTTGCCAGCTATAATCTGTGGCTGCCCTGGCAGCTTACCGGCCAGCACCTGGCGCGCTTGTTTGTCGATTACGAACCGGGCATCCACTGGCCGCAGGCGCAAATGCAGTCTGGCAGCACCGGCCGCAATGCCCTGCGCATTTACGACCCGGTCAAACAGGCGCTGGAGCTGGACCCGCACGGCAAATTTGTTGCCCGCTGGCTGCCTGTGCTGGGCAAAGTGCCGCTGGCCTGGCGCTTTGAGCCATGGAAAATGCCGCTGGACGTGCAAATGCACTGCGGCGTGCGCATCGGCCACGACTACCCGGCGCCCTGCGTGCCGTGGGAGCCCACCCAGCGCGCCGCGCGCGAACAGCTGCGCGCCTGCCAGCCGCCGCGCGAAGCGCGCATCATCACCCCGGCTGCGCCAGCGCGGCGCAGCCGCCACCAGCTGCCGCCGCAACAACTGGCGCTGGGGTTTTAGCGCAGCGCAGGGTTTGGTGACAACGCTTAGCGCCCAGCGCGCAGTTGCCGGTTCAGCGCCGACAGCACGGCTTTCAGCGCGGCGGCGACGATATGGCTGTCCACCCCCACGCCAAACACGCCGGCCGATTCGCCCAGGCGCAGCTCCACATAGCACGCCGCGCGGGCGTCGGCGCCTGCGCCGATGGCGTGTTCGTGGTAGTCCAGCACGGTCAGCGGCAGGCCCAGCGCGGCGACAAAGGCGTCAATCGGGCCGTTGCCCTCGCCGTGCAGCGCATACGGTTCGCCCTGGCGGCGCAGGGTGACGCTCAGCCGGGTACGGCCATCGTCGTCGTGTTGCTGGTGGCTGGCGTAGGCATACGGGGTGTCGATGTCCAGGTATTCGGCGCTGAACAATCGGTGCAGCGCAGCGGCATCCACCTCGCCGCCAGCGGTGTCGCTGTAGGTTTGCACCACCCGGCTGAATTCAATTTGCAGCCGGCGCGGCAAGGCCAGGCCATAGGTCTGTTGCAGCAGATAACTCACTCCGCCCTTGCCCGACTGGCTGTTGACCCGAATCACCGCATCGTAGCCGCGCCGCACGTCGGCCGGGTCTATCGGCAGATAGGGCACCGTCCACGCCTGGTCGGCGTGCTGCTGGGCAAAGCCTTTCTTGATGGCGTCCTGATGCGAGCCAGAAAACGCCGTGTACACCAGATCGCCAGCATACGGGTGGCGCGGGTGCACGGGCAGTTGGGTGCAGTCCTCGACCACCGCGCGCACGCGGTCGATGTCAGAAAAATCCAGCCCCGGCGCCACGCCCTGCGAATACAGATTCATCGCCAGGGTGAGCAAGTCCACATTGCCGGTGCGCTCGCCATTGCCAAACAAACAGCCCTCCACCCGCTCGGCGCCGGCCATCATCGCCAGCTCGGCCGCCGCCACCGCCGTGCCACGGTCGTTGTGCGGGTGCACGCTGAGAATCAAGCTGTCGCGGCGCGCCAGATGGCGGTGCATCCATTCGATCTGGTCAGCGTAGGTGTTGGGGGTGGACAGCTCCACCGTGGCCGGCAGATTGATGATCATCTTGTGCTGCGGCGTCGGCTGCCACAGATCGGAAGAGCACACGTCTG